>JAEEGG010004202.1_pt1 | contig 35014 bp, 24 predicted proteins | sample 9134161 | NCBI WGS metagenome assembly JAEEGG01 (sample SAMN16246543, study PRJNA631951) | gut metagenome | biome: gut microbiome; feature: rumen; material: CR-attached | host: Bos | place: Iran: Karaj | collected 2018-10
GATGGGGCAGTCCATGTCGTACTTGATCTCAGTACCGTAGATGGTGTTGTTGGTCGTGATGTGGAAGTAGTCGGCATCCAGCGGGATGGTGTAGCCCTTCGGGATGTAGGTGTAGGTCTTCTCTTCGGAAGAGGCGACGATGTCGACCTTACCGAACAACTTGGCTTCCTTGGCGGCCTTCTTGGCCCAGACGCCGGTCTGGAGGTAGGCGGCCTTGGTCTTCATGAGGTTGGCGGGCACAGTGAAGAACTGTGTGCTGGCGCCACCACCGAGGAAGAGAACTTCGTACTCCTCAGGGATGTTGAGGAGGTCGCGCCACAGTTGGCGGGTCTCAGCCATGATGCGCTCCCAACCGGGGGTGCGGTGAGAAATCTCGGCGATACCGATGCCGGTGTTGTCGAAGTCGTACAGCGCCTTGACGGTGCTTTCAATAGCTTGCTTGGGCAGGACGCAAGGGCCTGCGTTGAAATTAAAAGCCTGTTTCATTACAATTTGATGTTTAATGTATTGGTTTATAATTTGTTGATTAAGTTTAACTCGTTTATTTTGCTGCAAAGATAAGAAATAAAACCATGTGCCAAGCCTTTTTTGAAATATTTAGGTTTTTCTAGAGATTAGCAAGGATTGCGGGTATCAAAGTTGGTGCATCTTCAAGGATTTCAAAGGCGAAACATTTTTTGCCCAAATCCTTTAACGAAGCTCCTATGTGGTAGATGGTTGCATGGTCGATGATGAGGAATCTATCGTGCATTTTTGAGGTATGTTGAACGACAAGTGTAGGGTATTGTGCGTTGAATTGCAGGATGTCTTGCGCTGTCAATGGTGTTTGTGCTTTGGTGTATATTGACACATTAACACCTTTGCGCTTTTTCGAGAGGCGTTCAAGAACGCTCAAATCAACATATTGGTCAATTAGAATGATCTCTTTCTTTGCTTGCTGGATGAAGGATTCAAACTTGGCGTATGCGTCAAATATCTGGCCTTGAAAGAAAATGCCTTGTTTTTCCTCGATTTTGTATCTGTCCATCAGTGTGAAGAGCCGTTCGATTTTTTGGTCGTTTTCCTTGTGATGCAGGTCGGATTCTATAAGGTGCTGTTTGATGGAACCCAGTTCGACAAAGATTTGTGCGTTGTTTTGCAGGAAGCGGCGCATGGCGACAAAGGCGTCCATAATCCGTATGCTAACTTGGACAGCAGTTTCGCTTCGCAATACGGATGAAAGCATGGCTACGCCTTGCTCGGTGAAAGCGTATGAAAGGTATTTTGAGTGTTTTCCTCTCAAATTTGATGTCGCATTTTGCTGCTTCAAGTCGTTTAAGGTCACAGATTGTGATTTTAAAGACATCTCTCCTACATTGTTTAAGATCACATATTGTGACCTTAAAGGTTGTCCGCTATTAATTATGGTCGCATTTTGCAATCTTAGAATGTCATATTGATCTTGTTCGTCTTTGGTCAGTTGGAACATATAACGGTCTGGGAAACGTTCAATGTTACGTTTTACGGCTTGGTTTAGAACTCTTGTTTCCACGCCATACAGCAATGCTAAATCCCTGTCAATCATCACTTGCTGGTTGCGAATGACAAAGATTCTGTTTTCGATGTTTTCGGTCTGCAATTGAATGATGTCGTTTTCCATGTTGCTTGATTGTAAATTGTAAGTCGCATTTTGTGACCTCCGCTGCAAATATAGTTTAAATAATGATATCATTTGTGATTTCTGAGAAAACCGCTACCTTTGCAGCATGAAATCATCAAATCGAGTATTATGCAAAACATATCAAAGGCTTTAACATCTTTATTGTTATCAGTGATAGTATGCTTTGCCGCAGGTTGCACAAAAGACAATGGCGGTAACGGCACTTACAATGGTCACGATTATATCGACCTCGGCCTGCCGAGTGGCACGATGTGGGCGACTTGCAACGTGGGCGCCGACAGTCCTGATCAATACGGCGATTATTTTGCTTGGGGCGAGACCACGCCGAAAGACACCTATAACTGGAGTACCTATAAATACTGCAAAGGCGACTACAACCTGCTCACAAAGTATTGCAGCCAATCTGATTTTGGTTTCAATGCCTTCACTGACGATTTGGTCACGCTTCAACCGAATGACGATGCCGCCACGGCCAATTGGGGCGAGGGTTGGAGCACTCCGACCTACAACCAGTGGGTCGAACTGCTGACAAAGTGCAGTTATTCTTGGACTACCATAAACGAGGTGAAAGGCTGCCTGTTCACCTCACGCAATGGCAACAGTATCTTTCTGCCTGCAGGGGATAGCCGTAATAACGAAGAATCTCGTGTCATTGGCGACGAAGGCTCCTATTGGTCGAGTACCCTTCACCAGAACATGCCCGATGGCGTCAAAGGTTGCCAGTTTATCATCAGTTTTGACGACTGCGACCTGTACGACACCTTTTGCAGAGCCTCAGGTCGGCCTGTCAGGGCAGTTTGCTCCTCTCGTTAGAACTATGTTCTGAAAGTAACTGTTCAATATTAAACTGCATACAATAGATTTCCTTGTAAGGGAATCTCAACAAGTTGATTATGCAAACTAGTTTTGCTCATCTACTTAACAGAGAAGTTATGGGTTATTTTTGATGCGAAAATCCTAAATTTGCATCCGAAAAAACAATCAAAAACTCTAAAATCATGATGAACCAACCTTTAATCAGCGTCATTGTCCCGATTTACGGGATTGAACGATACGTGGGGCACTGCATCGTCAATCTCGATTACGATTACGTGCTGATGGCAGGTTTGGACAGCAGTTTCAAGTCTTTAGTGATACGCACGCTTGCCGACTACGGCGTCGACCCCGAAAAAGTGCTTGCCGTAGAGATGGATTACGACACAAGACGGGAAATCCTGATGAATTATTTGCATCCCAAGAAGTTGTAAAGAGAAGTGAAGAGTGGTGCAAGTTGTTGAATTTTAGTTTGTTGGCATATTGTGTAAAAAAAAATCGCCAAAGCGATTGCCATTCCAAGAAATTGTTGTACTTTTGCACACTCAAAATCAAAAGGAAAGTAAGCGATGAAAAAAGACATTCACCCTAAGAATTACAGACTGGTTGTTTTCAAAGATATGTCGAATGACGTGACCTTCCTGTCGCGTTCGACCATCAACACTAAGGAGACCATCAAGTGGGAAGACGGCAACGAATATCCCTTGGTGAAGCTTGAAATCTCCAGCGCTTCGCACCCCTTCTACACGGGTAAGATGAAGCTCGTCGACAGCGCCGGTCGCGTTGACAAGTTCAACAGCAAGTACAAGAAGTTCTTCGAGAAGAAGGAAGGCAAATAATTGTACGACCTCGGAAAAAGGAAGCTCTTGCGCGAAGCGAGAGCTTTTTTTTTGCCTTGGCATTATTATTGTCGTATCTTTGCGCCACTATATAATTAAGGTGTAAATGGCGACAGACTGACAAAATGTCGCTTGCATTTCAAATCGAACCTATGAGTTTTAAGTTAGATACTGAATTGTTTTCCGATATGATGGACCCCAACGGAGAGTTCATCCCCGTGTTGACTATCGAGGACGAGCGTCTCGGGCAAGACGAAGAGGTGCCTGAGGAATTGCCTATATTGCCTCTGCGCAACTCGGTGCTTTATCCAGGCGTCATCATCCCCATCACCGTGGGGCGCGACAAGTCCATCCGATTGATCAAGGAATACTATAAGAAACGCAAGGCTATTGGCGTCATTGCGCAAACCAATGCCGAGGTGGAAGACCCCACGCTGGCCGACTTGTATAAGGTGGGCACCGCTGCGCAAATCATCAAGACCTTGCAGATGCCTGACGGCAACACGACCGTCATCATCCAAGGCAAGCGCCGTTTCGAGGTGGTGGAGGAGACCCAGTCTGAACCTTATTTGAAGGCTGCTGTGGTCCCCTATGCTGTGGCAGAAGATGTCCCTAGAACACGCAAGTTCAACGCTTTGGTGCAATCGGTCAAAGAACTGGCCATCCAAGTGATCGGTCGCTCGCGCAACCTTCCTCAAGAGGCTGGTTTTGCCATCAAGAGCATCGAAGACCCCGTGTTTTTGATGAACTTCGTGTCCAGCAACGTGGAGGCCGACATGCCTACCAAACAGATGCTGCTTGAAGCCCGCACACTGAACCAGATGGCCAATGACCTGCTTGCCGTGCTGACCGAAGAACAGCAGATGATGGAACTGAAGCAGCAGATCCAGAGCAAGGTCCGTGTCGACATGGACAAACAGCAGCGCGAATACTATTTGAACCAGCAGTTGCGTACCATCCAAGAAGAGTTGGGCGGTAGTCCTAACGAGCAGGATGTCAAGGAACTGACGGAGAAGGCTGCAAAGAAGAAATGGTCGAAGGAAGTGGCCGAGGTTTTCGAAAGGGAACTGAAAAAGTTGGAGCGCACCAATTCACAGGCCGCGGAGTATGGCATACAACTCAACTACTTGCAGTATCTCGTCGACCTGCCATGGGAGGAGTTCACCAAGGATAATTTCGACCTGAAGCGCGCCCAACGCATCCTCGATGCTGACCATTTCGGACTGGACAAGGTGAAAGACCGTATTGTCGAGCATCTGGCGGTGCTGAAGTTGCGTAACGACATGAAGTCGCCTATCTTATGCCTTGTGGGACCTCCTGGCGTGGGCAAGACCTCTTTGGGCAAATCCATCGCACGGGCACTGAACCGCAAATATGTCAGAATGTCACTGGGTGGCGTGCGCGATGAGTCGGAACTGCGCGGTCACCGCAAGACCTATATTGGCGCCATGCCGGGTCGGATCATCCAGAACCTGCGCAAGGTGAAGTCGGGCAACCCCGTCTTCGTCCTTGATGAAATCGACAAGGTGAGCGGCAACAACATCAATGGCGACCCGCAGGCTGCCTTGCTCGAGATCCTGGACCCTGAGCAGAACAACACCTTCTATGACAACTTCATCGAATTGGACTACGATCTCTCGAAGATCCTCTTCATCGCCACGGCCAACAACCTCTCGACCATCCATCCCGCCTTGCGCGACCGTATGGAGATTATCGACCTGAGCGGTTATTTGCGTGAAGAAAAGTATGAGATTGCCAAGCGCCACCTCATCCCTAAGCAGATGAAGGAGCATGGCCTTGACAGCAAGCAAATCACTTTCCCGAAGGACATCGTCATGCATATCATCGACGACTACACTCGTGAGGCGGGCGTGCGTAACCTAGAACGCCGCATCGGCGACATGATGCGTTTCCGCGCCAAGCAGGTCGTCACAGAGGAGCCGTTCGAGAAGAAGATTACGATGGCTGATATCCGTAAGGTGCTTGGAGTGCCGATGCATCACGACGAAGACGAAGTGAAGCACAGCATGCCAGGTGTGGCCACAGGTCTTGCTTGGACACAGGTGGGAGGCGAGATCCTGTCCATCGAGGTCAGCTTGAGTCGTGGTGGAGGCCATCTCTCGCTGACGGGCAATCTCGGTGAGGTGATGAAGGAAAGTGCCACTATCGCCTACGAGTTCATCAAGGCTCACGCCTCGCAACTCGACATCAACCCTGATGTGTTCGAGGCTTGGAACGTCCATGTCCACATCCCTGAGGGCGCCACACCCAAGGATGGCCCTTCGGCGGGCATCACCATGCTTGCCGCGTTGACTTCGGCCTTCACCCAACGCAAGGTGAAGAGCCAACTGGCCATGACGGGCGAGATTACGTTGCGCGGACGGGTGCTGCCCGTGGGTGGCGTGAAGGAGAAGATCCTCGCTGCCAAGCGCAATGGCGTCACCGATCTTATCCTTTCCATCGACAACGAGCATGACATCAAGGATATCAAGGAGGATTATGTTGAAGGCCTGAACTTCCATTATGTGGAGAACATGATGGAGGTGCTCGACCTGGCCTTGGAGAAGGAACAGGACACCAACGACTTGGATTACAACAAGTACCTTCGCAATCTGCATCCCGAGGTGATTGGTTTTAAGGTTAAATAAGGAGCTAATGCCCATGTCATTCCGAGGATTTTATCGGCATAGATACACTCACCTAAAGGTTCGGTATGACATGCCGATAAAATCCGAAAGGAAATGCTATGCATTCGGCGGTGCCAATCTATGGGCATGTCTTGTAATGGTTATGCTACTTGTTTTTGTTTCTTGTGGCAAAACTCAAGATTCCGAGGATGGATTGGCAATATTTAAGTACAACGAAAGCGCTGGCATCCTCACCCTCGACCCAATCTATGCCAAGGACCTGCCGCATATCTGGGCTTGCAATCAAGTGTTCAACAGTCTCGTGGCTTTTGACGACAAGATGAATCTCGTCCCGATGGTGGCCAAGTCGTGGGACATCAGCGAGGATGGCAAGACCTATACTTTCCATTTGCGGGACGATGTGCGGTTTCATGAGGATACATGCTTTTATCAGTCGGCCCTTCGACAGGCTCAGGGACCTCGTGTGGTCACTGCAGAGGATTTCGTTTATTCCTTCAACCGTGTGGTCGACAAAACCTTGAACTCTCCTGGCTTGTGGATATTTTCTTCTGTAAAGCATGATGACGAAAACTATGCCTTCACGGCCTTGGACGATACCACCTTCCAAATCGAGCTGTCGAAGCCTTTTCCGCCCTTCTTGGGCATCCTCTCGATGACCTATGCCTCGGTGGTGCCGCATGAAGCCGTCGAGTATTACGGTGATGACTTCCGCGGCCATCCTGTCGGTACGGGACCGTTCAAGTTCCAGTATTGGAAAGAGGGCGTGAAGCTGGTCTTCCGCAAGAACCCCGATTATTTTGAATATGACGAAACAGGGGAGAGGCTGCCCTATATTGATGCTGTCTCTGTCAGTTTCCTTATCGACAAGCAGGTGGCGTTCTTAGAGTTCATTAAGGGCAGGTTCGACTTTATGTCGGGCATTGACGCTCGCTACAAGGACGAACTGCTGACCTATGACGGGCAGTTGCGCAAGAAATATGAAGACAAGATTGAACTCATCACTGAACCTTATCTGAATACGGAGTATTACTCTTTCTTTATCGATCCCAATGACCCGCTAGGTCCTGACAGAGCACGGGCGCTACGCCAAGCGGTGAGTCTCTGTATCGACCGCGAGAAGATGCTGCGTTATTTGCGAAATGGCATCGGTGAACCTGGCACGGGCGGCATGATTCCTGTGGGTTTGCCTGGGCACAGCAGCACCATCGGTTATGGTTACGACTTGAAACAGGCCCAGCGTCTGGTGGCGGAGAACCATTTGGAAGGTTACCTGCTGCAACTCTCCACCGTCGCCGACTATGCTGACATCGGTAAGTTTGTGCAGAGTCAGGTGGAGCAGATCGGCCTGCAATGCAAGATGGAGGTGATGCCACCTGCTACGATGCGCAGCATGCGGTCCAACTGCAGTTTGCCCTTCTTCCGCTCTTCATGGGTAGCCGACTATCCCGACGGTGAGAACTACCTCTCACTGTTCACGACATCGAATCACTGCCCTGCCGGACCTAACTACACGCATTACACCAATCCCAAGTACGACCAACTGTTCGACAAGGCATTGCGTTGCAACGACATGGAACAACGTGCCCGCTATTACACCGAGATGGACAGCCTGATGATGCAGGATGCCCCTGTGGTGGTGTTGTTCTACGACGAGGTGCTGCGCTTCGTCAACAAGCGCGTGAAGGACATGGGGAGCAATCCGACCAACCTGTTGGATTTGAGAAGGGTGAAGATAATTGATTAAAAATCAAAAAAAGATTTCATTTTTTGTCGTTTTATTCCATTGTTTTTATAGTTTTGCACGCGTTAACAAGTTAATAACAAGGAGCATAACTATGAAAACAATTGCTATGGAAGTAAAAGGTGCCATTGTCAAATGCCTGATGGCATTCGTTATCGTGATCGGCATTGGGCTACAGAAAGCAGAGGCCCAACTTGTGATTACGCCTGGAAATGAGATTCAAGGTTGGACGGCTGATTCGTTGGTCAGAAACATCTTGATGAGCGGGGGCGTTTCGATATCAAACGTGCGTTTTAATGGATATGACGACGATTTGATTTGTGATAACATTGGCATATTCGAGACGGGCTCAACGCCTACCAATCTGGGCATTGAAAGTGGTTTGGTCATCGCTACGGGAAATGTCAGAGTCGCGGAAGGGCCTAATGATTTAACTGAAAAAAACGACTCGACTACATGTTCTGGCTATTATGATAGCAGTTTGGCCCGATTGGCTACAGATTCCATCTATGATGTGGCCGTATTGGAATTTGATTTTGTCCCTTGGGATAGCATTATCTCGTTTTCCTATGTGTTCGGTTCAGAGGAATATCCGGAATATGTCGACGGCCCTTATAACGATGTGTTTGGCTTTTTTGTGAGTGGTCTTAATCCCGATGGCGGCATGTACGCTAACACCAATATGGCCTTGGTACCAGAAACCACCGAAGTAGTTTCCATTAATACGGTGAACGACCATCACAATCAGCAGTATTATGTTGACAATGCAGGGGGGAGGACAATCCAGTTTGATGGCTTTACGGTGGTGATGACTGTCAGTTTCAAGGTAGTCCCTATGACGCAATACCATATCAAGATGGGTATATGTGATGTTGGAGACTTTTTTGCGGATTCTGGCGTGTTTCTCGAAGCCAATAGTTTCCAGTCCCCCATGTCGTTTGCCATGTTATTGGATGGAATGTATTCTATGGAAATACCGGACGGATACCAATTCTGTACCAATCGCCTCATCGACTTCGAGACGGAGACGACATGGAGCTATGATAATGTGAAATGGTATTTTGGCGATGGCACTTCGGCACTGGGGCTACATGTGCAGCATGCCTATGCCGAGGACGGTTTCTATGAGGTGACGAATGTGTTGTACAATCCGCATCGGGCAATGGATTCGATTTATCTTTCTAAAGTCATCGAAGTCAGGTCAAAATATGGTAGCGAAGAGGCCTTCACCTGCTATGGTGTGCCTTATCTCTGGCATGGGCAGCAACTCGCCGAACCTGGCATATACACTGATACCTTGGAGTCGTATATGGGTTGCGATAGCATTGTGACGCTGCATCTTACGTTTGGCGATTATATTTTGACCGATACCGTGGCCAAGGCTTGTGAGACATTTACTTGGTATGGCCAGACCTATCAGGACTCTGGTCAGTTTGATCATGTCATGCAGAGCACTATGGGATGCGATAGTATCGTTAGGCTTCATTTGACCATTGGTCATGCCGTGGAGACTGATACCTTGGCTACCGTTTGCAACTCGTTTAAATGGTACGGACAGACCTTTCATGAATCGGGACAATACGAGCATACGCTTCAGACGACGATGGGCTGTGATAGCATCGTAAGGCTTCATCTGACCATCAGCACATCTGTGGAAACGGATACCATGGTCTCCACTTGCAGGGCGTTTACATGGTACGGACAGACCTATCATGAATCGGGGCAATATGAACACATCTTAAGAACGGCTATGGGATGCGACAGCATTATCAGGCTCCATCTCAACATAGAACCTGTGATGGGATCCGACACTACCGCTAGCTCATGTGGCGGTTTTACCTGGCATGGACGTACTTATGATTCATCGGGCGAATACGAACACATGTTCCAAACCGCTTTGGGCTGTGATAGTCTTGTTACCCTACACCTTACCGTCAATCAAGAGTCCTTGCAACGAGCCCTTCAAGGACCGACGCAGGTGGCCGCTGCGACTAACTTGATTTTTGCCGATTATGACTATTATGTTCCCGACTCCTTGTCCATTGCCCCCAATACGCTCAACTGGAGTTGCACGCACCCTGATTGGATGGTTAGCCCAAGCGAGAACCGATACCGTTGTCATCTGTTGGTAACTAACATCGGTCAAGGCACGCTGATAGCCCGAACCGAACACGATTGCGATACGGTGTACAGTGTCGAAATCAATGCGACATGGTTTGATTTGGATGAGAAAGAGGGTGTTCCTGTCGTGGTTTTCCCCAATCCCGCCCAAAATGAAGTGACGGTGCAATCGGAAGGAATCGTGTGTCTGCGCATCATCGACATCATGGGTCAGGTGGCCCTGAAGAAGGATTATGTGCCGACGGATGCTGTCCGACTGGATATCAGCCGTATGCGAAAAGGCGTTTATGTGCTTGAGATAACCACGAATCGCGGAAGAACGGCGAAGCGGTTGGTGTTAGCTAGGTGATCAAGTCAATTATTTTTCTTCGGTTTGCCAATTTGTTTTATTTTTGCAGAATCAAAACCTAGCACAATGCAAGAAAAAAAAGATACGAAAGCCCAGTTTCAGTCGGTTTTGGCCCAATGCCGCAAGTTGTTCGTCGACAAGATGAAGGACTATGGCCCGGCATGGCGCATCCTTCGCACGCCTTCCATCACCGACCAGATTTTTATTAAGGTAAAGAGGATTAGAACGATACAAACGACCAACGAACGTCTCGTCGATGAAGGCATTGATTCAGAGTTCATTGGCATCGTCAACTATGCCACGATGGGCGTTATCCAACTGCAGCTAGGTGTTGTCGACCAACCTGACCTGACCACGGAGGAGGCCACGGCCTTGTTCGACAAGGTGACCAACGAGGCCTACGAACTCATGAACCGCAAAAACCATGACTACGACGAGGCCTGGCGCGACATGCGCGTCAGTTCCATCACCGACCTGATTATGAGCAAGGTGCTTCGCACCAAGTCGATAGAGGACCACGGTGGCAAGACACTTGTCTCCGAGGGACTTGATGCCAATTATTATGATATGATCAACTACGCGGTGTTTGCCCTCATCTTGTTGGGCGAATAATGCTGCGCAAAACGATTCGCCATGAAAAAGAAAACCCCACTTCTGCCTTGGATTAGCATTCTTGTTGCCCTGGCCTCGGCCGTTGGTATTTACTATTTGCCTGATTATCACCTTTGGTTTCTCGCTATTTTGCTGCTTAACCTGCTGGTTTCATTGGTTTTCAGCAAGCGTTACAGCAAGCCGGCGTTAACCATTTGCCGCTTGTTGGTGGGTGCGCTGTTTGTCTTTAGCAGTTTCACGAAAGGCGTTGACCCGCTTGGCACAAAATACAAGATGCTAGACTATCTTTCGGCCTACGGCATGACATGGCTCAATAGTGCCGCCATGGTGCTGGCCATGTTGATGATTTTGGCGGAGTTCGTGGTCGGCTTCTGTCTGATAACGAAGATATTCCCTCGATTGGCGGTGCTGGGAGCCACGCTGCTCATGCTTTTCTTCACGGGCACGACCCTATTCGATGCTCTCTACAATCTTGTTCCCGACTGCGGTTGTTTCGGTTCGGCCATCAAGATGACCAATTGGCAGACGTTTTACAAGAATCTCGTCATTGATGCTGTACTCATTCCATTGATAATGAACAACAAGCATCTTGAAAACCATTTTGGCAAGGGCCTTCAATTCGTCATCGGACTCGCCTTTGCTGCAGCATTTATGGGGTTTGAGGTCTACAACTATCGTCACCTGCCTGTCATCGACTTTATGAATTGGAAAGTAGGCAAGCAACTGAATGCCGAACCTGCAGCAGCCAGTAAAGTGTATGTCACCTATAGGAACAAAGCCAATGGCAAGACCCAAGAATACCTGTCACCTGACTATCCTTGGAATGACTCGGTGTGGATGTCGGAGTGGGAGTTCGTCGGCCAGCGGGTGGAAGGTGGCGGCGATTATCTTGGTTTCACTGCTTTGGACGAAGACGGCAACGATGTGACCGACCTTGTGCTCAACACGGAGAACCTGTTGATGTTCACTTCGCACGACTTAAGCAAGGTGACAGAGAAGGAATGGGAGAAGATGCGGCAGATTACAGAGGCGGCAGGAGCGAAGGACTTTGTGGTGCTGTGGACTGTGGCTGCCGAACCCGAGGAAGTGGAACAACTGCGGGCCAAATACGACTTCGTATATGATGTTTATTTTGCCGATGAGTTGGAAATCAAGACGATAGTTCGCTCCAATCCTGGCTTGATTTGGTTGGACAATGGTTTGGTGAAGGACAAGTGGAGCGTGTTCGACTTCCCGCAAGGGGAAAAACTGGAAAAGTTGTTTAATTAAGCATATAGTTTGCAATATATCATTGACATGGGAAATGGGGCTGCTGGGCGCGGGACGATTCTCGTCGGGCAGTCTCGCTTCCCGTAGTCTCGAGCCAACGCAATGGGCAGTTATATCATAAGGAAGTTGTTTTACGGCATCGCGGTGCTTTGGGGTGTCGCGACGCTGGTGTTTTTCCTTTTCAACATCTTGCCTGGCGACCCCGCGCAGATGATGCTTGGCCAACGTGCCGATGAAGCTTCGGTAAACGCCATACGCGAGGAGTTGGGACTGAACCAAAGCCTTGGGAAACAATACGTCGATTATCTTAATGACCTGGTCCCGATTTCGTTTTATGACGTTTCGAATGGCTCGCAAAAGCTTGAAAAAATCGGTCATTATGCCAAAATTGCCACCCTTGGTTCGACAGTTATTGTGCTGAAACCGCCTTATCTCAGGATGTCGTACCAAAGCAAGCGCAAGGTGTCGGATGTCTTGGGCGAGGCCTTTCCGAATACCTTGCTTTTGGCGGCGGTGTCCATCTCCATCGCCATGGTCATAGGGTTGCTGATAGGTGTCTTAACGGCAGTGCTCAACACCAAGTTTCTCAATAAGTTGACATTGTTCCTTACTACCATTGGCATGTCGTTGCCCTCGTTTTTTGCGGCAATTCTTATGGCGTGGATTTTTGGGTTCTTGCTGGAACATTATACTGGATTGGGCATGACGGGCAGTCTCTATACTGTCGACGAATACGGCAGGGGAGAGTTATTGAGCCTGCGCAACCTTATCTTGCCCGCCTTGACCTTGGGCATGCGCCCCTTGGCCGTGGTGACTGAACTGACACGAACCTCGTTGCTGGAGGCCATGTCGATGGACTATGTGCGCACGGCGCGGGCCAAAGGACTGAAACCTTGGCGCGTCATCTGCGTGCATGCTTTGCGCAACGCCTTGAACCCTGTTGTGACGGCGGTCTCTGGTTGGTTTGCCTCTTTGTTGGCAGGTGCTGTCTTCGTGGAATATGTCTTCGACTGGAAGGGCATCGGCGTGGTGGTGGTTGACGCTTTGGACAAATACGATTTCCCAGTCATCATGGGCGCGGTGCTGCTTATCGCGGTCATGTTGATTATTGTGAATATTGTGGTGGATATCATCTATGGGATTATTGATCCTAGGGTGAGGATTAGTTAGGAATGTGGAATGCTGAATGAGGAATGAGGAATGCAGAATGTGGAATGGGTAATGGGCTTCTGGCATCTGCAGACTATGGGCAGCCTCTACCCAAAGCGTCATTGCGGACTTGATCCGCAAATCGAAGATTCGACGTAGTCAATCTCCTAATGATAAGGTGAGTCTGCCAATAGTCAATTATTAGTTTTGTAATTCTGAAATGTTGAATGAATAAAATAGGAAAATACGAGTTTGTGGCGGAACCGTTCCACTGCGACTTTTCGGGACGGATGTTTCTGGGGCATTTGGGCAACCAGATGCTCAATGCTGCCGATTTCCATTCCACTGACCGTGGCTTCGGGATGAAATACCTGATGACCATTAAGCGGTCGTGGGTGCTTTCACGGTTGGCCATCGAGATGGAGGAGATGCCGGTGCAGCACGAGCATTACACGATTGAGACTTGGGTGGAAGGCGCCATGAAGTTCTTCACCAGCCGTAACTTCTGTGTGTCGGACGGCAAGGGAAAGGTCTATGGGTATGGTCGCTCTATATGGGCGATGATTGATACGGAAACGCGCCAGCCTTCTGACATCTTTAGCATCGACAACGGCGCCATCAACGACTGGATTGTGGATGACAAGCCTTGCCCCATCGATAAAGGTGGACGCGTGAAGATGTCGGGGAACGATGAATTGGTGTGTACCCTTGGTGTCAACTACAACGACATCGACATCAATGGGCACGTCAACTCGGTGAAGTACATCGAGCATGTGCTAGACTTGTGGGATATCGAATGGTATCGTGAACATCGGCTGAAACGCTTCGAGATTGCTTACGTGGCTGAAGCGCACCAAGGCGACTTGTTGAACTTCTATCAAGAGCAAACTGGCGAAACTGAGTATTGTGTGCGTTTGGTCAAGAGTGATCTTGCGGCGCTAAACCATGCCGAGGTTTGCCGATGCAAGTTGCTGTTTGTTGATGACAAATCATAAGATAGAGTTATGAGAAGATTTCTCTTCCTTATATTGATGCTGCTCATGTTGCCGTTGACTTCGCTGGCGCAGTTGATGGCATGCCGTGGTTTTGTCGAGGAAGGGTATGATTTTTGGCTTTATCTTCCTGATAGTTACGAAAAAGCGGAGGAACTTCCCCTGGTGATGTTTTTGCACGGCAAGAGTCTGAGTGGCGACTCACTGGAAATGGTGTTGCGCTATGGCAGTATCAATGCCTTGATGAGAGGTCGCCCCATTAATGCTATCGTGGTGGCGCCTCAGGCCCAGCAGGCATGGGAACCTAATAGGGTGATGGCGTTGTACGACTGGGTTGACGACCATTACAAGGTGGACACCAATCGTTTCTACGTGTTGGGCATGAGCATGGGAGGGTATGGCGCCATGGATGTGGCAGCGGCCTATCCTGAACGGGTGGCAGCGGTCATAGCGATGTGTGGTGGTGCATCGGGCAAGGAACTGTGCGGCTTGTCCACTTTGCCTCTCTGGATTATCCATGGCACTGCCGATAATTTGGTGCCAGTTAGATGCTCGGATCGTGTGGTCGACTCCATACGCGCGTGCGGTGACACCACCCGACTCATCTATGACCGTCTTGAAGGCGTCAACCATTCCCGCTTGGCGCGTGTGTTTTACCTAGACCAGACCTATGAGTGGCTTTTTTCTCATTCCTTGAAAGACAAAGGCCGTCCTGTCAACAGGTCGTTTTCCATGTCCACCGATTTGTTGGATTTGGCGTACGAAGACTTTGACCCCAAGTTTACCGTGAATATCGTAGAAGCGGTGTATCCGCCGCTTAGGGAGAGAAAAAAGTATTATATCGTCAAGAATGGCGACACCTTGGCCTCCATTGCGGTGGAGAATTATACTACGGTCTCCATCTTGTGCAAACTCAACAATTTCAAGAAGACCACTAGGTTGTGGAAGGGGAGAAAAATTAGGGTAAAATAGAGGCCTCTAATCGAATTCATCCGAAAGATTCCATTTTTTTTTCGGCTTAATTGATCAGCCAAGCGATGCCGCAACCAATGGCATAGCACTTTCCAATATCCATAAGGTCAAGGTCGGCCTCAAGGTCGAGTTGGACGCGTCGAGACGCCAGCCAAGTGATGCCGAATTCAGTCATGTACTTATTGCCGTCTGCGTGGAGATAGTTGTTGCTCTCAGCGAAGACGCCAAGGTCGTCGGTGATGTTGTAACCCAGTGACAAAGCGAGGTAAGTCGTTGGCGTTGCCGTTTCGCCATCCCATTCCAATCCGGTGTTGTAGCAAAGACTAAAACGCTCACCGATGCTATGTTCAAAAAGCAAATAGGCCGATGGGGTCAGGTGGGAGGGGAGTTGGTCTTTGGTCCCGACGTGGGACGATTTGAGTTCGGCAAGCATACCTACCGAAGGAAGAATCCCGGAACCTTCGTACAGCTTGATTTTCGTGCCAACGGCAAGGGGAGCAATGCCGAAGGTGGGTTCTGTGGCGTCGTTTTCATATACTAGGAAGTCTGTGCCGACCCGCAGTTCCATATTCTCGAACAACCCGTAGCGAAACACAGCATTGCTGAGCGTGAAAGTACGGGTTTCGTCGAGGTCCTTTTCATAGCCGAAACCGTAATCCAAGATGAGTTTGTGGTGCGGCGTTACCTCGGCATCCCAACTGTGGCCAGGACGGTCGGGGACTACGGATGGTTCAGCATATTGGGCGAAACAGGCATTGGCCAACCAAACCATTGCAAACAGCATTGCAATCTTTTTCATTTTGACTTCTTTTTGGATTTGACCCTGCAAAGGTAAAAAATCCATTTTAATAATTGAAAATTTCGTATTTTTGTCATTTTTAAAGACGTTGGTTTCGTTGTGGGTCTTCTGCCCCGAAGCCTTGTGCCAATCCATTCTAAGTGCTTGAAATGTAAAGCATTTGAAGTAGATATTATTATTCAATCATTAAATCAATACCATAATGAGAAGTAAAATCGTAGCTGGAAACTGGAAAATGAACCTCACTTTCGATGAGGCCCAGACCTTGGTCGACGACATCCTCGACCGCTTTGACGAACAGGATGAACTGAATTGCGAAGTCATCATCTGCCCGCCTTTCCCTTATCTTGAATTGCTTACTGACTTCGAGTTTGACGAACAGCGTTTCAACGTGGGCGCGCAGAACTGCAGCGCTTTCGACAAGGGCGCCTATACAGGCGAGGTGTCGGCCAAGATGCTGAAATCCATCGATGTGGACTACTGCATTGTGGGTCACAGTGAGCGCAGGAAATATTTTGGCGAGACCAATGAGGTCCTTGCCGAGAAAGTCAACCGCTTGATTGAGAACAATATGTCGCCTATCTATTGCGTTGGCGAGGTGCTGGAGGAGCGCGAGGCAGGCCGTCATTTTGAAGTGGTCAAGGAGCAACTGGAAAAAGGGTTGTTCCATCTTGATGGCGATGCCATCTATGATGCTATCATCGCTTACGAACCCGTTTGGGCCATTGGCACGGGCAAGACCGCTACACCCGAACAGGCACAGGAAATGCATGCCTATATCCGCTCGCTCATCAAGGAGCATTACGACGAGGCTACCGCTGACGAAATGCGTATCCTTTATGGCGGCAGCTGCAATGCCAAGAATGCCACGGAGTTGTTCTCGCAGCCTGACGTCGACGGCGGCTTGATTGGCGGCGCCTCCTTGAAGGCAGAGGATTTTGTCTCCATCTGCAACCAAGCCTCTCACATCGGAGAAGAATGAAGACACTTGAATATAGTTTTACAGCGCCGTCGTCTGACATCCAACATGACATGTTGGTGACTATGTTGGCCGAGATAGGTTTCGACTCGTTCATGGACGAGGCGCATGTCTTGAAGGCCTATCGCTCTGCTGAGAACCGTGATGATGTTGCAGTGGAGGGTTTGTTGTCGGACCCGGCTTTCATTGGCATACAGTTGCTGAATGTGGAGGAGATGCCCGACAAGGACTGGAACGAGTTGTGGGAGTCCTCCTACCAGCCTGTAGTGGTCAATGAGCGTTGTCGTGTGCGTGCGCCATTCCATGAGCCTGACCCGAACTTCGAGTTTGACTTGGTCATCGAGCCTAAAATGTCATTTGGCACGGCCAACCATGAGACGACCGCTCAGATTATCCAATTGATGCTGGAGACCGGTTTTCAGGGGAAATCGGTGCTCGACATGGGCAGCGGTACCGCGGTGCTGGCCATCTTGGCCAAGAAACTCGGCGCTGCGCATACTGTGGCCATCGACAATGACGAGTGGGCCTACCGTAATGCTTTCACCAATTGCGAGTTGAACGGCATCTCTGACATCGAGATCGTGCTTGGAGACGCCTTGGCCATCCAAGGGCAATACGACATCGTTTTGGCCAACATCAACCGCAACATCCTATTGCGCGACATGCATTATTACAATGATGCAATGAAACCTGGAGCACACATCTTCTTCAGTGGTTTCTATACCGAGGACTTGCCTTCAATACAAGAGGAGGCAGCGCGTTTGGGTTTGCGTTATTGTCGTCATTTGAGTCGCAACAATTGGGTGGCGGCTGAGTTTGTTAAATAATTGGTTCGTAATATTTTGAATAGATGAAAAAAGGAATCCTTATCATAGCCATGACCTTGTTCTTGGGAATGGCTTCAGCCTTTGCTCAAGGTCATTTTTCGACGGACAAGAGTGCCTTTGTCGGTGAGTTGTCCACCTATCTCAACTCTTCTACTTCGAAGCAGGACCGAGAGGAGGCTGCTGCTCTTATGAAGGGATTTGAGGGGGTGTGGAATAGCTATTATTCCGACAGCGAGGCCAATACCATCATTGGTCTTTGCAACCTGTTGCATGCCAAGAGTGGCGGCAAGGGCTATGCTAACATTTTCAATCTCGTGGAAGTGTTGCAGAGGATTCCAACGGGCGGCTTGACACATTCCGATGTGAACAATTGGTTGGTCTTTACCAATGCGAAGGCGCAGAAGTCGATGAACGGCGTGGACAAGTATTTGGCTTCATGCCGCAACATTTTCGTCGACAAGGTGCTGTCGGCCAAAGGCAACTCCAAGTGGACCTTGCGCGACGCGTTGTGGAGTTTTCCGTCAAAGGAGCATTTCGAGTTGTCCATCGACGGCACTTTGGCCTTGGTTTCGCAGAAAGACGAGTCGCTTCTTAAGAATACCAAAGGCGTCTATTATTTGGAAGACAACCATTGGGAGGGCATGGGCGGTAGCGCCGATTGGTCGCGCTTCGACATCCCTGCCGACAAGGTGTTTGTCACCTTGCCCGACTTTTACAGTCTCGACCTCAATCGATCGGAATATGCTATCGATTCAGTCATCTTTCACGAGCGCCAGCATTTCGACCAAGACATCCTGTGCCGTTATGAGGACAAGGTGCTTGTGAATGCGCCCAACGAGAAAACCATGTTTCCGCGCGTGAAGTCGTATCGTAGCGATTACGAGATTACCGACTTGATGCCCAACATCGACTTTGAGGGTGGCATCGGCATGATGGGCAACCAAGTCGATGTGTTTGGCGGTGTCAACAACAAGGCAGTTTTCCATTTCCGTCAGGGGGGAAGGGAGATCGTTAGGGTGAAGGCGCCCCGCTTCCTGATGTCGATGGACGAGCTCTTGGTCTCCGACAATGCCGCCTTGCGCCTCTATCTGCAAGATACGGTGCCTGGCTCGCCGAGAGACTCCCTCTACCATAATGACTTGGGATTTCGCTACGACAACAAGACGCGCAAGATGATGTTTTTCCGCTCTGAGAAAGACTTCGGCGACGGTCCATTCCACGACTATTTTCATGGCGTTGACATCTTTGTTGAGGCCATGTATTGGGACATTGACGGCAACCAGGTGGATTTCAGGAGGATGGAAGGCGTCAACCCAACAAGCGAATGCGATGTGGTTTCGGTCAATTACTTCCGTCACGACGAATTCAAGCGGTTACAAGGGCTCGATGGCTCGCACCCGATGATCCGCATCGAGAAATTCTTGCAAGGTTTCGACAATGTTGACCGTCAGGTGAAATTCGCAGTGGGTGACTTGGCCTCATATCTAGGCTATCCTATCGAGCAGGTCATCTCACTGATGCTCCGATTGCAGGCCGAAGGCTATGTGGAGTATGACACCGAAACAAAATGGGCAACAGCGCTGCCGCGTTTCTTCGATGTGGTTGACTCATTTCGCGAGGTCATTGACTACGATGTCATCAAACTGCACTCACTTACCACCAACCGTCAGCCCAACCTTACGCTGGACTTGAACACCAATGACTTGTTGGTGTTTGGCATCACGAGCCAGATTGATGGCTATGAAGGAGCAGCCATTTCGCTGAGTGACCGCAAACGTGTGGTCATCGCGCCGGATTTCGGCCGTATCACCTTCACCAAAAAGCAAAACTTTACTTTCTCGGGCGGCATTTTGGCAGGCATGTTTGAGTTCTTCACCAAAGATAGCGAATTCAACTATGAGGATTTCAGCATTAAAATGGAAAAGATTGACTCGCTTCGGTTCTATGCCCGTTACGACAACCACGTCATCCCCGTTGACGGCACCTTGGAAAAGCTGAAGGGCCGTTTGGACATTGACCATGGCGACAACAAATCGAGCCGTTACGAAACGCCTGCCTATCCCATCTTCCATAGCGATACCGAAGGCTTCAAGTTCTACAGGAAAATCAACGGTGGCGTGTTCCATCCTGGTGCTGTTGACTCCGTGATGACGGCCGACGACCTTGAAGGCAAGTTTTACTACAGCGTTTATCCTTTCGAGGTGGACAGCCTGAATGACCTTTCGATGAAACGGGTGAAGTTTGAAGGCGAGTTGGTTTCAGGCGGCATCATGCCTAACATCGTTCAACCGCTTGTCGTCATGGAGGACTTCTCGTTAGGTTTTGTCCACCAGATAGGAGATGACGAGACGCAGTCGTACCCTTTGTATGGCGACTTGGGCCGTTTCCATAATAAGGTGTACCTCTCGGGAAGCGGATTCTTCGGCGAGGGTAAACTCGACTACCAGACCTCGGCATTCAGGTCGGATCAGTTCATGTTCTATCTCGACTCGGTGACCGCCATCACCAATCAGTTCAAGATGTCGCCAAGAGAAGACGGCACGGGGTTCCCTATAGCCTCGGCTGACGCCCTTCGTTTGAAATGGGATGTGCGTGCTCCCGAACTGACTACGGAGACGATAGACAACCCCATCTGCATGTATGGCGACACCTATTTCTCGGGTAAGACAGTGCTGGCTCCTGACGGCTATTCTGCCGACGGCAAGTTGCGTTTCGGTTTGACGGAGTTCGACTCCGACCATTTCGCCTTGGATTCTAGGACGTTTGTGGCCGACTCGGCGAATTTCCTGCTCTATTCTGCTGATACTGCCAACATCGCATTTTCGGCGACCAACTATCGCGCCAATGTCGACTTCGATGCGCAGAAAGTGAAATATGACTACCTTGACCAGAACAGCAGTCTCGACTTCCCCATGAACCAATACATCTGCTCCTTGAAAGAGGCTGAATGGGACATGGCCACCAATAGCCTTCATCTGTTTAACCCTGTAGAGAGCTTCGGCGACTATGCCACTGCCACAACCCATGAGGAGTTGCTTGCTATCCACAACAACGCCTCCAAGTTCATCTCGCTGGTGCCTGACCAGGACTCGCTGCAATTCTACAGCATGAATGCAGAATATGACATGACGAACTACATCATCCATGCCCACGATGTGAAGATTATCCGCGTGGCTGATGCTGCAGTGTTCCCCTATATGCATGACGTGGATATCAACGCAGAGTCGAAACTGGAACCTGTGAATGGCGACCTCTTGGCTGACACGCTCAACCGGTATCACCTTTATAAAGACGCTGTCGTCAACATCCGCAGCCGTAACTACTATGATGCGCAAGGCACATGGGACTACACCGACGCCGCGGGCGTGAGCACTCCGATCAAGATGGATACCATCGTACCCATTGGAGGCGTCACGCATGGCTATGCTCATATCATTGACACCGCAGGCTTTAAGTTGAGCACGCAATTCGGTTTCCAAGGCCGTCTCACTTTGGAAGCCACCGAGAAGTTGGGCTATTTCGACGGCCAATATGCCATGCTCGCTTTTGAGGAACCTAAACCTATAACCATTGTGGTCCAGGAGCCTGAACTCGTCGATGGAGAAGAAGAACAGAGTGATTCAACGTTTTTGAATCTTGACGATTTTGGTCCTGGCGACCCCAGATGGGCTGTTGAGACCGAACAAGACACCATTGCTTCGCTGAACCATTGGTTCGCCTCAGCGACGCACGTCAATCCGTCGGATATCCGCATTCCTATCGATATCGACCGCATCCGCGAGAGCGAACCCAACATGTGCAACGGCCTTTATTATGAGTTGGCTATCGATGGCGGCTATTTTGGGTCGTTCCTCACGCCGCGCAAGGGGAGGAAAGACCTTGACGATGCTGCGCCGACCAATGGCATACTATGGTTTAACGCCGATAGCCTGCATTTCGTTGTGACTGACACGTCCCAATACGATGCCCGTCTCGAACTCGATTCGCGAGGCGTTGTCACTGGTCATTGCGCCACGGACTTGAGCTTCGACACGCCTTTGGCCAAGTTCATTGTCTTTGGCGACTACGTGCAATACCCCAACGATAGCCTTGTCCTACAAGGAATCAACGTGTTCAATGCACCTGTCTTCGACGACGATGTGATGGCCGCGATGGCGGATGTCTACGCCAATATGGAAGGCGCTTCCATCGACTTGACCCAGACCAATTTCCTCGACTATTTCCGTTCCGAAAATACGGAGGAGAAGACACAAGAGTTGAAGACGAACATTGAATTGGCCGGCTATCCTCCTATGGAATCGTCTGATTTCTATTGCAATACTATCGTCATCCCCGACATGAAGATGGTGTGGAACGACCAAATGCATGCCTTCGTCTCGGTAGGCAAAATTGGTTTGGGCAGTTTTGGCAGCCATATCGTCAACAAGTATGTGGATGGTTGTGTAGTCTTTGACCGTCGCTTAGGCAATATTACCTATTACTTCCAGAACGACATGTTCCAGACCTATATCAACTATAATAGCGGCGATGGGCAGTTCCAAGTGCATGCCACCTATGGCGACATCAACCAGAAGATGTACGACACTAAGGAAAAATACCGCACGCGCACCCAGGACGACAAGCATTTCCAATATGTGGCGGTGCCGTATGAGTCGATGCTGGATTTCCTGAACCGACTGAAATATGCTGGACTGAGTGTGGGCGGCATTTAAAAATTGAGTTTTTTTGCAAAAATAGTCCTTAGTATTTCATTTTTATTTGTATTTTTACCGATTCAAAATTAAAAGATTAATAAAAACCTAACGATATGAAATTCATAGTATCAAGCCTTAAGCTTTTGAAGAATCTCCAGGCCTTGAGTGGCGTTATCGGCTCGAAAAACACCTTGCCGATTTTGGACGATTTCTTGTTCCAGTTGACTGAGAACGAACTGAAGATCACGACTTCCGACCTTGATGTGACGATGTCGGTCAGCATGGTGCCTGACATGGTGGACGGCACGGGTGAGGTGACCATTCCCGCTCGCCTTTTGCTTGAAATCATGAAGAACTTCCCAGATGTTCCGATTACTATTGCCATCGACAACAACACGCTGGCCGTCGAACTGATTGCTGGTGAAGGCCGTTACAAGTTGGCCGGACACAAGAGCGACGAGTTCCCGCAACTGCCTGCCATGGCCGATACCTCGAGGTGGGAGATTCCCGCTGATGTGCTGGCCAAGGGCTTTGAGAAGACCGTGTTCGCCACGGGCATGGATGAGATTCGTCCCATTATGTCGGGCGTCCTGATGGAGATGAACGAGAATTTCCTCACTTTCGTCGCCACCGATGCCCACAAGTTGGTGCGTTACAGAAGGATGGACGTCAAATCGGATGTGGTGGCCTCGTTCATCATGCCCAAGAAGCCCATCAACCAGTTGAAGAGCATTCTTGCCACCCTCGCTGATGAGCCGGTGCGTATCGAGTTCAATAAGACCAATGCCTCGTTCGTCTTTGGCGACTATGTGCTGATTTGCCGCCTCATAGAAGGCCGCTATCCCAACTATGACGCCGTCATCCCGAAGCAGAACCCCAACCAACTGACCATCGACCGTCAGACCTTCTTGTCGGCTATACGTCGTGTGGCAGTGTTCTCCAGCAAGGCCACACACCAGGTGCGTTTCCGCATCGCTGGCCAAGAGCTTACGCTGACCGCTGAAGATATCGACTTCTACAACGAGGCAAAGGAACGCCTTACGTGTAGCTATCAAGGCGACGACATGGAAATTGGTTTCAACTCGCGCTTCCTGCAAGAGATGCTTTCCAATTTCGACTCGGAGACGGTGAAGATCGAAATGTCGGCCCCCAACCGTGCTGGCATCATCACGCCCGCTGAAAACGAAAACGAGTCTGAGGACCTGCTCATGCTGCTCATGCCTGTCATGCTCAATGCATAATCGCGTTTTGACGAGAAGATAGCGTAGACTGATGGAAAACGAAAGGGTAGAGGAACAACCGGTTGATGAGGTTTTGGAAGGCGTGGAAGACGCCCAAGCCCATGAAGACGATTATCATGTGATACCCCTTAAGGGCATGTTCGAGAACTGGTTTCTCGACTATGCTTCCTATGTCATCTTGGAACGCGCCGTGCCCGCCATTGAGGACGGCCTGAAGCCTGTGCAACGCCGCATCCTGCATTCGATGGACGAATTGGACGACGGCCGTTTCAACAAGGTGGCCAACATTGTGGGCAACACGATGAAGTACCACCCGCATGGCGATGCCTCCATCGGCGATGCCCTTGTGCAACTGGCACAGAAAGACCTGCTGATGGACACACAGGGTAACTTCGGCAACATCCTTACGGGTGACGATGCCGCAGCGCCTCGTTATATCGAGGCACGGCTCTCAAAGTTCGCCAAGGAGGTCGTTTTCAACCACAAGACCACCGATTGGACCCGTTCGTACGACAACCGTAACGCCGAACCCGTGTCGCTGCCGGTGAAGTTTCCATTACTGTTGGCACAAGGCACTGAAGGCATCGCCGTAGGCTTGGCGTCAAAGTTTCTGCCCCATAATTTCAACGAGTTGATTGACGCCTCCATCGCCTATCTTCGCGACGAGCCCTTCACCCTTTATCCCGACTTCCCGACAGGCGGTCTGATGGATGTGACCAACTACAATGATGGTCTGCGCGGTGGCAAGGTGCGTATCCGTGCAAGAATCAGCCAACAGGACAAGAAGACGCTGGTCATCAGTGAGATACCTTACGGCACCACGACGGGCAGTGTCATCGAGAGCATCGTGAAATGCAATGACAAGGGCAAGATCAAGATCAAGAAAATCGACGATAACACTGCTGAGCAATGCGAGATTGTCATCTATCTCAATCCTGGCGTGTCGCCCGACCAAACCATCGACGCCCTCTATGCCTTCACGGATTGCGAAGTGTCCATCTCACCGAATGCCTGCGTCATCGTCAACAAGCATCCTGCTTTCATGGGTGTGAGCGAGATCCTGAAGCACAGCACCGACCGCACGATGGAACTCCTCAGTCTCGAGCTTCGCATATTGATTGGAGAGTTGGAGGACAGTTGGCATTGGGTGTCGTTGGAGAAGATTTTCTTCGAGAAAGGCATCTATAAGGAGTTGGAAAACAAGGATTACGAGACTTGGGACGACCAACTTACTGGCATCGAGCGCCGCTTCGACAAATATCGCAAGTTGCTGAAACGCGAGATTACCCGTGAAGACGTGGAGAAGCTTTGCGAGAAGCCTGTCCGAAAGATTTCAAAGTTTGATATCAAGAAGGCGGACGAACAGTTGGCCGACCTTGAGAAGCGCATGGAAGAGGCGCGCTATAACCTCGACCATATCGTGGACTATACCATCAACTATTTCTTGCACATCAAAGAGAAATATGGCCAAGGTCGCGAACGAAAGACCGAGATTCGCAATTTTGACAACATCTCGGCTGTGGCCGTGGCTGCCAATAATGAGAAACTCTATGTCAACAAAGAAGAAGGTTTTGTTTGCACCGGCGAAGGCTTGAAGCGTGAGAAGAACAAGGAAGCCTACGTCTACGTGTGCGACTGCTCCGACATGGACGACATCATCGTGTTCCATGAGGATGGCAAGTACATAGTGACCAAACTCCAACCGAAACTCTTTGTTGGTCAGAAGATTATCCATGTTGATGTGTTCCACAAGAATGACGACCGCACCACCTATAACGCGGTGTATCGCGATGGCAAGAATGGCGCTCCCCACTATGTGAAGCGCTTCGCTGTGATGGGTGTCACCCGTGACAAGGAATACGACCTCACGCAGGGCAAACCCGGTTCTAAGGTGCGTTATTTTTCGTCGAATCCTAATGGAGAAGCAGAAGTGATTAAGGTGACGCTGGTGCTGTTCAACAAGAAGCAGAAGACTGTCGATTACGACTTTGCCAGCCTGGCAGTGAAAGGCCGTGGCGTGCGTGGCAATCTGCTTACCAAATACGAGGTCAAGGAGATCAAGAAGAGCGGGGAAGGCGTCTCTACGCTCAATGCGCGCGACATCTGGTATGATGACACCGTACGTCGCCTCAATGCTGACAAGCGTGGACAGTATCTTGGCGCCTTCGAAGGCGAAGATAGGATTCTGCAAATCTTTGCCAATGGCGAGTTCAAGATTTCGGGTTTCGACCTCAACACTCACTTCGACGACGACATGGTGGAAATCCGCAAGTTCGACCCGGATGAGGTGTTCTCTGTCATCTATATCGAAGGCGAGACACAGAAGATGTATCTGAAGCGTTTCTGCATCGAGGTTGAAACAAAGTTGAACACGCGTGCTTCCTTCATCGGCGAGCATCCCGATGCCAAGTATTTGGGCATGAGCACTGATGATTTGCCGCGCTTGAGGTTGAGCTATAAGGTCAGCGATGCGGGCAACAGTTTCCCGGATGATGAAGTCAATGTGGAGGAATTCATTGGCATCAAGAGTTACAAGGCGAAGGGAAAACGCCTGTCAACGAGAGAGATTGACGAATGGCAGTTCCTCGAGCCTTTCCAGCCTGAACCCTCGGAAGAAGAGGTTACGGTCCCGGAACCGGATGCTCCTGAAACACCCGAGGAAGGAGAGAAAATAAAAGTCAATCCTGCCGACGTGCCGTTGGAGATCGTGGAACCCAAGGGCGACGGCGTGCAAATGGATTTGTTTGGAGATGATATGCAATGAAGAAACTGAAGTTTTTCATAGGATTATTATGCGTTTTGGCAATGTCGAGTTGCCACACTGATTTGAAATTGGCCAAGTCCTTTGTGGCTGAGAGAACCGGCATTCAGGCCGCGGTGTATTTCCCAGAGCAGGCCGAGGTGAAGGTGGAGTATAACACCCAATACGATAGGCAGACCGAAGTGTTGAACGGTTTTAGCCAGGACTTGTTCTTGGATCTCGTTTACAATGCCTATTCCGACGCGATGCAGGACTATGGCGTGACTGTTTATGTTCCTGAAGACATTGACAATGTGCCGGTCGATTCCGTGCATTGGTTGGTGATGCTTTCGCGGATGGAGGTATCGGGTCGCATCACGGAGTACGAGGACTATCTCTTTAGCGATACAGAAGAATACAGTTACAAGCACCCGCTCAATACCGTCAACGTGGCCTCCTGGTTCGAGATCAACGACGGCGAGTGGCGCCCTGTCCAGTTCTGCGAGCACAACTTGATTGACGGCTTCAACTCGACGACCGATTATTCCTTCTGGGAGAACAAGGTCGACTACAAATACACCATTGACACGCTTGAGCTTAAGGATGTCTACAACTATGCGGTGTATTTGGGCAAGCTGTATGCAGGCTACACCTACGATTATTTGATGAATAGCTATGTCGATGCCGAACTGAAGAAGCAGAACCTGGATTATTGGGACCGCTTCTTGCTTCGCTACGACCCTTATAAGAAACAGCTGCTCTATGCAGAGGACGGGGATGGGTTCGTGGAAATCGATGAGTGAGTATGCTTCTTTTACCCTTTACCCCTTCAGTTCCTTTTCAATCATCTCCTTCAGTTCCGACGCTTTCACGGTTTGGATTTCGCCGTTGGTCACCATGCTGATGTTGCCCGTCTCTTCTGAGACGACTATGGCGACGCAGTCGTTGTCTTCTGTCACGCCGATGGCGGCACGGTGGCGCAGGCCGTAATGGCCAGGGATGTTGGTCTTTTGAGTGACGGGCAGGATGCAGCGTGCAGCCGTGATGCGGTTGTGCCGGATGACCATGGCACCGTCGTGCAAAGGACTGTTTTTGAAGAAGATGTTCTCGATCAAGGAGTGGCTGATGTCGGCATTGACAGTAACGCCAGTCGAGACGATGTCGTCCAAATTGTTCTTGCGCGTCAGCAGGATGAGTGCGCCTTGCTTGATTTCCGACATGTTGATGCAGGCCTTGGTGAGCGAATCGACGTCCAAGTCGATGTTACTCCTGACTTTCAAAAACTTGAATTTTCGTGACAGCTTGCCCTCTTGGGCTTGTGCTCCAATGGTGAACAAAAACCGTCGTATCTCAGGCTGGAAAATGATGATGAGCGCTATGAAGCCCACGCTGACGAAGGCGCCTAGGATGGCGGTCAGCATTTCCATCTGCAAGAACTTGACCAACTGCCAAATGAGGAAGAGGGCCACGATGCCGATGAAGATGCTCATGGCCGAGGTGCCTTTCAGAAGGCGGAAGAGGCCGTAGAACAACGCAGCGACAAGGATGATGTCAATGATGTCGAACACACGGACGTGTATGAAGAGGTCGATCATGATTCTAATTTTGCTGCAAAGGTAGTGTTTTTTGTGGGATTGCCCTATCGGGCATGCGAAACAAATCAAATATATTGACAAAAGGTTCCGACCAATTCGATGGCCTCGCGCGCTTTTTTCACATCGTGGACGCGTAAGAGGTCGGCGCCGTTGAGCAAAGCGATGGTGTTCAAGACCGTCGTGCCGTTTTCGGCGTCCTGTGGCGTGGTACCCAACACCTTATTGATCAATGACTTTCTCGAGATGCCGATGAGGATGGGAAGGTTGTTGTAGCGATAACTATTCAACTCGCAGAGCAACTGATAGTTGGCTTCAAGGCTCTTGCCGAATCCGATGCCAGGGTCAAGGATGATTTGCTGTTCGCCATAGGCCTCCAGCACTTGGCATTGCTGCGCAAAGAAATTATGTACGGTTTGGTGGATGTCGCCCTCCAAGGCATGCTGGTGCATGGTTTCGGGCGTGCCGACACAGTGCATTAATATATAAGGTAGGTGGTTTTGCCCGATGTAAGGCAGCATCTCCGTGTCGAATAGTCCGCCCGAGATGTCGTTGATGATGTCGGCGCCTTCTGCGACACAGGCTTCGGCAATGTTTTTGCGGAAAGTGTCGATGGACACCAATGCCTCGGGGAATTGTTTTCTGACGGCTTTCAAAATGGGGATGACGCGTCCCATCTCCTCGCTCTCGGTGGCGATGGCATTGTTGGGTCGGGTGGAGCAACCTCCGATGTCGATGATGTCGGCACCCTCTGAAAGCATCTGCTCGCAGTGCCGCAAGGCGCGGTCCATCTCGTTGTAACGTCCGCCATCAGAGAACGAGTCGGGGGTCACATTGAGGATGCCCATGAGGGCGGGACGGTCGAAGACGACGGACTTTTGTTGTAAACGCAGTTGGAACATCTGATATTTTTTGCAAAGATAAGAAAAACCGTCCAATGCAAAAAGTGTCCGTGCTTTCCAATAATTGATACTACAAAGATTTCTTTATATCTTTGCAGAGAATGTAATAGAAGCATCTAATCTTTAATACTATGAAAATCAAGTATTTATTTATTTCTATTCTGCTGATGGGTGCGTTTTCGTTAAGTGCCCAGGAGGAAGCTAAAATGCTGCGCTTCCCGACTATCCACGGCAATGATGTGGTGTTCAGCTATGGCGGCGACCTGTATTCCGTCGATATCAAGGGTGGCATTGCCCACAAAATCACCAACGACGCCAATGGTTATGAGATGTTTGCGCGTTTCTCGCCCGATGGCAAACATCTGGCCTTCACTGCCCAATATGACGGCAACACGGAGGTCTATGTCATGCCTTATCCCGAGTGTGGCACGCCAACGCGCCTGACCTATACGCCCACCTTGGGCCGCGACGACATCAGTGACCGCATGGGTCCGAACAACATCGTCATGGCGTGGAAGGACAACGAGAACATTGTCTTCCGCTCGCGTAAGGAGAGTTGGGACGACTTCGTGGGCCAACTCTTCCTCGCCAATATCAATGGTGGCTTGGCCGAGCAGCTGCCTCTGCCCGAAGGCGGTTGGATCTCGTATTCGCCGGACGGCAAGCAGATCGCCTACAACCGCGTGATGCGTGAGTTCCGCACCTGGAAATACTACCGTGGCGGCATGGCTGACGATGTGTGGATCTACGACTTCAAGTCGAAGAAGATAGAGAACATTACCAACAACAACGCGCAGGACATCTTCCCGATGTGGGTCGGCAACAAGGTCTACTTCTGCTCCGACCGCGACCGCACGATGAACCTGTTTTGCTACGACCGCGACACCAAGCAGACCACCAAAGTGACCGACTACACCTATTATGACATCAAGTGGCCCTCGCTTGGCGACAAGGACATTGTTTATGAAAACGGCGGTCAACTGTTCCGTTACAATCTCGCTGAAGGCAAGGTCTATCCCATTCCTGTGCAGATGGCCAACGACAACAAGTCGACGCGCACCAAGTATGTGGACGCCTCCAATTTCATCAATTCGAGCAGCATTTCGCCCGATGCCAAGCGTGTGGCCTTCGGCGCTCGCGGCGACGTGTGGACGGTGCCGGTCAAGTCGGGCATCACGAGGAACCTGACCCAGAGCGACAATGCCCATGACCGTAACGTGGCATGGTCGCCCGATGGCAAATATATTGCCTACATCAGTGATCGCACGGGCGAGGACGAGATCTACATCCAGGCCCAAGACGGCAAGGAAGAAGCCATTCAACTGACCAAGGACTCTGACACCTATAAATATGGTCTCCTTTGGTCGCCCGACAGCAAGAAAATCCTTTGGGATGACAAGATGAACCGCATCAATATGGTGGACGTGGTTTCCAAGAAAGTCACTGAAGTGGCCAGCAGCAGGGCAGGAGAGATGGACGACTTCTGCTGGTCGCCCGACAGCCGTTGGATTGCATACGCCATGCCGAGCACCTTCAGCGTGAGCCAGATCCACATCTACAATGTCGACTCTGGAAAGGATGAGACGGTCACCGACGGTTGGTACAACTCCTCGGCGCCGACTTTCGACAAGAGTGGCAAGTACCTTTATTTCACCTCCGAACGCGACTTCCGACCGACCTACGGTTGGTTGGAGTGGAACCATGTCTATACCGACATGTCGAAGATCTATCTGATTACCTTGCAGAAAGACACGCCGTCGCCGTTTTTGATGGAGAATGATGAGGTGAAAGTGGAGGGAGAGAAAGAAGATAAGGACGGCCCTTCGACGGGTTCGGGGACCTCCGCTGACAAAGGCAAAAAGGAAGGGAAGGGAGGCCCTTCGACCCTTCGAGGTTCCTCAGGGACCGCAGGGTCAGGGTCCTCTGAAGCCAAGGAGGTGAAGATCGACTTCGACGGCATCAGCAATAGGGTAGTGGTGCTTCCTGCCAACGCAGGACGTTACTGGAACCTAACGGGTGTGGAAAACGGCTTGTATTATGTGGCCGCGGGACGCAATGGCGGCGGGCTCGGCTATTTCGATGCCAAGTCGAAGAAATGCACCTCCATTGGTGGCTTCGGCTATCAACTCACGCCCGACGGCACGAAGATGCTCATGCGCGAAGGTCGAGGCTATAAGGTCATCAATGCGCCCAAAGGTCCCATCCCAGGCGGCGGCAAGTCGGGTGAAGGCGGCAAGGGAGATGAAAACATAGACCTTTCAAACATGAAGAAATGGGTCGACCTGCGCACCGAGTGGACGCAGATCTACAATGAGGCTTGGCGCCAGATGCGCGACTTCTTCTATGCGCCTAACATGCATGGCGTGGATTGGCCTGCCATGAAAGAGAAATACGGCAAGTTGTTGCCCTATTGCGCCGACCGCAACGATGTGAATTACCTCATTGGAGAACTGATTGGTGAGATCAACATCGGTCACGCCTACGTGGGTGACGGCGACCGAGTGAAGCCCGAGCGCATTCCCATGGGCATGCTGGGCTGCCGCATCCACCGCGACAAGTCGGGCTATTACCAGATTGACAAGATTCTGAAGGGCGAGAACTGGAACGAGAAGACCCGCTCGCCGCTGACCGAGGTGGGCGTGAATGCCAAGGAAGGCGACTACATCATCGCTATCGACGGGCAAAGCACCAAGGACATGAAAGATATGTACGCCGCTCTCATCGGCAAAGCCGACAAGGCGGTGCTGCTGACCTTGAATAGCAAAGCTTCGGAGAGTGGCGCCCGCGATGTGGTGGTACGTCCCATTGCTGACGAAACGGGTCTGTACTACTACAACTGGGTGCAAGGCAATGTGGAGAAGGTGAGCAAGGCCACCAACGGACAGGTGGGTTACATCCACATCCCCGACATGGGCGTGGAAGGCTTGAACGAGTTCGCTAAGTACTTCTATCCCCAACTCGACAAGAAGGCCCTCATCATCGATGACCGTGGCAACGGCGGCGGCAATGTCAGCCCAATGATTGTGGAGTGCTTGCGTCGCGAATTGTCCATGTACGATGTGATGCGCAACGGCGAGCCCGAGACCAAGCCCACCAAGATGATGCTGGGTCCCAAGGTGTTGCTGTTCAACAAGTACTCCGCTTCCGACGGTGACTTGTTCCCGTATCAGTTCAAGAAGCATAAAATCGGCACAACCATCGGCATGCGTTCCTGGGGTGGCGTGGTCGGCATCCGTGGCAGCCTGCCCTTTATCGATGGCGGCTCGCTGACTCGTCCCGAGTTTGCTCCCTTTGACGAGAAAGGCAACTGGGTCATCGAAGGCTATGGCGTGGATCCCGACATTGTCATCGACAATGATCCCGCCCGCGAGTTTGAAGGCATCGACGACCAGCTCAACAAAGCCATCGAGGTCATCCTTGAGCAGATGAAGGACTATCCCGACATTCCCGAGATTCCTGCTTGGCCGGATAAAACTAAATAACTCATAGTTTGATTTGAAAAAGGCTGTTTCCTAATCGGAGACAGCCTTTTTTCTTTGTAGGTGAATGAATGAGGCGAAAAAACACAATATTCACATCAAATTTTGATTTGAATATGAGAAGAAGTCATTGCGGGCGGCAGGTTGTATTAATCGGGCAAATAAACCCACCTTTAACAGTCATTGCGGGCTTGACCCGCAATCTCCTAAGCATACGGAATAGGTCTTTGCGCTTGGGAGATGGCGGATGCTCCTCCGCCATGACGGTTAAGGTTGAGGTTCGACGGGTTCACCAACCGTCCGCAATGACGCCGTTGGTTTAAGGTTGGACATTATGAGAGACACCAATCCAAAGCCAGACGTCCTCTCCTTGGTAGTCATTGCGGGCGGAAGACCCGCAATCTCCGAATCTAAACGATACGCTAATAATCAGATGGTTAGTCCCATGTATAAGGAGATTGCGGATCAAGTCCGCAATGACTCTGTCGGTTTAGGGTTAGTCATTGCGGGAGGCATTGCAAAGAAAAAGTCCGTCGGATAGCTCCAACGGACTCTTTCAAATCAGGTTAAACCTCTATTATTTGCCTTTCTTCATAGGGTTTCTCTTGGCTGCAGCCTGCTTGGCCGTAGCTTTGCTGACAGCGGCTTTCTGGACAGACGCGGTCTTCTTGCTGCCAACGACTTTCTTGGCTTGAGACTTATGTTCAGGTGCTTTTGTGCGCGTAGCCTTCTCGCCAGCAGCCTTTTCTTCGGTTGCTTTCTTGGCTGTCGCTTTCTTGGTCTCTTTCTTGGCTGCTTTCTGGGCTTTCTTGGCTGCAGCCTTATTAGCGGTAGACTGTTTCTTTGGCTTAGGCATTTCAGCAGTCGCAGGCACGTTCTTCAGGATGTCGCACATGAAGTCCCAGAACATCTGGACGGTGGCGATTTCGCAGCGCTCGTCGGGCGAGTGGACGCCGCGCAGGGTGGGACCGAAGCTGATCATGTCCATGCCCGGGATCTTGTCGCCGATGAGGCCGCATTCCAATCCAGCGTGGATGGCCCTGACTTTAGGATCCTTGTTGAAGCGTTTCTTGTAGCAGTTGACAGCGACGTCCAGGATGGCACTGTTGGGGTTGGGTGCCCAGCCCGGATAGCCGTCGGTGTGCTCCACGTCGGCGTCGGCGAGGCTCCACACGGCTTCCACCATGTTGGCGATGTCTTGCTTTGACGACTCGATGGAGCTGCGCTGTGAGGTCTGGATGAAGAAATAGCCTTCCTTCTTCTTGCAGGAGGCGAGGTTAGTCGAGGTCTCCACGAAGTTCGGGATGGTCTGCGACATGGCGATGACGCCGTGCGGGCAGGCGTAGAGGCCGTTCAGCAGGTTGTACTGGGCCATCTCGTCGATGACCACGTCGGGTTGCACCTCCGCGACTTCTGCCGTGACCTTCAGTCCGGGTTCGGTCACCTGGTACTCTTGCTTGAAGTGCTTTTCCATGTCGTTCACATAGTGCAGGAAGTGCTCAATGCTGTCGTTCGGCACGAAGGCCACTGCCGTGGCTTCGCGGGCGATGGCGTTGCGCAGGTTGCCGCCTTGGAAGTCATAGAGTTGAAGGTCGAACCAGTTGGTGCCTTGCCACAGGATGCGGGTCAGCAGCTTGTTGGCGTTGGCCAGGTTCTTGTTGATGTCGTCGCCGCTGTGGCCGCCTTTCAAGCCGCTCACGGTGATGCGGTAGGCGGTGCTGTCCTCAGGAGCGGGCTCCAGTTCGTACCACACCTTCACGATGGTGTCCATGCCACCAGCGCAGCCGATGAAGATTTCACCTTCGTCCTCAGAGTCGAGGTTGAGGAGGATGCGGCCGGTGAAGTCCTTCGGGTCGAGTTTCATAGCGCCTGTGAGGCCAGTCTCTTCGTCGACGGTGAAGATGCACTCGAGCGGACCGTGTTCCACCTTCGGGTCGGCGATGACGGCCAGTGCCGCAGCCACGCCGATGCCGTCGTCAGCGCCGAGGGTCGTGCCGTTGGCATGCAGCCACTCGCCCTTGATGACAGGCTCGATGGGGTCTTTCTCGAAGTCATGCTTCTTGTCGCTGTTCTTCTCACACACCATGTCCATGTGGGCTTGCAGGATGACGGTCTGGCGGTCTTCCATGCCCTTGGTGGCGGGCACGCTCATGATGATGTTGCCACAGTCTTCCTTGACATAGCTGATGTTATGGTCTTTTGCCCATTGTTCGAGGTAAGCCACCATTTTGGCTTCTTTCTTCGACGGACGCGGCACACCGAGGATGCCGTTGAACTCTTTCCAAATGCCTTCCGGCTTGAGTTTCAGGATGTCGTTACTCATAGTTTGTTGATTTAAAGATTTAATATTCAAGATTCAAAGATTTTTCTATTCGTTCGGCTTTTAGCTTTTAGCCGTTAGCTATTAGCTTGGCAGCAACTAAGCTAACAGCTAATGGCTAATAGCTAACAGCTTTTTAGTTCCCTTATCGTCTCCATCGGATTCTCCGACTTAAATACCGCGTTGCCTGCGACGAGCACGTCGGCACCCGCTTCGAACAGCGCCTTGCCGTTCTGCGTGTTGACGGCACCGTCCACTTCGATGAGTGCTGAGGCG
>JAEEGG010004203.1_pt1 | contig 35012 bp, 15 predicted proteins | sample 9134161 | NCBI WGS metagenome assembly JAEEGG01 (sample SAMN16246543, study PRJNA631951) | gut metagenome | biome: gut microbiome; feature: rumen; material: CR-attached | host: Bos | place: Iran: Karaj | collected 2018-10
GTCCCCTGCAAACAGAGTCAGTCCGCTGTTGGCCGCTGCAAACAGAGTCCGCTGTTGTCCGCTGCAAACAGAGTCAGTCCGTTGTTGTCCGCTGCAAACAGAGTCAGTCCGCTGTTGTCCGTTGCAAACAGAGTCAGTCCGTTGTTGTCTGCTACAAAAAAGAGTCAGTCCGCTGTTGTCCGCTGCAAAAAGAGTCAGTCCGCTGTTGTCCGCTGCAAAAAAGATTCAGTCCACTGCAAACATAGTCCGCTGTTGTCCGCTGCAAAAAGAGTCAGTCCGCCGTTGGCGTTGCGAATAGAGTCCGTTGTATACGGGCTACCATTTCGCTGAGAAGATGCGCGGCGAAATGTTCAGCTGCAGCCACGCCCAGTCTTGCCAGGCTTCGTGGTCGCCGCCCTTCACATAGTCCATGGCGGGCTCTGACAACAGGAAGGAGTAGCCTCCCGTCAGGGTGACATCCTTCATCAGCCTTGCCGTGAACTGCAGGTCCACCTCATGTCCCAGGGGCCTCTCGTAGCCGCGGACATCTTCAGCCGCCATGAAATAATGGTAATCTGCCCGCAGGCTCACGGCATTGCTGATACGCGACCTCACACCACCCTGAAAGTCCATCAGTCCGCAGTACGCCTGTCCAGGGAAGATGTCCATGGCTCCGTAGAACTTATGGTGTGTGCCATAAAGGGCGTTGAAGGCCCCCACTTTCTCTATGCCTTTGTTGCCGCTCAGATAGTCGAAGCCCACATACAGCCCAAGCACCGGTGCCACATTGTAGTCAATCCTGCCCGTGGCCATCCATGCCTGCACATCGCGACCGTCGGTATTGGTGCCTCTCTGGTAGTAGCCGGCGGCATGCACGCCCCAGTTCAGGGGCTGGAAGCTGAAGTCGGCGCCCACCGTCTGCATGTACCAGGTGCGACCATGGCCAGTAGCGCCCAGCTCGCGGCCTATGTTCATCGCCAGCACCGAGAAGCCCAAGGGCAGCATCTGCGACTGGTAGTGATACCACAGCGCCTGCATGTTTTTGTAGGGCATGGGGCCGTTGTAGTAGTCGCCACGGTTGTTCTCAGCGGTCTGGTTCATGGCCACAATGACATGCACTTGGTTGTGCAGGTCTTCGTATCCCAACTTTAGGGCGTCGTGCCAGTTACCGTTCACGTTCCAGTCGGAGGCACCCAATATGCGCTCGTCGTCGTAGGACAGCTGCTGGCGTCCTAACTTTGCGAAGAAAGCATCGCCGAAAGTCATCTTCGCCCACGCCTCATTCATGGTGGCGCGTCCGTTGGCATCTTTCATGCCATCTTGCCCCCAAAGGCCGGTGTGCTGCACCGAAGCCTTCAGCTGCAGGTTGTCGCGCCTGAAGCCAAACGACAGGCGCGCACGCTCGTTGATGAAGTTGGCACTCTGCTCACCTTCCGAAATAGGAATAATGGCACCATTATTATGTTCGCCACGCGTGCGCAGTTGTGCGTCGACGGTGAACACATTGTCCTGTTGTGCACAGACGGCGGCAGCCATCATGGCGATGACTGCCGTCAGTAGTTGTCTTTTCATTATGATGTCAGTTATAGTTATACAAGTTTGACACGTTTATAATCAGTGTGCAAAGGTAGACATTATTATCGTGACGGCAAGCGTTTTTATATTAAAAAAAATTAAACGCCTCTTTCTCTCTGCTTGCAGACGGCGGGTTTTGAAAAGTTTTGCGTACCTTTGCCGCGGTTTATTGAAACACAACAGAGGCAACGATTTGCCAGCTTATTATTAAGGACTGTTATGACGGACGAGAAAGATTTTGTTGAGATAAGTACGCCCACCATTGCTGAGCAGACTGCCAACGACGCAGAGGAGCAGGCTGCTGATGGCACGGGCGAGCAGGCCGCCATGCCTTCAGACGAGGAGCAGGAAGCCGAGGAGAGCATCGTGCTGCGCAGCGAGGGCCTGGTGAAGCGCTATGGCAAGCGCACGGTGGTGAACAACGTGAGCTTCAACGTGAAACAGGGCGAGATTGTGGGACTGTTAGGCCCCAATGGTGCCGGCAAGACCACGTCGTTCTATATGACCACGGGCCTGGTCATACCCAATGGCGGCCATATCTACTTAGGCGACAAGGAGGTGACCAAATATCCCGTCTACAAGCGCGCCCGTGCCGGCATAGGCTATCTGGCCCAGGAGCCGTCGGTGTTTCGCAAGATGTCGGTAGAAGACAATATCCTCTCGGTATTGGAGATGACGGGGCGCCCCAAAGCCTACCGGCAGGCCAAGTTAGAGAGCCTCATCAGTGAGTTCCGCTTAGAGAAGGTGCGCAAGAGCAAGGGCGACCAGCTGAGCGGCGGTGAGCGCCGACGCACGGAGATTGCCCGGTGCCTGGCCATTGAGCCGAAGTTCATCATGCTCGACGAGCCCTTTGCAGGCGTCGACCCCATTGCCGTGGAGGACATTCAGCAGATAGTGTGGAAGCTGAAGGATCACAACATTGGCATCCTCATCACCGACCATAATGTTGACGAGACGCTGGCCATCACCGACCGCGCCTACCTGCTCTTCGAGGGCCGCATCCTGTTCCAGGGCACACCCGAAGAACTGGCCTCCAACCGCATTGTGCGCGAGAAATATCTCACCGACTCCTTTGAGCTGCGAAAGAAACAGTTCCAAAAAACAGAATAGGACATACACAAAGCTTGTCAACTACTATTAATAACTAATTACACTTATGAAACATTCTATTCTTGGAGCCTTGATACTCCTTTCTGGCAGCATGACGCCAGCATGGGCATGGCAAGGCGAAGTAGCCATCGAGACCCCTAACACCCAACTGCTGCTCAGTGCCACAGAGGGTAGCGACCTGCGACAGACATTCTACGGCGAGAAGAGCGCCACCGCCGCACAGCTGCGCGATGCCGGCGCCGCCTTCAATTTCCATGCACTGCCCGCCTTCGGCACCGTCGACGCCGTGCACACACCGGCACTGGCCGTGGAACACTGCGACGGCGACCTGAACCTGGAGCTGCAGGTAACCGGCTACGAGAGCCGCGACGAGGCCCGCGCACGCATATATGTGTTTACGATGTGCGACAAACTGCAGCCCCTCACGGTGAAGGTCTACTACAAAGCCTACAAACAGGTAGACATCATTGAGACATGGACAGAGATTACACACCAAGAGAAGAAGGCCATCACGCTGAAGCGCTTCGACAGCGGCCATCTCACCCTGCGACAGGGAGAGGTCTGGGTGACACACCTGCACGGCAACTGGGCGGCTGAGACCGAGCCCACCTCAGAGCCCCTCACACTGGGCATGAAGACCATACGCAACACCGACGGCACCCGCAACTCACACCTCGACGCCCCGGAGATTATGCTCTCACTCGACGGACGCCCGCAAGAGCAGACTGGCCGCACCATAGGCATGGCGCTGTGCTGGAGCGGCAACTATGAGCTGCGCATGAACACCATCAGCCACAAGGAGCACCACATCTATGCTGGCATCGACCCCAACCAGAGCGAGTATGTGCTGGAGCCGAAAGAGGTGTTTGCCACACCCCACCTCGCCATGACCTACAGCCGCGAGGGCATGGGGGGAGCGAGCCGCAACTTCCACAACTGGGCTCGACACGAAGGCATGCTGCACCGTGGCATGAAGACGGGCGACATACTGCTCAACTCGTGGGAAGGCATCTACCTCGACATCACCGAGGAGAAAATCATCAAGATGATGGACGACATAGCACAGTTTGGCGGCGAGCTCTTTGTCATGGACGACGGCTGGTTCGGCCGCAAGTACCAGCGCATCAAGGACGACTCCTCACTGGGTGACTGGGTGGTGGACGAGAAGAAACTGCCCGGCGGCATCAAGGCACTCACCGACGCTGCCCGCCAGCGCCACATCAAGTTCGGCATCTGGATAGAGCCGGAGATGACCAACACCACCAGCGAACTCTATGAGCAGCATCCCGACTGGGTGCTGCAGCGCAAGGGCCGGGAGCTGCGACTGGGGCGCGGCGGCACCCAGCTCGTGCTCGACATGACCAACCCCAAGGTGCAGGACTTCGTCTTCGGCATCGTAGACAACCTGATGACGCAGTATCCCGACATTGCCTACATCAAGTGGGACGCCAACGCCCCAGTGCAGAACTATGGCTCCACATACCTGCCCAAAAACAAGCAGAACAACATCTCCATAGACTACCACAACGGACTCATCAAGACGCTGCAGCGCATTCGCGCCAAGTATCCCGACCTGGTGATACAGTGCTGTGCAAGCGGCGGCGGCCGTGCCAACTACGGCCTCATGCCCTACTTCGACGAGTTCTGGGTGAGCGACAACACCGATGCCCTGCAGCGCGTTTACATGCAGTGGGGCACCAGCCTCTTCTTCCCTGCCAATGCCATGGCTCAGCACATCAACCATGTGCCCTACTGGAACACTGGTCTGCGCAGCATTCCGGTGAAGTTCCGCTGCGACGTGGCCATGAGCGGGCGCCTGGGCATAGAGCTACAGCCCACGCAGATGACTGACGAGGAGCGCCAGCAGTGCACCACCTGCTTCAGCGACTACAAGAAACTGCGCACAGTCGTTCAGACTGGCGACCTCTACCGTCTCATCAGCCCATACGACCGCAAGGGCGTGGCAGCTCTGATGTATGTGAACGGAAATGAAAAAAGCAAAGCCGTGTTGTTTGTCTATAAGACGGAGAACTTCTACGACCAGCCACTGCCACGCCTGCGCCTCGGCGGCCTCGACCCTGCCAAGACCTATACCCTCACTGAGCGCAACGTGCGCGTGGGGCAACAGCCCTGCCCACTCAGCGGCAAGCAGTTCACTGGCCGTTTCCTCATGGAGGTGGGCATAGAGGTGCCCCTGTGGGAAGACTATGCCAGCCGCGTCTTCGAGCTGAGCTAACACGCGCGCGCGTTATATACACGCGCGTGACTGTTAGGTGCTTGCACCACTTGCACCACTGCTCAAGTCAACCGCTAGTATGGCTCATTTCAAAAACTGCATAAATATACATTGATGGGAGGACTTCCCATGAAAAAATGGCGGCCCCGCGTGAAAAAACGGCGGCCCCATTTTTTTGTACGGCGGCTCCACATGCGGGAAATGAGCCTTGCGGGGTTGATGCGGTGCATTCCTGCATAAATATACACTCGCAGTGAATAAATATGCAGAATGAAACATACAGAAAAGCATGAGACAAATAGAAAAGTACGAATAAGCGAGCGAAAATGCCTTCGGCGCCCAACCAAGGGTGCTTTCGGTGAAAGCCAAAAGTGCGTTGAATTTGTGCTTTACGGCTATTCGTGGTCGCACCCCGTGGTGCAAGTGGTGCAAGCACCTAGTCATCACGCGCGCGTATATATAGGGGCTAGAGCAGGGTTGAGCTTGCTTCGATGCTGCCGAGCGTGAACAAGGGCAACGCGGCGGGGCTTTGCCTACAGGAACGCCGAGGGCATCGAGAAGTCGACAGGCTGCCGGGTGTCGGGGTGAAGGAAGTGCAGCTCGGCGGCGTGCAGGCAGAGACGCGGCTGAGGTGTGGCGTCGTTGCCGTAGAGGCGGTCGCCCACGATGGGTGCAGCCAGTCCTTCGGGGTGGGCACAGTGCATGCGCAGCTGGTGGGTGCGGCCGGTAAGGGGGAAGAGGGCCACGAGGGTGCGCCCCGCGTCGTGGCCAAGCACCTCATAGCGGGTGACGGCCTCCTTGCCGTGCGCATGGTCTACCACCTGTCGCGGGCGGTCGAGCGGGTCGGGGCGCAGGGGCAGGCTGACGGTGCCGCTGCCGTTCACCACACCATTGAGCAGGGCAATGTACTTCTTCTTCACCTCATGCTGCAGAAACTGCTGCTGCAGATGGTGATAGGTTTCGAGCGTGCGCGCCACCACCATCAGTCCGCTGGTGTCCTGGTCTAGTCGGTGCACCATGTACACTTGTCCGTACTCCTCAGCGAGCAGGCTCTGCACCGATGGCTCGCCGCTGAGCCCTGGCACGGAGAGCAGGCCAGGAGGCTTGTAGATGACGAGGAAAGAACGCTGAGCAGTGAGGACTGAGAGGTGAGAGGCGTCGGCTTGCCCCGCTGCTGTGAGGGAGTGGCATAACGGCGCTACTCCCTCGGCCGCTGAAATGGGATGGGCTGGGCGTGGGGGGCAGGCAGAAGCTATCATCCACTCCAATATGGGTTTGCACTTGCCCCTGCAGGCGGGGTAGTAGTGCCCGTGGTGGCGCACCTCCATGCGTGGCGATGCCCCCTGCCAGAACTCAGCTATGGCCAGCGGCTCGAAGTGGTGGAGGAAGGCATACTGCAGCAGCTTCGGTGCACAGCACTCGCCAGCACCGGCAGGCGGTGTGGCCTGCGGCGTGTGGCTGAAGATGTCGGTCAGCGTGCGTTGATGGCCGTTGGCGTTGACCATCACGAAGTGGTCGAACAGCCATCGCTGCAGCGCATCAGAGCGTTGCCGCCGTTCCTGTCGCAGAGCGTCTATGGCCTGTTGCAGGGGTAGCAGCTGTTGCTCGGTGTGGGCTATGGTCTGTCGCCACCGCTCCTTCAGTCGGCGCAGCTCTGCCTTCTGGTGCTGGCTCTCTCTGATGAGGTGAGCGGTGGGGGCTGTGGGTTGAGTGTTTCTGAGGCTGTCGCGCCGCGCCTTCGCCTCGGCCATGAAGTCGCGATAGCGGTCAATGTCGCACCGGGCCTCCTCCTGCTGACTGTTCAATAGCTGCTTCAGGCTGTTGTAGCGGCTGTCGGTTTCTTTCTGTGCTATCGCAGCGTTGATGGCAGTGATGCATGCCTCTTCCTGCTTGAAGTAGCCGTTGGGCTGCAGGTAGTCGAAGACGGCGGGCACGAACCACGGCCAGTCGGCGCGCCCGCCTATCTGTCCGCTGTAGGCGGCAAGAAAGCCCACCTGCCCGTCAGCGCTGCGACACACCAGCACGCCCAGCATCTTGCCCTCCATCACCTCTTCGCGCAAGGGACTGCCGTCTATGTAGCAGCACACTTGGCGGGCAGCGAGCCGGCAAAGCGGATGCGGCTCGTAGTCGAAAGGGTTGTTCAGCTGTGTGGGCAGCGGCAGGCTGCTGTTCAAGGGATGAAACATGTGTTGCAAATACGCATAAACGGGTGTCAAAGGTACGAACAAAGAGGGAGAAAACCACAAAAAGGTGGTTAAAAAAAAGAAAAAATCAAAAAAGTTTGGCCTATTCAGTCTTTTGCAGTATCTTTGTACCTCAAAATCTACTGAAACAATGAAAAAGATTATCACCTTAACCTTAACGCTAACGTTAGCACTAACCATACAGGCGCAGACTGAGCTCACTTCAGCCGAGGCGAAGGCCCTGTACAAAAGCACGCAAAAGAAATATGTCAGCGTGCACGACCCGTCGGTGGTCTACGATTCCATCAGCAAGCGCTACTACATCTTCGGCTCGCACAAGGCCGGTGCCTACACCACCGACATGCAGAACTGGACGCAGGCCAACCCGCGCTGGAAGGTGGGCAACAACAACGATGCCTCGAACGCCTCTGCATTCACAACCCCGGCGGTGACCACAGTAATGAAGGGCGGCCAACAGGTGAGCCTGCCCGCCTTCAACGCCATGGAGTGGTCGGCACGCACCGACGCCGGATACAACATCAACGGCAACATGTGGGCACCCGACGTAGTGTGGAACAAAACCATGCAGAAGTGGTGTATGTATCTGAGCATCAACGGCGATGGCTGGCACTCCAGCATCATCTTGCTCACTGCCAACAGCATCAGCGGCCCATGGACCTACCAGGCGCCGGTGGTCATCTGCGGATTCCAGGACAGCGGACACTCCTACAAGGGCACCGACCTCGAGGTGGTGCTCGGCACACAGGCTTCGTTGCCCTCACGCTATAACGTGGGCAACGGCTGGGGTCGTCGCTGGCCCCACACCATCGACCCCTGCGTGTTCTACGATGAGCAGGACCGACTGTGGATGATTTACGGCTCGTGGAGCGGAGGACTATGGATGCTGGAACTCGACGAGGCCACGGGTCTGCGCGACTATGACGTGGTGTACCCCTCGACCAACGGCAACAGCGACGGCGTGACCAGCGACCCCTACTTCGGCAAGAAGGTGGCTGGCGGATACTACGTGTCGGGCGAAGGCTCCTACATAGAGTACGTGGGAGGATACTACTATCTCTTCGTGTCTTACGGATTCTTTGACTCCGTAGGCGGCTATGTGATGCGCGTGTTCCGCTCGCAAAACCCCGACGGGCCCTACAAGGACGCCGCCGGCAACAACGCCATCTTCACCTCGTACAAGATGAACTACGGCAAGAACGCCGACAACAGGGGCGTGAAGATAATGGGAGCCTACGCCGACTGGGGATTCATGGGCACAGGCGAGCTGTCGCAGGGCCACAACTCGGTCATTGCAGCTCCCGACGGGCGCACATATCTGGTATACCACACACGTTTCAACGACGGTGGCGAGGGGCATCTGGTGCGCGTACACCAGCTGCTGCAGACAAAGAACGGATGGCTGGTGGCCTCGCCCTTCGAGTATAACGGCAGCACACTCACCGATGCGCAGGTGGCCACCGAGCAGCCGTTCACTACCGACGAGATAGCTGGCACCTACCAGCTGCTGCGCCATAAATACGACATAGACTATGCCAACCGCGAGGTGGTGACGCCCGTGGAGGTGACACTTCACGCCGACGGCACGCTCAGCGGAGCCTATAACGGCACATGGAGCATAGAGGAGGGCACGGCCTATATCACCCTGCGTTTTGGCGGCGCCAACTACATGGGCGTGATAGCCGAGCAACAGATGGACTACCAGAGCGTGAAGAGCATTGCCTTCTCGGCTTTAGCCACCAACGGCGTCTGCATCTGGGGCTACAAGATGCACCCGAAGTATGCGCTGGCCTGGCAGGTGAACAACCAGAAAGTGCCCGTGAGCGCGGGTATGTCGGTATCGAAGAACGTTGACCTCTCCACCATCTGGCTCGGCGACGCCAACGTTGACTACGAGTGGACCAGCAGCCACCCCGACATCATCAGCGAGACGGGGCGCTACAACCCCACCGGCCAGCAGGATGACCAGCAGGTGACGCTCACCGTCCGCCTCTCCTCACCCGCAGCTGGCGCAGCCAGTGCGGCCTCATCGCCCAGTGTGCCCGGCGGTTTGCCCGACGGAGGCTGGTACTGGCAGAAGGAATACACCGTGCGCGCCTGGAGCGAAGAGCGTGCCGCACCCGTGGTAGACTGGACCAGCGGCATGCTGGCCCACTACGGCTTCGACGACGACGCCCTGGCCAACTCGCTCAACCCCGAGCAGCAGGCACAGCTGAAGCGCAACAACGTCACTGCCCTACCCTCGCTCTCCAGCGACGACGCACTGCGCAACGGCAACTACGTGCACTTAGCCTTCGGCGCCAACAAGCGCGAGAGCTATGTGGAGATGCCCAACCCCCTCAGCGGCAAGGCGCTCGACAAAGGGGCCACGCTCGCCTTCTGGGTGCGACGCACTGACAACAACCTCTACGACGGCCTCTATGGCTTCGTAAACAACAACGCGCGGCTCTTCATGACCGGCAACCTCTACACCGGCTTCAACGACGGCGCCGGCAACTGGCTCGACATCAACCATCCCGATGCTGCACAGCCCACTAACCTCACCGTGGGCCTGTGGCGGCAGGTCACCGTGGTGTTCGAGCGACAGGCCACCGTATCGACAGGCGGCGTCACCGTCTACATTGACGGTGTGAGAAAGAGCGCCGACAAATTTAACGGAGCACTGGGCGAAACGGCTGTCACAGCAAAGGCTGCCTTCGACTACAACCACATCGTCAATCTGCTGAGCAACAGCCCATACCTCTACTTGGGCTACGGCTCGTTCTGGGGTTCGCCCGATGCATCATTCGACGATGTCGTCGTGTACGACCGGCCGCTCGACGCCGCACAGGTGAAGGCCCTGAACACAATGATGAACCGCGTCTTCAACTTCGCCACCATAACCGGCATCAGCGACGCGCCCTATCTAAACGGCAAACAGCCAACAACAAGCAGTAACGCCATCTACGACCTGCAGGGCCGCCGCTACAGCCATGACCGACTGCCCAAGGGTCTTTACATCATCAATGGAAAGAAAACAATCATACGCTAAATGAAAAAGAACCTCATCCTCATGCTGCTGGCACTCATAGCAGTAGTGCCCGTCAGCGCCACACCCGCCGTGCCCAACGGCTTCTCCGTGGAGAAAGCCCCCAAAAAACAGCAGCTCACCGACCGTGAGTACTGGGTGCAGCAGGCCTGGAAGATGGCTCACCCCGTGCTGGAGAATATGGCCAAGGGCGAGCTGCAAAAGAACATGCAGACGGAGTTCAGCCCCTCGTTCGACAACCGCAACCGCAAGGTGGTATACATGGAGTGCTTCGGACGCCTCATGGCAGGCATTGCCCCATGGCTCGCCCTCCCCGACAGTGTGTACGGCGACTCCCCGGCCGAAAAACAGGAACAGGACATGCGCCACTCACTGCTGCAATGGGCCCTGGCCTCGTACAAGAACAGCGTAGACCCTGACAGCCCCGACTACCTGTGCTGGGGTGTGGCAGGACAGAACCTCGTCGACGCTGCCTACATTGCCGAGTCATTCATCCGTGCCTACGATGCGCTGTGGGTGCCCTTAGACCCTGTGACAAAGCAGCGATACATAACCGAGTTCAAGAAGCTGCGGAAGATAGAGCCGCCCTACACCAACTGGTTCCTCTTCTCCAGCATCATAGAGAGCTTCATAGCCAAGGCCGCCGGACTGGGCGAGTATGACGACTACCGCGTGATGACCACCATACGCAAAGTAGAGGAGTGGTATGTGGGCGACGGATGGTATGCCGACGGCCCCGTCTTCGCCTTCGACTACTACAGCAGCTACGTCTTCCACGCCATGTATTTAGAAACGCTGCAGAACATGATTGACGCCCGCGCCAACACGCGCCTGGAATACAAGAAATACTACGAGCGGGCACTGAAGAGGGCACAGAAGTTCAGCATCATACTGGAACGCTTCATCTCGCCCGAGGGCACATTCCCCGTCTTCGGACGCAGCAGCACCTACCGACTCGCGGCCATGCAGCCACTGGCCATGATGGCATGGCAGCAGAAACTGCCCAAGGAGCTGAGCAACGGACAGGTGCGCGCTGCACTCACCGCCGTTATGCACCGCATGTACGACCAGCAAAACAACTACAACGACGGTGGCTTCCTCACCATCGGCTTCTGCGGCTCACAGCCCGACATGGCCGACTGGTATACCAACAACGGTTCGCTCTACATGACCAGCCTATCGCTGATGCCCCTCGGACTGCCCGCCAGCCACGACTTCTGGACATGCCCCGCAGAGCCTTGGACACAAGTAAAGGCCTGGGGAGGACAACCATTCCCCAAGGATCACCGCTGGGGCGACGACATACAAACACGCGACCGCTGGTAATCACACTTCTGTTTCAACATCATGACAAGAAGGAGTGTGTCCAATTTGCTGTCTCAGCAAATTGGACACACTTATTATATGCCCCGAGTATGCAAAGACAAAGAATGAGTTTGCGCAGGCAAAGCACGAGCTAACGAAAACACAACCAGGCTTGGGGAGTCGAAGAGATGCCTTAGGCCGTCCCACCCCTGACAGGAGCGGGGATGCCTACGGGCCCCCTTAGCGCAGACACGGACAAGCGTGAGGTCCCCGTGGCGAACGGAATTGCTGCAAAAAAACGCGAGGAAAGTGTTAAAATTACACGTACAGAAAAGATTATTAAAAAAAAACCCGAAAAAATGATACAAGTTAATAAAATTTTGATTATCTTTGCAGTCTCAATGCGTATATCACACAACTAATTAACTATTTTTACTAACTTTACTTACATTTAAACGCTTATGAAGATTTCAAAACTACTCGTTTTGAGCGCAATGTGGCTCACAGGCCTAACGGCTTCAGCTGCCGACCTCATCGAGCGCACACAGCCCTCAGTGGTGGATGTGCTCCCAACGGCAGCAGCCTTCCAGGTCGACCATCAGTACCTGCTCTACAACAAGGGCACGGGTTATTTCTTCTCACAGGGTAACTCCTGGGGAACAAAGGCCAGCGGTAACCCTAACCAGGAAGCCGCCCTGCGTCTCTATTTCACCAAGTACTTGAATGCTGGTGAGTGGGACGGGAAAACCTACATCTTTAAAATCTACTCATCCATTCGCAGCACTAACTACTCCTGGCATGAGGTGTTCTTCGACTCACCAACAGCCATGTTTGTTGACCGCGCATCTCAGGCCAACCTCTACTGGGAGGTCATCGACAAGGGCAATCTCACCTACAACCTCGGTGCTGCTGCTGCCAATCCTACCATACACAGTGGCGACAGCCTCTTCGTGGGCTACGACCCGAGTGTGAGTCAGGATGCCAGCAACTTGAGCGATGTCTACGACAACGCCAATGCCTATCCGCTGCATCCCTGCACCACCGAGAACATTGAGTGGGAGTTCTATGATGCTGCCATCTTCATGATCTACGACAAGGCACAGGAGCTGAAGGCCAAGATTGAGCAGATGGAGGGCATGTATGAGGAGGGTGAGATACCCGCCGCCATGCAGGCACTCATCGACGAGGCCGCAGCTGTCTACAACAATGAGAACGCCACCTTAGAGCAGCTGCAGGCCGCACTCGACAAGCTTACTGGCTCTGTCTTCGCAGGCTTCGTAGAGGGCAAGGTGCTCGACGTGTCGTCGCTGATTACCAACCCCGATTTCAAGGGCGATGACCTGAGCGGTTGGAGCGGCTCTGGCTGGGGTTCATACGGTCCGAAGGAGAACGCCGAGCGCTTCAACATGACCTTCGACACCTATCAGGACGTGAACGGACTCATCAAAGGTATCTATGTGGTGGGCGTGAATGCCTTCTACCGCGCCGGTGACGCTGCTTCAGCCTATACCAACTTCAAGGCACAGAACGAAGAATCGAAGTATGCCAAGCTCTATGCCACTAGCAATGGAGTGACTACCACCGCTGACATCGTGTCGCCCTATCAGGATGCACCTACTTCAGGTCAGGGACATGGCTCAGAGTCGACTGCCACTGACGAGGAGACGAAGATTACCTATTCTATCCCCAACAACATGGAGGCAGCCGAGTACTACATGCATACCCTCGGACTCTACAAGAACATGATGTTCGTGGAGCTGGAAGGTAGCTTCCGCCTTGGCATGAAAAAGGAGAAGACCGTTAGCAATGACTGGGTGATTTGCGATGACTTCTCGCTGCTCTATTGCGGTGAGGGTGCCAAGGCATATCAGGCCTACGTAGACTACTACAAGCACTCACTGCCTGACTATGCTGCCATGGTGACACCTTACAACAAGGAGAACGTCCTTGCCTCTGGCAATGTGAACGTGACAAAGGATGTGTTGGAGGCTTTCATCAACGCACAGTTCACCGCCTCGACCGAAGAGGAGGTTTATGCTGCCATTGAGCAGATTAAGGCTGCACAGAGCAAGGTGAAGGAAAACATGGCTCTCTGGGCTGAATACATGGCCACTGTGAAGGAAGCTTACAAAGTATCGCTCAACGAGGGATTGATGGAGGAGTACACCGAGATCCTGGCTGAGATCGTGGCATACGATGCTCCTGAGGAATGGGATGCTGCTGAGCTGACCAATGAGGAGCTGCGCGCCCGCATAGAAGAGATTAAAGCTGCCATTAAGGATGCTTGGGAACATCCCAAGACCGGTGACGAGGAGCAGGAATTCGAGGCTACTCACCTGCTTACCAATCCTGACTACGAAGATGGCACCAATGGCTGGACCATTGAGCATGTATCAGGTGGCAACGTAGCACTTGGCGGCAATAGTGCCAACCACTGCTACGAGGCTTGGAACAATGCTAACTTCGACATCTATCAGGTTATTTCGGGTGCTCCTGCAGGCATCTACCGCATTGAGGTGCAGGGATTCTACCGCTACGGACGCGGACAGGATGCCTACAACCACTGGAAGAGTCAGGACGCTCCTGAGGTGACTCCCGAGGGTGTGCCTGTGTTTATCTACATGAACGCTAAGACTACCCCGTTCTCATCAGTGTTCGACGAGCCCGTTCTGGAGCAGTACAGCACACAGAACACCGCCATTGACGGCGCCGGCCCCGAAGGCGAGACCTGCTACTATCCCGACGGCATGACAAGTAGTGCTGAGGCCTTCAGCGCTGGCATGTACAAGCGCAGTGCCTACGGTATCATTAAGAAGGGTGACACCATGCGCATCGGTGTGAAGGGTTCCAGCAACCAGCTGGGCGATAGCTGGGTTATCTGGGACAACTTCAAGCTGTTCAACTGCGGACAGAATGCTGACGCCGTGATGAACGTGCTGCCCGACGAGGTGGAGAAAGCTTCGAAGCTGCTCGACAAGACCATGGGTAAGAGCGTGTTTGCCGGTCTGAAGAAGGCTGTTGACGATGCCAATGCTGCTCTGGCAGCTGGCGACGACGGCAATGGCAGCCTGTTCAACGCCCTGGCAGCCCTCTTCGATGCCGAAGAGAATGTGAATGCTTCAGTGGCTAAGTTCACCGAACTGACCAACGCCCTCACCGATCTGGAGGATGCTATTGGCGAATACAGCGCCACCGCAACGCCTGCCTCACAGGCCGCCGCACAGTCTCTCGTCGACGAGATTCGCGGCAATCTGACTGGCAACGCCGTATATGAGGACGAGGATGTGGATGGCCTGTTAGAGAGAATTAAGAAGGCTAAGTTCGACCTCCGCATGCCCGACTACTCTAATCCTCCTGTGGAGATGACTGCTCTCATCGACAACCCCAACTACGACGAGAACGGCAACTTCTGGACCTGCGAGGCAGGTGCCGGATACGGAGCTGAAGAGGCTGAGGTCTACAACAAGAACTTCGACTACTATCAGGACTTTACCAACATGCCTGCTGGCGTCTACGAGGTGGGTATGCGCGGATTCTATCGTGCCGGCTCTGCTCCTGAGGATTGGTCACGCCGCGACAGCGTGGAGTACAGCCATGCATTCCTCTATGGCATGACCGTGAACGAGCAGGGCGACAACGTATACGGCTCGAAGCCGCTGAAGCGCCTCACCAAGTACTATGCTGAGCTGGGCGAAGCTGCTTGGGGCGATGACGCAGAAGCTACCGACATGACCTGGTGTGCTACCGATACCATTGCTCCCGCCATCATCGACGAGGAGACAAAGGAGGTGATTACTCCGGCTGAGGTGAAGTACATCCTCGTGGCTAACATGATGAGCACCGCTAACACACTTCTCACCGAGGACCTGGCTGAGAACGGCGGCAATGACTTCTTCCTGAACCGCGGCGTATTCGTGCGTGTCGGCGACAACGGCAAGCTCCGCATTGGTGTGAAGAAGACCACTGCCATCAACATAGACTGGACCATCATCGACAGCTGGCAGCTGTGGTACTATGGCAATGACAGCCAGATAGACCTCACCGGCGACCCAAGCGCCATCAAGACTGTGGGCGAAATGGTGAAGGTGCTGAGCACCGAGCTGTTCACCATCGACGGACGCAAGACCACCGCCGCACAGAAGGGTATCATCATAGAGAAGACCACCCTGAGCAATGGTGCCGTCATCGTACGTAAGATTCGCAAGTAATAACACATTGAAACAAAAACAGATGGTTCCTTATAGAAACCAGACGAACCTATGACAGAAAGGGTTCGGGGGCGACTAAAGAATGCCGTCTCCGAATCCTTCTTTTAATTTATTTAGTCGCTTAGACACTTAGCCGGGAATACCTGGCTCCCGAAAGAGAAAAAGAAGATGCCCTTTGAGGCTAACCATATATAATATGTTCGCACGAACAATATAATAACATATAATAACATTAAATTTTAATCTATGGATCGAAAAACTATCATCAAGCAAGGACAACGGGTGGCGCTGGCCGCCTGCGCGCTGCTGATGGGAGGCGCAGCATTGCAGTCGTGTAAAGACGACGACATTCTGCTCACCGGACAGCCGGAATGGCTGGGCAACTCCATCTACGAGCGTTTGCAGGAGTACGGCGACTACACCATCTTGCTCAGGCTCATCGACGACGTGGAGGACAACAAGGAGATTCTGAGCCACACCGGCTCCAGAACGATGTTCGCCACCAGCGACTCGGCCTACAACGCCTGGTTCAAAACCACCACGTGGAAGACCGGCTCTGGAGAACCCGTGCGCAGCTATGAACAGCTGTCGCCTGTGCAGAAGAAGGTGCTGCTGAACAACTCCATGCTCAACAACGCCTACCTCATCAACCTCATGTCGAACGTGAGCGGCAACCCCGTCATCGAGGGTCGCGGCATGCGTCGCAACACCCAGGCCGACATCTACGACTCTGTGGCCGTGATGACCGTGGAGGAGATGCCCTGGACTCCCTATTGGGACAAACTTCGTGCCAAGGGAAAGCCTATCCGCATTTTCAAGGACAACAGCCGTGCGCCCATGATTCACTTCCTGCCGGACTACATGAAGCGCTCAGGATTTACCGCCAGTGACCTGGCACTGCTCACCAACCAACCCTCGGCCACGCTCGAAGAGGCATGGGTGGACGGTGTGAAGGTGATGGAGGCCAACATTGCCTGTAAGAACGGATACATACACCGCGTGAACGGTGTCATCGAGGCTTCGCCCAACATGGCAGAGATTATCCACAACAACCCCAACATGACATACTGGTCGCAGCTGCTCAACCGCTTCTGCGCTCCCTACCTGCCTACTACTCGCGACGGCAACGAGACACAGCTGGCTAAGTTCCAGCGCATCTATGAGACGGAAGACACCGTCTATGCCCTGCGCTACTTCAGCAAGCAGGAGACAAGCCAGAACAACAAGAACCCCATGAACAGGACTACCGACGGCGTGGTGTCGAACGGTGAGACCATCAAGGACGCCGAGCTGCTGAAGTTCGATCCGGGCTGGAACCAGTACGTATACACCAACGCCATGAACGAGGACCTGCACTACGATGCCGGCGTGATGATTGTTCCCACCGACGAGGCCTTCTTGACATGGTGGAACGGCGAGGGCCGCGACCTGAAGGAGGAGTACGGCCACTGGGACAGCATACCCGCCAGCACTATCGCCTCGCTGATAAACAACAACATGAAGGAACAGCTGTCATTAGCCGTGCCCAGCCGCTTCGGCAACATGCTCAATGATGCCAAGGTGGAAATGGGCGTGAAGCCCGACAACATCGTGGCCAGCTACATGGGCTGCAACGGCGTTATATACCTCGTGAACAAGGTGTTTGCTCCCGCAGAGTTCTCGTCGGTGATGTATCCCGCCACCGCACACCCCTCAACCATGGGACTCATCTACACCGCCATCATCAACCACGACTTCAAGCCCTACCTCATCTCCATGGACCAGACCTACAGCATGCTGCTACCCACCAACAAGGCACTGCAGTACTTCATGGACCCCGTTTACTACAACTCGGCCACACCGCGAATGATCAGCTTCAGCTATGACGACGTGAAGAAGACCATTGCCGGCAGCCGCTACAATGTGGAGATAGACGAGGACGGCAACATCATAGTGGGTTCACGCACACAGACCAACGTTTCGGACGCCGTGCTGCAGAACCGCCTGAAGTACCTGCTCGATGAGCTGGTGGTACTGGGCGACATTACCGATGGTCATGAGTACTACAAGACCAAGGGCGGCAGCATCGTGCGCGTGGCACAAGACAGCGAAGGCAAGCTGGCCGTGCAGGGTGGCTGGCAGATGGTGCGCGGATGCGTGGCCCCTGTGCATGACATCGTACAGAAGCAGAACGGTAAGTCGTTCATACTCGACAGCATCTCTGCCCTCAGTGCCGAGAAGACCGTCTACCAGACACTGCAGGAGCATCCTGAAGACAGCATCTTCCTGAGTCTGCTCGACGATGACGGCTGCGACCTGCTGGCCGCCAGAGATGGCTTGTCAAGCTCGTCAGAGAAACGCTTTGTGGCAGGCGAGAACAATAAGAACGTGCGCCTGTTCAGCAACTACAACTACACTGTCTACGTACCCACCAACGAGTCGCTGCAGAAGCTCATCGACGCCGGCTACCTTCCCACCTGGGATGACTATAACAACCAGATAGCCGAGGAGTGGGGCGGCGACGAAGTGCTGGCCGACAGCGCCAAGACCGTGCTGAAAGAAATCATCGTGAACTTCCTGCGCTACCACATCCAGGATAACACCCTGATGATAGGCATGCGGCCGGAGACGCCTGAGAGCGGCATGGACCACATTGACTATGAGTCGATGTTACGCGACGTATCGACCGGACGATTCATGAAGATGGCCGTGCGCCACACCGATGACGCCCTCGCCGTGAAAGGTCTGGCCAACGATGCAGCCATATACGAGAAGATAGGTCTCAACGGCTATGCCAACGTGGTGAAGACCCAGGGCCTCTACAACAACATCTGCCGTGAATACTGGTTCAAAGGCAGCCAGAGCAACCTCAACGAGGCCACCATCTACTATGTGTCAGGAGCCGTGGTGCACAACATCGACAAGCCCCTGCTCTACACGGAGATGCGGCCCTGGCGCGAGATCCTAAAAGAAATAAAGTAGGAAGAAACAACGATACACTATGAGAAATATAAAAGCCATCATCATGATGCTCATGCTCCTCACCGCCACCGCCGTGAGGGCACAGGACATCACGTCGGTGCACGGTACGGTGTCCGACGAATTTGGCGGACTGATGGGAGCCACCGTATGTGAGATTGACGGCAACGGACGTATCATCAACTCGGCCGTTACCGACCTCAACGGTAACTTCACCATGAAGGTAAAGAACCCCAAGGACAAGATCCGCTTCACCTACGTGGGTATGCAGCAGCAAGTGCTGCCTATCAACAAAACTACGTTCAACATTCACATGAAGAGCGCCACCACGCTGAAGGAAGTCACCGTAAGGGCACAACGCCGCGCCAACGGCAATGGCCTGCCCATTCCCGAGCGTGAGATCTCGTACGCCTCACAGACCCTGAGCATGAAAGAGTTCGAGGGTCTGGGCATGACCACCATCGACGAGGCCCTGCAGGGTCGTATCGCTGGTCTTGACATCATCGGCAACAGCGGTGACCTCGGTGCCGGTTCCACCATGCGTCTGCGTGGTGCCACCTCGCTCTCAACACTCACCGACGGCAACCCCCTCATCGTGGTTGACGGCAACATACGCGATGTGAATGTCGACATGAGCGACCTGCAAGGAGCCAACCTCAACGAGAAGTTCTCTGAGCTGCTCAACATCAACCCTGAGGACATTGCCAGCATCACCGTGCTCAAGGATGCTGCCGCTACCGCCGTCTACGGTACACAAGGTGGTAACGGTGTCATAGAGCTGACCACCAAGCGCGGTGCACGCGGCAAACCAAAGCTCGTCTACTCCATGAAGCTCACAGGCACCTATCAGCCCGAAGGCTACAAGCTGCTGAACGGTGACGACTACACCATGCTGCTGAAGGAGGCCCGCTTCAACCCCGAGCAGGACGACAATGCCAGCAACGTGAACGAGCTGAACTACGATGCCAACTTCTCGGAGTACGAGCAGTTTAACAACAACACCGACTGGCGCGACGCCGTCACACAGTGGGGTCTGCGCCAGAACCACAACGTGAGTGTGAGTGGTGGCGGTGAGAAAGCTGCTTTCCGTATCAGTGGTGGTTTCGACCATGAGACAGGTACGATGATTAAGCAGAAGCTGAACCGTTTCACCACACGTGTGGCCCTCGACTACAATGTGTCAGACCGTATCCGTGTGAGCACCAACTTCTCGCTCACCTACACCAAGAACGACCGTAACTACCATGGACTGCTCGACCTGGCACGCCGCAGAATGCCTAACTTGAGCATCTACGAGCAAGACCCGAAGACCGGAGCCGACACCGACACCTACTACACCATGCTGCAGACCGCTTCTGACATCTTCCGCGACAACCAGCGCGACATGGTGAACCCCGTGGCCAGTGCCAACCGCGCCAAGAAGCAGCAGCGCACCTACGACATGAGTCCTGAGCTGGTGATCAACTACCAGCTGCTCGGCACCGACCCCGACCACTGGCGTCTAGACTACCGCGGCAGCGTGTATATGAACATCTTCAACCAGTATGACGACTCATTCCTGCCACAGGACCTCTATACCTACGAGTGGCAGCGCGGTGTGAACAACTCTAGCACAGGCTCCTCGAAGAGTGTGTCGTTCAATACCAAGCAGACCCTCACCCTCACCCCAGCCTTCGCCAACAAGGACCACAAGATGATGATGATGGGACGCTTTGAACTGACCAGCGGCTCGAGCAACGGTCAGAGCACCGACGCCAAGAACAATCCTTCGGGTGGTATCGAAGACCCCGCTTCGGGTATCATCACCAATCTGAACTCTTGGTATAATGAATGGCGCTCCATGTACTACACCTTCTCAGCACACTATGCTTACAAGGAGCGTTATGTGGCCGACTTCACCGTACGTGCCGACGGCACCACGAAGTTCGGTCCCAACAAGCGCTGGGTCTACTGCCCCTCTGTGTCGCTGAAGTGGATTGTGAGCGATGAGCCTTGGATGCAGAAGCTCAAGCCAACGCTCTCCATGTTCGCCATACGTCCCAGCTGGGGCCGCGTGGGTAACCAGCCCAGCCAGAACTACCTGTACACTTCGAAGTACGTTTCGTCGAATACTTATATCGACATGACCTCTATCGTGCCGCAGAACATCCGCCTTACCGACCTGCACAGCCAAATCGTTACCTCCTACAACTTGGGTCTCGACCTCGGCTTCTTCGACGGACGCCTGAACCTCGTCATCGAGGGCTACCGCAGCACCACCACCGAGATGCTCATGAGCAACTACCGCATACCCTCCAACGCAGGCTTCGCCGAGCTGCCCTATCGCAACAGCGGTAAGATGCGCAACATGGGTTGGGAGTTCCACATCAACACCAACCGCCTCATCAAGGCTGGCAAGTTCTCCATGGACATGAACGTGAACTTCGGTAACAACCGCAACGAGATCTTAGAGATGGACGAGTACATTCTGAACAACCTGAACACCGACTACAAATACAACAACGCCGAGACGCTTACGCGCGTGCAGCTGCACAACCCCCTCGGTGCCATCTACGGTTTCCGCTCGAAGGGTGTCTACCAGTATGGCTATACCTACGTGTCTGAGTATGGCAAGGACAACAACATGACCACCGAGGAGTATCACAACTGGCTCGAGAACGAGTTCCTTGCTTCAGGCAAGACTGCTCCCATTGCCCTCAATGCAGACGGCTCGCCCGTCTACAACGGCGACGGCACGCCGGTGCGCATGTACTTTGACTACACCAACCCTGGAGCCGGACGTACCGGACGTAACTATAAGTTCATGGGCGGCGATGCCATGTATGAGGATGTGAACCACGATGGTCAGATCAACGCCCTCGACATTGTGTACCTCGGCTCTTCACTGCCTAAGCTCACTGGTGGTTTCGGTTTCACCTTCAGCTATGGCGACTGGCGTCTGAACACTCAGTTCACTTATCGTGTAGGCAACAAGATTATCAACCTGGCACGACTCAACGCCGAGGCCATGACGGGCAACGACAACCAGTCGCAGGCCGTGAACTACCGCTGGCGCAAGGACGGCGACATCACCACCATTCCCCGCGCCCTCTATGGCAACAACCAGTACAACACGCTCATTAGCGACCGCTTCGTGGAGTCGGGCACTTATCTGCGTATGGGCTATGCACAGCTGTCGTACACCATCAAGAAGAAGTACCTCACCTGGATAGGCCTCAACCGCATCAGCGTCTACACCAGTGTCAACAACCCCTTTGTGCTGACCAAGTACACCGGTGTTGACCCCGACATCGTGCAGAGTGGCTACGGACCAGCTATCGACGGCAACCCCACGCCGCGCTCACGCTCCTACACCCTCGGTGTCACCGTCGACTTCTAAACAGAATCCAGAACTTTGAACATTGAAGATTATGAGAACAAAGATAAACAAGATACTCAGTGGCGGTCTCGTTAGCTGCGCCGTCTGCGCAGCCATAGCGCCCCTCAGCTCCTGTTCCGACTTTCTCGAAGTGAAAGAGCAGAACGTTATCGTGCTCGAGGACTTCTGGAATGAGAAAGCCGACGTCGATGCCGCCGTGGCAGGCTGCTACGCCCGCCTCCAGGAGAGCGACGTGGTGAGCCGCATGATGGTGTGGGGCGAGTTCCGCAGCGACAACATCGGCATTGGAAGCAATATCCAGAACGACATTAACCTGGAGCGCGTGCTCAACGAGAACATTGACGCCTCAAACTCCTATACCAAATGGGATGCCTTCTACAGCGTCATCAACCGTTGTAACACCGTGCTCCTATATGCACCACAAGTGGCAGAGAACGACCCCGCATTCACTACAGAGGAGCTGCGGGCTGCCGAGGCCGAGGTGTCGGCCATTCGCGACCTCTGCTATTTCTACCTCATTCGCACCTTCCGCGACATACCCTTCTCGGGCAGCGAGGCATTCATCGACGACAACCAGCGCTTCGACCTGCCGCAGACACCCTTCAACGAGGTGCTCGACTGGCTCATAAAAGACCTGGAGAAGGTACAGGGCCAGGCCATCAAGCACTATCCCGTCACCAAGACCTACTACCAAACGGGACGCATCACGCAGAACGCCATCCGCGCCATGCTCTGTGAGATGTACCTCTGGAAGGGCGACTATGCAAACTGCATAAAGTATGCCGACCTCATCATCCAGTCGAAGAAAGACGAGGCCAAAGAAGAGCGCACCACATCGGCTTATGTTTCGGCAGCCGACAACCTGCTGCGCCTGAGTGGCTTCCCCCTCATCAACTCGGTGCTGAGCAAAGACACCTATGGTGCCGACTATAACGAGATATTCGGCGACGGTGGCAGTACAGAAACCATCTTCGAGATTACCTATATGAGACCCGACAACATGCCGTCGAATGGTGCCGTGAACAACTTCTACGGCTATGGCGACGCCAAGGGTCTCGTGGCTCCCTCGTCAGTCATCCTAGAAGGCAACGAGATGCCCTTCAAGGATAAGCACGATTCCCGTGGACTGGAGTTCTACGACAAGACAGGCAAGAGCATTGTGAAGTATGTCTATCAGACAGTGCGCGTTACCGCCGAGAGCCGTTCCATCGACCCGAAGGTGAGCTACAGCGGCTCTTACACCCGCGACCGCAACAAGAGCAACTGGATCATCTACCGTCTCAGCGACATCATGCTGATGAAGGCCGAGGCTCTTACCGAGTTGATGACTGAAGACGAAACTCAGCAGAACACCGACTATCAGGACGAGGCTTTCCTGCTCATCAATGCCGTGAACAAGCGCTCCGTGTGCGAGACACCGCTCGTTGACACCTTGAAGGCCAACGACTACCACTCAAAGAAGTCGCTCACCGAACTGGTGTTCAAGGAGCGCCAGCGCGAGCTGATGTTCGAGGGCAAGCGCTATTACGACCTGGTGCGCCAGAGCCTCCGCCTGGGCACCACCGCTACTATGGCCGTCACCGTGTCGGCCAAGCAGACCAGCAACTCGGCATACGTGCGCAACAAGCTCTCTAAGATCGATGCCATCTTCTGGCCCTACAACCTCGATGAAACCAAGGTGAACAAATTCCTGAAGCAGAACCCTGCCTTCAGCAGTGGCGAGAACGAGAGCTACGAGAAAGCCAAGTAACATGTTAACCTTAAAATGGAATAACGCTATGAACAGAATAAAAGCCATTACCGCCAAAGCCATGATGCTATTGGCACTTCCCCTGGGGGGAATAGCTGGTGGTGCACTGCTCAGCTCCTGCTCCGACGACCCAGACAGCGACCACTTCTACACCTTCACCGGTGAGATGATGAGCGACTACCTGCGCGCACGTGAGCAGTTCAGCGAGTTTTCCGCCATCGTGGAGCGTGCCGGCCTTATGGACCTGCTCTCCACCTATGGCGCCTACACCTGCTTCCCACCTAACAACGAGGCCGTAGAAGCCTTCCTCAAGGGGCGCGGGCTGAGCAGCATCGACCAACTGTCGAAGGCCGACTGCGACACCATTGCCCGCACGCACATCATGCAGAACATCTACTCCACCTACGACATGGCAACCTATACCGAGGTGGGACCGAACCTTGACCGCGACTACATGCCTATCATCCAGGGCTTCGACGAAGACAGCAACGCCGTCATCTACCTGAACACCCGTGGATGCCACATCGACTTCGCTCTGAAGGACGACTCCGTGGAGAACGGCATCGTGCAGCCCATCAACCAGGTGCTTGAACCCGCCAGCGGATACATGCAGCTGCAGCTGAAGTACAACAACAGGACTACCACCTTCTTCCGTGCCATGGAGGTGACGGGCGTGCTCGCCGATATAGAGAACACCCCGTTTACCGACCCCAACTACAATCCCGACGACTATGTGCCCTACGACTACTCGTCAGACGGATGGCAGGAGCGCGGATGGCCGCCCGAAACGAAGAAGACTGGCTTCACCGGCTTCATCGAGACCGACAGCATCTTTGAGGCGCACGGCGTGCCCAAGGGCGACATGAAAGCGCTCTACGACCTGGCCTGCCGCCTCTACGACCCCGTATATCCCGACGATGTGAACAAGCCCGGACACAGCTACGACAGCCTGACCAGCAACGTGAACCCCCTGCGACGCTTTGTGCAGTACCACTTCCTCACCCGCAAGGCCATGGGCTACGACCGCCTCACACCGAAGTGGCTTACAGTGGGCAGTTTCGACGGTGCCCTGGGCTTCGACTGCGAGCGCATGAACCCCGTCGACTGGTATGAGACCTTGTTGCCCCACACCATGATTAAGATAGAACAGCTCACCGTGACGAAGAATCCTGACTACGGCATCAACTACCTGCAAAGTGCCGTTAAACACGACCGCTACATCAACCGTCGCGTAGACAACATCTTCCCCGTGGAAGAGGACTGGAACAAGGGTCAGCACATACTGCCCGACTACGTGAAGGAAGAGCAGAACTCGCTCAACGGCATCTTCTTCTATGTCGACGACATAGTGTCGTTCAACTACGACGTACAGAACAAAGTGCAGGACATGCGCATACGCATGGACTTCTGCACCCTGTTCCCCGAAATTATGACCAACGACATGCGCCAGATGGGCAACTGGTTGGACCAGCAGCGCGAGCGCGACACCGACCCCACGCCTAAGTTTGGTAAGGACTATTACTTCCCCGACGGCTATCTGGCCGGTCTGCGCATGCTCAACAACAACAGTGTGCTCGTGTACCGCCGTCCCCACACCCACTTCTGGAGCTTCGAGGGCGACGAGATGAACATCTTCGGCGACTATGACGTGGAGATTAAGCTACCGTCCATTCCCTACAGCGGTGAGTGGCAGGTGCGCATAGGATTCTGCGCACTGCCCGGCCGCGGCATCGCACAGGTTTATCTCGACGGAGTGGCACAGGGCATCCCCATCGACATGCGCACATACCTCACCGACCAGAACATGCTGGGCATCTCTGACGTGATGCCGTCGGACAACAGCGAGGACGAGAACATCAGGGCATACGAGGCTGTGCGCAAGGACCCGGAGGCTCTGGCCGAGAACCAGAAGGCACTGCGCAACCTGGGTGTGTATCGCGGCCCGTACGCCAGCAGCCATGTAGACCAGCAGAGCGGCTACTCCTCGCCCTGGGTAGGCAACTGGCGCACCTACCGCCGCATAGTGAGCCAGCAGCGCATGAACGCCACTGAAGACCACTGGATACGCTTCCGTGTGGCTTCTGAGGCCACCACTGGCGAGCGCAACCTGTTTATGCTCGATTATTTGGAGATGGTGCCGAAGTCGGTCTACGGTGTCGATGCCACCGGACTGGCCGAGGATGACTATTAATCTGTGTCTAACCTATTAATACGCATTCACAATGATGAAACGTAAATATATATTCAATAATGTGGTGGGGCTCGCCTTGGCGGCCCTCACCCTCACCGCCTGCAGCGACACCTGGGACGACCACTATGAGGCCACAGCCAGCGCTGCAAAGAGCGGTTCGCTGTGGCAGGCTATCAGCTCCAATGCCGAGCTGTCGAACTTCGCCAGCGTGGTTCAGGCATGCGGCTACGACCTGCGCTTAGGCAGCAGCCAGGTGTTCACCGTCTTCGCACCGGTGAACGCACAGTTCCCCAAGAGCGAAGCCGACTCGCTCATCAAGCAGTTCCAAAAGGAGAAAGCACAGGGTGTGAAGGAAGAGAACAACACCGTGGTGAAGGAGTTCCTGCAGAACCACATTGCACTCTACAACTACTCCATCTCCAAAATCATGGAGCCGGGCAACATCACCATGATGAACGGCAAGTACCAGCACCTGACCAACAGCACCTTTAGCGGCAGCAGGCTGCTCACTAGCTCCGACAACCTTTATGGCAACGGCATGCTCTTCACCATCGACAAGCAGGCAACATTCTTCCCCAACGTCTTTGAGTACCTCACCAAGGACCGCGACCTCGACAGCCTGCGCAGCTTTCTCTACAACAGTCTGTTCTACGAGCAGGAGTTCCAGGAAGAGCAGAGCGTGGCCGGCGGTCTCAACGAAGCAGGACAGACCGTCTACCTCGACTCAGTGTTTGAGCTGCAGAACGAGCTCTTCGACATCCTCAACGCCGAGCTGAACGACGAAGACAGCACCTACTGGATGCTGGCTCCCACCAACGAAGCCTGGGCACGCATGATTGAGGAGTACACGCCCTACTTCAACTACGACCCCAATGTGGGCGACCTGCTGAGCAAGGGCGACCCCGACTCGCTCTTCTACACCAATGTGCGCCGCGCCATTGTCGACGGTACCATATTCAGCCGCACCACCAACACCGACAAGATGCTGAACGACTCAGCCATGTCGACGCAGAGCGTGCTCGAATATTCACGCCGCGTGAGCCGCTGGGGCAACGACACGCTGGCCTACTACCAATACATGAAGCCGCTACAGTCTCCCGTCGGCATACTTACCGGCACGGAGAACACAGAGTGCAGCAACGGCATAATGATGAAGACCTCCGACTGGAAGATCAAGCCCTCGCAGACCTTCGCACGCACACTCATCTTCGAGGCAGAGCATTGCCTGAAGGAGCGCGGCAAGCAGGTAAGAAACGGCAAGGAAGTAGAGACCACCTCGTCGGTGCTGGTTAACGTCACCAGTGACAACCCCTTCTACAAGCAGATCTCGGGTCACAGCTACGTGGAGTTTGTGCAGAACCTTACCACCTACGACCACAACATGACCTTCAACCTTGAGAATGTGCTCTCGAACATGGGCTACGACATCTATGTCGTCATGGTGCCTGCGCTTGCTGGCGACACACTGGCCTTCGGCATCAGCCGTGCGCCCTACAAGGTAGGCTTCACCCTGGGCTACCACGATGCCGACGGCAAGGAACAGACACTGAAGACTACGCCCAGCGCCGGTGTAGCCTCTGAGGCCGACTCCGTGCAGTGGATGCTCGTGGCCGAAGACTTCAAGTTCCCCGTGTGTTCCTACGGTGTATCGGAAGCCATTCCTCAGGCCACGCTTAAAGTAGAGACGGTGGTGCGAAGCAGTGAGCTGCGTCAGGAAAAGTACCAGCGCACGCTGCGAATCGACTGCATCATCCTGAAACCCCATGAAGAATAATCACCAACCACGAAATCATCATTAGTATATGAAGCGATATATATTATTTGGACTAACCATGCTGATGGCTTTCCCCTTGGGCGTGTGGGCGCAGGACGACTACACCGACGAGGAGGAGGACGACACTCCCGCCGTGCGTACCTTCACGGTGAAGCAAAAGAAGTATGAAACGCGTGTCGTACGCGGGCAGGTGCTCGATGCCGCCACCCGTCAGCCCGTGGCCGGTGCCATTGTGCGCGCCGCCGAGATTGACGGCTACAGCGTGCTCACTGAGGATAACGGCAGCTATGAGCTGAAGGCCCCCGTCTTCGCCACTGCACTCTACGTCTCTGCCACCGACTATAACCCCGTGCGCATAGGTCTGGCTGCCGGCGAGGAGCAGCGCACAGCATTCCTCTACAGCACCAGCTTCACTGCTGAGTATGGTGCCACCACCAACGTACGTGGCGACCAGACAGCCACCGACTTCAAGTACACCAACGCCATTAACATCAAGGACGAGGTGGAGAGCCAGCTCGGCGGATACGTCTACACCAAAGGGCGCAACGGCACACCGGGCGTAGGCAGCGTCATGTTCATGCAGGGCCTCAACTCCCTTAACATCAACGCACAGCCGCTCGTCGTCATCGACGATGTCATCATCGACCAGCAGTACGGACGCGACCTGCTGCACGACGGTTTCTACAACGACATCCTCTCGAACCTCAACCCCGCCGACATTGAGAAGGTAACCGTGCTGCGCAACGGCACTGCCCTCTACGGTGCCAAGGGTGCCAATGGCGTGCTGCTCATTCAAACACGCCGCAACAAGTCGATGGCCACCCGCATCACCGCCACCGCTTCGGCTGGCGTCACCCTCGAGCCGAAGTATATCTCGGTATTGGATGCCGAGCAGTATCGCAGCTATGCCTCCGAGCTGCTCAAGACGGTAGACACCCGGCTGAACGACTTCAAGTTCCTCAACCCCGACCCCAAAGACTATTGGTACACCAAGTACCACCAGAACACCGACTGGAAGGACTTGGTCTACCGCACAGCCGTCAACCAGAACTATGGCATCAACGTTGAGGGCGGCGACGATGTGGCCAACTACAACCTCTCTGTGGGCTACACCACGGCGCAGAGCACCATGGAATACAACGACATGAACAGGCTGAACATACGCTTCAACACCGACATCGGCCTGACGAAGAACCTCGACGTGCGCTTCGACGCCTCGTTCTCCAACCAGAACCGCAAGCTGCGCAACGACGGTGCACCCGAAGGCTATGACGAGGGAACACCCACCAGCCCCGGCTTCCTGGCCTACGTGAAGAGCCCCTTCCTGAGCCCATACACCTATTCGCGCGGAATAATTGACAAGACACACATCGACGTGCTCCCCGAGGACTACCTCAGCGAGGCCATGGCCACCTACACCCGCTACAACTGGCAGCTGGCCAACCCCGCCACCATCAACGAGTATGGCAACGGCGACATCAAGAACCGCTTCGAGAACTCCATGCTCAACCTCACCGTCACGCCGAAGTACAACTTCAGCCCCAATCTCTACCTGCAAGAGCACTTCAGCTACAACCTGGTGAACACCAGCGAGAAGTTCTACGTGCCCGTCAACGGTGTGCCGCCCTACTTCGTCACCAGCGTCAATGAGTTCGTTGATAACGAGGTGCGCTCCTTGGCTTCGAAGCAGAACTCCGTGCAGAGCGACACCCGCATTGACTGGCACAACCGCTTCAATGAGCACTACATCCACCTCTTCGGCGGTGCACGCATCAACTGGGAGAGCTACACCATGAACACGCAGCTGGGCTACAACACAGGCAACGATAAGACGCCGTTCATGACCGCCAACCTGCGCAACCCATCAGCCGAAGGCGTGAACGAGAACTGGAACACCCTCTCATGGTATGCACAGGCCGAGTACAACTACAAGAGCCGCTACTACGTGCAGGCCAACCTGGCCGTCGACGGCTCCTCACGCTTCGGCAAGGATGCCGACGGCTTGAAGATTGGCGGCGTGGCCTGGGGCGTCTTCCCCGGCGTGCAGGCATCGTGGGTCATCACCAACGAGCCGTTCTTCTCCAGCATCAAGGGCATCGACTACCTGCGTCTCTCGGCAGGCTACGACATCAGCGGCAATGACGACATCGATGTCTTCGCCGCCAAGAGTTACTTCCAGGCTTCGAAGTTCCTGCACACCGTCACAGCGCTCGCCTTCGAGGGCATTGGCAACACAAAGGTGAAGTGGGAGACCACACGCCGCTTCAACGCCGGTCTGGAGTCGAACTTCTGCAACAACCGCCTGAACGTGAACCTCAACTACTTCCGCTCCACCACCAGCGACCTGCTGCTGCGCCAACAGTTAGGCTTCCTCACCGGCCTCGACGAGAACCTCATCAACAGCGGCAAGCTGAAGAACGAGGGATTCAGCGTCACTGCCGCCGTGAAGGTCATCGCACAGAAAGACTGGCAGTGGCAGGTGGGAGCCAGCGTGGGCCACTACAAGAACCGCATCACCGAACTGTCTGACGGCACCGACTACATGGACACGAACATCTATGGAGCCACCGTACGCACACAGGTAGGACAGGCCGCCAACCTCTTCTACGGCTACAAGTCGCTCGGCGTCTTCGCCAGCACCGAGGAAGCACAGGCAGCAGGCACCAGCGACGCAAAGGGCCTCTACTTCATGGCCGAGAACGGAATAGACCGCAACTACTTCGAGGCTGGCGACATACACTTTGCCGACCTCAACGGCGACGGGCGCATCACCGAGGCCGACCAGACCATCATCGGCGACCCCAACCCCGACATCTACGGCAACATCTTCACCACACTCGCCTGGAAACGCTTCAAGCTCGACGTGCGCATGAACTACTCACTGGGCAACGATGCCTACAACTACATGCGTTCACAGCTGGAGGGCGGACAGCGCTTCATGAACCAGACCACAGCCATGCAGCGCCGCTGGCAGGCTGAGGGGCAGGCCACCGACATGCCGCGCCTCACCTTCCAGGACCCCATGGGCAACGCACGCTTCAGCAACCGCTGGATTGAGGATGCATCCTACCTGCGCCTGAAGACCGTCACCCTGAGCTACGACCTCCCCATCACCTCAGAGTTCATACAGGGACTGCAGTTCTGGGTGCAGGGCAACAACCTGCTCACCTTCACCAAGTACCTTGGCAGCGACCCAGAGTTCTCCATGACCAACAGCGTGCTCGGACAGGGCATCGACCTTGGCCAGCTCAGTCTGAGCCGCAACATCGTGGCCGGTGTGAAGATTAACCTGTAAGCGGGCCAAGCCCTAAAGAATAACTTATAACGAATAATGAAGAATGAAAGTTATGAACAACATATTTAAAGTTTTCTGCGGCTGTCTCGTGGGCTGCGGCATCGCCGCAGTAAGCACCTCGTGCGAAGACTTCTTCGAGCAGGAGTCGGAACACATCATCAACGAAGACCAGGAGCACCTCAACAACCGCGTAGACACCGTCTATTCGCTCACAGGCATACTGTCAAAGCTCGAGGCACTCGGCGACCGCACCATCCTGCTCGGCGAGGTGCGCGGCGACCTTGTAGACCTTACAAACATTGCCAATGCCGACCTGCGCGAGCTGGCCACCTTCGAGGTGAGCGACAGCAACCGCTACAACCAGCCCAAGGACTACTACGCCGTCATCAACAACTGCAACTACTACATCGCACATGCCGACACGGCGCTGAAGAACAACCGCAACGAGTACATCTTCATGCGCGAGTATGCCGCCGTAAAGGCCATACGCGCATGGACCTACCTGCAGATGGTGCTCAACTACGGGCGCGTGCCCTTCGTCACCGAGCCCGTGCTGAGCAAGGAAGAGGCCGAGAAGCCCCACGACATGTACGACCTGCAGCAGGTGTGCAACTACTTCATTGCCGACCTCGAGCCGCTGTCAACACTCTACGGCAATAAGCTGCCCATGATAGGCGTGGTGCAGAGCCTCGACTCACGACACTTCTACTATCCGCTCGATGTCATACTGGGCGACCTCTACCTGTGGGCTGGCGGAACAGCCAACTACCGTCAGGCTGCACTCCACTACTATAAGTACATCAAGGAGCGCAACGGCGACAACTCCACTTATTCCACAGGCACCAGAGGCGTGTTCTGGCCCATCGACGCCAGCACCTTCAACCGTCCTGAAGACCGATGGTCGTCATCGTTCCGCGGCGAGGAGCGCACCTACACCAACGACGACGAGCTCATAACCATCATCACCGGCGACTCACTGCCCTCAGAGCCCAACTACAGCCAGCTCAACCTGCTGTTCAACAGCGTCTCAAACAACGACTACAAGGTGAGCATCGTGCCCTCACAGGGGCTCATCGAGCTCTCCGAGGCACAGCAGTACTGCATGGTGGCCAGCAACTACACCACCGTGAGCTACGCACCCAAGGGGCTGCCCGAACACACCACGGGCGACCTGCGCCTCTCCTCCGTATGGGATACCCGCGAAAACGTGTACGTGGTATACGGCAACGGCACCCGCGAGCGCATAGACAACTACCAGAGCATAGACAAGTGGGGCAACTCGCGCAACGTGCCCATACTGCGCCGACAGATGGTGTACTGGCGCATGGCCGAGGCCCTCAACCTCGCCGGCTATCCGCGCATGGCCTTCCTCATCCTCTCCACAGGCATTAACAACCTGATGATACGCGACGAGGTGGAGCCATACTACGCCGAGAGCGACACCACCTTCCTGCGCCGCTTCGACTTCCCCGCCGGAACAGGACGCTACATCATACACGATGTAGAGCAGTTCGTGGGCAAGAGCAACATTGCAGGCAACATGATGGGCATGCACACACGCGGCTCAGGATGGACACCCATGAACGAGTACTACCAGCTGCCCAACGACACCATAGAGCCCGACGACAGCCGCCGCAGCCAGCTCATAGCCGAGCAGCAGCAGTATGTCGACAGCCTGCTCCTGCTGGAGGGCGCACTGGAGTTTGCCTTCGAGGGCACACGCTTCTACGACATCATGCGCTACGCACTGCGCAGCAGCAACCCCGGACAGTTCATGGCCGACCACATCTACGCGCGTCGTGGCAAGGAAGGCGTCAGCCAGGTGCAAAGCGAGATCAAGGCATCGCTCACCGACCAGCGCAACTGGTATCTGCGTTGGCAGGGAAAGATTGGACTCTGATTCCCCCCACCCCCCAACATCATTTGCAGGCTGCCCCAACAGGAGCAGCCTGCAAATGGTTTTACATCAATTCAGGTTGAAGCCGCACGAGCCCTAGCCCCCACCCCTACGCCATATCACACCACATACGGAAACGCAGAGAACCGTTATGAGCAGCACGTGCAAGAAAAGGGTGACCTCCCCGTGAAGGCAATGATACAGCAGTTGACCTATAGGGGTGAAATGTTGACGCCCTGAATATATGGGACGAATGAAAATCCCAATATATATACGCGCGCGTGAGCGAAAGGTGCTTGCACCACTTGCACCACATTCGCCTTCCATTGACACTGCACAGCGTGGCGAAGAGGCTCGAGCGAGCAGACTGTTTACATTTGTCTCATGCTTTTCTGTATGTTTCATCTTGCATATATATTCACTTCGTGTGTATATTTATGCATAACGGCGTGCCACTGACCCGTGACGGCCCGGTTCTCCCATGTGGAGCCGCCCTGTGAAAAAAAGTCGCCTCCATTTTTTCACAGGGCGGCCACTTTTTCTCACGGGGCGACTCCACAGAAATGCATATTTATGCACTTTGTAGCGGGGATAATAAGTGGGTGGTTGGGCAGCAAAGGTCACTATGTGGTGCAAGAGGTGCAAGCACCAAACAATCACGCGCGCGTATATATCGCGCGCGCGAGAGACGGTTTCCTCTTCTGAACTAAGGATGGTTCGGCATGAAGATCATCTCAAAGAACTGCTGCCGCAGGAATGGGAGGAAGAGGAATTCACCCTTCAGATAAATCCTAACAGCAAATGACTTGATAAAAGAATGAGTAGCACCAGATATTATATGCAGCGGACAATAGTGTACTTTTTGTTGCTACACGGAGTTGCTTCGCCAACTCCTGCTAATATCGTGCTTAAACTGGTGCTACTCTTTTGGCTGCTCAGCTTATTGGATGGGCTTCAGCTCCGGCCATCCGTCAGCCGTCCAGCTGATGGGTCGCTGTATGAGCATGGCAGCACCGTTCTGGGTGGCACTATAGCCGTGGCAGGCGAAGATGTCCTCGCCGTCGAAGGTATAGGCGGCACAGTGTCCGGCTGCCTCCCACTGCTTCTTGTCACCCTCCAAGAAGAGCGTGCCGCCACCGTTGGCCATGTCTTTGCCTGAACGGTCGAGGTATGGGCCGCTGACGGTTTTGCTTCGTCCCACAGCCACGCGGTAGTTGCTCTTGGCACCACGGCAGCAGTAGTCCCACGACACAAAGAGATAATAATAGCCGCCATACTTGAAGATGAACGGGGCCTCAATGGCATTCGTGCCGGCAAAGCGCGACGTGGGATTAGGCTCTGTGGGTTTGAAGTTTGTGTCGTAGCGGCGGGCAATGGTGCGTGGCACCTCGCCTTTGGCTATATGCATTGACGAGTCGAGACGTGCCATCTGTATGCCGTCCCAGAACGAGCCCCAGACGAGCCAGGGCGTGTCGTTGTCGTCGATGACGAAGTTCGGGTCGATGGCGTTCCAGTTGTCGCCCGTCCACTTGCCGTCGGCGCCGCGTTTCCTCTCGTGCGACGTGACGATGCAGCCTTCATCCTTCCACATATTCTGTCGCAGCGAGCGGCTGCTGAGCAGGCCGATGGCCGAGCCGTTCTTGCCGAACGTGGAGCAGCTATAAGCGAGCCACCAGCGGCCGTGCCACTGAATGACATCGGGCGCCCAGACGTGGTTGCCGAATCCGGGCACGGAGTCGGTGGTCCATCCGGGTATGACGCTCATCACGGGCTGCGGCAGCACCGTCCACGTCTTGCGGTCATTCGACGTCATCTGCTGTATGCCCATGCCTGTGGCATAGATGTAATAGGTGTCGCCGTCGCGGGCCATCACAGGGTCGTGAACCATGGGCGTATCAGTGGTGTAGTTCTCGCGCTGGAAGCCACGGCGGCGCCCCTGCTGACCGCTGGGCTGAGCAGAGGCTGCCAGGCCTTCCACCTTCACTCGCATAATGGTGAACGACATGGGTGCGAACTCGTAGCTGAACTGCTTGCCGAACTTGCCGAAGATGGTGGTTTGCGGTGCGAGCTTAGTGGGCTGTTCGAAGGTGTTCTCGTCCTGAGCATTGCCGCTGAGGGTGATGACG
>JAEEGG010004208.1_pt1 | contig 34997 bp, 25 predicted proteins | sample 9134161 | NCBI WGS metagenome assembly JAEEGG01 (sample SAMN16246543, study PRJNA631951) | gut metagenome | biome: gut microbiome; feature: rumen; material: CR-attached | host: Bos | place: Iran: Karaj | collected 2018-10
TAAGATAGTAGGACGTGGTCTGCCGCAGGATATGGTACTTGAATCATATCTATATTATCTCGTAAAAGAAAATGAGAGGGATTTCATAAAGAAACAGCTTATGACATCCTGAATGAAAATGAAGAATCATAAACGAATTGATTAATACAGAAAAAGATTTTGAAGAACCGCTTTTAAACAATATATCTGGTTCTTCTTTTTTTGTTAGAAAACTTGATAAAATCTCACTTTTTTGGTATAATATTTCATGGCATATTATAACAAAATAGAAGATATCCCCCACCTCATAGCGTAGCGAAGGTGGGGGAATATACCTAAATGGTTTGAAGGAGAACAAATTAATATAATGGAAAAATCAGATCGTATAAAAGAACTGGTTGAAATACTGAATAAAGCCTCGGATGCATATTACAACGACCGGGATGAGATAATGAGCAATTATGAGTGGGATGCAATGTATGATGAGCTCTCGGCACTGGAAGCAGAGACAGGTATCATACTCCCTGACAGTCCCACAGTAAAGACCGGAGCAGAGGAAAATGTCGGCAGCGGTACACGTGAGGCACATGAATATCCGGCACTATCCCTTGCTAAGTCCAAAGATGTAAATGTCATCCGTAAATGGGCAGGAGACCGTGCATTATGGCTGTCATGGAAGATGGACGGCCTCACACTGGTACTTACCTATGATGACGGAAAACTCACCAAGATCATGACCCGTGGTAACGGTACCACCGGTACAAATATTACATACTTTGCTGACTACATCAAGGGTTACCCGATAACGGTAAAAGACAAAGGACACTTGGTAGTTAGAGGAGAAGCTGTCATCTCCTACACGGATTTCAATACGATAAACAGTATGATAGATAATCCCGATGAGCAGTATGCAAACCCTCGTAACCTGGTATCCGGTACACTAGGATTGGATGTGTCGAGAGCAAAGGAAGTAGCCGAACGTGGTGTAACATTTCATGCATTTACGCTGGTACATACCGATGAAGAGATACTTTCCTGGGGAAAGAGGATGGACTACCTGGCAGACTTAGGCTTTACGGTTGTAGACAGAGAGCCCACTGACTCAGAGCATCTTCAGGAAACCATAGATAAGTGGACTGCCTCGGTCAGAAGCGGAAATATGGATATCCCCGTAGACGGTCTGGTAGTTACCTTTGATGATACAGAGTATGCATCTACGGGTTCGGTTACAGGGCATCATGCTACCAATGCCGGTATGGCATTTAAATGGCAGGATACAGAGGCAGAGACAGTACTTGACCACATTGAATGGAGCTGTGCAGCATTTGCCATTTCTCCTGTAGCTGTATTTGACCCGGTATCTCTTGAAGGTACGACGGTTACGAGAGCGAGTCTTTGTAACATCAGTGAAATGAAAAGACTGGGTATCGGTGAGGACAGAAAAACAAACCTTACTGTCATAAAGAGCAACATGATCATCCCTAAGGTTATTAAAGCAGATGCTCATGGTACTATGTTTAATATTCCTGAAAAATGTCCTGTGTGCGGTGCTCCTACAGAGATAGTGACCAGTGCCAAAACGGACACAGAGACTCTGCATTGTACAAATCGGGACTGTACAGCAAAACATATCCAAAAGTATACCCGCTTTGTCAGCAAAACAGGTATGGATATTGACGGACTCTCAATCAGGACTCTGATGCGTTTCATAAACGAAGGCTACATCAGTGATTTCGCAGATATATATAATATTTCGGCATACAAGGATCAGATAATAGAGCTTGACGGCTTTGGTGAAAAATCATTTGCAAACCTGATTGCATCTGTCGATAAAGCCAGAAAACGCCATCCGGCAAATTTCATCTATGCACTCTGCATACCGATGATAGGACTGGATGCAGCAAAAAGGCTGATAGCATTTTATGGGACAAATGGATTTTTCGAAAAGATAAAGGAAACTAATTTATCATCCGAAATTTTTGCTGAAGTTGACGGTATCGGAATCGAGCGTTCCACAGCCATTGTAAAATGGATATCGGAGCCAAAGAATGCCGCATTATTGGAAAAACTGCTGAGTATAGTTGAACTTGATAATATCGAAAAAGCAGGAGAAAAAACAGGTACCTGTGCAGGGCTTACGTTTGTTATCACAGGTGACGTACATATCTTTAAAAACCGTGATGAATTCAAAGCTTATGTAGAGTCACAGGGCGGACATGTAGCCGGCAGTGTATCGGGTAAGACATCATACCTGGTAAACAACGATATAAATTCAACAAGCTCTAAAAATACAAAAGCAAAATCCCTTGGAGTAGAGATTATAACCGAGGATACTTTTGTTGAAAAATACGGGCATTAAAAGGTTAAGCCTATTAACATTATTTAGCGGATATTTAAAAGATTATATGTAAAAAAGTCTTTCGGAGGAGCATTATGGCAGAAAAACAAATCCCCGAGGCAGCAAAAAAACAGCTGGATTCAGTATTTGAGGCACTTTCGATAGTATCGGAAAATACCCATGTATACTTATGTGACATGAGGTATGATTATTCCCGTTGGTCCAAAAATCTGGTTGAGACCTTTGAACTGCCATCTGAATATATGTATGACGCCGGAAAGATATGGGAAGAGTATATCCATCCTGAAGACCGAAAAGCTTACAGTGAAGGCATAGAAGAGATATTTATCGGTAATTCCGATAAGCATGATTTCCAGTATCGTGCAAAAATGCCTGACGGTGAATATGTACTCTGTACATGTAAGGGTCTCGTTATCAAAGACAGTGAGGGTAAACCCATATATTTTGGAGGATCCATCAGAAATCACAGCCAGAGAAATCAGGTGGATAATCTGACCGGACTGCGTAATCAGTACGGTTTCTTTGCTGACCTTCAAAGCTATATTCGTAATCAAATCCCCATATTTATAGGTATGGGTGGTATAAGCAAGCTCACTGAAATAAATGAAGTATTAGGATACAATGTAGGAAATAAAGTACTTCAGTATATGGGCAGATACCTTGAAGAAAATGTATCTGATAAGGCAAAGGTTTACCGCCTTGACGGATCACGTTTTGTCATAATATCAGAACTGCCAAATGAAAAAAATTTTGAAAAAATATATGAAAAAATGCGTGCATATTTCCGTAAAGGAGTACGCCTGGATATATATGACATAGTACTTGAACTCAATGCAGGTATGCTTTTCCTTGATGAGTTCAACACAGACGATCAGACCGTTTATTCATGTCTTAACTTTGCATATGAAGAGTCAAAACTGGTAAAGCATGGAGATATTGTTAAATTCAATAATGAACTGACTGACAAAAACAAGAGGCATTTTGAAAAACTTCATGCCATCCGTTCATCCATCATGCAGGATTTCGATGGTTTTTCAATGGTTTATCAGCCGGTGGTAGATGCTATGACTGAAAAAATAGTAGGTGCCGAGGCTTTGATCCGTTGGAAAAATGATTATTACGGACCTGTACCGCCGGATATGTTTATACCATTTTTGGAAAAAGATCCGTTGTTCCCTAAGCTTGGAGAATGGATACTTGAAACATCATTAAAAGATGCAAAAAGACTGTTGGAATATGTACCGGATGTCATAATAAATGTTAACTTATCTTATGCACAGCTTGAAAAAGCAGGCTTTACAGATGAAGTTTGGGATATAGTAAAAAGAACAGGCTTTGATCCCAGTCATCTTTGCTTAGAAATGACTGAACGATGCCGTTTGCTTGATATTGACCTTTTAAGAAATGTCATAGTAACACTTAAAGCCGGCGGTGTACATATGGCTCTTGATGACTTTGGTACCGGATTTTCATCCATAGGCCTTATAAAAGACCTGCCATTCAACACTATAAAAATAGACCGTAGCTTTGTAATGCAGATAGAACAGGATGAAAGAGAAAAACGTCTTCTGAGCAGTATAAAGGATGTAGCAGGTATATTTGGTGCAAAAGTATGCGTAGAAGGTATCGAAACATCAGGTATGCGTGATATCATACGTGATTACAGCGTACACAGCTTCCAGGGATATTATTACTCAAAACCCGTACCCATGGACGAACTGATAGAGATGGTAAAAAAAGGCTCGGACTGTTTTGCTAAAAGTTGATTAAAAACTATAAATCGGAAAAAAACTGACGTAATATAGTATTCGAATAAAGTAACCGGATATTGAGGATATAAAGTATGCAAAAGCCCAATAATAAGAATAATAAAGACCAAAATACCCCTCAATTTGGAGTGGTTAATTATGGTCCTGAAAATATTGGGCGAGAGGTATTTTATTCCGATGAAGAAAACAAACTGTTACATCGTTCACTTGTAGAAGATTCCCAAAAATGTTTTGATACAGAATTGGCATATAAACTAAAAAAGAAGGATATAAACCTATATAAAGTCCTATACACCAATATACCCAGAAGTATTCAAAACTATGATTTCTATACAGCATTTAGAAATGTAAAGATAAATGAACTTGTAAATTTGCCTGATGAAAATGAAAAGACCTTAGTTCAAAAAATCAAAGAAACTGTTGTAGTATATGATGAAACACGATACAAAAAGGGATTTCCAATAAGCGAATATGAAAATGAAAAATATACTGATAAGGATAAATACCCAATTCAATGGGGATGTACAATAATTGTAATTATTTATATTTTGTCTATTGTTTTTTTTGTGGCTGCATTAGCTTTTTTAGGAATAACTATAGCTCATCTTATCCTTTCAAACTTTCCTACTGTGGCAACTTTTGTAAAAGTTTTAGCTGTAATAGGATTTGAAGCTCTGTTGATTTATTTTTTTATCAAAATATTTAAGAAGAGATATATAAGAAAATTAAAAAATAGAAAAAATACAAAAAATATAAAAAAACTAAAGAATAATCATCCGTATTATAAGCTTTGTGATGATCTGCATTATTATTCAATTAGATTTACAAATATATTGCATCCGGTTAACAAAATAGAAGAAACATACAAAAAAAACAGGAAAGGCATAGAAAAAGAATGGACTAAGTATTCCGAGAATGCATTTACTAATATTCTATTCAGATTTAGACCAATCAAAATTAATACTGATTATAACTATTTTTTTAGGCTGTTTATTGAAATAGATTATAAAGAATGTTTTCCTAATTATCCTGAACTTTTAAATATAGAACAACAAACATTGCCTTTTATATATGGACTGTTTTATGATTGCTGCTACGATAATATGATTCCGGGATATAAAAAACAGATAGAGAATTACATTTCAAATTTGTTGTCTGAAAGAATACCGGATATGGAAGTAAAGGATATTAAAATTGCTGTTGTAAGGAGAAAACCGTGATAAATCATTCAATGATTAGATAAATAGGATTATCAGTGAGGTAGAATATGAGATGTCCTAAATGCGATACAACTATATATGTAAAAAACGGATTCTGCCCAAGCTGCGGAAGTACTATAAGTGAAATTAAAACTTCACAAAACAAGAGTGGGACTAAAAATTTTGCTATAAAAAACATTGATGGAATTAATACATTAAAAGGTTTATGTATTATTGGATGTATTATATGTATTGCCGGATTGTTTATTCCAGTATATGTTGAAAACTATCTCGTTTCGGCTTATGATAATTATTCATGGGGATTCAGTGGTTTTTCAATTGATGAGTATCTGAGTATTTTATGCAGTTTGGCATATTTAATAGTTCCTGTGATTTGTCTCTTATGCTGTGTGTTTAATAGATTTTTACTTTCATCATTATCAGGATTTATTCATGGGATAGTATACATAATATGTATTGTAGACATGCAAAATGTTGAATACAGAGGATCAAATGTAATAGTTGGAAAGCATATTGGATTTTATATAAACATTATTGGAATTGTATTAATGACAGTAAGTAATTTAATTTCATATTATAAGGTAAATAAAGTAAAATAATAGTATGGAGCATTAAAAGAAACTGATGTAGTATATATTAAGGATATATTGGAAAAGAACGATTGATGTAAAATGAAAAATTGGAAGAAAGTATATAAGATTATTTCTGCTGAATTTGTAATATTTGTTTTGGCATTTATAATTTTTGAACTTATATGGTTTAACAGATATAGCAGAAAGGTTATAGTACCCGAGGACTTTTCTATCTCACTTTCTTGGGGAATATATGGTATCAGTAGTTATGATAGCAGGACCGGAAACTTAATTAAAGAATTAAATCCAACAGGACTTTTCGGAGCCTCCAAGGATGATTTTAAAGCGAAATATTATCTGTCTGACGATGAAAAAGAAAAGATATATAAATTATTGTTAGACATAGACTTTGATTCGTATCCTTCGGACTATAGACCTTATGAAGAATACTGGTGTTTACCTATGTCTCTTTTTAGGATAACAGTCAGGTATAAGGGTTATGAGAAGGCAATATATTCAGAACAATTTCCGGGAGAAATATTGTCAAGGGATTATTATCAGGAAATATATACGGATAAAAGATCATATAATTTTATCAGACTGTATGATACTTTGGTTGAGATACTTACTTCTACGGAGGAATGGAAAACTATGCCACAATATGATCATACATTTGATTGACGTTTGTGAGGTGAAGAATATGATTAGGGGTATAATAACTTTAATATGTATATCTGTATTATTATGCATGACTGCATGTTCTGCTAAAAATGAAGAAGATTCCAATAGTGCAGCAAACACAGATAATAAAGATATAATTGACAATGATGACAAGGTTGACTGGTCAATCCCTTATGTGGTTAGAATAGGTAGTATACTTTATCATAGCACAAATGAATTGCCGAAATATTCTTTGATAGATAAGAATATTACTTTCGAATCAAAGGGAAAGATTGAATCAGGCACGGAGGATATCAATGCTTATCCTTCAAAAAACAACGAAACAAACTTTGACGGATATCTTGATTGTGAATATGGTTTTATAGATGGTCATCTGTATATAAAATATAGAGAGTTTATACCTTTGCAAGCAGCGTCATATCAGCCATCTTTGATATTAATAGAGAAAACAGATGAAATACCTGAAAAAGAAGATCCTGTTTCTTTAGAGGAAGCCATAGATGATGGATTTATGGTTTTAAAGAACGGAAACATATATTACGGTGATGAAATATGGCAGATGTTTCTGACGCTGACTCAGTTTGGTTATCCGACCACTATAAGAATTGCCCATTATTATACTATGAGAGGCAGAATTTCCGAAAGCTTATATGAATCGACTAAAGATGACTATCCTAAAATGTATCTTAGTCAATTGCATTATGATGGAGAGAACTATTTAATAAGTGCTTTGCATAAGGTTGATGGAAAATATTTAAGCTACCAGATTGCAGATGTAGATGGTCCTGAGAAAACCTATAAATATTTAATGCATTATTCAGAGATACCGCAAAATTCTGATGCTGGATTTAATTCATGTGATAAATATGTTCTTGTGAATGATAATTCAGTAACATGGGAAGATATTTACAAAGGTATGATCAGTAGCCAGGCCGGAGCCGCAATTGATCATACTGCGGTTTACAATAAATATGATTACAAAGATGAATTTGACCCTGACAGACTTGAAATAGTTAAAGATATAGTTGGAGATCATGGTTGACAGACGGATAGTTCCGTGATTGACCTGACACTATAGAATCGAGAGGAAGTTGGACTGAATTGCACTACTTACATGACAGAAGTGCAAATGATGCACTTTTAACTTGACACAGAAGTGCAAATGTTGCATACTAACGATATAGGAGGTGCAATTTATGAGTACGATAAAAACACTAAGAACTGAGAAAAGATTAACACAGGCACAAGCAGCTGATTTACTTGGGATATCACTTAGATCATATAAATCATATGAAAATGAGAAAGAAAAAGAGGGTACGATAAAATATAATTATATATTTGACAAACTAAGTACGATTAACCCGATTGACGAAGATCATGGGATTTTGGATATAAGTTTTATAAAGGATAAGTGTGTAGAAGTATTCAAAGAGTATCCTGTTCGCTATTGTGTGCTTTTTGGATCATATGCTAAGGGAAAGGCTGGTGAAACCAGCGATATTGATTTGCTTATTTCGTCTGATGTTAAAGGTCTTAAATTTTTTGGGATGGTTGAAAGATTAAGAAGTACACTCCATAAGAGAATAGATGCTCTTAATATAGAGCAACTTAAGGATAACATGGAATTAACTGAAGAAATATTAAAGGACGGAATAAGAATATATGGATAATATAAAGAATGACGATTATTATTTGAACCGAATTATAACGGACATTACGTTTATAGTAAACCATATGAAAAATGTAGATTTACAGGAATTGCACGATAATGAGATTCTGCTTGATTCGATGTTATTCAGAATGATTCAAATCTCTGAAAATGCTAAAAGGTTATCATCAGATTATAGAGATGCAAACAGTAATTTGCCATGGGATGAAATATCCGGACTTAGAAATAGGATAGTGCATGATTACGGAAATGTTAATCTATATATTATATATGATACATTAAAGAATGATATACCAGATCTTTTAGTACAGTTAAGCCGTGAGGAGACATTATAGGTAAAAGTTAAATCAGAGTTCAATCAGAGGGACGGTTCTCTGCTCGATTTGAGGATTAAAACAAATGCCGTAAATTTAAAGATTTAAGAAAACTAAAAAATCAATCACAGAACCGTCCCTGTGATTGACATATAATCATAAAGGAGGCTGTCGGTGAAGCTTATAAAATATTTAAAAGGCGTTTTTGTCATAGCAGTCATAGCCTTTATGGTTTTTGAACTGGTTACCTTTGAACCTTTACACGAAAGAGATATTGTGTATTTTGGTTCATATGAACAGGACGATATTTTATCTAATGGGAGCGAACCCATAGAGTGGATAGTTATGTCTGTTTCGGAGTCTGAGGCGGTTCTTTTAAGCAAATATATTCTTGATATCGGGCAACCTTGCTGGAAATCCAATCCAACAAAATATTCCTGGGAAATATCTGATATTAGGGAATGGCTAAATATAGATTTTTATGAAACTGCATTTAATATTGAGGAAAGAGATTGCATTAAGCTAACTCATAATGATATATTGCCTGATCCTGTATCTGAAAATGGCATTCAAACAACTTCTGTAGACTTCGTATTTTTACCTTCAGTAGAAAACCTTGTTGACTTCGAGATGACTGATGGATTTGATTTTTTATGGGATTTGCCTAAAGAAGATCGTTTAGAGGTTTTTAATTGCTTTTTCAATACTGAATTAGAAGGAATACACGATTATGCAGAAAGAAAAATTGAAAGACGATGTTCAGCAACTAAATATGCAATAAATAAAATGGCTTTTTTAAATCTTGGTGAAATAATACCTAATGATGAATTAACTGTGGATAATAATAGATCATTTCAATGGTTGCTTAGATCAAATGTTGGTGGGGATAAATATATTAATGTTGTAAGAGCTAATGGTAGAATCGGGTTTTCCATTTTGGACTATGATGAATATGGAGTCAGACCTGTAATAAAAGTCAAATTAAGCGGAGATTTCCTAAAAATCAATAAGGAATTATCTCTCACAAAGCATGTTCCAGCCAATATTCCATCTTCAAATGAAACGTATGAGATTGTAGCAGACAATTATAAATCAATTGAAAATCTTAAAAATCTAAAAATTGGTAAATTAGTGTCTTTTGGTAAATATGAGCAGGATAATGATTATTCTAATGGATCTGAGCCTATAGTGTGGCAGATATTGGATAATAATGATGATGGATTATTGCTATTGAGTAAGAAAATCATTGATTATAGAGAGTTTGCTGATTCAAATGGATATAATTGGAGCGACAGCTCTTTAAGACGATGGCTTAACAATGACTTTTATTATAATGCGTTTAGTGATGATGAAAGAAAAATAATAAAAAAAAGAAAATCGGTAATAAATGTGCCTTGGAATGGTACATTTTTAGAAGAAACCTTTGATTATTGTTTTTTGTTAAACTATGAAGATATATTTAATGAAAAATATGGATTAAATAAAGAAGAATCATTTGATATCTATAAAAGAGCAACCATAACACCATATGTTAAGTCTTTGATAGATGAGTACACAAATAATTTCATGGAAGAAAAAAAATATGTGTTTTGCTTGACAGGAATGCATCTGTCAGGTTTTCATATAATTGGTGGAGATAGATCATACCCATATTGGTTATGTTTCAGTTATAGCTTTGAAGATTATAAAAGCCATGAATTAACATATGAATATTTAACTATTTCTGAACAGGGTCAAGAATATTATATCGAAAATCCTGAATATAAACGTGGTATTCGCCCTGCAATATTAATTTCTTATCAATGATTTAAGTCAATTAGAGGTCAATCAGGGGATGGTTCTCTGATCGTTTGTGATTAAAACAAATACTGTAAATTTAAGGCTTTAAGAAAACTATAAATCAATCACAGAACCGTCCCTCTGATTTAAAGAAAAAACCTTGATAAATCATCAAATGAATTGATAAATAGGATTATCAGTGAGGTAGAATATGAGATGTCCTAAATGCGATACAACTATATATGTAAAAAACGGATTCTGCCCAAGCTGTGGAAGTACAATAAGTGAGATTAATACTTCACAAAAAAAGAATGGGACTAATATTTTTGATACAAAAACCATTGATGGAATTAATACTTTAAAAGGGTTATGTATTATTGGATGTATCATATGTATTGCCGGATTGTTTATTCCTGTCTATGTAGAAAACTATCTCGTTTCGGCTTATGATAATTATTCATGGGGATTCAGTGGCTTTTCAATCGATGAATATTTGAGTGTTTTATTTAGTTTGGCATATTTAATAGTTCCTGTGATTTGTCTTTTATGCTGTGTGTTTAATAGATTTTTACTTTCATCATTATCAGGATTTATTCATGGGATAGTATACGTTATATGTATTGTAGACATGCAAAATGTTGAATACAGAGGATCAAATGTAATAGTTGGAAAACATATTGGATTTTATATAAACATTATTGGAATTGTGTTAATGACAGTAAGTAATTTAATTTCATATTATAAGGTAAATAAAGTAAAATGAAGGATTTTGATCAGGATACTTCAATAGAAGTTTTTGATAAACTTAATGAAACGGAAAATATAGAGGGTCCGGTATTTTATTCATCTGAAGAAAATGAGAAGTTACATAACAGACTGGTAAAGGAATCAAGAAAATATATTGATATCCAGTTAGCTATGAAACTTGATGAGAAAGATAAAAACTTATTTAAAGTCCTTTATAAAGAAATACCGCGAAATATTCATAACTATGATTTTTATATAGCCTTTAGAAATGCAAAGATAGACGAGTTTACAGAGAAAGACAAGCCAATCGAAATATCTGATGGAACAAAAACGAAGAAATCGATAATTAAATGGATTAAAGACAAAATAATAATATATGATGAAAGTCAGCTTGACAGCAATATGGGAAATATCAAGAATGTTGAAAAATGCCCGGTTGACTGGTTTTCGACTCTTTTTGTATTAGTTTTAATCTTATTTATGGCATTGATTTATGGTACTATGTCTTTCTTGGTTTTAGCTTTTGTTTTTCAAGTTTGTTCGGACTTTCCTTCTGTTGCAAAGATTTTGGTTATAGCAGGAATTGAAGCATTGCTTTTATTTGCTCTTTTCAAAATTGTTGAAAATAAACTGATAAAGAAGAAAAGGAATATTAAAAAACTTAAAGATAAACATCCATATTATAAGCTTTGCAAAGATTTGCATTATTTTAATTCGAATAATCATTTATTACATCCGGTCAGTGAAATTGAAGAAACATACAAAGAGTCCAAGATATGGATTGAGAAGGAATGGACTGATTATTATGCAAACTCTTTCTCAAATACATTATTTAGATTTAAACCAATTAATGCATTCGTAAATAATGATTATTATTTTAGATTTTTCATTGAAATATACTATTTGGATTGTTTCCCTGACTATCCCGAATTGTTAAATGTCGAACAACAGATAGATAACTTCATTCGTGAATTGATATATGATTACAAAAATGATGATATAATACCAATATATAAAAATCAAATAAGAGATTATATTGCAGGTCATTTATCTAAAAGATTACCCAATATGGTGGTAGAAGATATAGCAGTAGCAGCTGTAAAGATCAAGCGCCCGATAAATGAAAAATAAAATACCGAGAATTGTCCCAATGTTTTAGAGGTGGATTGGCAGAACATCCCGAGTTCTATTATGATGGATATAATTTTTTTGAGTTATGGTAAATGTGATCAGTATTATTTTAGTGTACAGCAAGGTTTGACAAAACCTCCACTTGGATGTAGAATAAAAATATGAATGTAGGTAAGGAGATAAGCACATGGCTATTGATTTTCAAAGTATGACAGATTCGATAGAAGCGGCTACCTGTATCATAGCAGTTGAAGTGAGGGATGACGGTTCCTGCGGCGGACTGCGTATTGTCACAGGCAATAAGGCATATATTGATTCCATAGAGCATCCTCAGGGTGATTATTCGATGAAGAAAAGCACCTTCGTGCCTAACAGTCTGTATACAGACTATCTTCCCAGAGACTTAAATTTCGAGGATTTCTGCTTGAGAAGTGCCGTACAGAAAAAGTGCCTTCATTCATACGTTAAGCCAAATCAGATGCCTATCTGGTTTAATATGACATTTATTCCTGCAGGCTCTGCAGAAGAAAATATACACTATTGCATGTACTCAATGGAAGTAAACTTTACTGCTGATACAAAGACCATGTCAAACGTATCACAGGAGCTTGCATCTGATGTACTTGAGACCTGTATAAAGCTGCGTGGAACCACTGATTTTTTAAAGACAATGCATGAGGTCGTATCAGATATCAGAAATATGTGTAAGGCCGAGCATTGCTGCATCCTGCGTCTTGATGATTATGAGAAAAAGTGTTCCATTTTATGCGAGGATTTTGCACCGGATACTAAGCTTACCCCGCGTAATGAAGATATGTCAGGCTTCTATGAGATAGCTAAATCTTGGAAGGATCTGATCGGTTCGAGCAATTGTATCATAGCGAAGGATGATCATGATATGGAGCTCGTAAAAGAGCGTAATCCTGTATGGTATGAGTCGCTGAGATATGCACATGCCAAAAGTATAGTCTTGTTTCCGTTAAAGTCCCATGATGAATTTTTAGGCTATATGTGGGCTATTAATTTTGATGAAGCACAGACTTCAAAGATAAGGGATACATTAGAGCTTACCACTTTTATACTGGGATCGGAGATAGGTAATTATCTGTTGCTTGACAGACTTAAAGTGCTGAGTGCCAAGGATATGCTGACCGGCGTACTTAACAGAAATGAGATGAATAACCGGGTGGATGCGCTGAGTGAAGATAACAAGGCTAACAGGCAGAGCGTCGGTGTCGTATTTGCCGATCTGAACGGACTTAAGACTGTTAATGATGAATTTGGTCATGAAGCTGGAGATGCATTGCTCAAGGATGCTGCTAAAGCAATGTTTGAAGTGTTTCCCAAGGATAGCATATACAGAGCCGGCGGTGATGAGTTTACCGTTATCATGCTGGGTGTAACAGAGGATGAACTTAAAGCTAAGGTACAGGAGCTCAGAAAGGCCACAAATAAATACGACAGGGTAGTATTTGCGATCGGAGCCTGCATAGAGGATGATTATAAAAACACACGCCGTGCTCTTAAAATAGCAGATGGAAGGATGTACGAGGATAAGAGGATATTCTACGAAAATCATCCTGAACTAAAAAAACGTCTGTGATATATCATAACAAAATAATTAAAGAAAATGTCATCCTGCATTTGCCCGGGATGACATTTTTATTCTTAGTATTTAATTGGCTCGCTGCTTGAATCAACCAGCATTTCTTTCAGTTCTTCAAGCTCTTTGGGAGTGAGATTCCTCCAGGTACCGGTCTTTAGATGACCGAGTCTGATGTTCATGATCCTGACTCTGGTAAGGGCTCTGACTCTATAACCTAAAGCCTCACACATTCTTCTTATCTGACGGTTTAAACCCTGAGTAAGAATTATCTTAAACACCTTTTTATCTATCTGCTCTATCTTGCAGGGCCTGGTAACAGTTTCGAGTATCGGTACACCGCTGCTCATTATCCTTAGGAAATCCGGTGTAATATCCTTGTTTACAGTAACTATATATTCTTTTTCATGATAGTTTCCGGCACGAAGTATTTTATTTACTATATCTCCGTCGTTGGTGAGAAGTATCAGACCCTCAGAGTCCTTGTCGAGACGGCCTATGGGAAAAATCCTTTTCCCGTAGTTGATAAAATCGATGATATTATCCGGGTCACGTTTATCGGTTGTGCTGACAACACCCACGGGCTTATTAAATGCGATAAGTATCAGGTCTTCGTTTTTCTTAATATCCTGACCCTGAACTGTTACTCTTTGACCGGGGAGTACCTTGCTGCCCATCACGGCTATCTCGCCATCTATCCTTACCTTACCGTCTGCTACCAGCTTGTCAGCCTCACGTCTTGAGCAGGTACCTGATTCAGCCAGATATTTATTTATCCTTATACCGGCATTTTCGTTAGAAGCTGAGTCGGTATTCGGTTTGTTATCGAACATTTCTTTCTTGGTTTTCATATGTAGTATTCCTTATTATTAGTTTTTAAATGACTGCTTTAGTATTCGAGCCTTTAACGACATTTTCTATCATACCATCAATAAAGGTATATATCAACCCAAATATTTACTTAATTTTATATTTTTCATATAAATCTTGAAAAATCGAGAAAATCGTGGTAAAATTGTTAAAATTAGGTATAGTATAAAATATATCGTGACCTATACAATATAAAAAGTTATTATCGATATACATGATGGCTTTATTTATGAGGGGATAAGCTAATGGAGAAAGATAATACTGAAATTATTGAAAATAAAAAACATAGAAAGAAAAAACGCGGGGCAGTGCCTAAGTATGTTCTGATCATTTTGCTCCTGATATATTTCATTTCTAATGTTATGATCAACATCATATCACGTGGAAATGCATCAGGACCGCCGGCAATGATACCGATGCTTGGTGTAGACATACCGCTGACTTCGTTTACCGGAGTATTCTCATCTATCGGAAATATCTGTCTCATTTTCATGGTGGTTTATTTCGGAAAACTTGGCTTTATAAGCGCACTGGCATTGATCCTGGTTCAGATGCCGTTGTTGATTATTCAGTTTTTTGCAGGCGGAAACGCTATGGCTGTACCCGGAGTGTTTACCAGTATATTGACGATTATTGCCATAGTTCTGATCTATAAGAGAAATAAGGCAATAAACAGGCTTGCCGATGCAGAGATTGAACTCGTTACTGAAAAACAGAGGTTTTCACAGCGCCTGTTCGAACAGACTGCGACTGCTCTGGTTAATTCGATAGATGCAAAGGATACTTATTCACATGGACATTCCATACGTGTGGCTCAGTATTCTGAGAAGATTGCACGAGCTCTGGGTAAGGATGATGATGAGTGTTACAGGATATATTATGCAGCACTTCTTCATGATGTTGGTAAGATCGGTATCCAGAATGCGATACTTAACAAAAAGGGTAAGCTTACTCCTGAGGAATATGAGACTATCAAGTCCCATCCTTTCATGGGATATCAGATCCTTTCAAGTATCACAGAGTATCCTTATCTTTCACTTGGCGCACATTACCATCATGAGCGATACGATGGTAAGGGTTATCCCGATCACTTAAAGGGTGAGGATATACCTGAGATTGCCAGGATCATTTCTGTTGCTGATGCCTATGATGCCATGTCTTCAAATCGTAGTTACAGGGATGCTATCCCTCAGCAGATAATACGTGAGGAGATAGTAAAGGGGGCAGGTACCCAGTTTGATCCTAAGTTTGCCAAGATCATGCAGCAGCTTATTGATAAAGATGTTGAATATATCATGAGAGAAAAGATAGCCAATAAGAATCTTTACGAAAAAGGTGAGCTTCATTGCGGCAAATTCAGAAGTGACATTACTGAAGGCATTCTTTTGTCTCCCTGGATTACTAAAATACATTTCCAGCTGTCGGTTGATAAAAGTGTTGAAAACAGCCGTGGCGCTGCATTTGTATTATTTGATTCGCTTGACGGACATGTTCATACAGAAGAGCGCGCTGTAAAAGAAATGCTTTATTATGAGTACGGTACTGTCTGGATGAACGGTGTTGTGGAGAGTGCTGCCTTACGTAAGACTCAGACGGATATCATTACTCATGAGCCTGATAAAGATAAGCTTTTTGAGGCACATTCAGGTAAGATTTACGATGTGGAGGCCGTCAAGAGAAAAGATCATGCAATGATCACTATCGATGATGGTGAGAGAACGGTAAAGGTTATTTTGGCCCTGCCTGACAGCTCAAGATATGTATACCTTGGTATTACAGGTGAGTATTGCATTTTTACTGAGGGCAAGATTGATAGGACAACTACTCCGACACCTATTGATTATATTCCCAGGCTGGTTGAAGCTATATCGTATATTAAAGGTAAGGATGGAGATGTGCCCAGCGTACAGGTTGACGGACACAGGACTGAAGCTACACCCGGTATCACTGTTACGAACAGACTGGATGTAAGCTTCCATACGATGAGTCTCCCGACAGCGAGACTTATATGGCATTGCCCTTATCTTGTACTTTTCCATTCTGATGATGGTATAGTCAGGGGCAGAAATTATAAGGAGTATGCTCTGGTCAGACTTGACGGTGAACTTATAGATACGGCTAAAGACGGTGCCAATGATCTTACAGTCGAAAAGAGCGAGCTGTTCAAGGGCTGGGATGCATGGAAGGATCTTAATAAAAAAGGAATGGACTGTGCCGTATCCGTTGAGAGAAGCGGCGACACCATAACCATTACGACGACCAATTTCGGCATCTATATCAAGAATGTCACCAAGATAGAAGAAGATCACGGGGATGTTTATTTCGCACTTTCAGGTGACCAGTGTGCTATCACCAATATAAAGATTAAAAAATCATAAAGACTTGAAATAAAACGTTTAATAAGGTATAATAATCTTCGGTGTGTTCCTTTCGGAATATACCGGAGATTTTTTTACGAAAGGTTAGAAACATGACAAGTGAGACAATTTACTGGCATATTCCGGGTATAGTGTATTTCGGCCTGATCAATCATGTCCTGCTCGATACCATGCAGAAGTATCCGAGCAAGTTCAGGGACAATTACAAGATCGGCTCGGTATACGGTACTTTGCCCGGTGCTATATGGAACGGCGGACGTAATATCATCGAGGGCTTTTGTAATAAGCCCGATGTGGAGCGCATCTTAAAGGCTTATAACCAGAGGGGTATTCCCTGCAGATTTACCTGGACCAATGTGCTCTTGGAAGAAAAGCACACCTATGATACATACTGCAACATGATCATGCAGGTCGGGAATAACGGTTTGAACCAGGTACTTGTTAACCGTCCTGTGTTAGAGGAGTATATCAGACGCGAGTATCCCAAGTACAAGATCATCTCATCCACTACAAAGCGTATCCTTAATACTGAGACACTTTTAGATGAGATAAAGAAGGATTATTTCCTGGTAGTGCTTGATTATGATCTGAATCACAACGAGAGCGTAATAGAGCAGATACTGCCTGCTGCTGACAGGATAGAGATACTCGTTAACGAAACATGTTCTGCAGGATGTCCCAAGCGTGTTGAGCATTACAGGGAGATATCACGTTACCAGCTCGAGTTTGACACCAGGATCCAGTTCCCATGCTGGGACAAGACTCCGGATAAGAGGACATTTGCCGGATGCCAGAAAAAGCCCGCATTTATGTCAAACGATGATATAGAAGAGTATATCAAAAAGGGCTTCAGAAACTTTAAGATAGTTGGTCGCGGCGAAGGCAAGGAGTTCCTGCTGGATTCCTACATTTACTTCCTGGTAAAGGATGAGCACAGGGATTTCATCAGAAACCACATTATGCAAACTCTCATGCAGCTGAGAGGCAACCAAAGACGGTAAATTCCTAAAATAGCGAATTAAGATTGTAAATTTCGAAAAAACAACGGTTTAACAGACTGTGCAAAAATGTTAATATGTAGAAGTATTAAAAATATAAAGATCTAGGAGGAGGTACTCAAATATATGCTACAGGATATTTTAAGTACAAAAACATCACTGTTCGCTGATGGTGTTCAGACCATCTTACGCGGACACGAAAACAGAAACCGCAGAGTCGTACTGTTAAAGGGAAATATGGTACAGAACTCGCGCAGTGCTTCTAACGGTATAAGTGCCAGAGTAAATAAAAACGGCACATACGGGTTTGCTTCAACAGCTGACTATGATGCAGAGGGAGCTGAAAAGGTATTAAAGGCTGCTACAGAGAATGCTCTTTTCTTGTCAAAGCATTCAAACAGAAACATTGAACTGCCCGCATCACTTGGTACCGGTACGGTAAAACTTAACGCAGAAATTATCGATACCGAACAGAAAACCATTATCGAAGCATGTAAGACTATCGATGATTACATCGTAAAGAAATATCCCGATCTTATCAGCCGTACTGTTGTTTATACAGAGGACTCACAGGACAGGATAATCTATACTTCTGATGCATTTAACGGACATCTCGTAACACCCAGATGCTATATCTATGTTATGATGAGTGCTGAAGCTAAGGACGGAAGTCCGGTAGAGCTGTTTAAGGCATTCGGCGGATTCGGAAGCTTTAATGATAATTTCGGTAAGCTTGATGAAGTATATGAAGGGATTGACCTTCTCTACAAGAGAGTAATGGATAAAAAAGAAGGTGTTTATGCAGAGGCAGGCTTAAAAACCGTTATCCTTTCACCTTATATGGCAGGTATGTTAGCCCATGAAGCAGTAGGACATACCGTTGAGGCTGACCTGGTACTCGGTGGCAGCGTTGCAGGTCCTTCTTTAAATAAACGTGTTGGCTCCGATCTGGTAAGTCTTGTTGATTTTGCTAACATGTACGAAGGAAAGATGGCTCCTCTTCCTGTATATATGGATGACGAAGGTATCGTTGCAAAGGATGTTGATCTTATAAAGGACGGTATCCTTGTAGGATACATGAACGACAGAGAGACAGCTAAGCATTTCGGCATGGAGCCTAAGGGAAATGCCAGAGGCTGGGGCTTTGCGGATGAACCTATCATCCGTATGAGAAATACCTGTGTTCTTCCGGGAAAGAATACTGTAGAAGAGCTGATCTCATCAGTAGAAGACGGATATTATCTGATCGATTCGGGAAACGGACAGGCTGACCTTACCGGTGAGTTTATGTTCGGTGTAACCTGCGGTTACGAGATCAAAAACGGAAAGCTCGGAAAGGCTCTCCTCGATACCACTGTATCCGGTGTAGCATTTGAAATGCTCAAGACAGTTGATATGGTATCAAATGAGGTAGAGTGGACATCCAGCGGTTTCTGCGGTAAGAAACAGCCTATGGCTGTATCTATGGGCGGTCCTCATATGAGATGTAAGATCATGATAGGTGGAAGGTAGAAGGGAGAACATAAATGGCTAATATAAGAGATATCGCCGACAGCTTTGATAAGATCATCAAAGATAAAGGCATAGAGAAATATAAATATACATTAACAGAGTCTGAAAAGAGAGAGTTAAACGTTGAAAACGGCGAGTTTAAGCTTTTCCGTACAGTATTTTCCAACTCGGGATCCATAAAGGTATTTAAGGACAACAAGATCGGTTCCGCAAGCGGAAATGATCTTTCTGAAGAAGCACTTGAGAGCTTTGCGGCAGATGCTTTGGCTGCAGCTGAATCTTCACCAGAAGATCCCGCACATGACATCGCTCCTTATGTTGAGCCCCATGTATTTAAGCAGGGTATATTGGAGCCTGATATCGATAAGTTCCTTGAGAGACTAAAGGAATTTTTAGCTACGGTAGCAAAGGAATATCCTTTGGTAAAGATCATCCAGTCAACTGGTTCATATGACAGATGGAACTGGTTATCAAGAAACTCAAACGGTACAGAGTTTGAGGGCTTTGGCGGACAGTACGGTTTCTCAATCGAGATCTGTGCAAGCGACGGTACAAACACTACAGGCTTTGATTACACAGGCATCGGCACAAATGATCTTGATAAGCCTTTTATCGAGCTTGGAACAATCCGCAGACATATTGTGGATATCCAGAACAGTCTGGTAACCGAAAATGTAGAAGGCAAATTTGAAGGTACGGTAATATTCACACCTGAGCTTACAGGTGAATTTATCGGTGGCGTACTTGGCAACTATTGCGGTGAAGGTGTAGTAATCGACGGCACCAGCCAGTGGCTTGACAAGGTAGGAGAGAAGGTTGCAGACGAAAAGCTTACCGTAAGATTTGATCCCTATGATGAGAGGATCAACATGGGTGAGCGTGCTACTGCAAACGGATTCCTTTCGGAGCCTTATACAGTTATCGAAAAGGGTGTGCTTAAGACTCATCAGTTAAGCCTATACGGAGCAAATAAGACAGGCCGTCCTTTAGTAAAGAATACCGGCTGGGATATTATCATCGAGCCCGGTGATACAAGCTATGACGATATGCTGGCATCTGTAAAGAAGGGTATCATCCTCGGCAGATTCTCAGGAGGATCACCCGGAGCAAACGGCGAGTTCTCGGGTGTTGCAAAGAACAGCTTCCTGGTAGAGGACGGCAAGGTTAAATGTGCTCTTTCAGAGTGTATGATCAGCGGTAACTTAGGAGAAGTAGTAAAGAATATCCGCTCTATCTCAAAGGAACTTATATGTGACGGCGGTAGCGTATTACCTTACATGGCAGTGGACGGAATTGTTATCTCAGGTAAATAATCATATTGTCATCCTTCACGAAAGTGAAGGATGACATTCTTTTTTAGCACAGTAATAATGATATTTTTTGCCATAAAGGACTTGAAGTATGAGAGAAAATGTGCTATAAATATCTTTAATGTTTTTAAAATAGTTTTTATGGAGGTAAAATCGATGGCAAAGAAAGATATTGACTGGGGCAGTCTGGGATTCGGATATATCAAGACCGACTACAGATATGTTTCCAATTACAAAGACGGTGCATGGGATGCAGGCACCATGACAGAGGACGGCAATGTAGTACTTAGTGAGTGTGCAGGCGTTATCCAGTACGCTCAGACAGTATTTGAGGGCTTAAAGGCTTATGAGACAGAGGACGGCAGGATCGTTACATTCCGCCCTGACTTAAACGCTGAGAGAATAGAGCAGTCTGCAAAGAGACTTGAGATCCCTGTATTCCCTAAGGAGAGATTTATCGACGCTGTAAAGCAGGTTGTTAAGGCAAATGCTGACTTCGTTCCTCCTTACGGTTCAGGTGCAACATTCTATCTTCGTCCCGTACTTTTCGGAACAAACCCTGTTATCGGTGTTAAGCCCGCTAACGAGTATCAGTTCAGAATTTTCGGTACACCTGTTGGACCTTACTTCAAGGGCGGCGTAAAGCCTCTTACAATTAAGGTTAGTGATTTTGACCGTGCAGCACCCAATGGTACAGGTAACATCAAGGCAGGTCTTAACTATGCTATGTCATTACATGCAATCGTTACCGCTCATGCTGAGGGCTACGATGAGAATATGTATCTTGATCCTAAGACCAGAACAAACGTTGAAGAGACCGGTGGTGCAAACTTCCTGTTTGTAACCAAGGATGGCAAGGTTGTTACTCCTAAGTCGGACAGCATCCTTCCTTCAATCACCCGTCGTTCACTTGTATACGTTGCTCAGCATTACTTAGGACTTGAAGCAGAAGAGAGAGTTATTCCTTTCGAGGAAGTTAAGGATATGGCTGAGTGTGGTCTTTGCGGTACCGCAGCAGTTATCTCACCTGTAGGCAAGATCGTTGATCATGGCAAGGAGATCTGCTTACCCAGCGGCATGACAGAGATGGGACCTATCACCAAGAAGCTCTATGATACATTAACAGGTATCCAGATGGGCAGGATCGAAGCTCCCGAGGGCTGGATCTACGAGATCAAATAATTATATAAGTATAAAAAAGGGACTATGCATATTGTTGTGCATAGTCCTTTTTTATGTTATATCACACCACATCAGTCAGCTGCGTTGACAGCTTAATCTAAAGAGGAAACCTGGTTTATATCCTCGGGTTTAGTGTATCCTTTAAAAGTGATTGGCTCGTCCTCAGCCACATCATATATCTTCTCAAAGGTATTTCTTTCACGCAGCTCCTTATACTCGGTAGGAGTGCAGTTCTTTAGTTTCTTAAACAATCTGTTAAATGTCGAAATACTCGGGAAACCGCTCCTGATCGCTACATCCGTGATACTCAGTGAAGGATTGATCAACAGCTCTTCAGCTACCTTTATCCTCTTAAAGCACAGATAATCATAAAATGTCGTATTTGAAAACTGTTTAAACAGTCTTGTAAAATGGAACTTGGAGTATCCGGTAAGATCCGCTGCAAATTCCAAAGTCAGATCATCTGTATAATGCTCATCAATGTATGTAAACAGTGAATTGAACTTATCGAGATATTCCTTTTGCTTGTTCCCGACCTTAGTAGGTATCGTCATCATCTTATCCAGGCGGTCCTGACCGATGATAGCAAAGAAATTGAGTATATCGGCATACATTCTGAGCTCCCACATGGGTTCTTCTGTAAAATAAATCTCAGCCATATGCTCTATGATATCCAGACAAGGCTTTACAAGTGTCGGAGCGGTCTGGTCATTTATTATGATCGCAGATGTAAAAAACGGCAGGATGGAAGAGAAACTCTTTATTCTTGATATACAGTCGAGATCAAACAGGCATACATATCTTTCACCGTCAGAGGGCGCGATAGTCTCGTGCAGCTCTCCGGAAGGGATAACGATGATCTCCCCTGGATTAAGCACATATTTCTGATCGTGAATAGCTATTGTATATATGTTTTTGATAGGAGAAATTATCTCGACGGCAGAGTGCCAGTGTGTCTCAAAACCTCTGGAGATATCATTCTTCCAAAGCCTGACATTTGAACCGCGCACGAAATCAACTCTTTCACGGTCGCCTTCAACTTCTCTATGGTAAGTTCTGTTAAAAGAATCAACTATCATAATGTAATCCTTTCACTTATCAAATATTGCTATTTATTTTATCACATATTTTCATTTTTGTAAATCCCTAAATTTTCTGTAAAAATTTTGTAAAATTTCGCAATACACAAGAAGGGCTATCGCAATAAATGGATAGATAAATCGTTTGATTATAGTGTAATATATCCATAATAAATCGTGGTGATTTTATAGCATTAAGGTCGGAATATTGCAATAATTTTGTATGAAAATTACATATATATAATAACAATTATTGCTAATATGTATATAAAATGCGATAAAAAGGGGTTTGAAATGGCAAAATCTAAGGAACAACCCGTGCAGAACGGGGAGACTAAGATTAAAGTTAAGACCAGGATTAGCTTTAAGTCAAGTTTTAGAAAGTATTGGCAGCTATATCTCTTGCTGTTGATACCTATCGTTTACTTTATAGTTTTCAAATACGGTCCTATGGAATACATTATAACCGCATTTAAAAAATATAAAATAAACGCTTCGGTCTGGGATATGGAATGGGCTATGGATAAAAAGAAGAATACGGATATTCTCTTTTATTTCAAGCAGGCATTCCAGGACAATCAGTTCATGAGAGCACTCAGAAATACGGTATTGCTGAATGTACTCGATCTGCTGATCGGTTTCCCGGCACCTATCATCTTTGCTCTTATATTAAACGAGCTTGTATTCACAAGATTTAAAAAGGTTGTGCAGACCATAGCATATATGCCTCACTTCCTTTCATGGGTTATCATTTACAGCTTATCACTTAGGATTTTTGCTACTGATGACGGACTTTTAAATCTCCTTTTCAACAAGATCGGTATAGATTCGGTGCCTTTCCTTGGAGATAAGGTTTGGTGGGTAGTAACATATATCTTCCTCGGAGTTTGGCAAAACTTCGGCTGGGGCTCCATTGTTTATCTGGCAGCTATAGCCGGTATCAATACAGAGCTGTATGAGGCTGCTTCGGTAGACGGTGCAGGACGTTTCAAGAAAATGTGGCATATTACACTGCCCGGTATTAAGCCTACCATCGTAGTGCTCCTTATCATGAACCTCGGTAACATCCTCGGCGGAGGATTTGACAGACCTTTCGCTATGCAGAACAACCTGGTTCTTGAGACTGCAGAAGTTATATCAACCTACGTATATAAAAAGGGTGTGCTCGGAGCACAGTACTCACTGACTACAGCAGTTGGCTTGTTCCAGTCCGTAGTCGGAGTATTCTTCCTGCTTATGGCAAACTTCATATCCAGAAAACTGGGCGAAAGGGGGATTTGGTAAAATGATAAAATCTAACAAAACCCGTCGCGGCGACTGGATATTCGTAATAATATGCGTATTTGTTGCGGCTATATGCCTTATCCCGATGCTTAACCTGGCTGCACGTTCCCTGAGCTCCAGCCAGGCACTTATAAAGCATGAAGTTTCTATCCTGCCTAAGGGACTGAATTTCACATCGTATGAGTATGTATTTGGCAATGCAAAGTATGTTAAGTCATTTTTCTGGACAGTATTACTTACATTTATATGTACTTTAGTTTCACTGACCATGACAGCCATCTGTGCTTATCCGCTTATATTCCATAAGCTGAGAGGCAGGGGACTGATAAACGTACTTATAACCATTACGATGTTCTTTAATGCAGGTACCATCCCTAACTACCTGCTGATGAAGAAGCTTGACCTGTTAAACAACGCACTTGTACTGATCATTCCGAGCTGTCTGTCAGTTTACAACATGATCATTATGAGAAGCTTCTTCTACGGTATCCCTGAATCACTCAGAGAGTCCGCAGAGATTGACGGTGCAAATTATTTCACGATACTGTTAAAGATTTACATCCCGCTTTCAAAGCCTGTTTTTGCAACACTTGCACTGTTTTACGCAGTAGGCCGTTGGAACGGTTACTCGGATGCTCTGATGTATATCAATAACAAGAGAGAAGATCTGTATCCCTTACAGTATTATCTATACAATATCTTAAAGAGTCAGTCTGACTTGTCAGCGCAGGAAGGTTTCTCGACACCGGGTCTTAACGAAACCATAAAGTCGGCGATAGTTATGTTCTCGACCGTGCCGATACTGGTTGTATACCCGTTCCTGCAGAAATATTTCATCCACGGCGTAACACTAGGAGCCGTAAAGGAATAATTACGGAATAAACGGATAATAGGGGTGTCCGTTGATTCATATATCTGTAGATACAGGCATTCCAAAGCAAATCAAAGAATTTCTGTACCTGCGAAATCTATCACATTTTATATGGAGGAAAAATCGTGAAAAAAGTATTAGCATTATTACTTACTTTGTGCATGATTCTTTCACTTGCTGCTTGTTCAAAGAGCGAGGGAGACAAGAATCCCACAACTACACCTGCACAGGAAAACACAACAACTCCCGCACAGGACAATAATGACAATAAGAATCAGGAAACTACAAAGACTCCCGATCCCACACCTACAGACGTTCCTGTAGAAGTAATCGAAGACAAGGATGAGATCAGCGAACTTACCAATGGTCAGCTTGTTGATGGAAAATTCCCTGAGAAGAAGCATATCACCGTAGAAGTATACGATCGTGACGGTGGCACCCCTGCCAACGACAATATGTATACTGACTTCATCAAGAAGGGTATGCTTGAGAAGTATAACGTAGAAGTTGAGTTTGTAGCTGTTCCTCGTTGGACAGAGGTTGAGCAGATCAACAACCTCCTTGCTGCAAATGACGCTCCTGACATCTGCTATTCATACAGCTTCCCTACAGTTCAGGCTTATGCTGATATGGGTGGTATCCTTGATATGTCAGAGTACCTTACCGATGAGTACAAAGGACTTTTCCCCAACCTTTGGAACTGGTTAGGTTCAGCAGGTATCAACTATCGTAAGAATCCTCAGGATGGCACTATCATTGCTATCGAAGGTAAGAGAAATGCTACAGAGCGTATTGTAACCTTCGTACGTAAGGATTGGCTTGACAAGCTTGGTATCGCAGCTCCTACTACTACACAGCAGTTCGAGGATATGCTCGTTGCATTCAAGAACAATGCAGAGACTCTTCTTGGTGCAGATGCTAACAAGCTCGTTTGCTACGCTGTAACAGAAGATGTTGGCTGGACTGCAGCAGGCCTTATCGAGTCAAAGATCGATCCTGATATCTCAGACAAGGATCAGTATGTTTACGGTTTTGATGACAGAAGATTCACAATGCCCGGAACCAAGGATGCAGTTAAGATCCTTAATAAGTGGTATAATCAGGGTCTCCTTTGGAATGACTTTGCACTTTATGCAAGCGGCGACACCACTCTTGATGACATGCTCAAGGCCGGTTACGTAGGCGCTTATACACAGAACTATGATTTAGTATTCAGAGATGGCGAGAATGGTATCAACTACAACCTTTCACAGATCGTCGGACCTGAAGCTAAGTTCGTAGCTATCGATCCTTTCGAGGATAAGAACGGAAATCATACAAAGTACCTTTACAGTGCAGTTGGATCAGACAGAAAGATCTTCTTCCCTGCAACAAATAAGGAACCCCTTGCTTGTATGCTTTACCTTGATTTCATTTCAGATGCAGCTAACGTTGAATACCTTCAGATCGGTGAAGAAGGCATTACACATACAAAGGATGCTAACGGCGTAGTTTACATCCAGGCAGCTGATGATGCTCATGCAGCATATCGTCCTAATTCAGGTTACAATATTGACCTTACCATGACCACAAACGGCCTTCGTCTTTCTTCTGACGAGCTCACTATCAAGTCTATGGCTTATGGTTATGCAAACGTTGATCCTGAGGACGTTGTAAATGCAATCAATGTTTCACTTAACGATGCAAAGTATCCTACATCAATCGACCTTGGTACTATTGATGCAGAAACTACAGTAGGTGATACACTTACTTCATATCAGAGACAGACATTTGACAAGGCTGTAGCTGCAGCTGAGGCTGACTTTGATACAGTATGGGATAGCGGTATGGCTGATTACCTTGCAGCAGGCGGACAAGACATCATTGATGAGCGTCTTGAGAAGTGGACTGAGGCATATGGCAGCGCAACAATGCTTCCTTAATCAAAAACAGTAATCTCTTTTTTCATAAAACTTCAGATGCGGTTCTAAGTCTTCCAAGCTTAGAGCCGCATCTGTTTTTATTCCGGTAAAACCAATTATGGCATTGTAATAAATAGCCTTCCCCTAGAAGGGAAGGTGTCGCGCCAATGGCGTGACGGATGAGGTGTAAGCATAGCAATAACTGATAATTAAATAATTATAAAAAGGTAGATATTTAAAGCGGAATGCGATATACTAAATTAAAACAATATTCAAAGAATCCAGGAGGATATAACCATGGCAGGTCCTGTGGCACCTAAAGATCCGGTAAAGAAGAGACCGGCGATATATCTAATGTATGACAAGCAGATTTTTGCAAATCCTTTCCAGGACGGAAAGGGAGTCTGCTTCCTTTTTATGGATGATGGCAGAATGCCTGCTTTAGCCCGTATGGTTGGCGGCATTGATGATGAAAATATGCTGAAGATGCTCGGACCGGCCGAGGAGTTCAGAAAGTTAGTATATGGCATCGGTGTATCTATGATAAATGAAAAAGGCGTAAAAGGTGAATTTGTACTGCAGATGTACGGTAAAAAGGATGTATACAATAGCGGAACAAGCCTTAAGACAGAGCTTACATCTGACGGTACAGAATATCTTATACCTTTAAAGGATGTTGATTGGACCGGAGACGATGACCGCGTAGGCCAGATACGTTTTCACTTTGATGAGGCTGAGTTCCCGGCAACAGTCATGGTAAAGCTTTATCTTAATGACGGATATACAGCACCCGAGTTCGTACCTTCTGATCCCGTAGATGTAAATTCGGACAGATATAAGGAGCTCATCGCTCAGTCACTTGTATCCATAGGTAACTATGAGAGATTACAGAAGGCTATAGCCAAGGCAAAATCAGGTGAGTCTGTAAAGATGGCCTTTATCGGAGGTTCTATCACCCAGGGTGCCGGAGCTACACCTATAAACTCGGAGTGCTATGCATTTAAAACATATAAGGCATTTGACGAGATGTTCTCCAAAAACCATAATACAGAGTATATCAAAGCCGGTGTAGGCGGTACACCTTCAGAGTTCGGTATCGTGAGATTTGACCGTGATATATTGAGACCCGGATATTTCATGAATGAAAAATGCTCCTTAAGCGCAGATAAAAAGTCTGTCTCAGTTTACGGAGCAGATGGCGAAGAGAAGCTTGATGCAAACAGGGAGCCTGATATAGCGGTTGTTGAGTTTGCCGTAAATGATGAGGGTGACGAGACAAAGGGTAAGTGCTTTGAGGGACTTATCAGACGTTTCCTGCAGATGAAAAATATGCCTGCAGTTATTATCATCTTCAGTGTATTTATTGATGATTATAACCTCCAGGAAAGACTCAGTCCTATCGGCTTCCACTATGAGATCCCCATGGTCAGTGCAAAGAACGCTGTAACAGAGCAGTTCTATGTATCCAAGGAGCAGGGCAAGATCATCACCAAGGATCAGTACTTCTACGACAGATATCATCCGACCAACCTTGGACATACCATTATGGCTGACTGTATCATTAACGTGTTTAAGTTAGTTGACGGTGTTAACGATTTCGACAAGCTGTTAAGTGATAATAATGCTTTATTTAAGGTAGGTACAGAAAAAGCCGGTGAAGCATTAGGTGGCAGCATTAATAAATACGGTCGTATTACAAAAGAAGATATTATTAACGGCCAGAAGGCATACCAGCTGCCCGATACATACAAGATGTCAGATGCATTTGAGTATGTAAGCCTCGTTACTATAGGTGACAAGTCTGCAGAGATGCCCGGCGGTATATTCGTTGGCACAGGCTGTGAAGGTAATGACGGTATGGGTAATAACTGGTCTATCAGTAACTTCGACATGGGTGACTTCAGTGAGACAGACAACGGCTCACAGTACGCAGAGCGTGACTTTGACTTACAGGGTACGATGCAGTTCCCTGATAACAGGAGACATGTATCAGGTACCAAGCCTCTGACATTTGAAGCTGACTGCAAACTGCTCATGGTAGTAACCAAGGACTCAGCTGCTCCTGATGAAGGAAACCTGGATATATTCGTTGATGACAAGTTGGTTAAGACGGTAAATGCCAGAGAAATCGGCTGGACACATTGTAACGCCATGATCGTATTTAATAATGAGACTAAATCAAAGCATAAAGTAAAGTTTGCAATGCACTCAGATGACGAGGACAAGAAATTTACAATTCTTTCATTTGGTATACGATAGATAATCGAAAGAGCATTTTCTATGTTAAAAAAAATATCTGATCATCTTAATGTGATTATCGTTATTTTGCTATTTTGTTTACTGATAGTTTTGGTTACTTATAGCGATAACAGTTCCAAAGATTTAATGCTTACTGATAACGATGCTATTTATTCATTAAATGAGCCATATATATATCCCGTTGTGCCAGGCATGGAGGAATGGGAAAAATTGACTAATCATGCTCAAAAGATAGATGTTTGTTATGTCGATCCGGATTTATTAAGGAAAATGACAACTTATGCATTAGTAGAAACTGTTGTTACATATCCACTATTTGTTGATGCAGTTGTATATGATTCTTTTGATATGGGTCTTGATATGGTATCTAAACAATTTGCAGGAATTGATGAATTGTTAAACCGACAGGATGCTTATGCAAATCTCGTTCTTTATGTTTCGGAAAATCAATCAGAAGATAATAAAGATAATATTTATGTACTTAATGCGATAAAACTTATTAAGTATTTTGAAGAAAAGGGATTAAATATAAGTAAATCGTTAGCATATTATAGTACAATTTTGAAAAAAATATTTATTTAATACTAATGAAAAAAATAGGAGAGGGGATTTACATGAACAAAACACGAGAGGCTGAATGCCGCAAAAAAGCAAAAGATCTTGTATCAAAGATGACCTTGACTGAGAAGGTTTATCAGTTGAGACACACTGCACCCGCTATACCGAGACTGGGACTCTCGGCTTACAACTACTGGAATGAAGCACTCCACGGAGTAGCCCGTGCCGGTGTAGCCACAGTATTCCCTCAGGCTATAGGTATGGCAGCTGCATTTGATGAAGAACTTTTAGGCCTTGTAGCAGATGTTATATCTACAGAGGGCCGTGCAAAGTTCAATGTACAGGATAAATACAACGATAACGGTATATACAAGGGACTCACATTCTGGGCTCCAAATATTAATATTTTTAGAGACCCTAGATGGGGCAGAGGTCACGAGACCTACGGAGAGGATCCCTACCTCACTTCACGTCTTGGTGTAAGCTTTGTAAAGGGTATTCAGGGCGATGATGAAAACTACATGAAGGCAGCCGCATGTGCAAAGCATTTTGCAGTGCATTCCGGTCCCGAGAGCATCCGTCACAGCTTTAATGCCGAGTGCTCAAAGCAGGATTTAAGAGAGACATACCTTCCTGCATTCCAGGCTCTGGTACAGGAAGCAAAGGTTGAGGCAGTCATGGGAGCATACAACAGGACCAACGGAGAGGCCTGCTGTGCATCAAAGACACTGCTCCAGGATATCTTAAGAAAAGAGTGGGGCTTTGAAGGTCATGTAACCTCAGACTGCTGGGCTATCCGTGATATAAACGAGGGACACGGCATCACATCCGGTCCAGTAGAGTCGGTAGGACTTGCTATGACAAACGGCTGTGATATCAACTGCGGTAACCTCTTTGAATATCTGCTCCAGGCAGTTGGAAAGGGCTATACCACTGAGGAGAGGATCGATGAGGCTCTGACCAATGTCCTTACTACCCGTTTCAAGCTAGGTATTCTTGATGAGGATGAGAACGGCAACTTCACATCGGCATTTGATGTAAAGAAGGATAATCCTTATGCAAATATCGATTATACACATGTAGATTCATTTACAGCAAAGGAATTAAATATCAGGATTGCGGAAGAAAGTCTTGTACTTCTTAAAAATGACGGAAATCTGCTTCCTTTCAATAAAAACAACATTTCCACAGTAGGCGTTATCGGACCTAACGCAGACAGCCGTAAAGCACTCGTAGGTAACTATGAAGGAACTTCTTCTGAATATGTTACAGTACTTGAGGGTATCCGCCGTGAGGTAGAGAACAGCGGTACCAGAGTATATGCATCGGCAGGCTGTGACCTGTTCAAGGATAAGGTTGAAAACCTCGGTGAAAGATCTGACCGCCTTTCAGAGGTAAAGGCAGTATGTGATGTATCGGATGTAGTTATCGCAGTAGTAGGACTTGATGCATCACTCGAGGGTGAAGAGGGAGATACCGGTAATGCATACGGCAGCGGTGATAAGCCCAACTTACTTCTTCCCGGACTTCAGCAGGAAGTACTTGATACCATAGCAGCATCCGGAAAGCCTGCAGTACTCGTAGTGCTTGCCGGCAGTGCATTAGCACTTGACAAGGCTTCAACCCAGTTTAAGGCCATCATCCAGGGCTGGTACCCCGGCGCACAGGGCGGTACAGCTATCGCAAATGTTATTTTCGGTAAGAAAAATCCTGAAGGACATCTGCCGCTCACATTCTATAGTGAAAAGAACACACTGCCCGAGTTCACAGATTACAACATGAAGGGCAGAACCTACAGATACATGACAGAAGAGCCTCTGTATCCTTTTGGATATGGACTCAGCTACACAGACTTTGATATAGTACCTACACAGATAGTTGCAGGTCCTGACGCATACAGATCAGTAGACGGAAAGCTTGATGACAGGCACATCTACTTTAAGTCAGGATCAGACAGTATCGATATCACCGTAAAGGTATCAAATAAGGGCTCTATGGCAGGTGCAGCCACTGTACAGGCATACGTGGACTACACAGCTCTGAATGTAGCCGGAGCACCTGTTAGACAGCTTAAGGGCTTAAAGAAGGTTCACCTTGATGCAGGAGAGGAAAAAGAAGTAGTTATCAGCCTCGACGAAAAAGCATTCGGCCTCTATGATGAAAACGGCGAGTGGAAGCTCAACCCCGGAAACTACACCGTATACATCGGTAACTCCCAGCCCGACAAGCGCAGTGAGGAACTCACCGGCAAGAAGTGCTGCGGCATCCCGGTAGTAATCGAATAAAATACTGAATTTACACAAAAAGTCCTATGACTTTCGCAAAAACAATTGCAAAAGTCATAGGACTTTTGCAATTGTTAACCTAATGTTGATTTTGTTCGTGTTTTGACTTATAATAATATGGATTGTAGGCTATTAAAGGAGGTATTATAGAAAATGCTGAAAAAGATTTTATCGATATTGTTGGTCCTTGTAATTGTGATTGGAACAGTTACCGTGCTACAGGATGAAACTACTGTCAATGCAGCAGAGAAGATAAATAAGAAAAAACTCACCCTTACTGTGGGAAAGACTTATAAACTTAAGATAAAGAGCGCAAAGACAAAGTATACCTGGACCAGTGAGGATACTTCTATCGTCAAGGTTAAGACAAAGAAGGGCAAGTCTACAAAGATTACTGCTTTATCTGCAGGTAAGACAACCATCACAGCTACCAATACCAAAGGCAAGAAGTTTACCTGTACTGTAACCGTAAAGGCTAAGAACAATACAAGTACACCTACCCCGACTCCCGAGCCTAAGCAGGACTACATATACCTCTATACTATAAACTCCGGCACGAATACTCCTATCAGTGTGAAGGTTGGAGATAAGATCCAGATGTCTCTCGGAGTGAACAAAACCGTTAAGCGTTATTATATCAATGACTCAGATAAGAATAAACTGAGTGTAGATGACTACGGTTTAGTGGTTGCACTTGCAGCCGGCTCAGGTTATGTAAAGGTAGAAACCACTGATTACAACTATTATACCGTACAGGTAAATGTATCGGAGGGAAATGTAACCACTGATTTACCTAAAGTTACTTCGACTCCTATGCCTACGAGCAAGCCGGAAGTTACAGCTACCCCTGCACCGACTAATATGCCTACAGTAAAGCCTACAGAAGTACCGAAGGCTACCCCTATAGCTACACCCAAGCCAACTACAGGCCCCAAACCTACAGCGCCTGAGCTGACCAATGTGCCTATTATGACGGAGAGTCCTACAGCGACACCGGCACCTACAAGTAAACCGAGTGTAACTGCAACACCCACTCCGGTGACTACAAAGGCACCGACACCTACACCCAAGTTGGCAAATCCGTATCTTTCACCTGATCATGCTACTATAAAGATTAATGAGAAATATCAGATCAATCTTATAGGAACATATATTATGTTCTGTTATGAGAATACCTGGGACGATGTATATGCCGAGATTGACCCTACCGGTGTCATCACAGGAAAGATGGAATGCAAGAACGCTGTAATAAACATAATTGGAGAGGATGGAAATACGTATCGTTTCTATCTGACAGTATCAGGTTATACAGATCCTGTAGAAGATCAGCCTGAAGTATTAACAGAAGAAGATATAAAGCTTAATAAAATCCTGTATAACGACACTTATGGTATATTAAAGAAGAGTACTAAGAAAACCTATACGGAAGAACTTTATTATGATGTAACAGACAGGACAAGTCTTATCAAAGCAGCACATGACGGCCTTGAAAAGGGTGGAAAGAGGATTCATTTTAGATTCACAGATCATGATGCTGATTATTGGCAGAGTGAATTTAGCTACATCAGACAATACAGAGGTGAATCAGGCTCTTATACCACTATGTATTCCATAGAAAAAGGCACTAATGAGATTATCTTAAAGCCTACTTATAAGGATGGATGGAATGTAGTGCTTGCTATGAGATATAAGGATTACGAGATCAGCGAAAAAGCTGAAAAAGTATGGAGAGAAGCATATAAGCTGGCTAATGAAGCATATAAACAACATCCTGATAATGTAAGAGAAATTTTGAGTTACATAAATAAAGAGCTGTGCGATATGGTTGAATATACTTACAGCAATACTGACCATGATGATGCGAGCGGAATATTCCTGGACCATAAAGGAGTATGTGCAGGATATTCTTCTGCTGTAAGTCTTCTGTGCAATATTTTAGGAATAGATAACATGGTAATTTTCAGTAGCGATGGAGAACATTCCTGGAATTATGTAAAAATTGATGGTAACTGGTATCACTTGGATGTTACATTTAATGATTCTTTGCGCAGTGATGGCACATACCGCAACGACTACTTCCTGTTAACCGATGAGGAATTGGTTGAGGTTAGTAAAAATTATCAGCATCCCGAATATCATCAGTATGAGGAGATAATAGAATGAAAATAGTATTTTTAGATCGTAAAACAATAGGTGAAGATATTGACCTGTCAAGCTATAACCGTTTTGGCGAAGTGATTATGTATGACTTTTCTTATCCCAACGAGGTACCGGACAGAGTTAAAGACGCGGATATCATTGTCTGCAATAAAACAAAGATAGATGAAAGCACTATATACACAGCGGAGAATCTGAAATTAGTCTGTGTTACAGCTACCGGTACCAATAACCTTGACAAGGATTATCTGGCTAAACGTAATATTGAGTGGCGTAATGTTGCCGGATACTCGACTGAGACAGTAGCTCAGCATACATTTGCACTTTTATTCTATCTTTTTGAGCATCTGGCATATTATGATGAGTATGTAAAATCAGAGAGATATGCAGGGGACAGACTCTTTACTCACTTTGAGAAGAACTTCCATGAACTGAACGGAAAGACCTGGGGTATCATCGGTCTTGGAGCCATAGGACACAGAGTGGCCGAGATAGCTGGAGCATTCGGAGCAAAGGTACAGTATTTCTCT
>JAEEGG010004210.1_pt1 | contig 34996 bp, 21 predicted proteins | sample 9134161 | NCBI WGS metagenome assembly JAEEGG01 (sample SAMN16246543, study PRJNA631951) | gut metagenome | biome: gut microbiome; feature: rumen; material: CR-attached | host: Bos | place: Iran: Karaj | collected 2018-10
CGTGCTGATGATCCGACTCTTTGCCAATATGACCGCCGGCCATATCGTCATCCTCGGCTTTATGGTCATCATCTTCATCATGAGCAATCTCTTCGGTACCGCCGTGGGCGGCGGCGTCAGCGTGGTGAGTATCTTCTTCAGTGTCTTCATCTCGCTGCTCGAATGCTTGGTGGCCTACATCCAGGCCTTCGTCTTCACCATGCTTTCGGCTCTCTACATCGGGATGGCTGTCAGTGAGCCGCACCACGCTGAATAGTTGAAAATTGAAAGTTGAAAATTGAAAATTAATAAGTATGAAAAGTATTAAAGATGTAAATTTCGCAGGCCGCAAGGTGCTGCTCCGCGTGGACTTCAACGTCCCGATGAACGACCAGAAGCAGATTACCGACGACACCCGCATGCGCGAGTCGATGCCCACCATCGAGAAACTGCTCCGTGACGGTGCTGCCATTATCATTATGGCCCACTTCGGCCGTCCCAAGAAAGGCGGCTTCGAACCTGAGCTGACCCTCGAGCCCGTGGCCAAACACCTCGAGACCATGATTGACCGCCCCGTCCGCTTCACCCAGGAGCTCCTTGGCAGCGGCAAGCCTGAGCAGATGGCCAAAGAGCTGAAGGGTGGTGAGGTGATGCTCCTCGAGAACATCCGCTTCTACCCCGAAGAGACCAAAGGTGGTGAGGACCTCGCCCGTCAGCTGGCTGCCCTCGGCGACTGCTACATCAACGACGCCTTCGGTGCCGCCCACCGCGAGCATTCGTCGACCGCCGTCATCGCCAAGTTCTTCCCCAACGACAAGTACTTCGGCTTCCTCATGGAGAACGAGGTGCGCAACCTCGAGAAGCTGATGCAGAATCCTCCGCGTCCCTTCACCGCCATCATTGGCGGCTCGAAGGTCAGCAGCAAGATTGGCATCCTCGAGAACCTCCTCGACAAGGTTGACAATATGATTATCATCGGTGGCATGCGCTACACCTTCACCAAGGCCCTCGGCGGCCGCATCGGCAATTCCATCTGCGAGGACGACAAGCTCGACCTGGCAAAGGAACTTATGCGCCGTATGGACGAGAAAGGCGTCAAATACTACCTGCCCGTCGACAGCGTCATCGGCGATAAGTTTGGCAACGACGCCAACACGCAGATTGTCCCCAGCGGCGAGGTGCCCGATGGCTGGGAGAGCATGGACTGCGGTCCCGAGAGCTGCAAGGCCATTCACGACATCGTGATGAACAGCAAGACCATCCTCTGGAACGGCCCTGCCGGTGTCTTCGAGCTGGAAACCTTCGCCAAAGGCACCAAGGCCATCGCCCAGAGTGTTGCCGAGAGCTGCAAGAAGGGTTGCTTCGCAGCCGTCGGCGGTGGCGACTCGGTGGCTGCCGTCAAGCAGATGCACCTTGCCGACCAGATGAGCTACGTCTCCACCGGTGGCGGCGCCATGCTTGAATACCTCGAAGGCAAAGTCCTTCCCGGCATCAAAGCCATACAGGACTAATCTGTTGTTCTGACCGAAAAGGTCCTTAAGGTCTTTAGGGACTTTAAGGACCTTTGTTTGTTTATGGGACATTTTTTGCCGATAACGCTAGACGAGGTGAAGCGCCTCGGGTGGGAACAGGTCGATGTAGTGCTCGTCACCGGCGACGCCTATATTGACCATCCGTCGTTTGGTACCGCCGTCATCGGTCGTACCCTCGAAGCGGCTGGCTACCGTGTGGCCATCATCCCGCAGCCTAACTGGAGGGACGACCTGCGCGACTTCCGAAAATTTGGGCGGCCGAGATTGTTCTTCGGCGTCACCAGTGGCGCTATGGACAGCATGGTGAACCACTATACCGCAGCCCGGCGTCTGCGTCACGATGACGCCTACACCCCAGGAGGCCAAGCAGGTTTCCGGCCTGACCGCGCCACCTATGTCTATACCCGCATACTGAAGCAGCTCTACCCTGAGGTGCCCGTTATCATGGCTGGCATCGAGGCCTCCATGCGCCGCCTGGCGCACTACGACTACTGGGACGACCGACTCTTCCCAAGCATCTTGATAGACACCCCCGCCGACCTGCTCAACTACGGCATGGGCGAGCGGACAACGCTGAAGATAGCCAACCTGTTGAACGAAGGCAAGGGCATTGGTGCCTGTTTTAGCCTGCCCCAAGTAGCCTATACCACTACAGACAACTCGATTCTTAATTCTCAATTCTTAATTCTTAATTCTTACGAGGAGTGCCAGAAGAGCAAGCACGCAGAGGCGGAGAACTACCATATCATAGAGCAGGAGAGCAACAAGGTCGAGTGCGCCACGCTGGTACAGCGGCACGGCGACCGCTACGTTGTCGTCAACCCACCCGAGCCGCCGATGACGAGTGAGGAGATTGATGCCTCGTTCGACCTGCCGTATCTGCGCTTGCCGCACCCAAAGTACAAGAAGCGCGGCGCGATACCGGCTTTCGAGATGATACGCTGGAGCGTCAACACCCACCGCGGCTGCTTTGGCGGCTGCTCGTTCTGCACCATCAGCGCCCACCAGGGCAAGCAGATAGCCTCGCGCAGCGAGGAGAGCATCCTGCGCGAGGTGGAGACCATCACGCAGGACCCCGAGTTCCACGGCGTGCTCACCGACCTCGGCGGCCCCTCGGCCAACATGTGGCGCATGAAGGGCAGGAACCCCGACCTGTGTCGCAAATGCTCGCGCTATAGTTGTTCCATGCCGTCGATGTGCAAGAACCTCGACAGCGACCACCGACCTATGATTGAGCTGCTGCACAAGGTAAGCGCCCACCCCAAGGTGAAGCACTTGTACGTCGGCAGCGGCATCCGCTGCGACCTGTTCCAAGAGGTAGTGAGAGGTAGTGAAAAGGGAGTGAAGAGGAGCGAAAGGACAATTGTTTCAGACGGTACTAATTATGGGTGGGAGTATTTCAAGGAGGTGGTCTTGCACCATACTAGCGGCCGTCTCAAGGTGGCACCGGAGCACACCTCCGACCATGTGCTGGCGCTGATGCGCAAACCGTCGTTCAGCCTTTTCAAGGAGACCAGGCAGCGCTTCGATGCGATATGCAAGCAGGCGGGGTTGCGTTACCAGCTCATCCCGTACTTCATCAGCTCGCATCCGGGCTGCCGCCTCGAGGATATGGCCGACCTTGCCGTGCAGATGAAGCAGATGGGCTACCGGCTGGAGCAGATACAGGACTTCACGCCCACGCCCATGACGCTGAGCACCGAGATGTATTACACAGGCATCGACCCTACGACGATGAAGCCCGTCTACGTGGCTACCACGCCCGAGGCCAAGGCCGACCAACGTCGGCTGTTCTTCTTCTACAAACCGGAACTGAAGGGGCAAATAATTCAATCTTTACGCCGGTCTGGGTGCGAAAAATATGTTTCTAAATTGTTTGGGGATAATAATAATAGTGCTGGAAAACAGTCTTTTAAAAGAAAAGTGTAAAAAATATTTGGCCAGTCCAAAAAATGTTCGTACTTTTGCACCCGCTTTCAACAAAAGAACGTGGTTGGAAGTGACCCTTAAAACTGCCGCATTCGTCTAGTGGTCCAGGACATCTGCCTCTCACGCAGAAGATCATCAGTTCGACTCTGATATGCGGTACAAAGCCTCCCTTGAAAAGGGAGGCTTTAGTTTTTTTGTGCTTGGTGGAATGAAATAAAAGTCGTATCTTTGCAGATTGAAATATGGGACGCTATTTTATACATCTGGCCTATAATGGAGCGAATTACAACGGCTGGCAGACGCAGCCGAACTTGCCGACGGTGCAGGAGACCCTCGAGAAGGCGCTCTCCACACTGCTGCGACAGCCTGTCGCCGTGGTAGGTTGTGGCCGCACTGATACGGGCGTGCATGCGAGCGATTTCTATGCCCACTTCGATGTGCAGGAGTCAAAAAGTCGAAGAGACGAAGAGTCGAAAAGCAACGAGGACTCTTTGTCTTGTGGCCTTTTAGACTCTTTGACTTTCAAGCTCAATAATCTGCTGCCGCCAGATATAGCTATCTTCGACATCTTCCCGGTGGCTGACAACGCCCATACGCGTTTTGACGCCACCGCGCGTACCTACCAGTACCATGTGAGCGACCGGCGTCTGCCGTTCCGCCAAGGGCAGTACTGCCGCATCTATTTCCGTCCCGACCTCGACAAGATGAACGAGGCAGCCCGTGTGCTGATGGAGTACGACGACTTCACCTCTTTTGCCAAGCTGCATACTCAGGTGAAGACCAATATCTGCCATATCACTCGTGCCGAATGGGCTGAGGAGGAGGGTGGCTGGGTGTTTACCATCCGCAGCAACCGCTTCCTGCGCAATATGGTGCGTTCGGTGACGGGCACGCTGCTCGATGTGGGACGTGGGAAGCTGACCATCGATGGACTGCGTGAGATAATAGAGAAGAAAGACCGCTGCGCGGCAGGCGTCAGCATGCCGGCATGCGGCCTCTTCCTGACCAAGGTGGAATACCCTTGGCAGTTATGAGTTAAGGGTTAAAAGTTAAGGATTATGAAGTATATTGAAGTAACTTTCACTATGGACGATACCAGCCTCTGGCGCGACATGCTGGTGGATACCCTTGGCAACGAGGGTCCATACGAGAGTTTTGTGGAGACAAAGAACGGATTGCAGGCCTATGTGCAGGCTCCTCAATACGACCCGCAGTGGCTCGCTGCTACCGTGGAGGCTTTTCCTGTACCGCTGAAGTACACTGTGGCTGAGATGGAGGACAAAGATTGGAATTCGGAGTGGGAGAAAGGTCACCAGGCGGTGCTGGTGGAGTATAACGGCGGCAGTGTGTGGGTGCGGGCGCCGTTCCACCCCCACCGCACAGATGTCGACTACGAGCTAATCATAGAACCGAAGATGAGTTTTGGCACCGCCCATCACCCCACTACCTACATGATGCTCAGCTATGTGGCTGAACTGCCGATGGCGGGCCGTCGGGTGCTTGATATGGGCTGCGGTACTGCAGTGCTGGGTATCCTGGCCAAGATGCGTGGTGCAGCCTATGTGGAAGGCGTGGATATTGACGAATGGGCTTTCAACAACGCCCGCGAGAACGCTGCTTCAAATGGAGTGGAACTCACCCTTAAACTGGGTGATGCCAACAGCTTGCAGGGCAACTTCGACGTCGTCATCGCTAATATCAACCGCAACATACTGCTGAACGATATGGACCGCTACGCCGCAGTGCTCAACCCCGGCGGCACGTTGCTGCTCAGCGGCTTTTACGAGGCCGACGAAGGTGTGCTCATAGCTAAAGCCAATGAACTGGGACTAATGTTCGAGGACAAGAAAAACCGCGACGGCTGGGCAGCTCTCCAGTTAAGAGTTATGAGTTAAGAATTAAGAGTTATGAAGGATAGTGTTGTTCAGAGCAAAAGCTTTGATTTCGCGGTTGAAACGATAAAGATATGCCGAGATTTGACGGAAATACAACACGAATTCAACCTTTCGAAGCAGTTGGTGAGAAGTAGCACTAGTATTGGCGCCAACATTCGGGAGGCCAGAAGGGCTCAATCACCTGCCGATTTTGTGTCGAAAATGTCAATCTCTCTTAAAGAGGCTGAAGAATCCCATTATTGGTACGAGTTATTGGTCGCATCTGATTATATTAGTGCCCAACAAGGAGAACAGATGATCGCCAAGTGCGATGAGATTGTGAGGATGTTGAGTTCCATAGTCAAAACTATGCGAGAAAAAAATAACTCATAACTCTTAACTCATAACTCTTAACTGTCATGATTGTTTGTATTGCAGAGAAGCCAAGTGTGGCTAGAGAGATCGCCAAGGTGTTGGGCGCCAATGCTTCGCATGATGGCTATATGGAGGGTAATGGCTACCAGGTGACCTGGACCTACGGCCACCTTTGCACCCTCAAGGAGCCGCAGGACTACACCGACCACTGGAAACGGTGGTCGCTTTCGGCACTTCCTATGATACCGCCGCGCTTCGGAATCAAACTGATAGAGAATGACACTTACAAGAAACAGTTTGCCGTCATCGAACGACTGATGCAGGCCGCTGACGGCATCATCAACTGCGGTGATGCGGGCCAGGAGGGTGAGCTCATCCAGCGTTGGGTGATGCAGAAGGCCAAGGCCACCTGCCCCGTGCAACGCTTGTGGGTGAGCAGCCTCACCGAGGAGGCTATCCGCGAAGCCTTCGCCAACCTCAAGCCACAGGACGAATACCAGAGTCTTTACGAGGCTGGTCTCTGCCGCGCCATTGGCGACTGGCTGCTGGGCATGAACGCCACGCGTCTCTACACGCTACGCTTCGCCCAAGCCAAAGGCCAGATACTCAGCATCGGTCGTGTACAGACACCCACGCTGGCCATGATTGTGAAGCGCCATTTCGAAATCATGAATTTCAAGCCCGAGAAATACTGGGTGTTATCCACGGTATACCGCAATGTGGTGTTCTCTTACTCGAAAGGTAAAATAACGAAGTTGGAGGATGGCCCAGTATTGTTGGAGACAATTAATGGTAAAGATTTTTCAATTGTTGATATTGAACAGAAAACTGGGGCGGAACTACCACCCCGCTTATTTGATTTGACCAGCCTACAAGTGGAGTGCAACAAGAAGTACAGTTTCTCGGCCGATGACACGCTGAAGCACATCCAGAGCCTTTATGAAAAGAAACTCACCACCTATCCTCGCGTTGACACCACATACCTTTCAGACGATGTCTATGCCAAATGTCCGCAGATTCTGCAAGGTATAGTACCGTATGCTCCGCTTGTTCAACCATTGATGGGTGGTGTTTTGCGTAGGAGTGAGAAGGTGTTTGATAGTAGCAAGGTGACAGATCATCATGCTATCATTCCCACGGGTATGAATCCTCAGAACGTGAGTCTTACGATTGACGAGAAGCGTGTTTTCGACCTTGTGGCACGTCGTTTCATTGCTGTGTTCTACCCGGATTGTGTGTTTAGTACTACTACGGTTCTAGGTGCTGTAGAGAATGTGGAATTCAAAGCTACTGGTAAACAGATACTGGAGGAAGGCTGGCATGTGGTTTTCGGTGGCCGTAGTGAGATATCTGACGAGGAGAGCAAGAAAGACGAAGAGGAAGAGCAGGTATTGCCTAAGTTTGAAAAAGGTGAACATGGTTCACACAAGCCGACATTGGCGAAAAAACAGACTATCCCGCCGAAACGTTATACCGAAGCCACGTTGCTTCGTGCTATGGAGACTGCCGGCAAGATGGTCGACAACGAGGAACTGCGCGATGCCCTCAAAGCCAACGGCATCGGCCGTCCTTCGACGCGTGCCGCTATTATCGAGACGCTCTATAAGCGGCAGTACATCAGCAAGGTGCGCAAAAGTCTTGAGCCTACACCCACCGGCATCGCCCTCATCGGCGTCATCCAGGAAGAACTGCTCAAGAGTGCCGAACTCACCGGCCAGTGGGAGAAGAAGCTGCGCGACATCGAGGCGCACAAGTTCTCGGCAGCACAGTTTATCGATGAACTGAAACAGCAGACTGTCCAGTTGGTGCAGGAGGTGATAGCCGACGGCACCCGCAGGATGCAATATTCATAATAACTAGACACAATATAACGGGAAAGGCCGCGTTAATAAATATTATGATAGCAGAGAATATAGCCAAGATACGTGCCTCGTTGCCTGAGGGGGTGACGCTGGTGGCGGTGAGCAAACTCAAGCCCGTGGAGGATATCATGGAGGCTTACAATGCCGGTCAACGTGCCTTCGGCGAGAACTATGCCACCGAGTTGCGTGACAAGGCTGCTGTGTTGCCCAAAGACATCGAGTGGCATTTCATCGGCCACCTGCAGGGCAAGCAACTGAAATATTACATCTCCTTTGTGAGCATGATACATGGCGTCGACTCGATAGCGCATCTGGAAGAGGTGGAGCGTGCGGCCGCCAAAGTGGAACGTACTGTCGACGTGTTGCTGCAGGTCCATGTTGCCAAGGAAGAGACCAAGTTCGGCTTCGCCCCCGAGGACCTCGACGAACCCCATGAGCTGGCACAGCTGGTGTTGCCGCATGTAAGGGTACGCGGTCTGATGGGTATGGCTTCGAATACCGACGACCTCGAGCGTGTGCGTGCCGACTTCCGTGAGGTGAGGCGTTTTTTCGACAACCTCAAGCAGCTCGCCTTCAGTGACAAGCCGTGGTTCGACACCGTGTCGATGGGTATGAGCCACGACTACCCGATTGCCATAGAGGAAGGTTCGACGCTTGTGCGTATCGGCAGCAGTATCTTCGGTCCCAGAGATTATAGTAATTTGAAGAAATGAATAATAAGAACATCAAACACAACATCTTGTCCTACGTGATTATCACGTTGGGTATCATGGTTTACACCTTTGCATGGGCGGCGTTCATGCTGCCGGCCCAGATTGTCGGTGGTGGCGTGAGTGGTATCTCGTCGGTGCTGTATTATGCTGTGGGTATCAAGCTCCCCATCGGTGTGATGAACTTCATCATCAACGGTATACTGCTGATAATCGGCTTCAAAGTGCTGGGGCCTAAGTTCGGCGCCAACACAATCTATGGCATCGTGATGAGTTCGCTCTGCTTCATCCTCTGGCAGCAGGTGCTGCATGTGGAGAACCTCTTCGACGTGTCGCAGTTTGGCGACTTCATGTGTGCCATCATCGGCGGCGCCCTCTGCGGTGCAGGTATTGGCCTCACCTTCACCATGGGAGGCAACAGTGGTGGTACGGACATCATCGCACTCATCATCAACAAGTATCACAACGTATCGCCCGGCAAGGTGATTCTTTACCTCGATATCTTTATCATCGGCAGCTCCTACTTTGTTTCGCACAAGATTGAGAATGTCATCTTCGGTTATATCGTCATGATGGTGATGACCTACGTGCTCGACATGGTGCTCGACGGCAACAAGCAGAGCTATCAGATTATGGTCTTCTCGCAGAAGAATGAAGAGATTGCCGACGCGGTGACCAAGGAGGTGGGCCGCGGCGCCACGCTCCTCGATGCCGAGGGCTGCTTCACCAAGCAGCAGCAGAAGGTGCTCCTGATGATGGTACACCGCACCGACAAGCCCCGTGTGATGCAGATTATCCATCGCATAGACCAGAATGCCTTCATAAGCGTGAACAAGGCGCAGGGCGTCTACGGTAAGAACTTTGAAAAACTGAAACTATAAAAATAACGTAATAACGATATAGCGTCATGAAACTCATCTCGCCTTCACTTCTCTCAGCCGACTTCGGCAATCTGCAGCGCGACATAGAGATGCTCAACGCATCGGAGTGCGACTGGTTGCACGTCGACGTGATGGACGGCATCTTCGTGCCCAACATCAGCTTCGGCCAACCTATCGTGAAGCATATCAAGAAGCATGCACAGAAGCCGCTTGACGTGCACCTGATGATAATGGACCCCGGCCGCTATGTGCAGGATTTCCGCGACGCCGGTGCCGACATCCTCACCATCCATTATGAAGCCTGCCACCACCACGACCGTGTGCTCCACGCCATCCATGATGCTGGCATGAAGGGTGGGGTGGTGCTCAACCCTTCGTCGCCTGTAAGCCTGCTCGAGGATATCATCCAGGAGTGCGACGTGGTGCTGCTGATGAGTGTCAACCCTGGCTTCGGCGGGCAGAAGTTCATCGAGAATACCTACAACAAAGTGCGCCAGTTACGCGCCCTTTGCGACCGTAAGAATTCTCAATGCCTCATCGAGGTCGACGGCGGTGTCAACCTGCAGAACGCGACCAAGCTCTTCGAGGCCGGTGCTGACGTCCTTGTGGCCGGCAACGCTGTCTTCAAGAGCGACGATCCCGCCGCCACCATTCATCAGATGAAACAATGAGCCGTCCTCAGCTGATTATTGCCCTCGGCAAGGAGAAAGCCATCCTCCGCCGCCACCCGTGGATATTCTCAGGGGCGGTACGGCGCATCGACGGAACACCGCAGGAGGGCGACCTGGTGGATGTTGTCGATGCCCGCGGTCAGTGGATGGCCACCGGCCACTACCAGAACGAAAGCATCATCTGCAAGGTGCTCTCCTTCGATACTCCCGATATTGACGAGTCTTTTTTCCGTCAGCGCCTCCAGTCGGCTGTCGCCTACCGCGAGCGCCTCGGCTTCTTCAACTATCTACATTCCGACCTCCGACTTCCGACCTCCAACCTTACCAATGTCTTCCGCCTGGTCCATGCCGAGGGCGACTACCTGCCGGGACTCGTGTGCGACTGGTACAACGGGGTGCTGGTCATGCAGGCCCACTCGGTCGGAATGTACCGCTCCTTCCCGATGCTCGTCCATCTCTTCGAGGAAACCCTCGCACCCTTCGGCCTCCAGTCTATCTTCGACAAGAGTAGCGCCACCGTACCCGGCGGCTCGTCCGATGGCTACCTCTGGGGCATCAAGCCGCAAGAACACGAAATTTGCGAGAACGGCGTCAAGATGCTCATCAACTTCTTCGAAGGACAGAAGACGGGCTTCTTTGTCGACCAGCGCGAGAACCGTGCCCTCGTACAAGAGCTGGCGCGCGGCCACCGTGTGCTCAACTGCTTCGGCTACACCGGCGGCTTCTCCCTTGCAGCCCTCAAGGGCGGCGCCGAATATGTGGAGACGGTGGATATCAGCAAAAAGGCCATCGACCTCTGCAACCGCAACGTCGAGTTGAACTTCGGCTCCGACGCTCCCCACCGAGGTACCGTCGCCGACGTCCTGCAATTTCTAAATAATTTCAACTTTCAACTTTCAACTTTCAACTTTATCATCCTCGACCCGCCCGCCTTCGCCAAGAACCACCGCTCGCTGCAGCAAGGCCTGAAAGGCTACCGCTCCATCAACCAGCGGGCCATGGAGGCGCTGCCTGCAGGCGGGCTGCTGATGACCTTCAGCTGCAGCCAGGCCGTCAGCAAGGAGGACTTCCAGACCATGGTCTTCACCGCCGCCATGAATGCAGGCCGTCGCGTGCGCATCGTGCGCCAGCTGCCCCATGCCATGGACCACCCCGTCTCCATCCATCACCCCGAGGGCGAATACCTCAAAGGGCTGCTTTTGCAAGTAGAATAGAATAACAAGTACTAAACATATATGGAATTAGGATACCAAAAGATAGACAAATACGACGAAGCGTGCGTGGCTGAGATGGCCGAGCACTACAAGGCCATCCTCAAGCTGCTGGGCGAAGACCCCGACCGCGAAGGACTGCTGAAAAGCCCTGAGCGCATCGCCAAGGCCATGCTCTTCTTCACCAACGGCTACGACCTCGAGCCCGAGGAGATACTGCGCTCGGCCATGTTCCACGAGGACTACAAGCAGATGGTCGTCGTAAAGGATATCGAGCTCTACTCGCTCTGCGAGCACCACATGGTGCCATTCGTTGGCAAGGCCCATGTGGCCTACATCCCCAACGGCACCATCGTCGGATTGAGCAAGATACCGCGTGTGGTCGACGCCTACGCCCGCCGCTTGCAGGTGCAGGAACGCCTCACCAAGCAAATCAAGGACTGCATCCAGACGGTCCTCAACCCCCTCGGCGTGGCCGTGGTCATCGAGGCACAGCACATGTGCATGTCGATGCGCGGCGTGCAGAAGCAGAACAGCGTCACCACCACCAGCGACTTCACGGGCGCCTTTATGAAAGACCCCAAGACCCGCGAAGAGTTTATGAATATCATCGGGGTGAATCTGCATTGAGTGGCAGGGTAGTAAAGTGGTAAAGTAGTAAAGTAGTTAAGACAAATGAAAGGTATACCGAGAATAGCGATTGTCGCAAGTTTAATTTCAATTTTCAGTTTTCAATTTTCAATTTCCCAGGCGCAGATCACCCATTCCAACCAGGGACAGGTGGACAAGACCGCCGCGGCGGTGATTAAGAAGGCTGCAGCCAAGTTCAACGGCAATGTTGGCTTTGGCGTGACGGCGACTGTGCTTGACGGGCAGCAGAAGCAGACCCTTAAGCAGTCGGCACAGGTACTCTACTGCAAGGGCCACTACCGTGTGACGGTGGCCGACCAGGAGATTATCTGCGACGGCACTACGGTGTGGCAGTGGAACAAGAGCGCCAAGGAGGTCGTCGTCAATAATATGAGCAGTGACGATATGAATCTTTTCAACCCCGCACTTTTGCTGGCTAATTACGATAAGAATTTCCGTGCCAAGTATATCCGTACCGACGACGACGGCACGGCGGTGGTCGACTTGCAGCCGCGCTCGGCACGCAGTTTCCACAAGATACGCCTCTTCATAGTGGAGAAGAGCGGCTTGCTGCGCCGGATGGAGGTGCATAAGTTCGACTCTGGCCGGGAAGTCTACATCATCTCCAACTTCAAGAATGCCGGTACGCCGGCTTCGCAGTTCACCTTCGACGCCACCAAGCATCCCGGCGTGGAAGTGATAGATATGAGGTGAGAGTTGAGAATTAAGAATTAAAGTGGGTAGTGGATAGTGGGTAGCACTTGGTAATAATTAAAAGCAGGAGATTAAGAATGAAGAATGAAGAATGAAGAATGTAGAATGTAGAATGAAGAATGTAGAATGAAGAATGTAGAATGAAGAATGAAAAATGAAGAATTGTCTTATCTCCTTATCTCCCCCCAAGACCCCGTAAACTATAAACTTTAAACAATAACCATTAATCATTAACCATTACCCACTAATCATTAACCAATAATCGTTAATCGTTAACCAATTATCCATTGAGTAAGATACTACTGATAGAAACGGCCACAAGTGTCTGTTCGGTGGCGCTTGCCGACGAGGGCAGGGTGGTGGCCCGGCACGAGAGCGATGCTCCCAACGCCCATTCCACCCAGCTGCCGCTATTTGTCAAGGAACTAATCGAAGGTGTGAAGCTCGACGCCGTCTGTGTTAGCGCCGGGCCCGGCAGCTATACGGGTCTGCGCATCGGCGTGAGCAGTGCCAAGGGCCTCTGCTATGGCCTTGGTATACCACTGCTGTCGGTGCCCACTCTGCTGGGCATGGCAACGCTCTATTACCTTCAGCACCCCGACTACCGCGGCTTTGTCTGTCCTATGATCGACGCCCGTCGCATGGAGTGCTACACTATGATAGTTCAGAGGTCGGAGGTCGGAGTTCAGAGTTTGCGGGAGACTCATGCGGATGTAATCACGGAACATATCTACGACGAGTGGCTGGACAAGGGCGAGGTGACATTCATCGGAGATGGAGCCGAGAAGACGCGCGACATCCTGGGTGCCCATCCCAATGCACGCTACGACAACTCCTTCCGCATCGGTGCCGAAGGTATGCTGCCGCTGGCCGAGGCGAAACTCGCCAAAGGCGAGGTGGAGGATGTGGCTTACTTCGAACCCTTCTACCTCAAAGACTTCGTCGCCAAGAAAAGTGTCGTCCACGGACTGAGAGAGAGTTAAGAATTAAGAGTTAAGAATTAAGAATTAGGGGTATGTCGAGTGTTGTATTTGAAAAGAGTCTTGAATTTGCAGTACGATGTGTTCGGTTTTATGACTATTTAAGATCCGAGAAAAAAGAATATGTTATAAGTAAACAAATACTTAGAAGTGGAACAAGTATAGGCGCAAATATTAGTGAAAGCCAGGGGGCGCAAAGTACTCCCGACTTTGTTGCAAAATTACATGTCTCGCTTAAAGAAGCGCGGGAAACTGCTTATTGGTTGCTAGTCCTGTATAAATCAGATAAGATTTCAGAGGCTGAATACGATTCAATGAACAAAGACCTTGATGAATTGATATCATTGTTGGTGTCTATTTTGAAAACAGTTAAAGCAGGCTCTTAATTCTTAACTCTTAACTCTTAATTCTTAACTCATGATGCGGTTCATTGGAAAGAGAATGCTGTATGGCCTCCTGGTGCTGCTGGGGGTGGTGACGCTGGTCTTCTTCCTGTTCAATATCCTGCCGGGCGACCCGGCCCGCATGATGCTGGGCCAGCGCGCCGACCAGGAGAGCATCGACATCATCAACCGCGACCTGGGACGCGACAAGCCCGTCGGGCTGCAGTACCTCAACTACCTCAACGACCTGGCCCCCGTCTCGTTCCACAACAACAGCGACTCCACCGACTACTTCTTCCTCTCGTCCGAGAAGTACGCCCCCTACACCACGCTGCTGCAGGTAGGCTCCACCTCGGTGGTGCTCAAGGCACCCTATCTGCGTCGATCGTACCAGAGCCAACGTCGTGTGAGCGACATCCTGCGCACGGCATTCCCGCAGACGGCCATGCTGGCCGTCGTAGCCATGCTGCTGGCCCTCGCACTGGGCATCACGCTCGGCGTGGTCAGTGCGTTGCACAAGGACAGCTGGATAGACCGCACCATACTTGTTTTCAGCACCCTCGGCATGTCGCTGCCGTCCTTCTTCGCCGCCATCCTCATCGCTTGGCTCTTCGCCTATGTGCTGGCCGACTGGACGCACCTCAACATGTTCGGCAACCTCTATTCGGTCGACGACTACGGCTGCGGTGAGTACCTCGACCTCAAGAACCTCATCCTGCCGGCCCTCACCCTCGGCATCCGTCCGTTGGCCACGCTCACACAGCTCACCAAGAACTCGATGCTCGAAGCCCTCAGCCAGGACTACATCCGCACCGCCCGTGCCAAAGGCCTCTCGCACCGCCGTGTGGTGGTCCACCACGCCCTGCGCAACGCCCTCAACCCCGTGGTGACCTCGGCCAGCGGCTGGCTGGCCTCCCTGCTGGCCGGTGCCGTCTTTGTCGAGTATGTCTTCGACTGGAAGGGTATGGGCGTCGTCATCGTCGACGGGCTTGAGAAGTACGACTTCCCCGTCGTCATGGGCACCATCCTCTTCATCTGCGTGCTGCTGGTTGTCATCAACATCCTCACCGACATCCTCTACGGCATCCTCGACCCGCGGGTGAGGGTGAGATAGCTGGCCTTTCTTTCTGCCGTGGCCTCAATCGCCAGGCCACGGATAATATGTCAAAGAACTCATGCCCGATGTCGCCATCGGACAGCCCCCAATATAAGGGCGTTTTGCCCAAATGGCCAAAATCGACCCAGAAAAGTACCCTGATGTCCCGCAAAAGTACCCTAATGTCCCATACCGCCCACTTCCCCGTATCGGGCGGAAAATCTACTTTTTGACCTCTCTCGCATCCGGGTCGAACCGTCGTCCAGTATTCAAAACTTATTGTCAGTAGTTGTGTCATCGCTAAGGAGTTGCCAGTATGGCATATTTCTGCAGCGCTCAATTATTATTTTGCCAATCCAAATAATCTTCGTTTTTTCTCCACTGAAAAGAACACGAATTACCACGAATAATCCATGAATTAATTTATGGTAAATTCATGATAATTTGTGTTTAATAAAAAACTTTTCATGTGCCCGTGTTGTATGTCGGGAAATTTATGTATATTTGCACTTGCTTTCGAGAGCGAAAGCTGTAAGCAAGAAAAGCATTGCGATATTGTCCTTTAACAGAAATTTCGCCAAAAGTTCTAAACAGGAGGACGGAGCATTTATGCTTTCGCTTGTTTTGTATGCTTTATATTCCAGCATACAGTCAGGCGTGAGAGAATATGTTTCATTAATCCTGTTCCTGTAAAGGTGTTTGGCGATACCTCTGTTAAGACGGACATGAGCACATAACCTCATGCCTTTTCTTATTGTTATTGAATAATGTTCCGTTGGAGGGTCGGAGAATAAAGGTTGTGCCCGACACACATAAGGGATTTTAGTATGAAACAAGGTATTGTTTGGATTTTGGTAACATTTTTGTTTACGTCAACTATACTATCATGTAAAAATGTGAACTCTAAGCAAGACGAAAAAACACATGAGTTAATCATCTACAATGAGAGTATACAAAGCAATTTCTTTGGATTTTCGTTTGGGGATTCCCCGAAAGTAGTTGTACAAAAACTAAATGAGTCCTATATCGGTTCTTATGACCGAGAAATTGCAAATGGACGGATGACTTTTTTTACAGGCAATCATGACAAAATCCAATTTGGTGGATATATGTGGGATTTTATATATGTATATTTCAGTAACAACCAATTGTATGGTATAAAGTTTCACAATGTTCACAAAACAATGGAATTTGCTGTTGACAATTACACTAATTTGACGGCAACATTATCGGATAAATACTATATGCAAAAAACAAAAATGTCAGATACATGCTATGGGTGGACTAAAAATACCCAATATGTAGAAATATCTTATGGTAGATATGAGGGGCGTAACGGCGATGAGAGTTACGGCAGTTTTTTGAGTTATTATGATTTTAACTATCAACAAAATAATGCATTAAACGAATTATGAAAAATGAGTAGCACCAAAAAAGAGAAAGATAAAAATATTGATGAATTATTACTATCCGGTTTGACGAATCTCCAAGAAATGAATGGTCATCGAATAGTATTAAAGCAATATAATGAATCTTTTTGTTTAGAATCCCCTATATTCAGATATTTACGGCTATCTTACTTGATTGATAGTATCGTTAATAAGAGGCTATTTGTACCCAGTATGAAACAGTTCTCTGACTTGATAGAAAAGAACGGATGCAAAAAGTATAAAAAAACGCAGAGTTTCTGCTACGAACCATCTCATAAGGACAAACTCTTGTTTAAACGTCAAGAAAAGGAATTTGATAGTATATTATCTATGTGCGTGAAGAGTTGGACGTTAGACAGGCGCGTAGATGGGTCAATTGGAGAAAGTATGCTCATGTGGAAAACTTTTGCTGCCAACGAAATCGTTTGTAGAATTGAAACAACAATACAAAGTATCATAGATAGTATTGTGTCCATCAATGGTGATATTGTTTTTGCAGATGTCAACTATGGAAGGCATGTCAATCTGAATGTTTACGAGCAATCCTTGTTTAACAAAACAATACATTATGACCAAGAACAAGAAATTCGTATGTTGTATCTAGTAGAAAATATAAGAGGAACCACTTTGGGTATCAATCCATTAACTATGATAAAAAGTATAACTATTTCGCCGTTTATTCCTCATCACACAGCATCGTTCATTATATCGCAACTTCGTGCTATCACAAAAGAAAAGCCAGGAATAGACATGCACATATCTTCTATAAATGAGTATGATGGAGAATTACCGAATTACATAAAAGATGTTAGAGTATGGAAATAAAATACTATTCTATCGATAAATGAAATAAACTACTATGGATATAAGAAAATATACAAAAAACACTTTTATTATAGTGTGTTTATTGCTACTCCATGCTTGCGGCACATCACAGAAAGCTACACAAGACGACAATAGCACTCGATGGCCAGATTTCCTCCGTGATTGGGCAGCAGATTATGAGATTAACGATGCTCAGCGGTTGGCTATCATTGACCAGATTGATACGCTATATAGGCTCGTTGAGGACAGTACATCAGACCATGAACTGCTTTGCTCTAAGTTGTGCCAGTTGCAGAATACCATCAGTGATGCCATCGTGCAGGATTCCTCGCTGGTGTTTCCCCTGATGATGCGGGCTACGGCACGCAATCTCTACGGTATTATTTACAACAACCCATGGCTCCTTGAATTAGGCTGCGATTGTGAAATATTTGAATTTCTTTTGATAGATTCAAAATGGTACACATCAAGCAGGGAAAACTTTGATTTGATGTACACCACAATTATGGGACTCTCGTGGCAGGCTCCAGACCGTTTTGCCAACCTGGTGCTCACCAAGGAAGATGGCAGCGAACTATCGACGGCAATCCTGATTGTGTACAATTACGCCGATACCGTCATCGACAATCTTCAGGTATCGTTCACCGACAGCGAGGGAGCCATCATTGAGCAGCTGACAGAGAAAGACACGTATGCGGATGTGCCCGATGCCGGCGTAAAGCGAATGGTGTTGCCGCCATATCTGGTGATGAATGCATTGGCAAATGGAGGGACGCTTACAATATCGTACGACACTCCCCAAGGCACATTGGAAATGATAGGCACTCCTCATGTCCATTTTATGGAGCAGATAGAAGACTGCCCTCGTTTAAAGGAGGTGTTAAACCAAGCATTAACTCAATAGGGATGCCTATTCACAGTCAATTTACGATAATTAACGTAGGCAAAAGGAGGCGGCCGAGTGCAAACCCGGCCGCCTCCTTGGATTCTTAATTCTTAATTCTTAACTCTTAATTTTTAACTCTCCTTGATGTTGGGCTGTTCGAGGCCGTAGCCCTTCTTCTTGTCGACGGCCTTGAGGTAGACCGAAATCAAGAGGGCGGCGATGCCGAGGGCGGCGAGCATGACCAGGGCCCAAGTGTAGTTGAGCTCGTGGGCGGCGGTGCCTTCGGGGTTGGTGTTGTTCAGCACCATGCCGATGAGGGCGGGGAAGAGGCCGAGGCCGATGTTCTGAATCCAGAAGATGGCGGCGTAGGCCGAACCGATGATCTTTTCGTCGACCAGCTTGGGCACCGAAGGCCACAAGGCGGCGGGCACCAGCGAGAAGGAGGCGCCGAGGACGAGGATGGTGACATAGGCCACCACGGTGCCGCCGACGGCGTTGCCCTTGAAGACGGGCAGGATGAAGGCGAAGGTGAGGTGGCAGATGACCAGCAGGATGGAGCCGAGCATGAGCATGGTGGCAGCCTTGCCCTTGTGGTCGACATAGTTGCCGAGGATGGGGGTGATGGCCACGGCCAGCAGCGGGAACACGGCGAAGATGGTCTCGGCGGTGCCGCGCATGTAGCCCATGTAGCAGTAGACGATGAGGGCCACGACGGCGAGGGCCATGAGGCCGAATTTCAGACCTTTCTTCTTCGAGAAGTTGCTGGCGAAGGCGCAGACGGCCACGACGAGCATGATGATGTACTGCACGATGGTCACCTGGCTGCTGGCCCAGAAGGTACCCTCTTGGGCGGGGTTGAGCGTCAGGTTGCACTGCAGCATGTTGACGGCATATTTCTGGAAGGGGAAGATGGCGCTGTAGTAGAGCACGCAGAGCAGAGCCACGAGCCAGAAGCCCAGGCTGGTGAAGATCTTGCCCAGGTCGCTGATCTTGAAGGGGTCGTCCTTCTCCTCGGCCTCGCCGGTCTGGCTGTCGAGCTTCTTGTCCATGAAGAAGTAGGTGATGAACATGATGAGGGCGATGCAGAGCAGCACGACGCCGAACTTGACGGCGTTGTCGACATGCACCTCGCCGCCCAGCTTGGCGAAGTAGGGGCTGAAGATCATGCAGGTGGCCACACCCAGACGGGCGAGGGCCATCTCGCTGCCCATGGCCAAAGCCGTCTCGCGGCCCTTGAACCACTTCACGATACCGCGGCTCACCGTGATGCCGGCCATCTCGCAGCCGCAGCCGAAGAGCATGAAGCCGCAGGCGGCCAGCTTGGCCGAGGCGGGCATGCCGGCGCAGAAGGGCAGGATGGCACCGATGACGGGCAGGTTGCCGTTCCAGTTCAGGTTGTCGGTGAACCAACGCTCGAGGCCGGTGCCGACGAAGGCGTCGCTCACGGCGTAGAACTTAATCAGACCGCCGACGAGCATCACAGCGCCCGAGAGCACAGCCGTGAAGCGCACACCCATCTTGTCGAGGATGATACCTGCGAAGATGAGGAAGAACACATAGACGTTGAGGAACACCTCGGCGCCCTGCATGCGGCCGAACGAGGCGCTGTCCCAGCCGCGGGTCTCCTGCATCAGGTCCTTGATGGGCGACAGGATGTCCATAAATACGTAACTGCAGAACATGGCCAGAGCCAGCAGCAGCAATGCAATCCAACGCATGGCGGCGTTGTCTCGCAAGGTTTTGATACCAGTTTGTGTCATACTATCTTGAATTTGTTTAACATTCAGAAAACAATGTGCAAAGATACGAATAAAAATCCATATAGTTCTATTTATTTTTCCTCTGTCTGTTTTTCAGCTGTTTAGTGCACATTCTTCACACGTTCTTCTCAAAATCGAGAAGAACGTGTGAAGAACAGTAAAAGAACGGCAGAAGAAAATAGGGTGGCGGGAGATACTAAACCGGCAGGATGGGACGTTATCTGAGCATGGAATATATCTTTGAAAACAGGGACCGTGTGCGCGACTACGAGTGCGACCTGCAGGGCATCGTCAACAATGCCAACTACCAGCATTACTTCGAGCACTCGCGCCACTTTTACATCATCAGCCGCGGCGTGACCTTCAACGAGCTGCACGAGCGGGGCATCGACGTGGTGGTGGCCCGCTACGAGGCCGCCTACAAGGTGCCTTTGCGGCCCGACGACGAGTACATCTGCCGCCTGCGGCCCGTGAAGGACGGCATCCGCTATGTCTTCCACCAAGCCATCTTCCGCGCCGCCGACAACAAGCTTTGCTGCACGGCCAAGGTCGATTGCGTGGCCACGAAAGAAGGCCGGCTGATGCCCGGCCTCCCAGAACTGGATGCGCTGTTAGAAATTGAAAATTGAAAATTGAAAATTAATTCTTCGGCTTTTTTACGCAATAGAAGCAATTGTCTTATCTCCATTATCTCCTTATCTCCTGTCTCCTGTCTCCTCACCTCCTTATCTCCATACCTCCTTATCTCCATATTTCCTTATCTCCTGACTCCTTATCTCCTCAACAAAAAAGGCTCCCCTGCGGGAGCCTTTTTTTGTTAGAGCGTTACTGGTTGTTTAGCGAACCACGACGACGCGCTTGGCGGCGGCGTTGGCCACTTTCACCAGGTAGACACCGCTGTTGTCTACGCGGAATTCGACGGTCTCGGCGGCACTGGCTTTGCGGCTCAGCATACGGCCGTTCACGTCGAGGAGGACTACTTGCTTGCCCTCGGCACCGCGCACAACAATCATGTTGTCGATGCTGTAGATGTTCACATTGTCCATATCAACATTGTCGATACCCTGGACAGCCTCGAAGACGGCGGTCACCGAGTGGTCGGCGTCAATGTTGCTGATGGTGTAGACGGTCTGGTTGCCTTCGATGGTGTCACCGTTGTCGACCCATGCCACGAAGCGGTAGTTGCTGTTGGCGTTGGCCGTGAGGCTGACGGACTGACCGGCCATGGCGGTAACCACAGTGCCGTCGGCGACAGCCTCGCCGTTCACGGAAACAGTACCCATCGTGGAGTTGTAGTTCACGGACACTGTGTACTCTTCGGGTGTTTCACCGATGGCTGCGAAGATGACGTTGACTTCAATCGTTAAGCCATACATCTCAGTATCGACAACCAAGGGCTCTGCTGTCATCTCGGCGATAAGTTCGGCAATCTCGGAGGTGTCTGTAAGAGTTTCGTTCTCAATGAGACCCATCAACGGGTGACTCGCGATGACCTGGAGAGCATAGACATAGTAGCCGGGGTTGGGCTGGATGCTGAATTCGATGGTGTCGCCTTCAACATAGTAGTGCGTACCGGGAGCAGGTGTAATCGTACCCATGGTCGGGTTGTTGACCGAGGTGATGACGGTCAGGCTGTCGTGCATCACGGGAGCGTCGCCGACGGCGAAGTTGGCCGTGAAGCTCATCGTCATACCGAGGTAGTAGTCAGCAGTGTCGAGAGAGAAGAACTCCTCGAGTCCCAGGTTGATGACGGTGTCCTGAATGGTATACGGACCGTAACTCCACACAATGTGCCAGCTCTCCACGTGGTAGCCGGCGTTAGGAACAGCCTTCACCGAGAAGGTGTCGCCGGCATAGAGGACATGCGAGCCGGGAGCAGGGAGGATGGTACCCATCGTCGGGTTGTTGACAGCGGTGATAAGTACCAGCGAGTCGGGTTCAGGCGCAACGCTGTCGGCAACGAAGTTGGCTGTCAGAATCATGCTGGCGTTGTAGTCGGCGAAGCTCTGCGGCACATAGCCGAAGAATACCGGGTTGTCGGTCGAGGTGTAGCTGTTGACGACAGAACCAGAGACAACCACATCAAGCGTCCAGCTGCTCAGGCTGTGGCCGGCGGACGGGATGGCGGTGGCGCCGATGGGGTCGCCTACATAGATGGTGTAGGTGCCGGACGCCGGGGTGGTGGTACCCATCGAGGAGTCGTTCACAGCATAGGTGATGGTGGTGCTGTCGGGAGTGCCAGGCTCGAAGAAGGCCTTGAAGATGACAGGGCTCTCTCCCATGAGGACATCGGCAAGGATGAAGTATCCGTTGGCGTAGCTGGCGTCGAAGGTGTCGATTTCATTGCCGACAGTTATCTCCCACATCAGGAATCGGTAGCCGGCAGTGGCCTGTGAACCGAAGTGCACCGTGTCGCCGGCGAAGTACTGATAGGTGCCGGGCGCCGGGAGGGTGGTACCCATGGTGGGGTTGTCGACAACGAAGGTGACGAACAGCGTGTCGGGCACCGTCGGTTCGACCTCGAAGAGTGCTGTCATCGTGACGCTGCCGTAGCCCATCAAACTATTGGCAGGGAAGTAGGCGCTGCTGTAATAGGCATCAAGGGTGTCGGCATCGGTTCCTGCGGCTATGGCCCAACCGACGAACCGGTAGCCGCTGTTGGGCGTGGCGCTGAAGAACACGGTGTCGCCCTCGGGATAGTAGTAGGTGCCGGGGGCGGGGGTGATGGTACCCATGGCGGCGTTGTTGACGGCGAAGGTGACGGCCAGAGTGTCAGGTTCGGTCGGGTCGGCTGCGAAGTTGGCGGTGACGGTCCACTCATAGCTGCCATAGCCGTGGGCGACAACCAAGCCACCAAAGAGATCGAACACGTCGGTTGCAGTAGTGGTGACAGTGGTGTCAAGGTCAATGGTGCCGTTATAGGTTACGTACAGACTCCAGCCCTGGAGATGGTAGCCGGTGTTGGGCACGGCGATGACGCTGCAGGTGTCGCCTTCATAGAAGTAGTGCACGCCGGGAGCGGGAACCGTGGTACCCATGGTGACGTCGTTGACGGCCACGGTTACCTTCATGCTGTCGAGTGCCGGAGGAGTCGGGATGTTGCTGCTGCAAGCGTCGGCCACGGTGTAGAACACAGCGCCGTCGGTCAGCGTGCTGGCGTCAGTCACGGTGTAGAGCACGGTGTCGTTGCCGTCCAGAATCTGGAAGCCGGCCTCTTCGTCATAATTGCTGCCGCTGGTCCAGCTGAAGCTCACGGGAATACCGCTGCACACGCTCACCTGGAAGGTGTCGTAGATAGGAGTATTGTATTGACCTTGGCTGGCCATGTTATAGGTGGTTACAGTGGCACCGTTCTGACTGATGGTGAGAGCGGAATTGTCCCAACCGTCGCCATAGCCGTCGGTGGCGTAGATCTTAACCGTGCAGCTGCCGCCGGCACAGTCGGTCGTGAAGGTCACAAGTGTAGGATTGGAAGCGTTGTCGGCCGAGCAGTTGGTCACCACAGCGAAGGTGTAGGCCGTCGAGGCGGTCAAACCGCTGAAGGTGTAGGTGGTGGCAGTCAGGCCAGTGGCCACGACCGAACCGTCGGCACCGATAATGGAATAGGAGGCACCGCTGTTGTTGTCGTCGGTCCAGCTGATGGTGGCGCCGGTGGCGCTGACATTGTCAACAGTCACAGCGCTGACGGGGTAGCAGTAGCTGGCACCCATCTCGCTCACTTCGACGCTGTCAATCCAGGCGTAATAATTATAGTTACCATAGTAATGGATGGCCAGCTGGGTAGCGGTGGCGGGGATAATGAAGGTCTGGCTCTGCCAGTCGCTACTGCCAGTGGTGGTGTAGGTGGTGTTGTCCCACACAGTGTCGGTGGTGGTGACATAGCCGAAGTTCAACTGGTCGTTGCTGCCGTAGGTGGCATAGACCACACGCACATTGAGGTTCACGGCGTCGGCACTGACGTTCAGCAGTGGCGAGAAGCCGTACTGATTGTAATCGTTGGAACCACCGTGATTGTTGTAGGAGCTGAAGCGCCATGTCTCACGGTCGTTGACCGTGTAGAAGCCCATACCATTGCTGGTGCCAAGGTCGTTGCCAGTGTTCATGCTGACGAAGGTCCAGCAGTTACGGGTGGCACTGGCAGCTGCGAAGGTCTCAGTGTAGGGCAGGGGCGCAGCTGTGCAGGCGGTAGTGAAGGACACTGTCACCATGTCGCTCTCGTTGGTGCCACACACGCTGCGCACACCATAGGTGTACTGGGTCATGGCGGTCAGACCGGTGAGGGTGAGGGTGGTGGCGGTGACATTCTGCACCAAGGTGGTAGCACCATCGGCAACGGCGTACACATTATAGCTGGCGGCATCGCCGGTCCAGGTCAGCGTGGCACCGTTGACGGTGATATTGCTGGCAGTCAGGCCGGCGGGAGCATAGCAGTAGGAAGCGGTGATCTCGGTGAAGACCACGCTGTCGACAGCCACGCCGTAGCCGTAACCGTCGGTCATCTCGAAGGCCACTTGGTAGGTGTTGGCGGGGATCATCACGTTCTCAACAGTCCAAGCCTGGATGTTGTTGGCGTATTCAGCTGCCATGACCCAACTGTCGGAGGCGGAGGTGCGATAGTACACCCTCAACTCATCCTGGTCGCTGCCCCACACTTTCTGGAGGTGGGCGAAGGTGAGTTGCAGGACGGTGGCATTGGAGGAAGCGTTGACGACGGGCGAAATCAGCTTGGTGACATTGCCAGAGGTGGCGTGGCGGATATAAGCATAGTTGCTGCCCTCATAGGTGGCACCGGTGCTGGTGTAGCTGCCAAACTGCCATGTGCCGGGACCGTCGGTGGTCCAGCAGTCAAGAGTGACACTGTTCTCCTCGAAGGTCTCCGTGAAGGGCAGGGTTATGGCTGTGCAAGCGGTGGTGAAGGACACTGTCGCCATTTCGCTCTCGTTGGTGCCACACACGCTGCGCACACCATAGGTGTACTGGGTCATGGCGTTCAGACCGGTGAGGGTGATGGAGGTGGCGGTGACATTCTGCACCAAGGTGGTAGCACCATCGGCAACGGCGTACACATTGTAGCTGGCGGCATCGCCGGTCCAAGTCAGCGTGGCACCGTCGGCGGTGATATCGCTGGCGGTCAAAGCGGTGGGGGCCAGACAAGAAGGAGCCGCGCCGAAGACCACGTTGTCAATACCTACACCGTAGCCGTAATGGTCGGTATATTCAAAAGCAACCTGATAGATGGTGCCAGGGATAGTGACGGTCTCAACTGTCCAAGTGGGCACTGCATCAGTGTAGTTGGCAACCTGCTGCCAGGCAGCGTCGGAAGAAGCACGGTAGTAGATGGCGAGATTGTCGATATCGCCGCTCCAGGAACGCTGGATGTGGGCGAAGGTGAGCTGCAAACCGCTGGTGACGCCGTGCAGGACGGGCGAGATAAACTTGGTGACATTGCCGGTTGTACCGTGGGTAATCTTGGCGTTGCCATTACCTTCGTAGGCACCGGTGGAAGCTGAGTGGTCTCCCGTACCGATAGTCCAGTTGCCGGGACCGTCAGTGGTCCAGCAGTCAAGTGTGGCACTGCCCTCCTCGAAGGTTTCCGTGTAGGGCAGCACGATGGTGCATTCGTCGAGCTGGGGTTCGCAGCCCTTCAGGCGCATCTGCACACGCTCTTGATAATACTGCTTGCTACCGGAATATGTACTGTTGGTTGGGTCAGGATTCTGGCTGTCGCTGTACCATACCAGTGTCTTGTATCCGCTGCTGGCGGCGGTGTTGAATTTATAGGCATTGCCGTCGTAATCGTTGCTGTTGTCATCGATGATAATCATCAGGTTGCTCGTACCGTCGTAGTTGTAAGGTGTGGTGAACTGGAACTCGTTCCACCCTTGTGTGCAGTTCAAGGCTCCGCTGTAGACCAATACGGCAGTATTGGCGTCGAGCAGCTCAAGGTCGCTGTTGCTTGAGAAGGCCGTCTTGGTGGTGGGTTGAATCCAGATGGAGACGTCTGACTTTTTAGTCGAGGCCGAGGAGTGACTGTAACGATAGCTGACGCTCGTTATCTGTCCCAATCCCTGCAGCTCGGCAGCATCGATGATGGTCTCGCTGAGGGAGTATTTGTAGTAGTTGTTGACGGGGTATTGTATAGCTGTAGTCGTCGACGTGGTGTCGCCGATGGTCATCACAATGTCGCAACCCGAGGGAGCGGGGCCGGGACCTGGGTCGGGTGTGCCGCCCGGGTTGGAGAAGATGGCTTTGATCATGTGAGCGCCGACGCCTAGCGAAACGAGGTTCCCGCTGGAGGTCGGGTCGCTGGTCTTATACAATGATTCATACGGATTGCCGCTGCCCTTTGAAATAGCCATGGGAGCAGCCACATCGTTGTTATGGAAGAAAATCCAGAAGTTCTGCGTACCGTCGACAGCCAGAGGGGTCGTCAGCGGCAGGTCAACCCAACCAGTCGTAGTCAAGGTGTGAGACTGCGTGTAGATCGAGGTGGAAGGACTTGAACCGGTGTATACCGTCAGGTCATAGGTGCCAGCCTCGGGAATGTAAATCTGGACAGACGTCAACGGATGTCCCACGGGTAGTTTCGATGCCGGGAACACAGTGCCCCAGTACAAGTCATGGCCAGTTGTGCTGTAACCATAGGCGGCGTTGTTTGTGTTGAAGCAGTAACTTAAGGTGTCGCCTGTGAGGGGACCGACATTGGCGGTGATGTTGAGTGTGCCGCCAGTGGCAATCATGGCACGTGGGGTGATGGTGTTGCCGTCGCTCCAACCATAGAAGCGGTTGCCTACAGTGGTGGAGACACTCAGCGTGATAGTGTCACCGAAGTTATAGGTGCCCGCACCTGTCACGCTGCCATAGGCTGTGTTGGAGGCTGAGGCGTTGACGGTGGTTGTGGCCGAGGAGCTCCAGTTGGTGTTGGGCTCGATGCCTATAAGGGCGTAGTTTCTCAGGTTGTAGGTGCCGGAGGTGTTGCCACCTTGGCCGCCGGTGGAAGGATTGAGGGCTCCGATGGTGTAGTAGCCGTCGCAGTAGCCGTTCCAGCCCCAGTTGATGTGGAACTGGCCCTGGTTGTTGTAGCCGTCGAAGACGAAGGCATGGCCGGCGTCGACATCGAATCCGGTATAGAGGATAGGACGTTGGGCGTCAAGTTCGGCCACAAGCAGGGCGCTCCACTCGGCGTCGGTGTATTCGGCGCGATAGATAGAGTGGATGGTGGGTTTGTATTTGAAGTAGAGGGGGAAGGCGTTCTCGCAAGCTGCCTTGGCGGCATTGCCGAACGAGGCCGTGGCGGCGCTGCTGCCGTCGGAGCCATAGTTCATCTCGATGGCCACGCCGATGTGGTACATCAGCGTCGCCACAGCGTTGACCTGTGCGCTGGAACTCGATGCAGTGAGTGCGGTGGGCATGTTGTTCCAGTTGTAGGTGGTGCTGCCGAAGTTGGCACTCAGCGTACCGTAAGTGCTGTGTACATAGGAATGTGAGCCGTAGCCGGAGGAGGGGTGGCCCCAATATTTCATGATTTGCGCGGCGGCAGTGGCGGCGCAGCCCGTATAGGTGCCGGTGGGGCAGAGGTTGTTGTAGTAAGGGCTCTGGTTCCAGGTGGTGGTAATCAGGGGGCTGACGGCGGTGGGCAGCGGAGGCTCGGTCGTCGTTCCGACGATAAGGCTTGTCCACTGGGTGCGTACTTCGTCGGAGCCACCATACGGCTGTTCGCCATATTGGTCACGGTAGAAGGCAATCTGCTCATCGTACTTCTGCATCCATTCCATGACGTGGGCGGGCATCTCCTCGACGGGGAAAGAGGACGTCTCGGAATAGCCCAGCACGGGTAGCACGCAGTCGTCGGCGGCAATGAGGATGAATCCGCCCTCTTGTTTCAGAGTGAAGACATAGAACTCATGAAAAGGAGTTTGGGCGGTGATGTCTGTGAGGTTGTCATAGGTCTTGCCTGTGACAGCCTGCAGCCAGTGCGACGCAACCTGGCTGGCAGTGGAGGGCTCCACTGGTTTTGCCATGGCGCTGGCAATAGTGGCCAGCGCGGCAAACATTAATAATACTTTTTTCATATAGTGGGGTATTAAAGGGTTTCAGGCAAAAGGTCAAAAAGCAGAAGAGTTGATTTCAACTTTCAACTTTCCACGTTGAGCAGGTAGTAGTTCTTCTTGCCTTTCTGCACCAGGATGCAGCCGGAGGCGAGGATGTCCTGCGCGGTGAGGGTGCAGTCCTCGGCCACCTTCTGCTTGTTGACCGAGATGCTGTTCTGCTTCAGCTCGCGGCGGATGGCGCCCTTGCTCTCGAACATGCCCACCTCGGCGGCTAGGTCGACCAGCGAGGCGCCGGCCTCGATGGTGGCGCGGCTCACGCTGTACTGCGGCACGCCTTCGAAGACGTCCATGAAAGTCTGTCCGTCGAGTTTCTCCAGCCCTTCCTTTGTGGCTTTGCCGAAGAGAATGCTGCTGGCTTCGATGGCGGCGTCGAGGGCTTCCTGTGAATGTACCATCAGTGTGACCTCCTGGGCCAGGCGCTTTTGCAACACACGCAGGCCTGGGTCTTTCTTGTGCTCTTCCACGATGGTGTCAATCTCTTCCTTCTCCAGTGAGGTGAAGATTTTGATATACTTCTCCGCATCGTCGTCGCTGACGTTGAGCCAGAACTGATAGAACTTGTAGGGACTGGTGCGTTTGGGGTCGAGCCAGATGTTGCCGCTTTCGGTCTTGCCGAACTTCTTGCCGTCGGCCTTGGTGATGAGGGGGCAGGTGAGGGCGAAGGCTTCGTTCTCGAAGCCCAGCGTGCGGCGTATCAACTCCGTTCCTGTGGTGATGTTGCCCCACTGGTCGTTGCCGCCCAGTTGCAGTTTGCAGTGCTTGTGCTGGTAGAGGTAGAGGAAGTCGTAGCCCTGCAGCAGCTGATAGGTGAACTCGGTGAAGCTCAGGCCATCGCGGGCTGTGCCGTTCAGGCGCTGCTGTACGCTGTCTTTGGCCATCATGTAGTTGACGGTGATGTGCTTGCCTACCTCGCGTGCAAAATCGAGGAAGGTGAAGTCCTTCATCCAGTCGTAGTTGTTCACCATCTCGGCGGCGTTGGGTTCCTTCGACTCGAAGTCGAGGAACTTGGCCACTTGTGCCTTGATGCATTCCTGGTTGTGACGCAGCGTCTCTTCGTTCAGCAGGTTGCGTTCCTGGCTTTTGCCCGAGGGGTCGCCGATCATGCCTGTGGCACCGCCTACCAGGATGATGGGCTTGTGGCCGCAGCGTTGCAGGTGGCGCAGCATCATAATGCCGCAGAGGTGTCCGATATGCAGTGAGTCAGCCGTCGGGTCGGTGCCCAGATAGGCCGTCACCATTTCTTTCTGGAGAAGTTCTTCTGTCCCTGGCATCATCTGTGCCAACATTCCGCGCCAGCGGAGTTCTTCAACAAAGTTTTTAATCATTGAATGATATATAATATATATAATGATTCATTAATTTATACAAAAAGAGGTGCTGCCTGCGGGCGGCACCTCTTTTGTACTTTCATTCTTGATTAACGCACCATCATCTTGGTGGCGGCAGTATGTCCGCCGATGGTGACGTTCACCAGGTACATGCCCTTGGCCATACCCTCGGTGCCGATGGTGTAGAGCTGCTCACCTTCGTTGGCATAGCCAAGGTTGCGCTCGGCCACCATGCGTCCGTTGAGGTCGTAGATGCGCAGCACGGCGTTACCGGCCTCGATGGCGGTCAGGGCCAGGTTGGCCTCGCCGTTCATCACCGGGTTGGGGTAGATGTTCACGCTGTTGGCGCCCACGGTGTTGACGGTGGGAATGCTGACGGGATTGTAGTCGCTCGAGTCGCTGATCTCGTTCACCGTGTCGGTCACGAAGGTCATGTCCATGAAGATACCGCGGCCATAGGTGCCGAAGTAGATGGCGCGCGGCCACTTGGTCTTGGCGAAGAGGTACTTGTTCTCCGTGATGCCGGTATGGGTGGTGGTACGGCGCACAGCCAGCTTCTTGGTCTGCTGCACGATGCTGGTCACGGGGACGCCGCGCAGGTGGTCGTACTGGTTCCACGAGGTGCCGTTGTGGACGAACACACCGTCGGCGGTACCGACATAGATGAAGCCCGTCGAGTCCTCAATCATGGCGCAGTAGGCGGGGATGCCCACATGACCCGTGATGGGCAGCGGCGTGGCGGTGGCGGTCCAGCTGTTCGTGCTGGCGTTGTTGATGACAAGCACGTTGGTGTAGCTGTCCGAGTAGTCCTCGAAGGTCACCACAATGCGGTCCTGACCCGGACGCGGGTCGACGGCGATGCTGCTGATGGGACGGTTGAACCACTCGCTGCCGCCTTTGTTGAACTTGATGTTGCGCAGCACGCGGTCAGACGTGTCGCTGGCGGCGTTGATCTGGCGCTGGGTGAAGGCGGGATACTGGTGGAAGTTGATGCGGTCGAAGCCTTCGATGCGGTAGAGCTGTGAACGGTGGGTGCTGTCGTCATAGGTGCTGACGTAGGCATAGCGGCCATCGGTGCTCATGACGGCATCGCGCGGGTAGAGGTTGGCGTTGCTCGAGGTGCGCTTCACGTTCAGGATGGGGGCCCACCACATGAACTTCTCGCGCAGGGCCTGCTTCACTTCGGGGTCGAGGTGGGTGTCTGCGTCGATGACCGAGTCATACACCTTGCTGAAGTCGTTGACCGTCCACGAATAGAGCACCGAGCTCTGCACGGGACCCGTCTGGGCCACGATGAGCATGCGCGACATCACGGGGTTCTTCACCGTCAGCGAGTCGCTGGCGCGCTGAGCCTTCTGGTACACATATTCGAAGGGATAGTCGGAGTTGTTCTTGGCCATGAAGATAGCCTTCGAGTTCTTGGGAACCATCTGGTTGCCGTCGGTGATCATCACCGTGTCGCCGTTGGCGTTGAAGAAGTAGCCTTTCAGGTCCAGACCCACCTTGATACTGTCGCGCATGTAGGTGTCGTTGTCCGTCTCCCACAGCGAGATGCTGCCCACCTGGGGGCCGCCGATGACTTCCTTCGTCAGGAAGGGCACGCCCGAGGTCCAGGTCTGGTTGTTGGTGTAATCCATATAGTCGTTGAAGGCACGGCCGATGTTGCCGTCGCTCGACGACACGAAGATGTTGCGGTGCAGCTGGGGCTCAATCTGCTGGAATGCCGAGGCAGCCACCTTGCCACCGTCGCCGTTCCACAGGATGTTGGCATCGTGGTTCATGTTGCCCAGCTCGCCGTTGTCGTACCAGGCGGGGATGCGGGAGCCGCCGTGATGGGCCAGACGGGCCTCGATGAAGGGGCAGGCATTGTCCTTGGCACCGCTCAGAATCGAACCGTCGGGAGCCACGGCCACGCTCGTGACCTGCACGTTGTTCATGCCGCGGTTGATATTGTCGTACGAGTTGAATTCGGTGCTCGTGCTGTAGATACCGCCGTCGGTGGCGATGTAGTAGGTCGTCACAGGCTCGCCGTCCACAACCTTGAACAGCGACACCATCTGCTGGATGCCCGAGTGCACAAACACCGAGGTGTTGAACACGTTCGACATGTAGTCGCCGGCATTCAGCTCAAACTCGCTGTACGAATTCTTCGTCCACTGGTAGTTGGCACCCTCCAGAAATCCCTCGCCGGTCCAGATGTTGGTGCCGCCGAGCATGACACGTTTGGGGTTGCCCGGATCCACCACCATGGCACCGCAGGTGAGACCGCTGTTGTACATCAGCGGCAGCACCGACGAGGTGGCCAGGGCCGTCCACGACTGGCCGTTGGTGGTCAGGTATACGTTCTCCATCAGTCCATTCGCACCAATCACCATGGCATACAGGTAGCGGTTGTCGCTCGGAGCCACAGCCAGCTTGATGGCACGGTTCTGGCCGCCGAAGGCACTGTTGGTGGCCGAGATGTTGATGGGGTTCGGGGTCGCAATGGTCAGGTCGCCCAGACGGTACAGCTGGTTGCCCACGCTGAAGTAAGCCATGTTCAGGTTGCGCACCACCACCAACTGGTCGATGCTGCTGCCCTGCAGGATGGCGTTCACGTTGGTCTGTGCCCACTCCGCGTCGATATCGGCCGCGGCGGTGTTCACCACCCAGCGGTACAGGCCCGTGTTGGTGGCGGCGAAGAAGAACATCGTGTCGTTGCGCATATAGTAGTCAAGTGCACGCACGGCGCCGAACTGCTCGCTGTTCAAAGGCGAGGTGTAGGCAATCAGTTTGAAGCTGCCCGTCGAAGGGATGTAGCGGTAAATGCCGCGACCCTTGCTCGACATCTTTCCGTAGGTGCTGCCCAGCGTGTACGTATTGTCACCCGTGCCGACAAAGATAGTCCCGTCGGGACCCTGCACCATCGCGCTCACAGGAAGCGTCGTCTCATAGCCCATGGCGTCGTAGTAGCGCACCAGGTGCCACGAGTCATGATTGTTCACCAGCTGCTCGCGGTAGGCCTCGTCCTCGACGTTGGCATACAGGTTGCGGAGCACATCGCTGTTCGACGTGCGCACATACAGACCGCCGGAGATGGCACCGGCATAGACCGTGGAGAGGCTTGAATCCTGCCGGTCGACAATGACGCTCGAGACCTGGCCGCCGATATTCGCCGGTCCAATCTCGTAGAACTGGGCGCTCACCGCCCCTCCACTCAACGCCATTACGCCTGCAAACAAGCCGAATAGTACTTTGTGAATCTTCATAAGATATTATTAATTAATTTGTTATTTTAATTCTCTGCTAAACTTTTAATGCACAAAGATACAAAAAAAATCGAATATATAAATAATTTCTTTAAAAAATTTAGCAGGTAGCCCTACCCGCTATTAATAGAAAACCCCTACGGGGTATCGGGATGGGTTTCCACGTAGGGAATTGCTATTAATAGAAAGCTCCTCCGGAGCATGATGGTCGCCCCGAATCATTGGGCCACCATTCACGATAATTCACGGTCAATTCATGGAAATTCATGTAAAAAAAACACCGTTTCAGGTATATCGTACAGCCGCAATTCACGATAATTCATGTTCATTCATGGTAATTCATGTTTGAATATACCACCGTCTCTTGCGGACACGGCACGCCGTGTCCCTACAGAGAGAACGCACGCCCGAAGGGTCCCTACAGACACAATTCACGATAATTCACGGTCAATTCACGGAAATTCACGTTAAAAAAAACACCGTCTCAGGTATATCGTACAGCTGCAATTCACTATAATTCATGTTCATTCATGGTAATTTATGTTTGAATTCCACAGGGGGATTTGTTTCGGACTCTTCGGTTAGAGATATATTTGCAAAAACCAAATCTTTTTCGTTACTTTGCATCGACAAAGTAATTGATTAATAATAACCAAATAACAATGTAACGATATGAAAAAGAGTATCTTGCTTATTGTCCTCGTGCTGCTGGCATCCGCCCAATCTTTCGCGCAGCACTTCGATTGGGTCCGAGGCTACGCCCCGGGCGACAATGTCGCCATCGTCGGTTCGGTCACCGACAGTGTGGGCAACCTCTACATCCTGGGCAACATCAACTTCAACACCTGCTGGGAGAACGGCAGCCGCCTCCTGCCCATTGCCCCTTATGGCTATGCTCGTGACTTGGGAGATGTGCTGATAGCCAAGGTCTCGCCCGAGGGCGACCTGGTCTGGCACAAGGTTATCCACGGCAACCTCAACGGCCGCATGGCTTGTGATATCAAATCCATTGGCGACACTGCCTTCGCCTGCCTTGTCGAAATGTCACCAGCCACACGCGAGTATTACCTCTATTACCTTGACACCATGATCTACGAAACGTCACGGAATTGGGACCACAACAGCCCCTACAGCAGTATTCCTTTTCCCGACTACCCCATAAATGTGGATGGATTTACGGGGTATGAATATCTGGCATTGATAACATTTGACTTCGACGGCCATGTGCTGGAACAGCACTTCCTGCAGATGAGCTATCTGGACTACAACGGTGAGGATATCACTTGTTACCTACCAGCGCCATACAATGCGACATGGATAAGTGGCAAAGCAATTGCATATGCATCTTTCGCAGTGGATGAAGTTGGCAACATTTATCTCAGCCGAAACACCTACGATATGATTGGCGGCTGCACTGCCGCTGACGAAGGGTATTCGGTTGACAATGGCACCATCAGTGCCGTCAAGTTCTGGTGCGACCGCCGTGAGGTAGGCGTCGTTCCCGCCGACAGCACTATGAACTACATTCCGCAGATTCTCAAATTCTCCCCACATTTCGACACCCTTCTCGAAGGCAGGTATGTATACCAATCAGCATCCCGGCCGTTTGCCAGTTATGGCACCCACATGGAACGAGATGGGGACAACAATTTGTACATATTGATAAAAAATGAGGCCGATGCCGATACGTTTCCCTGTAGAATTGTGGTAGATTCTGTTTTAAGATTGGAGTTTGAATTTAACTGGCAAAGGAATCCGACGGAATATGTCATTGTAAAAATGTCACCAGACCTGGAAACAATGGGCATGATTGCGATTGAAGACACAATAACGGACACTTCCACCTTTATGGCGGCATGTATCAGCATGATTAACGACATGGTTTTTGACGAAGATAGCAACTATATAATAGTTTCTTGCTATCCTATAAAAGGTGCTGTGGGATCACCGTGCGACACAACTAACGCTTTCTTCTCCGTTAATGGAACACGAACCGATTTTCACCGTGATGCAGGTGTGCTGATTTTGGATAAAGACAACCTGAAACTTAAAAGTTACGGACGATTAAATAGCACGCGTGCTTCCTGCAATGTGCCCCATTTTGGAACCTACGGGAATTTGGCATGTGGGGGTAACAGGATCTTTTTTCAGTCGCGCTTTTCAGGAGATGTAACCTACCCAAATCAAACGATCCGGACCCCGTCTTTTTATAGTTCTGGATTATGCCTGAGTGTTTTTGACTATAACGGGAATATGATTGAAGGGATAGATTACCATGCCACTTCGCCCAGGAATGATCCAGGTCCGCTCAATTTGGTAGGCAGCACCCTGTATCTTACTTGCATGATAACTTCCGATGCCACCTTCGGTGACATTTATGTACCTTCGCGTGGCGATTATTTCGCCTGCATCGCCAAATACACCGACCGCGCCTTCATGAGCACCTATGAGCGGCCGGAGGACACGACCATGGTGGTCGAGGTGGTGCAGGAGGAGATAACCGTAGTGCGCTACCCGAACCCCACGACCGGACGCCTCACCATCGACATGAACGGGCGTCCGCTGCGTGAGGCCTGGGTCG
>JAEEGG010004213.1_pt1 | contig 34975 bp, 19 predicted proteins | sample 9134161 | NCBI WGS metagenome assembly JAEEGG01 (sample SAMN16246543, study PRJNA631951) | gut metagenome | biome: gut microbiome; feature: rumen; material: CR-attached | host: Bos | place: Iran: Karaj | collected 2018-10
AGCGTTTGATGGACTACGGTTTCCACGCTCCCACCGTGGCGTTCCCTGTACACGGCACATTGATGGTGGAGCCCACTGAGAGCGAGCCGCTGAGCGAGCTTGACCGTTTCTGCGACGCCATGCTCTCCATCCGTCAGGAGATCCGCGACATCGAAGAGGGCAAGGCCGACCGCGTGAACAACGTCATCAAGCGCGCCCCGCACACGATGGGTGTGGTCTGCGCCGACACGTGGGATCGTCCGTACACCCGCCAGCAGGCTGCCTTCCCGATGCCCGTCGCCGACAAGTACTGGCCGACCGTCAGCAAGATCGATGATGCCTTCGGCGACAGAAATCTGGTCTGCGTGCTGGAGAAGTAGTTAAAAGTTGAGAGTTAAAAGTTCAAAGTTCAAAGTAGGAAGTAGCCGGAAGTTGCTTCCTACTTTTTTTGTTGAAGTGAGGATTTATAGAAAAGTTGTATCTTTGCAGCCTAAAACTAACTCAAAATAACTCATGGGCAAACTCGCATTGATACTCGGATTCATCCTCTCTGTATTCCCAGCTGATACTTTTGAGAATCGAAGGCATATTCATGTTGTACGTAAAGGCAGCAAGCGTTCCCATAGAGGGGATACGGTAGCGAAAATATGGATTGAGAAGGAGGGACAAAAGGATATTGAAATTGCGTGGTCTGAATTGAGTTCAGCGGAAGAGGAAATAATCATCCGAGCTATAGATGAAAACTGGGAAACGTTGAATCGAAAGATGGATGATGTTTTTGAAGGAAAAAAGATTAGGATAAAAAAGATAAAATAGCATCTATGTGTAAGTATAAAGATACTAATTTGGGAATCAAGAAGTTGGATTTTGGATTGAAGCGCGGCATGATGGCTGTTTACCTGACAGACGGTCGTGTGGTGCTGGTTCCTGTTTCCATGTTCCCTGAAATCAAGAAGTTGAGCCTTCCCCAACGGGAGAATTACATGATCATGGATGACCAGTATTTCTCTTTTGATGCGATGAGCAAAATCTATTCCATCAAGGATGTATTGAAGTATTGAGATCAAAATGAATTATCCAGATGCCTTCGGCGACAGAAATCTGGTCTGCGTGCTGGAGAAGAAGTTAAAAGTTGAGAGTTAAAAGTTAAAAGTTAAAAGTAGGAAGTAGCTGGAAGTTGCTTCCTACTTTTTTTGTTGAAGTGTTGATTTTCAGAAAAGTTGTATCTTTGCCGATTGAAAAATAGAAAACCATGAAAAATACATCCTCTTACAAAGCGTCCGCTGCAATGAGCAACCTGTGGTCATATTTACAGGGACTTTCGCTGTCATCGGAAGACAGACATTGGCTTGCGGACAAGTTATTGGAAAAGAAAGAGAAAAAAACAAAAAAAGAGCTGGTTTTCCCGCATATTGATGCGGATTTCAAGCCATCTCCGGAATTACTTGCGATGAGTTGTGGCCCGCTTCCCGAGGGTTTCGATGTGGATAAGGAATTGGATAATATGTGGGAGGAATGGGCGAAATGAAAGCATTTTTAGACACCAATGTAATTGTTGATTTTCTCGGAGAAAGGGAGCCATTCTATCAAGATGCGGCCTGTATTTTTGAAATGCTGCGAAAAAGGAAAGTCAATTTAATCACCTCTGCATTAACGCTTGTGAATTGTGCTTATATTTTGAAAAAGGCCTATTCACAGGATGTTATGTTGCTAAAAATAAAATGGTTGTGTGATGTTTTAGACATTACATATATTGGTGAAGAGACCCTAATCAATGCTATTCAACATAAGGAAGTTGATTTCGAGGACACCGTGCAATATTATTCCGCCCTGCCATACCAGCCCGATGTAATCATCACCCGCGACAAGAAAGGGTTTTCTGATTTCGACATTCCTGTGATGACTCCTGCGGAGTTTTTAGAGAGAAGTAAAAGTTAATTACATACAAAATTATTCACCAAACCGAATGCCTATGAATAAAACCGCATAATTCGTTTATGCACACCATAGAATAGGAAAAAGCGAAGTAGCTTATACACTGGATCCCTTGAAACTTGGACACTTTCAATTAGGACATTCCCAGAGTAAAGCAACGGCGCTCCCGCCAATAGGCGTGGGCTTTACTCGTTGTAATTGGGAATGTCAGGTTGTCCAAGACCTCAAGGAATCCAATGAAAGCGACAAAGGTGCCACGCTTTTTTTTGTGTGCAAAACTTCCCGAATACATGGCCTCCCTTCAATCATCGTTTAGTATAAAAACCGATGTCCCAAATGGGATATAACATGGGAAAAAGAAAATGGAAGAGAAATTATTAGAAAAAGAACCCAAAAAGAAAAAGAAAGGATGTGTAGTCTTGTCTATTATATCTGCCGCAATCTTTTTGGGAATTATTCTTATTGTAATCGCTGGTAATAATTCATCAAATAATGATAGTACTAATGAACAGTTAACTAATGATGGTACGAATGAGCAGTCAGCGAAAATATCTGGAAATATCGAAGACATCTCAAAAGATTCCATTCTTTGGAATTTTAGGATTGAAACGGATGAAATGACTGACTCAAAAAACATTTGGGCATCTATAAGAAGCGACAACTACATTAATCAAGATTTCCCTTATGAAGGAAACACATACGCTTCGATTACAGTTCGTTATATGAAAAAATATGGTTATGATGTGCTTGTAAAAATTGATGAAGGGCAAATATATGGTTCTGAATACAGTGGCAATAATTATGTTACTGTTAGATTTGATAGCACAGCGGCAAAAAAATACTATTTTAATGATGCAGCTGATGGCAGTTCAAAAACCATTTTCCTAAAAAATGCAAAAGATTTTATTGAGAAAAGCAAAAAGGCCAAAGACATTAAAGTGGATATTCCCATATATCAATCAGGACGTCCAATCTTTTCATTTCATGTTGATAAACCACTAGAATGGCCTGAATAATAGTAATACTGAATTATATTATGAAAAAAAATACTATCTGTTTTGTTTGTGATGTCTGCTATGGTATCTGCTTACGCTATCGAACCCGACAGTCTGCTTATCGCAGGCAATTCTTATCGGAATCCTTCCTTCAATAAAGAAGATTGTACTTGTGAAGGCAAAAGGTTATACGGGAAAGTGAAAGTAGTAAGTAGTGGCGCAGATTTCAAAGTGCAAGTAGTTGACACGTGGCAAGATCTTGATGTGAAAGTTGTTACAGAATGGGCCGATTCTTGTGGGGAATGGAAGTTTGTGGATGAAAACACATCATGGTATGATTTCTCAATTGAATATGTGTCATCATATCCCGATTTCAAAGTCAAATTCGTGAATACTTGGGCTGGTACAAAATAGCCACTTCTTACATTGCCTCTTCGGTAATCTTATGTAGTGAGGGGATAAGGTCCTAGCAGTAATTAACAGTAGGAAGTGACAGGGAGTTTGTTGCTTCCTACTTTTTCTTTAGCAGAATAGGCTGAGCTTTGCAGGAAAAAATCTGCGAATTTCTGCGCTGTCTGCGGGAAATAATTCGCGTAATCTGCGCAATTCGTGGTTGTTTTAAAAAAATGTATCTTTGCCGCCTAATTTCTAAAAACATTAAAGAATATGAAACGAACCCTTATCTTGATTTGCTGTACCTTTTTCGTGGTGCTTTCGTATGCACAGAATGTCTCCAATCCGAAACAGCCCAAGAACAATGGCTGGTGGTGCGCTGTGGAGGGTCATGCGGGCGCTGTTTTCTTCCGCCCGCAGGCGTATGAGGGATTGTTCGGAATCTCTTTCACCAACGGCTACCGCTTCTCCGAATATGCACGGCTGGGTGTCGGTTTTGGTGTCACTGCCACCAAGTACGATGAGGAGTTTTTAAATAGATATGAATTCCCCTATAAGCTCCAAGGGGCCACCCTGCCGCTGTTCCTGAATGTCCGTGGGAATATTTTGAGCCAGAAAGAACGGAAGTGTGTGCCCTTCTGGAATGCGGACATCGGCTTTGCTTTCCTCAAGAATCTTTTCTTTTTTGATGCAGGCATCGGAATGCGAGTGGGAGGGAATCGCCACGCTTTCATATTGAGTGCCAACTATATCGGAAGAATGGTGGATGTCCATTACCGTAAAGAGTCTAATTTCAGCAACGGCATCATGTTCAAGCTCGGGTATGAGTTTTGAGAGTTGAGAACTGAAAACAGATAATTGAAAGTTTTTTTCCAAGTAGGAAGTGACGGATGGTTGCTTCCTACTTTTTTGTTGAAGTGTTGATTTGTTGAATTGTTGGGTAGGGATGGCGCCCATGAATAATTCGCGTAATCTGCGTAATTCGTAGTTGATTTTCAAAAAGTCATTTTTCCATATCACTTAGCAGAAAAGTTCAAGATTTAAGATAGCATTTAATTTTTTTTGTATTTTTGCGCAGCGAATGTTCGAGAATCGCGAACAGCGAACAATTGAATATAAGTAATTGATATATACTATGATGAAACCTCAAGATATTATAATTTTACTAAAGAAAATGACTGATTCAGGGCAAAATATGTCTTGTCGGAAACTGGCGGAATCGTTAGGGATGAGCGTCTCCAGTGTGAGCGAAAGTTTGGAGCGCTGCCGGAATGTCCAACTTGTTGACCGCAATAAAAAGCGTGTCAACACAATGGCTTTGCAGGAGTTCCTGATTCACGGTCTGCAGTATGTCTTTCCCGTCGTCACTGGACGAGTCGTTCGCGGCGTGCCTGCCTACATCAGTGCCTCACCCATGAAGGAGCAAATCTCAAACAGCAGTGAGAGTTATGTATGGCATTATACGAAAGGAAATGCCAGGGGACAAAAAATAGAACCCCTATATCCTTCCGTCCCAGGAGCCGTTTTGCAAGATGAGGAACTTTACCAACTGTTGGTGATTGCGGACACGCTCCGCCTTGGCCGCGCTCGGGAAAGAGAGATCGCCATAGAAGAACTCACCAAACACATCAACCACTATGTCGAAAACCAATAACGAACGGCTGCAAGAAATTGTACTCACCCATCACGTACCCACGCAACAATGCACGGCTGAAGAATTTCGGAACAGTATGATCAACGGCGCGTTCACCGTGGAACTTGGCGACTTTATTGCAGACAGCGGCATTGACTTCTGGATATACGGACACTCACATCGTAACATAAAAGCTCGGATTGGCGGAACCAGCATTGTCTCCAATCAGCTGGGCTATATATCCCATAGGGAACAGTTAAGCAATGGGTTTAGCTCTTCCGCAATGATTGAGGCATAAAATTAAAAGTTGAGAGTTAAAAGTTAAAAGTAGGAAGTGACGGAGGTTGCTTCCTACTTTTTGCCTCTGGCCTGAAATTCAACTTTTTTATGTAAGTTTGCACTCCCTTAAAAATCCAATATGAGAAAAGTGCATTCTGAAAAATCCGTCCGCATTGGCATTTCGGAACTGTGTCGGCGGGCTTGTTCTATTTTGCTGATCTTCTTTGTTTTTGCGATGTCGGCGCAGGCGCAGCCCCGCGCGAAACACGTGGTGCTCATCGGACTGGACGGCTGGGCGGCGCACGACTTGGACAAGGCGCACGATATCCCGAATATCCGCATGCTGATGCAAGGGGGAAGCGTAACACTGCATAAGCGCTCGGTGCTGCCGTCGTCTTCGGGCGTCAACTGGGCCTCGATGTTCATGGGCGTGGGCCCCGAAACGCATGGCTTTACCACGTGGGACTCCGAGCAACACGACCTCCCCTTCGCGTATGAAAATGCGCACGGCATCTTCCCCTCTATCTTCTCCATCATCCGCGAAGCCTACCCCAATGCCGAAACCGGCTGCACCATTGAATGGGAACCCATCAAGTATGTGGTGGACACGCTGGCCATCAGCTATATGGAGTACTTCCCGGGCGGAGCCGACAAGGTGGAGAGCAACTGCGACCGTATCGTTCAGTATATCCGTGAAAAGAAACCTCTCTTTTTCGCCCCCTGCTTCGACGGCCTCGACGCTACCGGCCACAGCGCTGGCTGGTACAGCCGCGACTATTACGCGTATCTCACCCGCCTCGACAAATGCATCGGACGTATCATCCAAGCGCTGAAGGACGCGGGCATCTATGATGAAACCATCATCATCGTTACCGGCGACCACGGCGGCCACGACAAAGGCCACGGCACTTTGGCGATGGAGGATATGGAGAGTCCGCTGGTGATTTTCGGCAAGAATGTGAAACAGGGTTATCAAATACAATCCCCTGTGGTACAATACGATATCGCTGCGACCATCGCGTATGCATTGGGAATAGAGATTCCGCAGGTGTGGCGCGGCAAGCCGGTTATAGAGGCGTTCCGGTAGCAGATGCGTTTCCGCCCCATTGTGATGCCAAGGTCTTACCCACCATTCCCTTCCCGATACCCGTCGCGGCATGTACTGTCCGACCGTCAGCAAGATCAACGATGCCATCGGCGACCGGAACCTACTGTGCGTGATCGAGAATTAATTTTCCAACTGCTACTATCCCCTCCCCCGTCAGGATGCCAGCCGCGTCCCGGCGGGTTTGTTTTTCTATGTGATGATTGGGGCGGCCCGGCGGCCGTGTCCGGCATCATTTTTCCACAATCGGCTCCCCAAGTCATCTTGCCTGGAGGGAATCCCTCCTTCTTCCGGCAGCCCCAGGACACGGCCGCCGTCGGGCTTTCCGCCTTACTTCACTTCACGGTCGCCACGGCAGCAGGGCGGCCATCATAGAGCCGCACGGCCGTGCGGCTCTACAGCGGCTTCCGGTGGTCGCCGCTTGGCCGCCGCTGCCGTAGGCGACCGTGCGCGTTCCGTGCCCGCTCCAATCCCTGCCGCACGCCCGCACCAACTTATCACGCTGAAAACCCACCCCTGAAACCTAAAAAAAATCCGTATCTTTGCCGCCAAGTTTTCATCCCATGCCGAACAAGAGAAGAGCAGACCGCAACCGGACTTTGACCGTCACGCCCGACGAGGTGGAGGCGCTGAGCGCGCGACTCCTGCGTCCCGACGACCTCGCGACGGGAAGCGTGCCCGCGGACTCGCTCATCCACGGCGACTTCCTGCAGGCAGCCGCCCTCCTCCCCGACGGCATCGCCGACCTGATCATCGTGGATCCACCCTACAACCTCTCCAAGAACTTCAACGGCACCTCCTTCACGGCCCGCTCCGAGAAGGAGTACGAGCGGTACCTCCACAGTTGGTTTCCCCTCGTGTGCCGGAAGCTGAAGCCGACCGGCTCGCTCTACCTGTGCGGCGATTGGCGGTGCTCCTCCGCCCTGCAACGGGTGATGGCGGAGCACCTGACCGTGCTCAACCGCATCACTTGGCAACGGGAGAAGGGGCGCGGGGCGAAAAGCAACTGGAAGAACTCGATGGAGGACATCTGGTTCGGCGTCAACGACGAACGGCACTACTACTTCGACGTGGAGTCCGTGAAGCTGAAACGGCGGGTGCTGGCGCCATACAAGGACGCGGGCCGGCCGAAAGACTGGCAAGAGACCGCCGAGGGCAAGTTCCGCATCACCCATCCCTCCAACTTCTGGGACGACATCAGCGTGCCCTTCTGGTCGATGCCGGAGAACACCGACCACCCCACCCAGAAACCCGAGAAACTGTACGCGAAGTTGGTGCTGGCGTCCTCGCGCGAAGGCGACCTCGTGCTCGACCCATTCATGGGGAGCGGCACCGCCTGCGTGGTCGCGAAGAAACTGGGCCGCAGGTACATCGGCTTCGAAATCGACGAGACCTACTGCCTGTGGGCCGCCAAACGCCTCGCCCTCGCCGCCCACGACACCCGCATCCAAGGGTACGCCGACGGCATCTTCTGGGAACGGAACACGCAACCGCCCCTTCAACATTAACCCATCCCCCATGCACCTCACCACCCGCGGCATCGTACTGCACCTGACCAAATACTCCGACACCAGCGTGATTGTCAACATCTTCACGCGGGAGGCCGGCATGCAGGCATTCATCGTGAAGGGGGCCTACGGCAAACGCAACCGCGGCACCGCCGCCCTGCTCGACAACCTGTCGTTAGTGGAGATCACCTTCGACGACAACGGCAAGGAGATCAAGTACCTGCGCGAGGTGTCGCTCTACCAACCCTACGCCCTCATCCCCTTCGACATGGTGCGACGGACGATTTTCATTTTCTATAATGAACTAATTTACAAGATATTACGTGAATTTCGCGCCGATGAGGCATTTTACGATTTAGTGGAAGACGCCCTGCTGGAATTGGACTCTCCCGACGCCGCACTCGCCGACGTACACCTGCGCTTCATGGTACGCCTCGCCCGCGTGATGGGCATCCAGCCGCAAGCGAACTACTCGACAAGCAACCGCATCTTCTCCATCGAAGAGTCCTGCTTCGTCCACGACTTCTACCCCTACCCCGACTTCCTGAGCGTGGAGGCATCCGCCTACCTCTGGCTGCTGCTGAACGACATGCCGGCAGCGGAACTGCCGCCCAAGGTGGTGCGCACCGAACTGCTTTACGGACTCATCCGCTACTTCGAGAAGCACAACAGCCAGATACACAGCATCGAGTCGGTGGAGATCCTGTCGCAACTGCTTTCGTAAACAGCGGCTCCCATTTCCCCATTTAATCGTATTTTTGCAGTTTGAAAAAATTCCTGCACCATGTCCGACCCGAAACACATCCGCATTGACGATTTCGACTACCCGCTGCCCGCCGAGCGCATCGCCTACTACCCGAAGGAGGAGCGGGCCACCTCGCGGCTGCTGGTCTATCACCGCGACGGCGGCGCCATCGTCGATGACGAGTTCCGCCACCTTCCCGCCCACCTCACCCCCGACATGATGGTCGTCTTCAACGACTCGAAGGTGATCCACGCGCGGCTGCTGGCACACAACGCCACGGGCGCGTCCATTGAGATCTTCTGTTTGGAGCCGATGGCACCGGTCACCGAGTTGACAGCCGCGCTGGCGCAGCATGGCGAGGTGGTTTGGAAGTGCTTGGTGGGCAACGCGAAACGGTGGAAGCACCCGCTCGACTTCACAGTCGATCTGGGCGGGCGGCTGCTGACGGTGACGGCAGAAAAGGGCGAGCCGGTGGAAAACGCCTTCGCGGTAAGTTTCCGCTGGGATGCGTCCGACATCACCTTCGCCGAGTGGGTGGAGGCGTACGGCAAGATGCCCCTGCCACCCTACATCAAGCGGGCGGCCGAACAGTCCGACGAGCGCCGCTACCAGACAGTCTATGCGCACCACGACGGCTCTGTGGCGGCCCCCACCGCCGGACTGCATTTCACCCCCGAACTGTTGCGGGAACTGTCGGAGAAGCACATCGACACCCAATACCTCACACTGCATGTCGGCGCGGGCACCTTCAAACCCGTCTCCGTTGAGCAGATCGGCGACCACTTCATGCACGACGAGCAGATCGTAGTGCGCCGCGACTTGGTGGAACACCTGCTGCGACACCCCGACAAGCGCATCGTGGCCGTAGGCACCACCGTCACCCGCAGTCTGGAGTCGATCTTCATCATCGGGGCGAAACTGCGGCTGGGTCTCCCCTCCCCCTTCCATGTGGAGCAGTGGGAGTATTACGACAACGCCGACATCCGCGCCACCACGCGCGAGCAGTCGCTGACAGCCATATTCAACTACCTGAAGAAAAACGATTTGGAATACGTCACTGGCTCCACGCAGTTGATGATCGTCCCTTCGTACGAGTTCAAGATGATGGGCGCGATCATCACCAACTTCCACCAGCCGAAGAGCACGCTGCTGCTGCTGATCACGGCCTTTTTAGGCGACGAGTGGCGACGCATCTACGCGCACGCGCTGTCGCACGACTACCGGTTCCTGAGTTACGGGGACGCGAACTTGTACCTGTGAGTTTCAGCGGTTCTATGGGAAAGTGTTAGAATCCTGGAGGATGGGCACGTGCCATGGCGACAACGACGGCGCGGCACGGTGGCGGGTGCGACGACAACGACAGGTGGTTTGCCGCGCAATTTCACGGCAGTGACGGAAGCGCGCGCGCCAGGGATGGAAGCGGGCACGGAACGCACGCGGTTGCCTACGGCAGCGGCGGCCAAGCGGCGACCACCGGAAGCCGCTGTAGAGCCGCACGGCCGTGCGGCTCTATGATGGCCGCCCTGCTGCCGTGGCGACCGCGAAGTGAAGTAAAGCGGACAGCCCGGCTGGCGCCATCATCAAGTGAAAAAAAAGTAAAAAAGGAAAAAAATGGTTCGCTATACGGGCCCTAAAAATCGAACCCGATCTTGACGATCATGTAGATACCGAGCACGCAGAAGATGATGCCGATGACACGGTTGATGATGAACATCATGTTGGGCTTGATGAGGTTTTTGATACGGCCAGCGAAATAGCTCTTAATCAGGTCGATACAAAAGATGGACACGAGGATGCTGCCGAAGAAAAGGATCTGCCGCCCCAGGGTGAGGCCGGCGGTGATGGGCAGGATGCCGAGCCATAGCACCCACGCGCAGGGGTTGATGAGGTTGAAGAGAAAACCCTTCGACATGGGTCTCAACACGGAGACGACAAGAGTGGGACGGGGTTGTGCCTCCTCAATCCGCTCGTCGGTGTTCTCCGTGGCGCCGTGAAGGTACTCCCCCACCTGCTGCTGGTGTTCCTCGATGGCCTGCATGCGCTCTTCGATGGCCTGCATGCGCTTCTCCGCCACCTGCCGACGCTGCTTTTCGCTCACGGTGCTCTTCTTGTTGAAGAAGGTAACCAATCCATAGACGATCAGCACGATACCGCTCACCCAGCCGAAGACCTTCATGGCGACGGGATTGTCCATCAGTCCCGACAACCCCCAGAGACAGAGGGCGATGAAGAGCATGTCGCTGATGGAGATGCCGATGGCGAAGGAGATGCCCGACTTGAATCCCTTGGAGAGACTGGTCTGGATGATGCCGAAGAGTGCCGCCCCCGGGGAGAGGGAGATGGCCAGTCCGGTCGGTATGGCGGTAAGAAGTATGCTTCCGATTCCCATCATAGTCTATTCGTAATTTCCTTTCCGTTTTCCAAAATGATAGGCGATATAAGCACACAGATGGAAGGGTTTGGCCTTGTTGTAGGCCATTTGCTGCACGAAGGGGAAGACCATGTCGATGAGTCCGCCCACCTCCAGGGCGTGCATGGTGTATTCGTCCTTGCTGAAGTCGAAGTTGAGGCCGGTCTTGAAGTAGAAGCCGGGGCGCAACTGGGTGTGGCCGATGCCCTTGAAGAAGGGGGCACGGCTGACGATGTTGTCGATATTGTGCTTGCCGGGCTCGTAACGCTCAGTAGTGTAGGAGGTGTACAAGCCGGTGGTATTATCGAACTGAGCCACATAGAGATAGACGGGCACCGCCAGTCCGAGGGAGAAGCCGCCGGAGAGGGTGTAGCGGATGCGCACGCCGCCCCAATAGGGCTTCTGGTGGATGGTGCGCTGGTAGCCGTAGCCGCCATGCAGGAAGAAAAGATCACACATTTTACCGTATGCGTATGCCTTGGCGTTGAAGTACGAGCGGGCACGCACGGCCTTGTAATGCAGGTTGTAGTGGAAGTCGATCTCCCAGAAGTGCTTGTCGTAATAGTTGGGAGTGCGGCCGTGCTGGAAGCCCACACCTCCCCCGTGAGTGGTGAGAAAGGCGTTCACGCTCCACTCCTTTACAATCACCTTCTTCCACTCCACCTCGCCGACATCCTGTCCCAAAAGCGATAGGGGCAGCAGGAGGAGCAACGCGACGACAGGCCACGTCCTCATGGGCAACTATTTTGCGGCCAACGTGTTAGCGTCCATATCCGAGGGCACTTCGGTGTAGTGGCCGTAGGCAGGACATTTGTGTTGCGTGGCACAGGCGCTCACCAAAAGGGCAGCCGCAAAAAGAACAACAAGAGACAAGACAATCCGTTTCATAATTGCAATTTTTTTTCAGTTTGCAAAAATAAATAAAATACAAATTAGTTAATATAGATGATTTTCATTTTTTGTTTACGACAACATTGTGAGTATCAAAAAGATAATAATTTTCGGGCTACTCTTATTCCTGTCCTGCGGTGAGATTTTGGCGCAAAAGGCGGTGGTTTTCACGCACGATGTGCCATCGGAGCGGCTGCGGCGGCAGGCGGGCGTGAGGGCGCGGGCAGCCGACTCGGCGACGCTCGCCCTCCGGCTGGCCGACTTAGCCGCCCGCCACCGCGCCGCCGGCTACGCCGCCTTCTCCATCGACAGCGTGGTGGAGCGCGACGACCGCTTCGAGGTGGCCTGCTTCGTCGGGCCCTGCCTCGGCGACGCGCCCATCCGCATCGCCGACAGCAGCCGCCGGCACCTCGGCCGCCGCACCCTCCGGCACGGACTCCGACTGGCCGACTACGCCGCCACCGCCGAGCAGACGGTGGCGCGACTTGAGAACGCCGGACACCCCTTCGCCAGCGTGTCGTTGCGCGATGTCGATCTCGCCGCCGACACCGTCGGCACCCTCCTCATCGAGCCCGGTCCGACCATCTACTACGACTCGGTCATCCTCAAGGGGGACGCCCGCCTGCGGCCTGCCTTCCTCCGCCCCTACCTCGGCTGGAGACGACGTGGCCGGTACGCCGAGAACGTCGTCGCCCAAGTGCCCGACCGCCTCGCACGCCTGCCCTACGTCGGCGTCACCCGCGAGCCGGGGGTGGAGTTCGTCGGCGACCGCGCCTACCTCTACCTCTTCCTCGACAAGCGGCGGGTGAACAGCTTCGACGGCTACATCGGGCTGGTGCCCGTGAGCGAGAACAGCGGCAAGACGACAGTCAACGGTGAGGCCAACCTCGTGTTGCAGAACCTCTTCACCATCGGTGAGCGCATCGCCTTGCAGTGGCGGGCGCCCGAGCGCTACTCGCAGTTCCTCCACCTCACCGCCGACTTCCCCTACCTCTTCGGCACCCCGCTCGGCATCTCCGGCGCCTTCACGCTCGACAAGAAGGACACCTCCTACCTCAACATGAACTACCGCATCGCGTTGCAGTACGCCTTCGGCGGCAGCAACGACCTGCGCACCTACTTCCAATACACCACCTCCACGGTTCTCTCCCCCACCCCGTCGCCCATCGCGGGCGACACGTTGATGGTGGACTACCGCAAGGCAATGTACGGAATACAACTCAATTTCAGCAAGTTGGATGACGTGCTGCATCCGTGGCGGGGCTTCTCGGCGCAGGTCGATCTGTCGGCGGGACGGCGCACACTGCGTCCGTCGGCGGAGGCGTCTGCCGACGTCGCCGGGCCCTTGAAGAGCGCCACCTACCTCCTGCGCGGTCAGGTGAACGGGTACGTGCCCTTCGGCCAGCGCTGGGGGTGGGTCGGCAGTGTGAGCGGCGCCACCCAGTTCGGCGGCGCGGCGGTCTATAACGACCTTTTCCGCATCGGCGGCACCCGCACGCTACAAGGGTTCGACGAACTCTCCATCTTCGCCTCCACCTACGTCATCGCCGACATGGAACTGCGGCTGCGCTACGCCCGTTGGTCGTACCTCACGGCCTTCTTCAACGCGGCATGGTACGAGCGCAACCTCGCCGGCGCCTATGCCAGCGACTGGCCGTTCGGCTTCGGCCTCGGCGTCACCTTCAACACCAAGGCGGGCGACCTCTATTTCAGTTACGCCCTCGGCCGGCAAAACAGCAGCGGACCCTCGTTCAAGACGGGGAAGATCCATTTCGGGATAGATGTAAGGTTCTGATCAACAGGTTTTTGTAAAACCCATCACACCTCGTTCAAGTACAGCAGATCGCCATGCACGTTGGGGTAGCCCATCTGGCGGAGGAGTTCCACGTACCGCTGCACTTGCGCCTCGTACTTGGCCTTGGCTTTCTCGGAGGGGTGTCCTGTCTTGTAGTCTATGACGAAGGTCTCGCCGTCGAGGAGCACGACACGGTCGGGGCGGTAGGTGGTTTGCGGGCGCGACTGGGTAGCGGCGCTGGCGGCGTCGATGTCGGCGCGGGTGGGCAGGATGGCGGTCTCGTTGAGCGTGCGCAGTCCGTCGGCGAAATAGGGCTGCCAGTGCGGGTCGCCGGCGATGCGGCGCAGGGCGGCACGGATGTCGTCGGTGTAGGGTTCGCTGTCGGGCAAGGGCATCTGGTCGGCCTCGGCCGGCGACTGCGGGAAGTGCGACAAGGCGGCGAGGTAGTCGTGGACGGCGTTGCCGACGGCCTGCTCAGGACTCTCCCCGCGACGGAGGTGGGAGGAGAGGCGGCGGAGGTCGAAGTGAGCGAGGGGCAAGGCCGCAACCGCAGGCATGGCGGAGGTCTCTCTGTCGCCTTCGGCTGCCCGCGCGGGAGCCAGCGCGGCATCTTCGCCCCACCAGAAGCGCAGCGGGTCGTCGGCGTCGGCGACAAAATGCAGCCCGGGCCCCTCCGCATGACTGTCGATGAACCGTGTCAGGAAACCGTTGTAGTTGTCCACCGGCTTCTGCTGCCCCGTGATAATATATAGGTAATCCTTGGGACGGGTGTGGGCGACATACGTCTTGTTCAAATTGTCCAACACGCTCATGGCACTCTCGTTCTCCGCCACATCGCCACAGCCGATTCTTTCAAGTTCCTGATTCAAAGGAAGTAAGAGATACGGCAAATCAACTTTGTCTTCCGGCTTCGTCACATACCAATAGTCACTTTTCGTGTTTTTCCACCCGTATTGGGTCATGGGCAGGATGACGACGGGATACTCCAATCCCTTGGCCTTGTGGATGGTGGAGATCCTGATGGCATCCAATCCCTGCGGCGACTTGATGGCCAACGAGTCGCCGTTCTCCTCCCACCATGTCAGCAGCGCATCCAACTCTCCGCCATGGGTGGAGATGAAATTCAACACATTGTCCATCAGAGCGATAACGAAGGCATCCTCTTGATTGATCTGGAAAAGGATCAGCAGATCGGTAATCATGGAGAAGATGGGCTGCCGGCTCAACCTGATACGGTCAAGTTCCACTCCGCACTGCGAAAGCACTGCAAGGAAATCATGGTGATTCCGCAACTTATCCACCACCTCGGCGAGGATTGGCTTCCCTTCCACCGTACTCTTTTCAAGCACATAGTTGGCGATGATGAAGCGGGCGAGCATGTCGTCGGGTTGGTTGACATACTTGAGAGCGGACATGATCAGGTTGACCTCCGGGGAGGTGGAGAGCAGCAGCGATTCGGCGGAGACCACCCGATAGCCAGCGGCGATGAGTTCGCGTCCCAAAGCGCTCCCCGTCTCCTTGCCGCTGGTGAGCAGTCCAATGTCGCGCAGGTGGTACCCCCTGTTGAGCGCGTCCCGCACCGACAGCAGCACCTGCTCGGTGAAATAGGTCTCTTTGTCCTCCTCCTCCCCCTTGAACCGCACGCATACTGTACCTTTCCCCTCACACGACGTGAACACCTTCTGTTCCACCGTGCTGTAATAGGAGCCATACAGTTCCCCCAACCGCGTGGGGGCGTCCGGCTCGCCGAACAGTTTGGTGGAGAGTTCCTCCAAGTGGCGGAAGAACAAGTTGTTGAATTTCACAATGTTGCCGCCCGTGCGGTGATTCACGTCAAGCGGGACGTTGGTACGCCGACGGCAGTGGACATCTCCTGGCATCAGTTTCAGGTACTCCGGTGTGGCCGGAGTGAGCGACAGGTCGTTGAGCAGCTTCGAATCCCCGTTACGGAAACGGTAGATTGCCTGCTTCACATCCCCGAACAGAATCACCTCGCCGTCGGAATAGGAGAGCGCATTGCGCAGCAACGGCATCAGGTTGTCCCACTGCATGTGCGAGGTGTCCTGGAACTCGTCGATGAAGAAATGGCGGTAACGATTGCCTATCTTTTCATAGATGAACGGGGTGTCGTCATCCTCTATCTCTTTGTTTATCTTGAAATTAGTATCGGAAAGATAGAATTTGTTGTCGCGTTCCCGAATCTCATCCATGAGCGACTTGAGGTCGAAGATGAGGGTGAGTTCCTGCATCTTTCCCAACAACGTGCAGCGGTAGGCATACTCGTCGTTGGCGGCGACGAGTTCCTGGTATCGGGCCACGATCTTGGCGTTGAGTTCCTCGCCGTTGGGCACGCCGGGCTTCACGAAACTCTCCCCTTTTTCAATGGCTTCGATAACCGCACCGTAGCATTTGGGCGCGCCCGGCGCATAATTCTCAAACCACTTGTATATCTTTCCCTGACCGGCGCCGCCGACAAGGTCTTTACTGGTCAGCCCGATGCTCTCCAAAAAGCCATGGACACCTTCCGACACCTTTTCCATCTTTTCGCGGGCATCGCTACGGCTCTTCGCAAGTTTAGCCAGTGCCGCATTACGATCATTCTCAGGCATTTGCGACAATTCCGACAGAGGTTTCGCAGCATTTTCATCCTGATAGATGATGTTGAGCAATTCGTGGAGCGCCCCTTCGATGTCCCACTGTCCCTTCTCGTCCATCCGCGACTCCACCAACCGCAGCACGCGGTCGCGCAGTTTCGGCTCGCGGTTCGAGATGCGTCCCAGCAGCAGGTCGATGGTCTGCTGGAAACAGTCGTCCAGCGTCACCTCCACCTCGTAGTTCATGCTCACCCCCAACTCGAAAGCGAAAGCACGCACGATCCGTTGGAAGAAGCTGTCGATGGTGCTGATGCTGAAGTTGGGATAGTCGTAGAGGATCTCCGCCAGCAGCCGCCGCGATCGGTCCTGCACCGTCGCCACATCCAGATGCGGATTCGCCCGCACGATCATGTTGAAAATAGGCCGGTTCGATCCACTCCACTTTGATTCATCCACAAAAGCGAACTGGTTGAGTGTCTTGACGATACGGTCCCTCATCTCCGCCGTCGCGTTGTTGGTGAAGGTGACGGCCAAGATATGCCGATACTGTCCCAACGACTTCTCGTCTTTCAAACAAATCGACAGATATTCGGCCACCAGACTGGTGGTTTTTCCGGCACCCGCAGATGCCATATAGGTCTTGAACACGGCGTTTTCTTTTTATTTTTGATTAGAAAACTTAAAAATAATTATCTGTAAATCAGTATTTTACAATAAATATCAATAACTTTGGGGATGAAATCCCGTCGGAATCACCGAAATGGGGGATGTTCCGTTCGGAGAAAGGGTTGTACTTTTGCCATCGAAATTGTTGAGCGAATTCTCTGAATCATCAGCCATCGAGTGAGAGTTGAGCCATATACAATTTAATTGGTTGTTTATCATGAAGAGGCGGGTCGAAGAGGCCCGCTTCTTCTATTGATCGGTCTTGACATTGATTTCATCGACGAAGATGAAGGCCTCGCCGCCGGCGCCGAGGTGCCATTCGGGCAGTACGCCGTAGTTGGCGGCCCGCACGCGCACATACCGTGCCTGGGCGTTGTTGCGCACCGTAAAGTCTTCTGTCTTAATGGTATAGTCGTTGTCGGGGTGCGGATTTTTGAACTCGCCAAAGGGGATGTACTTTTCCCCATCGACCGACACCTCCACCACCACTCCTTTCGGGAACCAGATCCAGGAGCGGATGTCCTCCAGGAAGCCGACGCTCACCTCGGAGACCTTCTTCACCGACTGCAGATCGACGACGGCCTCGAAGTCCTGTCCTTGGTAGCCCTGCCAGCCGCCGAGCCGCCAGTTGACGGTGCCGCGCAGTCCATCCACCAGCCCCTGGTCGCCGCCGGCGGTATATTGCGGATTGTACTTGCCTTTGATGGCGACGGTCTTGTCGTGCAGCATCTTATGGTACGAGGCCTCCACCACGGCGCTGCGGCCCAGCGGATTCGGATACTCGGCATACGCGCGGATGACGGTGCTCTCGGTCAGGGTGATCGGCCCCTGATAGACGCGTTCCTTCTTGAAGTCGTCCTGCGAGGTGGTGTATCTGATGACCGGCGCCGTCTGCTGCTGGTGCGCCGGAACAATCGTGACCGTGGTCTTGTCGTTGAAGACGGCCGTGGGATTGCCGAACACGGGCGCGAGCGCCATGGTGGGCTCCACGCGGCTGTCCGGGAGCGCCGGCTTTCTCACGCCATCTTTCCCGTACGACCGGTTCGGTTTGTCCCCCATCACGAACTCGAAGGTGTCGCCGTTGTCAATCATGTCGTAAGTGAGGAAGATCTGGCTATAGGGCTGGCCGTTGCGTCGGATAGACTCGATGTAGCCGTTTTCCTTGCCTTTTTTTTGGGTGATGATGGTGAAGGTCTTTCCGTTTTCGAGATGGATGCGTGCCTCGTCGAAGATGGGCGAGCCGATGGCATACTGGTTGGAGCCGGGCGTGACGGCATAGAAGCCCAAGGCGCTGAGCACGTACCAGGCCGACATCTGTCCGCAGTCCTCGTTGCCGCACAGTCCGTCGGGGGTGTCGCTGTAGAGTTTGTCAAGGATCATGCGCACCACCTGCTGCGTCTTCCACGGCTGTCCGACGTAGTCGTACATGTAGGGGGCGTGGTGGCCGGGTTCGTTGCCGTGGGCGTACTTGCCGATGATGCCGGTGAGGTCGGCCTGCTGGCGGCCGCTCATCTCGTCCACGCCGAAGAAGAGCGAGTCGAGCATGGCAGCCACGTGTGCCTTGCCGCCGGCGAGGTTCATGTAAGTGTAGAAATCGTGCGGCACGTAGGTGGAGTACTGCCAGGAGTTGGCCTCGGTGAAGTGGTTGTTGACCTCGCCGGGCGCGAACGGCGCGATGAAGCTCCCGTTCATGCGCGGGTGCATGAAGCCGTTCTCATCCAATATGTTCTTGTAGAACTGACAGCGGCGATGGAACCGCTCGGCCGTCTTCTTGTCACCCAAGTCCTTGGCGAACTGGTAGATGCACCAGTCGTCGTAGCAGTACTCCAGCGTCTTCGACACCGACTCGTGCTCCTTGTCGGCGGGGATGTGCTCGTACTGCTCGAACTCCGGGCGCCCCAGTTTGGGCAGTTCCGCCGACGCCACCATCGCCTGCAGCATCCTCCGCTTGTCGAAGTCGCCGATGCCCTTGCGGGAGGCGTCGAGGATGACCGGCACGGAGTGGTAGCCGATCATGCACCAGGTTTCGTATGCCGACAGTTCCCACATGGAGAGCTGTCCGCCCTGCTCGTAGTGGAGCAGGAACGTGTTGAGGAAGTCGTTGGTGCGCTTGCGGTCGATGAGGTTGAGCAGCGGATGCAGGGCGCGGTAGGTGTCCCACAAGGAGAAGACGGTATAGACCTTGTGGCTCTTCTCACGGTGGATTTTTCCATCCTGTCCGCGATAGCGGCCATCGACATCGGAATATTCGTATGGTGCTGTAAAACAGTGATACAAGGCGGTATAGAACTTGCGCATGTCTTCCAGAGTGCCCTTGACGGCGATCTTTCCCAGTTCGCGGTTCCAACTGGTTTCCGCCTCTTTGTGCACGCGGTCGAAGTTGAAGTCGGGGGTTTCGGACAGGTTGGCGGAGGCGCCGGCGACATCGACGGCGGAGATGCCGACGTTGAGGGTCACCTCGCGCACATCGTCGGCGAAGTAGAGCACCGCCTTGATGTTGCCGCCCTCGAGTTTGCTCACCGTGCGCATCATGATGGAGTCGCGGTAGTATTGGATGCGTTGGACAGGTTGGGAGAGGCGCAGGTCGAAGTAGGCGTGTTGTGCTTCGTTCCAGGCGCGCGACACGCGATGGCCCACGAACTCGCTGGGGCTGACCGTCTCGATGCTGCTCTCCAGCACGGGATCGCGGTGCTGCAGGTCGATGACGATGCCGTGGGGCTGGCCGTCGTCGGGGAAGGAGTAGCGGTGGCAGCCGACGTGCGTGGTGGCGGTGAGTTCCACCTGGATGCCGTTGTCGAGCTTGACGGCATAGTAGCCCGGCATCGCCTTTTCGTCGGCGTGCGAGAAGCGGGCACAGTAGCGGGTGTTGACGGGCGAGCCGGTGCCGGTGAATGGCATCACCAAGATGTCGCCGTAGTCGGAGCAGCCGGTGCCGCTGAGGTGGGTGTGCGAGAAGCCGTAAACCACATTGTCGCTGTAGTGGTAGGCGGAGCAGCCGTCCCAGCCGGTGAGGCGGGTGTCGGGGCTGAGTTGCACGGCGCCGAAGGGGACGAGGGCACCCGGGAAGGTGTGGCCGTGCCCGCCGGTGCCCACCATCGGGTTGACGTACTGCGTGTAGTTCTGCGCAACCGCCATCGCGGACGACGATAATATAGTGATTGCCAAAAAGAAAGCGCGAAGTCTCGAAGTGATTCTCATCATGTTGGAAATTAATTATTCAAACTGCAAAGATACTAATTTTTGGCAATTAATCATGGCTCCAGGTGAAGATTGTGAATGATGGGAAACGGATGGTTTGTTTTCCCTTGCATCTTTGCAAAACAAAAAAAAATTTAACACTCCTATGTTGAAAAAAATCACTATTTTTGCCGCTCGCAAAATTGCAGACCACTCCCTATGGCTCGATGATGTAAGTTGTCGTATCAGAACAAGATAGGGCATTTTGTCCTATCGCGCATGGCTTTGAAGAATGTAAAAAATCGAACATAAACAAAAAAAAACAATTATTATGAAAGCAGCTTTTACTCTTTCACAATCGAAAACGAAATCGCTAACCGCACTGTTCCTCGCCATGGTGATGGCGTGCGTGCTACCCTTGAGCTTAAGGGGGCAGCAAACGCTGACGGTGTACGGAGACAACACAACCACCAATGAGTACGTCCCGATTTACGGTTATTGGTCTGATAGCCAATCCAAGTGCGAGTTTATCATTCCAAGCTCAAAGCTAAGCCAAATGGCAGGCAGCAATATCTCTGCCATGAAGTTCTATCTTAGCAATAGTGACTCACATGCTCAAATTAGTGCTAATTTCCAAGTGTTTGTCAAGGAGGTTTCGGCAACAACCTTGTCGGCTTATACTGGGACCACTGGTGCCACTACCGTCTTCAACCAGACGATTACGATTAATACGAGTGCTTCGAATGTAGAACTTAACATTCCATTCTCGTCCGATTATGCTTATCAAGGCGGCAATCTCCTTATCGGCTTCTATCAAACAACATCTACGGGCTGGAATCACACATATTGGGTTGGTGAAACACAGTCCACTAACACTGCATGGTCAGGGTATGGTACTCAGACAGGTAGTGCCCAACAATTCCTTCCCAAGACCACTTTCACATATACTGGTAGTACTCCCGTTCCCCCAACGGTGACGACGAGTGGATCCTATTCTAACCTTACCCAGACCTCGGTCACTTTAGGAGGTACCATCAATAGCATGGGTAATACCAGCTCTGTCACTGCTGGTGTCTGCATTGGCACCACCAATCCTCCAACAACTAATGATACTTATCTCGAAAGCAACTACACTAGTACAGGCTCTTACACAAAGTCCTTCACTGGGCTGCAACCAAGCACGCAATACTATTATCGTGCCTATGCCTACAATAGCACCAACAGTCATGCCAACCCATCCTATGGATCCAGCATTTATACTTTCGTGACCCCAGGCCCTGCACATGTTCCCTACTCTTGCAACTTCGAGTCCGATAGTGAAAATCAGAATTGGACATATACTAATGGCTCGTATACAAACCAATGGGTGATAGGAAGCGGTACCTATTCCAGCTCTTCCAGATCACTTTACATCACCAATAGCCCTTCCGCCACCACTCCGTCCAATACTTATACAGTTAGTTCTGCTTCTTCATACGTTTATGCCCACCGCGAGATTAGTGTTGCCTCTGCGGACGACTACATCGTGTCTTTCAAGTGGAAGGCAAAAGGAGAGTCGGGGTGCTGGGATGCCATGTATGCCGCACTTGTGCCGCCTGGAGCGACTTACCCTAGCGATGTTACTAGCAGTACCAATTCATTGCCGTCTGGCTATATCAATGTGGGCGATGTTTCGCAAAGTAATAGTACTACTGGTGCTTTCTTGTGGACCAATAGTGATATCGGTTGGCAAACATCAACCAAGACCGTTAGTCTATCGACAACGGGTACTTATAAGCTTGTGTTTTATTGGAAGAACGATGGCAGTGGTGGCGGCGATCCTCCCGCGGCCGTCGATGACATCAGCATCACTGTGGCACCAAAATACACCTTCAATTTCAGCAGTTCTCCTTCGGCTGGCGGAACGGTTACGGTTACAACAAACGGGAACAATGTAACTTCTGGAACATCCTGGTTGTCTGGAACCACATTCAACGTTTCAGCCACACCTGCCCAAGGCTATGCTTTCACCGGCTGGACATCTTCGGGTACGGGCGCTTCGGTGGCTAGCTCAAGCAATGCCAGCACCACTTTCACCATTGGCTCGGCAAATGCAACGCTGACGGCTCACTTTACACCTACCCACACCCTTACTGTCAGTGCCATCCCCTCAGCGGGCGGCACCGTAACTGGCAGTGGCACCTATTACGAGGGACAAACCATAAACATTACGGCCACCGCTAATGCTGGCTATAGGTTTACGGGTTGGACAGGCGCTACGGTGGCCAACCCGAGCAGTGCCAACACCACCTTCACCATGGGCACAGCCAACGCCACGCTGACGGCCAACTTTGAACTCATCCCCACCCACACCCTCACCGTCAACCGCAACAACACGGCAGGCGGCACGGTAAGCACCAACGGTGGCACCTATTACGAGGGACAAACCACATCCATTTCTGCCACTCCTGCCAGCGGATATTATTTCGCAGGTTGGACACTGATTGGCACGGGCAGCAGCCTCTCAACCACTACTTCAAGTCCCACCACCTTCACCATGGGCACAAGCGATGCAACGGTGACGGCCAACTTCTATTTGATAGAAAACGCGGGCGGCTCCGATGCCGACTGCGGCACAAAGGTGATTTATGTCTCCACCAGCGGCAACGACAACAACAACGGCTCTTCCACGGCCCCTGTTGCCACCCTCGCCAAGGCGCTCACCTTAGCCACGGGCGGCACGGCCAGCAACCCCGCCATCATCCGTATGGCCAGCGGCACATATAATATTAATACCCCCGTCAACCTCATCAGCAATGTGATCATCGACGGACAGTGGACGGCCAACACCACTACGGGCGTTTGGACCAAGGGCACGGCTGTGACCACCATCAACCGCACCAACACCAACGTGGAGATAAACAATGGCGGACCACGTCTCGTGGCCCTTGAAGGCAATGGCATCAACGGCTTCAAACTACAAGATATAAAGGTGACAACGGCAAACGCAACGCAAATGTCCAATATCACTCACACAGGAGAGGGAACAGGACATTCAGCTACAATCCCCACTTCAGGAACCACGATTTATCCTAATGCTGTAACAACGGGTTTCAAAGTGTACGATAACAGCTCATATTCGGGCTATTCTAGCAATTGGGACGGTTATCTTGTGCTCAAGCCCGCCAATGGTGGCATGTTGTCCGTGTCAGGTACTGTGGCTGTGGAAGGCTGTTGTGATTATGTAGGCGTTTTCAGTTGCGATGAACAAGGCAATGAAACTGAAACGTTAACCAATGGCTCGCACGGAAGCGGCACTTCAACATTCCAGATAGGTCCTTTCACTTCCACAAATCCTTCAGGTTGTTTGAAGATTAGGTTCAGATCCGACGTCTCGGTTACGAGTACCGGTGCCAACTTGACGATAACAGAAATTGGAGATGCGAGTGGCTATGGCGTTTCCACCTACGCCGTACATCTGAACGGCTGCTCCAGCTACGAATTCATCCGTTGCCAGCTGATGCCTGGTAATGCAAGCGCAGGTAAGAAAGGTGAGGATGGTGGTAAAGGTTCTAATGGTAGTGCAGGAAGCCAAGGTAGTGCAGGCACCACAAGCAGCAGCAGTAGTCAAATATCCAGCGGTGGCTCTTATGGCTCAGGTGGTTCAGGTGGCAGCGCTGCCACCACTTACTACGGCACAGCACCCACCTCTGGTGGTTCTGGTGGTAGAGGCGGTAGCGGCGGCGCTAGCAATGGAACAGGTGGTGATGGTGTCAGCGGAACAAGTGTCAATGGTGTAAGTGGTGGCTCTTATGGCTCCGCTGGCTCCGGTTCGGGCGGCAACGGCGGTTCGGGCAGTTACCCCTCCTCATCAGGCGCCTCAGGCTCAAACGGCAGCAATGGTAGCATTACCGCTTCTTCTTATGGACAATACTTCACCCCTGTTTCTGGAACTTCTGGTGCAGGCGGACAAGGCGGTTCCGGCGGCGGCGGCGGCGGCGGCGGCCATGGAGACTATGATGAAAAATTCTGTGGAGCTTTGGGCATTGGCGTTCGTAAATATATTCGCGCTAGCGGTTCAGGTGGTAGCGGCGGCGGCGGCGGCGGCGGCGGCGGCGGCGGCGGACAAGGCGGCTTCGGCGGCGGTTCGTCATTCGGCCTCTATCATTACGGAAGCACTTCCTTAGGTACACTTACTGACTGCTATATCGTCTCTGGTTCTGCCGGTAGTGGTGGTACTGGTGGTAGCGGTGGTAGCGGTGGTAGTTATGGCAGTGGCGGCTCATTACGGGGAGGTGTCTCTATTTCGACAGATTTTACTATTTGCGATGACATATCAGTAACTAGTGGTGCTGGCGGTGCTGGTGGTCGTGGTGCTAACGGCGGTACAGGTGGCCGTGGCGGCAATGGCGCCACGGGCGTGTCCTACAAGGTGGCCGTGGTCACCAGCAGTGGCCTGCAAAGCGGCCAGACCACCGGTTACGGCACTCAGCCTACCAACTACATCACCTCCATCGACTACGGTTCATCCTCAAAGCAGGGCTGTACAAACTCGCAAATTTCACTTAGCAAGTCATCAGGCTCGTGGGCAAGTGGTCAGTATGGCACGATGATCAACGACCAGGGCAGCAGCAGCTCTTCCTATACCACAAGCTCATCCAGCATCATCACGGGCTTCAACGCCACTGGCAACTACACCCCCGTGAGCGGCGGCCCGCAAGTCTTCATCTCCCAAGAGCGTACGCTTGGCGACATCACCGGAGAAGCACTCTGCGCGGGATCATCCTCGACATTTACCTATAGCGGTGAGGTCAACAATGGAGATGTCCTTTACTGGAACCTGCTTTCCAGAGATGGACAGACCACCTACGACTCACAAACAGTTGCGGCAGAATCAAGCTCCGACAATACCTACACCGTTGACGCTGACGCTCTCGGACTTACTGACGGGGATTTCTCCATCAAGCTCGAAATCAAGAGCGTTTGCTGCGGCCTCTCCGTGCCGATATGGAAAGATGTGGAGGTGTTGCCAACCCCTGCCGCTCCTACTAACCTGCAAGCTAATGACATCACCAGCACTACGGCCACGGTGTCGTGGAATGCTAATGGTGCCAGTAGTTGGCAGTATAGTATCGATAACGGCACAACATGGACGCCAACAAGCAGCACATCGGTGATTCTCACTGGCCTCACTGCAAGCACAAGCTATACCGTGCAAGTGAAAGCATTGAACGGTAGCTGTGAGAGTAATGTGGCTTCCACGCAGTTTACCACCCAGATTGTTTGCCCGGCAGTGGAAGTGGGAGACCTTACCTCCGAGTCAACCAACCAATACCTGCCATCAAACCCATTTTATAATTACACACTCTCCCAGCAGCTTTATACTCCTTGTGAAATCGGTACGGCGGGTGCCATCAATAGCATTTCATTCTTCAACAATGGCACCACACGTTATCCCATATATGACATCTATTTGGTGGAAACGGATAAAAGCAGCTTTAGCAGCTCCAACGACTGGATTACTGTAACCGCTGCCGACAAAGTGTATAGCGGCACAGTAACAATGACATCTGGCACTTGGACTACTATTGATTTTGACACCCCCTTCCAGTATGATGGAGACAAATACCTTGCCGTCATCATTGATGACAACATTGGGACATACGATTATTATATGAATTGCCGCGTATACGACGCTGAAGGGTATCAGGCCCTATATGTTTATAATGATTATACAGATTTTGACCCCACCAATCCTTCATCTTATTCAGGCACACGTTTGATGGTTAAAAACCAAATAAAATTCGGCATCTGCGATCAAACTACACCTTCTAATATGCCTACTTATGACATCGCAGTTTCTGAAAGTCCGGCTGGCTCTGGGACAGTTGTTGTTAGTAGCAATACCACCATGTGTTCTGATGTCACAGTTACTGCCACACCTTCTAATTGCTACCATTTTGTCAACTGGACTGAGAATGGTGTCGTGGTGTCAACGGATGCCACCTACACTTTCCCTGCCTCAACCGACCGGAATTTGGTAGCTAACTTTGTGGAATGGTCCTTAGACCTTACTCTTTCGGGTGGCAGCAGAAACTGTCTTGCGAATGGCACATCGGTCACCCTGAATGCCAACTATGATTGTGGTTCGTACACTCCCACTTATACTTGGTCAATCAGCAGCGGAAGCACCCCTGGCACAGCTTCTGGGGCAAGTTATTCAGTCTCACCCGCTGCAGCAAGCAACACCTATACGGTGACTGCAACAGCCAATGGGTGTAGCCAAAGCAAATCTCTCACTATTACCACTAAACCTGTTAATTTGACACTTTCGTCCAATGCCGGCACGGAATTGTGTGAGGGTACAGAAGCTATCATTACTGCTTCCGCAGTTGGCGCAACGAGTTATGTATGGAATAATAGCGGTACTGCTGGCACCGCTTCTAATGACACTTATACAGTAACCCCAGCAACTGGCACAAATAAATATCAAGTAACAGCCTATAGCGGAAGCTGTTCCGTTTCGGCAACTCTTTCTCTCCAAGTCACCACAACACCCACACTTGCCGTTACTCCCGATCTCGCTACGGCATGCTTGTTCGGCACAACAGAAGTGGTGATGACGGCTAGTGATCTGGCAAATTGTTCCTTGAATGATTACACCTTCTCAACAGGCACCGACAACTCGCAGTGGTACATTATTACGGATAGTATAAACATAATGAATGGTTCTACATCGACTGGAAACTATGCCTTTTCTCTTCTTCATGACATTGGTTTTGTCTTCCCCTTCGCTGGCGCTAAATACTCACAGTTCTCTGTAAATGCTGACGGAAATTTACGTTTAGGGTCAACTGTAACAGGAACATCCAGTTATACTTCCCCATTCTCATCTTCATATGCCAATCAAAACAATCCCAAAATTAATGGTATGGGTTTTGATGGTTTCTTCGACATTTCCAACTATGGCAACTATGTATACAAACAAGTCTTCGGCACAGCCCCCAACCGCGTGCTTGTTGTGGAATTCAGAGAATCCCCATATAGTTCGAGTTATCGACAATACACATGGAATTGGCAGGTTCAGTTGAGCGAAAATGGAGATGTACAAATTGTATATGGTTCAACAACTCCTGGCAGCTACTATTATTCCAATCAAATCGGTCTGTGTGTGAATGCTTCGGATGGTTATACCATTAGCACTACTGAACATACTGCCACCCATTTCACCAATGGAACCAGTACCACCAATACGGCTGCGAATTCATGGCCAGGAGTTGACAGATACTATCGTTTTACTCCTGCAACCCCATCATTCTCATGGGATTATGAAGGAACAGCAGGCCTGGCTACTACAGAATATGGCACAAACGATACTTATACGGTTACTCCGACCTCTTCCACGAATACCTACACGGTTACTAACACCGCCACCAACTGCTCAGCATCAGTCTCGGTAGATGTATTGACACCTGTTAGCATCACAGCACTGGAGAACACAGTTATCTGCATGGGTGAGTCTGTCACTTTCGATCCTCAAGCCACGGGAGACGGCACATTGAGCTACAGCTGGACCAAGGACGGTCAGCCTGTTGAAGGCAATGCCACCTTGACAGCCAGTGCTGCTGGCACCTACGCCGTAACAGTGACTTCCACCATCGGCAACTGCACCTCTACGGAAAGCACCAGCGCAACGCTGACGGTGAACGACGTTCCTAGCGTGACCGACATCACCGCTCCTGCGGCAGTCTGCTCAGGGAACGCACTCACCATGACCCTCCCGACTGTGACCGCCAACGGCTCCGACATCACCGCAGAGGGCTGGCAGATCAGCGCGAACGGCACCGACTTCAGCGCCTTCAACCCGAGCACGCCTGTCACCTACAGTCAGAACGGCTACTATGTGAGATACTACGCCACCAACGGCTGCGGTACGACCAACGGCAACGCCGTCCAGATTACGGTGGACAGTTTGCCGGCGATCGCCGACATCACCACCACCCCCGATGATTTGTGCAACGGCAATACGTTGGATCTCAACGCTTTGCAGACGACGATCACACCCAATACGACCAGCGAGTGGACCCGTGGTTGGAAGTTGACGAAGGACGGTGTCTCCGACACGCTGACCTCCGCCACGCAGTTCGCTTTCGGCCATACCTACACGGTCTATGAAGTGGCCACCAACCACTGCGGCACGACCAATGGCAACGCCATCGCTGTCACGGTGAACGACGCCCCCGTCATCGACAACATCGACGCCCCGAGCGCCATCTGCCACAACAATGCGATCAACATGACTCCGCCCACAGTTGATCTGCACGGCACCACAGTGTCGGAGAACGGCTACGCCTGGCAGTTGAAGATGGGTGAAGGGGAATGGACCGACATCCTCCTGCCCAGGAACTTCACTTACAGCGAGAACGGCAGCCAACTCCGCTACAGCGTGAACAGCAGTTGCGGCCTAGTGTATAGCAACGCCGTCACCGTCACGGTTGATAGTCTGCCGTCCATCGCCGACATCACCGCACCCGCGGCTGTCTGCCACAACGGCACTTTGGACCTGACCGCTCCGGCGTACGATCTGAAGGGTTCCGACCTTGTTTCCAAGGGCTGGCAGATCAGCACCGACGGCACCAACTATGCCGCCTTCGACCCGACGGCCGCGGCGACCTTCAGTCTGAACGGTCAGCAGGTCCGCTACCATGTCGAGAACGGCTGCGGCGACTCCTACAGCAACGCCGTGACCTTGACGGTGGACAGCTTGCCGGCGATCGAGCCGCTGGCCACACCCGACCTCCTGCCGGTGGGCGGTCACCTGACGCTCTCGCAGCTCATGCCCGCCAGCAGTTGCAACGCGGCCTCCTGCACCGACGGCTGGCTGCTGAGCACCGACAGCGGCACGCCCGTCGAACTGACCGACGCCAACACCTTCGAACTGGGCCATCTCTATGAGATCAGCTATTGGATGACCAACGTCTGCGGGACGACGACGACCGCGACCGTGGAGGTGCTGGTCAAGGCCATCCCGACCATCGCCACGCTCGTGGCTCCGGCCGCCCCGATCTGCCACAACACGTTGCTTGACCCGACCGCGCCGGCGGTAGAATACAACCACTCCTCCGCGCACGGTACGGGCTGGCAAATCGGCGCCACCGCAAGCGGTCCGTTCACCGATATCGACCTGTCCACCCAGCCGTTGCTGTACAGCCAGAACGGCTACTATGTCAGATACTACGCCATCAATGAAGAAGGCACGGGATACAGCAATGCGGTCCCGGTCGTGGTTGACAGTCTGCCCGCCGTGGCCACGGTCGGCACGCCGGAGATGATCCAGCAAGGCCATGGCTTCACCGCGGAGCAGTTGGCGGCCATCGCCCCGGACTACGTCTGCCATGCGGACGCCTGCACGCTGGGATGGAAGTTGACCACCAACGGCGTGACCGACACGCTCACTACCGAGATGGCGCTCTTCTTCACGAACACCTATTCCATCTTTGCGGTCGTGACCAACCACTGCGGCGTGACCGCTTCCGCGCCCGTCGCTGTGAGCGTGAGCGCGACTCCGATCGTGTCGGCTCTGACCGCAGACCCGGTCCGCGTGTGCCACGGCACCGCCTTCAACTGGAGCGCGCCCACTGTTGATGACCGTGGCAGCGCCATCACCAGCGAGGGTTGGGAGTACGCAGCCACCGCCGCCGGTCCCTACACTTCGTACGACATGACCGCCCCGGCGCAGTACATCCACAACGGCTACTACATCCGCTACCATGCCGTCAACGCCTGCGGCGACGGCTTCAGCGACACGGTCCAGATCACGGTCGATTCCCTGCCCGTCGTGGCTCCGTTGACCGCGATGAGCGAGGCCGTCTGCGACGACCACACCTTGGGCTTCACCGCACCGACCTACAGTGAACGCGGCTCCGCCGTCACGGGCGGCCATTGGGAGATCAGCGAGGACGGCGAGAGCTATGCCACCTTCGACATGGCCCAGCCCGTCAACTTCTTCCAGAACGGCTACACAGTCAGATACGCCGCGGAGAGCGGTTGCGGATCCGGCTACAGCAACGGCGTGACCATCCTCGTTGACAGTCTGCCGGTCGTGGCCACCCCGGCTGTTCCGACCGCAATCTGCCACAACCGCCGTCTTACCCTGCAGGTTCCCGAAGTCACCCCCAATACGGACGACGAGGTGACGGGCGGCTGGCAGATGAGCGCCACCGGCGACGAGGCCGACTATGCCGAGTTCGACCCGAGCAGCAACGTTCCCTACAGCCACAACGGCTACTATGTGAGATACTACGCCACCAACCACTGCGGCACGACCTACAGCACCGCCATCCAGATCACGGTTGACAGCATTCCGGAGATCGCTCCGCTGTCCGTGCCGGCCGACGTCTGTCATGACGAGCCGCTGACTTTGGTGGAGCCCACAGTCACCCCCCACACCGATCTTACGGTATATACGGGCTGGCAGTTGAGCGCCGACTACGGCGAGTTCTTCGACATCGATCCCGACATGCAGATTCCTTACAGCTATGACGGCTATTACCTCAGATATTACGCCATCAACCACTGCCGGGCAGTCTATGGCACCGCGGTCCAGATCACGGTTGACAGCTTGCCGATGTTGTCCGACATCACCGATCCCGAGGTGATCTGCCACAACGAGACGCTGGATCTCACCGTGCCGACGACAATCGAGGACAAGGGTTCCGACATCTTCCACCAGGGCTGGCAGATAAGCGCCACCGGTGAGGAGGCCGACTACGCCGACTTCGACCCGGCCACGACGGTCCCGTTCAGCCAGAATGGCTACTATGTAAGATACTATGCGGAGAACGACTGCGGCACGACCTACAGCAACGCCGTCCAGATCACCGTTGACAGTCTGCCGGCCATCGCCGACATCGCCACCCCGGACCCGATCTGCAGCGGCAGCACGCTGGATCTCGACGCCATGCAGACGAATGTCGAGCCGAATACGGACGGCACTTGGAGCCGCGGTTGGAAGATGACCGTTGACGGCACTGAGGACACGCTGACGTCGGCCACGACGTTCGTGTACGGCCACGCCTACACGGTCTATGAAGTGTCCACCAACCGCTGCGGCACGACCTACGGCAACGCTGTCCAGATCACCGTTGACAGTCTGCCGTCCCTTGAGGACATCACCGCGCCCGCGGTCGTCTGTCACAACGGAACCTTGGACTTGACCGCTCCGGCAGTAGATAACCACGGTTCCGACATCACCGCCAGCGGCTGGCAGATCAGCGCGAACGGCACCGACTTCAACACCTTCGAGCCGAGCACGGCTGTCACCTACAGCCAGAACGGCTACTATGTGAGATACTACGCCACCAACACCTGCGGCACGACCTACGGCAACGCCGTCCAGATCACGGTTGACAGTCTGCCGGCCATCGCCGACATTACCGTCCCGGATCCGATTTGCAGCGGCAGCACGCTGGATCTCGACGCCATGCAGACGGATGTCGAACCGAATACGGACGCCACCTGGAGCCGCGGCTGGAAGATGACCGTGGACGGTACTGCGGACACGCTGACGTCGGCCACGACATTCGAGTACGGCCACGCCTACACGGTCTATGAGGTGGCCGCGAACCGCTGCGGCACGACCGAAGGCAACGCCGTCGAAATCACGGTGAACGATGTCCCGACCATCGCGACGCCTGCCGATGTGGAGGCCGTCTGCGAGGGCACCGTCCTGACGCTGACTGCGCCGGATGCCGAGGACAACGGAAGCGAAGTGACGACCACCGGCTGGGAGATCAGCGCCGACGGCGTCAACTACGACGACTTCGATCCGGCGACTCCGACGACGGTGGCCATGAACGGCAGCTACCTGCGCTACAGAGCCACCAACGGTTGCGGCGACGGCTACAGCAACAGCGTGAAGATCACGGTGAACGCGCCGGTACACGCGGCCTACACCGAGGCGGCCTGCGGTTCCTACGAGTGGAACGGCACGGCCTACACCGAAAGCGGCGACTACACCTACTCGCACACCGACGCGAACGGCTGCACGCAGGTGGATACGCTGCACCTGACCATCAACAACCCGACGCATCTGGCCTACACCGAGACGGCCTGCGGCGAATACGAGTGGAACGGCACGGCCTACACCGAAAGCGGCAACTACACTTACGAACATGAGGACGCGAACGGCTGCACGCAGGTCGATACGCTGCACCTGACCATCGACAACGCACCGACGGTGGCGGAGATCACCACCCCGGCGGTCATCTGCCACAACGACGTCCTGACCCTGGCTGCCCCGAACGTCACCGCCAACACGAACGGCACGGTGACCACGGGCTGGCAGATCAGTGCTGACAATGCCGACTACGCCGAATTCAATCCGGAGGACGAGGTGCCGTACAGTCTGAACGGCTACCATCTGAGATACTACGCCGCCAACAGCTGCGGCACGACCTACAGCAACACGGTGACGATCACCGTCGATAGTCTGCCGGCCGTGGAGGCATTGAGCGACATCGACCCGATCTGTTCGGGCACCGCCATCGCCGACATGGATGCCCTCGTACCCGCTTACGCCGCCAACGCGGCCAGCGCGACCGGCACCTGGATGCTCACCGTCAACAACGACGAGCCCGTGGCGTTCACGTCCGGCACCGCCCTCACCTACGGTCCGGCCTACCAACTCGACTACTGGGTGACGAACCATTGCGGCACCACTGCCGCGGGCGCCAAACCGGTGGTCGTGAAGGCCCTGCCGACCTTCGCCACCAACCTGACAGTGCCCGATGCCGTGTGCGACGGACAGAGTCTGGAGGATGTGCTGACGGCCCCGACGGTTGACAACTTCGGCACCACCGACACCTACTCCTGGATCATCTGCGCCACCGGCGACGGCGAATACGAATCGCTTGACATCACCACGCCCGTGACCTACGCCCAAAACGGCTACTACGTGCGTTACCTTGTCGGCACCGAGTGCGGCGACGTCAGGTCCAACCCCGTACAGATCACGGTCAATATCGCGCCCACCGTCGCCACGTTGGGCGACGACCTCGACCTCTGTCCTTACACCGAGTTCACCCCGGCCGTTCCCGCCATCGACGACCATGGTGTGGAATTGACCGCCCAGGGTTGGCAGCGCGTGGAGAACGGCACGCCTGAAGATGTCACCTTCCCGCAGACACTCCGCGTCGATACCTGGAACGGTGCGCAACTCCGCTACATCGCCACCAACGCTTGCGGGACATCCGTCTCCGACACCCTCATGGTGACTGTGAGCCAAGAGTTCGAACTCCAGCCCGCTGCCTCTCGGGAGCACACCTGTGCCGGCACCGGCGTCGAGTTGTCGGTCACCAGCACGATGGAGTGCGACTCCTATGTCTGGAGCAGCGACGCCCGCGGCGGCCTTGACGCCACCAACGGCGCCCAGGTGTCCGCCCACAACGCGGCCCCGGGCATCCACACCTACACCGTCGTTGGCACCAACGCCAACGGATGCAGCATGTCCGGCACCATCGACGTAAACTTCCACGCTTACACCTCCTACGACACCGTGGCCGTCTGCGTCACCGACATCCCGTACACTTACGACGAGGGCTACACCTTCCGTGAGTCCGGCAACTACGACATCCTCTACCCGATCGTGGAGAACGGCTGCGACAGCATCGTCCACCTTACCCTCCAGATCAACGACGTGGTCGTCGAAGACATCCATTACGGACTCTGTGGTCCTAACGACAGTTACTACTGGGATGTCACCGGGCTGACCTACACCGAGCCGACCCGCGACACCGTTGTACTTCACTACAGCAACAATCCGTCGTGTGACAGTGTCATCTACCACTTCACCATCGTGGAAGGTCCGGTCTATTTCGCCATTGACGACGACCACCTGACGGCTCCGGCCACGGAGACCATGGGCACCAACGTGTTCGCGGCCACCGACTGCCCGCTCTACGAGGGCACCGAAGCAGCCATCGACTTCGAGCTCTTCAAGGACGGCGAGCCGGTGCGTGCAGAGGATTACGGCACGCTGAACATCAGCACCACCATCAATCCGCTGGACATCACCTTCGGCAGAGACGTGCGTGACGCCTCCGGCAGCATTCCGGGCACCACCTTCAACATGTACGATTACGACTACGACTACTTCTATACGGATGCCATGAGAGGCCTGACGCACCATGTGACCGCCGCTTGGAACGAACCGGGCGAGTACATGCTGGTCTTCCGCTTCGCCCTCCGCGAAGGCGGTCAGGACTACGTGTACCAGAGCGTACCCGGCCAGACCCTCGGCGGCGCGGGCAGCCACTTCCTGGAGCATGTCGTGGCCGACACCCTCTACATGACGGTCACCGGCGACGCGCCGGTCATCCCCGAGGAGCCCGAGCCGACCGTTGAAGGCCTGATCGACATCGACACCACCACCTTCGCTGAGGAGCTCAACACCACCAGCACCCTGTCAGTCAACGTGATTGACAACAGCGAGTTGGGCTACTACGGTCAGATCAAGGTGGCCCTCGACTACGAGGTCTATCGCGACGGCGAGTTGGTGAACAACGTGGCCGACTACGGCACGTTGAACTACGCCACCTACTACGACCAGATGAACGACTACGTGGGCCGCAACCTGACGGCCGGCAGCGGAAGCATCCCGCAATCGACCTTCCGGGTGATCTACTATCAGTACGGCTACTTCTACCTCGACTTCCTGGCCAACACCACCAGCCGTCTGACGGCGACCTGGAACGAGCCCGGCGAGTACAAGGTGAAGTTCAGACTCACCATGCGCGAAGGCGGTCAGGACTACGCCCTCGTTTACGGCTACCAGCAGCATATCGTCGGCGGTGGCGGCTCCACCCCGAGCACGCTGCTCGACATTGACTCCG
>JAEEGG010004214.1_pt1 | contig 34971 bp, 31 predicted proteins | sample 9134161 | NCBI WGS metagenome assembly JAEEGG01 (sample SAMN16246543, study PRJNA631951) | gut metagenome | biome: gut microbiome; feature: rumen; material: CR-attached | host: Bos | place: Iran: Karaj | collected 2018-10
CTGCTGTCAGGGGGATTGAAGGAAGTAGTAATGATACGTCAGAGGAAGTGGCCAGATACAACCTTTCCGGCCGTCCTTGTTCTCCAAGCGATAAAGGCGTTCAGATCATAGTTTACTCCGATTTTACAACCAGAACCGTCATTTCTGATTAATAAATGTTATAGAAATCGCATTATTTACACTTTTATTTGTATCTTTGTCTCAAATTTAAAGCTTAGGATACGATCTTTACTGAATAAGGGCCCTATGGATACAGAACTTAAAATAACCGGATTGAATCAAGTATATGGTGTGGTTGACAAAGAAGTGACTGAGATTGTCATTCCTAATACTGTGGTTTCTATCAAACCTAATTCATTCAAGGGATGCAAGAAGCTTAAGACTGTTAAGATACCAGATTCAGTTAACACAATTGGCTCAAGTGCATTTGAAGGATGCTCTTCATTGAAGGAGATTGTATTGCCTCTGAATCTTAGCATAATTGATGCGAATGTTTTTACTGGTTGTACTTCTCTTCGCAAAGTTTATATTAAAGATTATGTTGATAAAATTGCTTTGACTGCTTTTATTGATTGTAAGCGGGTTGAGGAGTTTGTAGTATCAGAAGACAATTATAAGTTCTGTTCCGTAGACGGCAGTATATATAATCGTAACAAAAATATTCTCTATAGAGTACCCGCAAAGACAAAACAAATAAATTTTGCGATTAACAAGAAGGTTAAGAAGATTGAGGCGACAGCTTTTCGTGGTTGTACAACTATTGAAACTGTTACCTTTCCAGAAAAAGAAACAGTTTTGCGTAGGAGCGTATTTGAAGGATGTAAATCTTTAAAGGAAATAAGCTTACCTGATACTATTTTTCAGGTTGAGGACTCTGTCTTTTCTGGTTGTAGTTCACTTAAGGAGATAAAATTGCCAGATAATGTAACTTATCTGCCTTACTATTGTTTTAAGGATTGTACTTCTCTAGAAAAGATAGAATTCCCAAGCAACTTCTGGGGCATTCAAGATACTGCATTCCAAGGCTGTACCTCTTTGAAAAACGTCTTTTTACCTGCCAGCACTTGCGTCATAAACAATTCTGCATTTGCAGGCTGTAAATCTTTGGAAAGAGTTGATATCAGTCCAGACAATTCAAAATTAGCTTCTGTTGACGGAATTGTTTATAGCAAAGATATGTCTAAAATTGTGCTCTATCCTTCAGCACATCTTCAGGATTGTTATACAATTCCAGATTCAGTTAATCATTTACATAGTGATTTATTCGATAACTGCAAGAATCTTCGAGAAATCCATATCCATGACTTTATTTCAATAGAATCAAAGGCTTTTAGAGATTGTTCTTCTTTGGTTGCGATACACATATCTGTTCATAACTTGGCCCATGCTCCGATAGACAAGAATGCATTTTTCGGCGTTGATAAAAAGAAATGCATTTTATATGTACCTCAAAGGCTTTCCAGTGATTATCGGAAGCATCCAGCTTTTTCTGCATTTGACGTCATTGAAGAAGATATCCCAAAAGATGGAGACCATTCTGACTTAGAAATGGTGGAATTCAGTCCAGATGGGAAAACCCTGATTTCAGTCAAAGACTATTGTAAGCCATATATAATTAGTTTTGATATTCCAAATGGGATTACAACCATTGGGGATCATGCTTTCGCAAACTGTGTTTCGCTTGAACATGTTTCATTCCCCGACACACTTGAAACCATACAAGTCGGGGCATTTAGTAGATGTCGCAACCTTAAGCAATTGTCCCTTCCTAATAGCCTTCGTGAAATACAGAATTATGCCTTTGCTGAGTGCGGTTCAATAACACCCAATTTCCTGCCTGAGGGTGTCAGAAGGTTGAGATATAATATAATTGACAAAGCGACTATTTCTGAGGTATACATACCATCAAGCGTGAAGAGGATTGATACAGAGACCTTTAAGGGATGTGCCCAATTGTCGGAAATAGTAGTATCCCCCGACAATCCATATTTTACTTCTATCGAAGGGGTGCTGTATAACAAGGACATGACAGAACTTATCAGTGTCCCACAAAGTACTAAGATCATAGACTTCAAAATTCCAGATAGTGTTTTGACAGTATCTGAAAATGCTTTCCATAAGTGTACAGGCATCAAGAGCATATGCTTAAATGATGCAGTAGAATCATTCCCAGTTTCTATATTCACTAATTACTTGATTAATTTGGACAGTATCACTGTTGGTGGGGAATCCAAGTTGTATCAGGTAAAGGATGGAGTTCTTTTTAGCAAGGATGGTCAGGAACTAGTAAAGATGCTCCGCAAAGCCCAAGTACAGGATTATGTAATTCCGGATGGTGTTAAAAAGATTCACGATCACGCCTTCAAGGGATGTGGAAAGCTACAGACGATTACCATACCCCAAAGTGTCTCAGAAATAGGTCATAGTATCTTTGATGGCTGTAAAGGAATAACAACTTTAAAGTTACTTTGCGCCCTTTCCGACCTCTATTGGTATACTTTCACTGAATTGGATAAGAAGAAATGTAAGGTATATGTTCCTGAGATGTCGTTCAGATATGGATTCAAAGGAACTGCCATTGAAAACTTTGATGTCTATTCTCTTAAAGAACTGGAAGCGGGTGTTAATCCCGATTCAGAAGTGATAGTGGAAGTAAGTGTTGATGAGAAGGGTTATGCCTTGAAACTCGGAAAGAAAACAAAAATCACGGGTGACTTCCATCTTGAAGATATTGAAACCATCTCCCCCCGCATATATGACTATTTAGACGTTTCAGAGGCTACTTTCGGCTCCCAGATGGAAGAATGGTCTCAGTTCTTGGGAATGAGCCACTCTGGACCGGTTTATGGAAATAGTGGTATACGAGAGGTTGACATCCTATTGAGATTTATCTCCAATATCAAAGTGGCCACACTTGTACTCCCTGATGACGTTCAGCGCCGTCATATCAATGCTGCAAAGAACAACAAGTATATTAGGCAATTGATAGTTCGTGACTCATGTAAGTTGTTCTCCTATGTTGATGGCAAATTGATGAATAAGAAGAAAACCCTGACTGTTTTTGAGTCCAAGAGACGAGAATAATAGTCGCCCAGCTCAAAGAGTTGATGAAAGGTTAGTGTATAATTAGATTTCATATCAAATGAATGAGATGATCTCCTATCTAAAAGACTATCGTGAAGAAGTTCCCGCCTGGCTTAGTGATTACCTCCAGGGGAAGCAAATCTCGTTTAAGGACATTATGTCTTCGAGAGTAGGGTATTATCCTGGAAGTGGATACGATGGGACATTAATTAAAGTGGGTAACATGTCTCATTCAGTACATTCTTTCCTCTATGTGGACTATTTGGTTAAGAGAAAGGAGCTGGAGGACCATATTGCCCAGAAAAATAGTATTCGCGGATATCACCCTATAGGAGAGGTGGAATGGCAGGAACGTGATATAATGCCCAATGGCCAGTATCCCTACAACATCACAAAGGAGCCATTGCATGGCAAACCTAATACTTTTGTTGATCCTGACGAGAAGCCCTACTGTTTCTCCCTCATTATGGAACGAGATAAGGATAGAGATGACTCATGGGGTGCAGAGCATTTTGTTGTTACATTCCTTTATGCCGATGGTATAGCAACGTATTACCAGCTATTTGTGAAAGAATACTCAAAGGCTCCGTGGATCTTCCTTCTCCAGGATCATGGGTTTGGCTGTAACTATGACTGTTTTGGCAGAGGTGGGCTCTTAGATTGTATCATCCGGGAGAACCATTGCTATCCCCAATATGTTATATGCGCCAGCAACACCCGCATCTGGAACGGATATGAACAAATAAAGGATGTTTCACCTGTGTATGGAGGTATGCACCAACACAGGCGCGATTTATATGTTTTTAGTTCAACTATTTCTTAAACTATGAAGTCAAGTAAAGAATACTACAGTGAGATTTACTATTCTGGAGCGGATCGTTACTTCGAATGTAAAATGAGGGCTCAGGAATATTACATTAAGAAGAATAATGAGAAGTCTTCGAAAGGAGAAGAACGTGATAGTTACCAATTCAGTTATATCTGCTATGACGGCGAAAAGGGCCAGATCCAAGGTCTGACAGCTTTTAATGTCCGGCTGCCAGAAACAGATTATGTTCGCCTCCTTACGCTTCAATTGTATGATAAGGAAGGCATGACATATAACCATATTCTTTTCATTGCACCAGACATCATCCAGGCTATTGACAAGCAAGTTGAGTCAAGCTTTGGAAAACAGGACGGCACTGTGAATTGCCTTCCGTATGTAGTTTCTTTCGATGAGATCATTGAAGACGCAAAGAAAGTAGAAGAAACGATGTCGACAGACAAAGACTCTTCGTCGAATGAATTAAAATCTTATGAGTTTAAGGTTTGGATTGATGGTAATTATTACTTTGAAGATGAAGAAATTGAAGCAGAGATTATGCTCTCAGACGATGAGGTTGAGACAATTAAGAAACTTGTAAGAGAGTACGACTCTGATTTGTCCTGTGGGTTAATGCCCATTCTCAAAGAAGGAGACGCCCATCTGTACAATAAGTTCTTTAGCGAAATATACCCACCTGTTTTCTACGAACTTTTCCAACGGGATGAAATGTTTGAACCCATACCAGGTGATGAAGGAAAAGAATGGGAAGAAGAAGATGTTATATATCTGATGGAGACCTATGGCGATGGTTATGATTTCGACGATGCTTACATATGTTATATACCCGAAGATATGATGCCGCCGAAGATGACGCTGACAAAAGGAATGTCAAAAGATGAGATGCTCAAATACATCAGGAAATGGAATAGCATGCGAAACGACATCTATGATAATATAACCTGTTATCATGATATTCCCGTTTCCGATCAAGACCATTATAATGAAGTTATCGAGAATAGACTTCTTTCTATACTCACAAAGTCAATCGAGGAAAATGATGAGTCATCATTGGCTTCTGAAGATTTTGACCCTTTCGAGAATATTGTCTCGACAATGATAGCAAACGAGATTTACGAAGAATGTAATAATAATAATTAACAAAAGAAACATGACTGACAATTCAAAGAAACAATACACTATCAAAGGTAAGATAATTGGAACTTGGAATGAACATTATGTCGATATAGATGTAGAACTCACTGACAATGGACTAGAACAGATAAAAGCACAAATCAAGGATCATCCAGAATGTGATGACCTTAGACAGATCATTGAAGATGATTTCCCAGAATTGCATAAAAAAATTCAAGAAGTACTCATAAAGGCAGCCTATGAGCATTATGTACAGGAAGGTATAGACGACGGTATGACTCGCGAAGAAGCCGAAGGTGTTGAACTTATGGGAAATGAATATTCTTGTCCTATCCCCAAAGATTGGCCAATGAAATATATATTTCAGGTCATGGTTGCTATGACTTATGAGGACAAGGACATAGAAGTGGAAGTGAAACTCACAGAGGACGAAGTAAATAGAATCAGAGAGTTGGTTGCAGCAAGCGTTGCAACTGAGGAAATGACACAAGATGAAGATGACTATGTACCAGAACCAGACCTTCTCCAGGTTCTCGACGATGGAGAGCCCAAGCTTTTCAAGAAATTCTGGGATGTCATCATGCCTCATGTATTTGTTGAAATGTTAATCAATGGTATTGACAACGGCGACATTGAGCAACATGAAGACGATAACTTTTTTGACTACCATGAGGCAGACTTCGACGATCTTTACGACATGTATGGTGACGAAATGGAATTAGAGCACTCCAGTTGCTGCATTTGTAGAATTCCAGAGGCATTTGTAGGAAGGGCGTAGCAAGGAAGAAGCAAGGGGCAAGCATAAAGAGTGCTTTACCCTTGCTGAGAGTTGGCCAAGAGGTTCGGTAGTGTTTCGACAATGTTTCGGTTATGTTTCGGTAGGGTAAGAAGAGGGATAGTAGAGTCCAAGAAGAGGGGAAGAAGACTGCTCTGTTGAATTCAAGCATGTGGAACGCGATGCTTTCAAAGCTGAGCTGCGGCATGTAGAAGGTCATGGTGACTTTTGGTTGCTGCATCAGCAGGCCGAACCACATGTGGTGGTACACATTCAACTGGCCAAGGACGAGAATGACTTTGATCGTATCCTCGGTTGGTTTATCGAACAGCAGAAGCTACATGAGTTCGTGCGTGGCAACTATTCATTCGTCAGTGCATTTGCAGGTTGCAACCGTGAAGAACTACACATGCGCTATCCAGACAACATCAAGAGTATTGTGTGCGCCCTGAACGACTCAGCCCGATGGTGGCATGAATATAGTAAAGAAGTAAAAATAGAGAATATGTAGATTAGAAAAAAGCGTGGTTGTCATGCCATTTTTTGCCTAATTCGCAAAAAAATAGTTGAATTTCATTAAAAATTTGCTCTATTACATAATAATCTGAATCTTTTTCGCTATCTTTGTGCCATATTTACTCTAACAATAAACAATGATGGATAAAGACATGAATCGTCTCAAAGTTGTTCTCGCGGAAAAGAAGCGAACCAACAGATGGTTGGCAGAACAACTCGGAAAAGACCAAGCGACTATATCAAAGTGGTGTACAAATACAAGTCAGCCGGGTCTTGAAACATTATATCAAATAGCCAAACTTTTAGGGGTCGAAGTACAAGAATTGTTACAGCCTGTTGAGAAAGTGTTAGGCAAAGCATCATTAAAAACTCATAATGAAAAAGTTGAGATATAAATGAAAACAAATAAAAGTCCATATTCAGCATCAATGACAGGCTGTGGCTTAGTCTTCAACGAATTCAATGCCGTTCTTCCACTATTGATGGAACCTAATGGCAAAGATTTGCTGAAGAACGAGGTTCGCGAGAACCGTTATTTGATGATGAACTCAGAAAACACCAGAAAACGTTGTGCCTCTGAATTGCAGAAGCGTTATGATGCTGTGCCTGTATCATTCTGGGAGTATTATATGAACCTCTCAGAAGAAGACAAACGCATAGCACTACTTTATTCGCTTCTAAAGGCATATTTGGTTCTTAAAGATCTCCATCAAAATGTTGTTCAGCGGCAATGGTTGTCAATCGAGAGGACACTTACAAGTGACAATCTCATGATGGAACTTTATAACATATCCTCTCGCGATGAGTTTGTTGATTCGTGGTCGGACAAGACTAAAGAGAAAATCGTCTCTTGGTATCAAACCGTTTTAATACAGGTTGGGATATTGTCTCGCCAAGATCACAAATTGACTTCGATAAGATTAATAGATGACAGTTGGTTTAAGGAGAACGGCGAAAGCTGGTTCCTCGAGGCCTGCTTATTATAAACAGAAGTGCTTATGACCATTCAACAGCTATATGCCAAACTCTGCACGCCAGAGTTTCAAGACACCGCCAACGGAAGTCTTAACTACAATGTTTATATATATCAGTATCCCGCAGAAAAAGAGTATTCCATGCGTGAGAACATTGTTGACTTCTGCGACAAGTTGGCACGCCCTGCTATTTATGTAGATGTTCTCGCTCTCAACCTTTTTACAGAGTTTTGTGAATACCTAAAGCAGACTCCTTTAGGAGATACAACCGCCTTACAAGATATTCTTGAAGGGGAAAGCGATTTCCCTGATCAAATAGCAGAAGAGCTGTCGGATATTTGTCGATCGAAAGAATTCTATGAGTTTATTAACCAACGAATAGAAAAGCATCTTGAAGAGCAGCATACAGGAAGTGCTACTCCTTACATCTTTGTATTCGGTATTGGCAGTATGTTCCCATATTTACGTGCCAACGTTTTCCTGACCTGCATGGAGCAATTTAATCAAGTCAGCCGTTACAAGATTATTATTTTTTATCCAGGAGTGAGCAAGGACAATTCTTACCGCCTATTTGGTCGGCTTGATGATATGCATGCCTACCGTGCCACATTACTTAATTTCGAAGAATAACAAATCAAAGCACCAGTAATATGAAATATAAAGACCTATTTTTCAATGACATTGATCGCGATGTAAATCCTGCCGTATCAATCACTGACGACAATGCTAAAACCATTGAGACGGAGATTAATGAATACGTCTTTACCGACGACATCATCAACAATCTTTATGATCTTCTTGTAACTGTTAAAGACCTGAAGAAGCTCAATACTCACGGAGATTGGGTCAACATTCATGCACATGTTGGAGCTTGGATAGATGGTTACTACGGATCTGGTAAGTCCCATTTCCTGAAATATCTCAGCTATTGTCTTCATCCCGCACATAGTGCTGATGCTTTTGCTCGCTATATTGCAGCCGTAGAAGCCATTGATCCTTTGGACGGCAGTCATGATATAAAGCCATCGGCAGACAATTTGCGTGACATTCAGAAGTGGGTATCAACTGCCATTGTAAAAACCTGCAATATCAATCTTCTGACATATAAAGATGACAATGATAAAGGACAACAGCATACCTTCCTGAAAATATTCTGGAGTCTGTTCAATCAGATGCGTGGCTACAATTACACCCAATTCGAATTGGCACAGCATTTGGAGAAAGCCCTAGATGAAGAAGGAGTCCTTGATCAGTGGCACCATCGTATGGAAGAGATGAACTATGCTTGGAATACAGCTGCAGGCGCGTCAGCCCTGGCTACCCGGCGTCTGAACATTGCCATTGAGGAAGCCAAGAAACTTGCTCCGGATCTTGACTACGAAGCCATCCGTGCCAGTATTCTTGCCAAAAAAGATGTGGTTAGCAATGACACATTTGCAGATGAGTTGCGCGAATATCTGAATAAACAGCCCGACAATGGCAATAATACCCGTATCATATTCCTTGCTGATGAGGTCAGTATGTTTATTGATGGCAACCACTCCATTCTAGGTCAGCTTCAAGAAATGATTACCCGCACGTCTGAGGTCTGCGACAACCGTGTCTGGATATTCTGTACAGCTCAGCAAAATCTAGAACAGGTTATTACCGACTGCCACGTTCAGAAAACCACAGAAGAGTATGGCAAGATTATGGGGCGCTTTGAAGTACGTCAGTCTCTGGAGTCAACTAGTGCCAAATACATTACTCAGCAGCGCATTCTTGATAAGAAGCCCGAAGTGGTTGGTAGCCTGGAAAGAATCTATAATGACAAGAGAACGGCACTTGAAGCCCAATATAATCTGCCCGTTAAATACGAGGGATTCAAAGATAAGGAAACATTTGTGGGTTATTATCCATTTGTTCCTTTCCAGCTTGACTTGATACTGAAGGTTTTCGAAGCCTTCCAATATCATGGATACGTGATGAAAGAGGTTAAGGACAACTCACGTTCCATTATCCGCGTTACTCATGCTACAGCCAAGAAGAATCAGAACGAGGAGGTCGGAAAGTTTATGTCGTTTGACCAGTTCTACAACACCATGTTCAAGAACTCGCTCCAAAATTTGGGAACCAAGGCAGTTGACAGTGCCCTGAAAGTAGTGAGGACTCACACCGATGCTGCTTTTGGTGAACGAGTAGTGTATGTCTTGTTCATGGTTTGCAATCTGCTTGAAAACGACAGAAAAGATTTCCCTGCTTCACTCGATAATATCACCATCTTGTTGATGGACAACATTGATGAAAACAAACTGCAACTGAAGAACCGCATACAGGCAGTAACTGATTTCCTCATTGATCGCCATGTCATTCGACTTGAAAAGAATCAGGAAGGCATTGACTGCTTTACATTCTTTACGGAAGCAGAACGTGAGGTGGCCAAGAATATCGAGTCTCAGCTGATAGACCTCAACTATAAGGGAGAACAGTTACTGAAATTCTTTACTGAAGACATTGTAGGCTCGTTAAAGAATAAGGAAAGATATCTGGGTCGTGACTTTGCCATGCGATACCAGTTCTTAGAGACGGCACTATACCCGGGTAACAAAGACGTGCTTGTAGATTTCTGTTTTGATTCAGGGCAGGACACCATCAATAAGCATGTTATTCATACCAATGTCACCCCCAACCAGCTAACGTTCTTCCTCTATCCGTTGTATGCTGATAACAAAGCACTTGTCAAAGACCTCGAATGGTATTGCAAGGTACAAAAGGCCTTTAGCTCACAATCAGGAGATCCTCAAAAGCGACAGGTCTTGCAAGGCTTTATCACGCGAGCGTCAGAAATGCGTAAGGAGCGTATAATACCAGCACTAAAGGAGATGTTCAACAGTTGTCCAGTAGCAACAGGAACCAGCGAAGTAAACTCGGTTGAGCTGGGTAATCTCAAAGGAACAGACCGCTTGCGCAAGGCTTTTGACATACATTTCAACCGTCTATTCCATAAGGCACATCTGGTTCAAGGTATTGAAATGCCCAAGAACATGGTAGAACTAAGGAGTAAAATCCTGCGTCCTATCAACGATGGTGAATATGGACCTCAGAACCCTATGACTGATGCAGAGAATGAGGTAATGCTTGTTGTAAACCGTGCTGCTGCTACACGTGAGATAACTATTGACGAGCTGAAGCGCAAATTTGCTGAGCCTCCTTTCGGATGGGTTGACCATTGCACTTACTATATCATCAACGAATTAGTACGTCGCCGTCAGTATGACTACGTGATGAACAATAGTACTGATGTAGATCTGCCAACAATTGCCAACCAGATTGACAGTCAAGGAAAGAACATCACTTTGCGAGCTGCCAAACTGATACCTCAGCAGCTGATTAATGACTTCATTGCTGCATGGAACAACATTTTCGGTTTAGCAAATACCAACACCACGACCGATGGACGACAACTGTGCCGTCATTGCCGTGAAGGTCTTGACGCGAACAGTTTGGAAAGTCGGATCAAGGAATATAACGAGAAGGCACGTCTCGCTGGAAACTATCCGTTTGCTACACCTATCGTTGATGCCATAAGGACAATGGAAGCCTGGAAGTTGGTTCGTGACCCACAAGTGTTCTTCGAGACGATAATCACTGGCAGTGATACGGGACGTGAAGTTATTGAAGAGGCCAAAAAATGCATCAAGTTCGTTGATAGCCAGTTGCAGAACTACCGTAAAGTACTCGACTTCATAGACCGTAACGCTGTCAACTTTACTTGTCTGCCTGCAGATAAACAACAGGAGGTACAGGCTTTACTGGCTCTGAAGCAAGACCCACTGCCCACGATGCAGACCTACGGACAACTGATGCGACAGATGGAGCAGGCCATCAATGAGCAGAAGACGGAATACCGCAAACAGATACTCACAGCTTATCAGGCGACCTATAAGCAACTCTATGATATCTGTGACCAGAATGGTATCGAACACTCATTCCTAGCTCCCATCGAGCAGATAGTGGAGGAAAAGCAGAAGGAAGAGAATCTGTTATTGCTCAGGCAGAATGCCAACACAGATGAATATCGTGACGAGAAAGTGAAGCTGGTTATCGATGAACATAATGATCGTGTGCGTAAAGCAACTGCAGCAGCTGCAGCTGACAGTAGCACACCGTCTGGTGGTTCTTCACCATCATCACAGCCAGCTCAGCCAGCTTCTCCTATCACCATTGAGCCTGTTTCATTAGTTACGCCCAACAAAACGCTTCACAATGAGCAGGAAGTGAATGATTATATTGCAGGTCTGAAGCAGCAAATCATGGCGAAGTTGATTGAAGGTAAGCAGGCCGTCATCATTATGTAAACTACTGTATAATATGAATACATCAGAAATAAAGAAATTTGCCACTGCAGCACGAAGGTTATTACTGCAAGGCGTACGAAATAAGCTGTTGACCCTTGGCTTTAATGAGAATGGACAGGTGACATTAGCACAGCTACCTGTTTTGGCTTATAATGACACTAACTTCAATGGTCGCATTATCCCAGGAAAGAGTTTCTACTATCAATGGACAGCCCTTCAACGTGCTATTAACGAGAAAGGCATCAACAACATTTGTGAGGAAGCGGCATACACATGGTTCAATCGTCTTGTGGCCATACGCATTTTGCAGAAACAAGAGAAGAACCTGATTCGTAATGTGCTCGATTTCGTAGATGATAGTCGCACACCTGCCATTGTGCATGATGCCCGTCATGGTATTATAAATGGGGTTAGTGCTGCCATGCGGGGTGAGTTGGATCGTCTGTTGCTCGACGATACTAAGACCACCGAGCAATTCTCCATTCTTATCTCTGCATTCTGTGAGGACACACCATTACTAAGCAAAATTTTCGGGCGCATCAATGACTATACGGAACTACTTTTGCCTAATGACATCCTTAATGCAGGAGGTTTCATTGATTTACTAAACAATTCTGAGTATATCACAGACGATGACTATCTTCAGACAGAATTGATTGGGTGGCTCTACCAATTCTATATCTCTGAGAAGAAAGATGAGGTTTTTGAAATGGGACAATGGAGTGCGGATGACATTCCTGCTGGCACCCAGATATTTACGCCCAACTGGATTGTAAAATATATGGTTCAGAACACTCTGGGGCGAATCTATTTGGATAAGCACCCGGATTTGAGTTTTAAGGATGACTTAAAGTATTTGGTGGAGCAAAATGAAGACGATCGCCCAAAATATGATTTTGAGAAAATTGAAGATCTACGATGCGCTGACCTCAGTAGTGGTTCTGGGCATATTTTGGTAGAATTCTTTGATCTTTTATTCCGTTTATACGAAGAAGAATGGTATGATAGCCGTACAGCAATTGAGAACATCTTTAAGAAAAACCTTGTTGGTGTAGACTTAGATACTCGAGCAAAACAGCTTTCAACATTCACATTGATGCTAAAGGCCTGCCAAAAAGACGAGACATTTGCAAATGCAGAAATAATGCCGTTAGTACTTGATATGCCGAACGTGACGTATGGTGAAGCGATGATAACGGTTAATAGTTGGTTCGCGAGTTACGGTGTAGAAATTAACACCGAGTTGGCAAATGCCTTTAAACTCATTGCGAACGCAAATGAACTTGGCTCAATAATGAAATTCGATATTTCCGAAGGATGTCGAGAAGCTATTAAGGCCATTATTGATAGTAAAGGACAGACAGATGAAGCTGAAGAAATAGTCAAAGCATTACTATTAATAATTGTTCTATCAGACAAATACTCTGCTATATGCATGAATCCTCCATATATGGCTGCGAAACATATGGACGACATTTTGTCTAACTATGCAACAGAGAATTATCCATCCGCTAAAAACGATTTATTTTCTGTTTTTATGGATGTTGCATACAATAGACTACAGACACATGCCAAATATGGTATGATAAACATGCAAGCATGGATGTATAATAAGTATTTCACTACGTTTAGAGAAAGTCTTTTGAAAGGTCAGCAAATAGACAGCTTGCTACATTTAGGACCTCGGACATTTGATGAATTGAGTGGAGAAATTGTTCAAAATGCCGCTTTTGTAATCTCAAAACATCTACCTATTTTTGGAGGAACATTCTATAAGCTGGTCTCAGGAGAAAATTGTAGTGCAAAAGAAAATTTGTTTAAATCTCAGGATCCTTCAATTATATTCAAGAATGTTGATCAAAGTAGATTCTCAAAAATCAAACTAAGTCCAATGGGTAGCTACTGGGCTTCAGACAAAATCGTCGAAATGTTTGAAAATAACCAATTAATTGAAGATGTTACATCTGCTTATCAAGGATTGTCTACTGCAGCAAATGACCGTTTTATTAGGAATTGGCATGAAGTGGATCGTCAAAAAATCGGCTTTAACATTTCCTCACGAGAAGAATCAATAACCTCTGAAAAAAAATGGTTTCCAATCAATAAAGGAGGCGGGCAAAGGAAATGGTATGGTAATCAGACAGAAGTCATTAATTGGGAAAATGACGGACATGATATAAGAAACTATAAAGGAGCTGTTCTTAGAGCGGATGAATGTCATTTTAGGTCAACAATTACTTGGAACATGATAAGTGGTACATATATTACATTTAGATATTTCCCCAAAGGTTTTGTTCTTAATAATGCCTCAAACGCTGTTCCTGTTGACAAACCTGAGAGTCTATTGGCTTTATTACAATCAAAACTATCAACAATTATTGCTAACATTCTTAATGCGACAACAAATCTTTCAAATGGTGTTGTCGCAAGATTCCCGTTATTAACTATAAGTGATGAATCTCTGCTCGGTATAGTTCATCAAAGTATTTCCACAGCCAAACAAGACTGGGATATTCACGAAACGTCTTGGAATTTTGAAGGAAATCCTTTGATTAGCATTTTTAAAGAGAATGGTGGCACTCTTAAACAAGTACTAGATTATTTCATTAAAAAATGGACAGATAAGTTTTTTGAACTCCATGAAAACGAGGAAGAGCTCAACCGCAAGTTCATAGAGATTTATGGTCTGCAGAATGAACTGAGTTCAGAAGTTCCTTTGGATGAAGTAACAATACTTCAGCAAAAAGAAATAAAAATAGAAAATGGACAAATAAAATGGGACAAGAGCGTCCTTGTCAAACAACTTATTTCATACGCAATGGGCTGCTGGATGGGACGCTATCGCTTGGACAAGCCAAGCTTGAATATTGCACATCCCAATCCTTCTGCTGAGGAACTTGCTACTTATGAGGTGAATGGAAAGACATTTGATATAGATGACGATGGTATCGTTCCATTGATGGATGAAGAGTCACCTTTTGCAGATAATGCAGTTAGCCGTATGAAGGATTTTGTCAGTATGGTGTTCGGAACAGAAAATCTGGCAGAGAACCTGAATTACATCCGGGAATGCCTCGGAATGACCTTGGAAAAGTACTTCCTATCCGGATTCTGGAAAGACCATTTGGCTCGCTATCAAAAGCGTCCTATTTACTGGCTATTCCAAAGCAACAAGAAGAATCCTGCTTTCCAAGTGTTGGTTTACATGCACCGTATGGATGCTTATAGCTGTGAAAAGATACGAACATATCTGCTTAGCTATATAGATTACTTGAAGCAACGTATCAATCAGTTAGAGCAGAATGAAGGTACTCTTAGCCCTGCAGAAACCCGAAAGTTAATCAAGATGAAAGATAATCTGAAGGAATGCCTGAGTTACGAAGAACGACTTCATCATGTGGCCAATCAGCAGATAGCGTTCGACCTCGACGATGGTGTAAAAGTGAACTATGCAAAATTTGGTGATGTTTTAGCGGCAATCAGTTAAAAGCGTATGATACAAGATAAAATATATAGTTATTTCAATAACAATCCCCTGCTTCGCATCCTTTTTATTTTCGATCCAGGAGGAGACTTCTGCTATGAACTGGAGAACGAGGACTGGCCAGATAATTATATCTATCATGAGTTTGACGGCAAGTCGTGGTTTAACCTGAAATACAAAGTTGAGAATGAATGGCAACATAAAAAAATGATTCTGCTATTCAGGATGATAGAACCGACCAACTCAACGACTCTTAGTCATTTCTATTTGGCAGACCTTCTGACAGCTAATTCTGTATTCCGTGAAGAAAACTATGCTGCTTTTATCGAACAGCATAATCTGCCGCGCACACAAGAGATACAAGTGTATGTAAGCAACCACATGAAGGACTTTGAATTTAAGAAGTTCAACGACGTTCTTTCACCATACTTCAATGCTCAGGACTTCAGCATCGATATAATGAACCGTGGATTTCTCTCCGTGTACTTAGGTCAAAAGCAGATTCTTAATTGGGACAGAATCATTGCAAGAGTAGTTTGCCTGGGTAAGAAAGGAGAGGAAAAGAAACGTGATACGTTCTTCCGGCAATTGCAGGGCAATATAGATGCTACAGAATCCCTACAGTATTATTTGGAAAAAATAACTGGTCAGCGTTGCGAGATGAATACAGCAGAGAAAGTTCGCAAAATAGCAGAAGCCATCAAGTATAACTGCATCATGTCGTTCATCAGTGAAGATCAGCACGATAACTACCGGTTCTATAAACTAAAGACCCAGATAGAACAGGGGCGCTTTAATCAGTTTATTGAAAACATACGTAATGATGCCCAATTGGGAGAGCCATTCTTTGAGACGGTCATGCAGTTGGCAAATGGCATAAAGGAAGAGGAAATCATCAAGATTTATGGTGCAGACCAGCCGTACAGCATGGTAACAGCAGCTTTAGTATGGCCTATCATTCAGCAAATTATAACAGACTTGTTGCCAGGAGATGCCATCCGTGCTACAGAAAGACTTCAGGACCTCAGAGCCAAGCTCCCAGAAGATTCATCTGCTTTAACAGCCATTGATGCAGTTCTTAATATGAGCCAATATCTGGTATCAGCAAATCAGACGGGTACGCTACGATTGAACACTCCAGATGAATACATTAAGAGATACACTGATTCATTCTATCTGATGGACTTCTATTATCGAAAGTATTTGGAAGCTTATTATGCCATTAAGGTTGTGGACTGCCCGATTTATGCAAAGATTGAAGGTCTGAAAAAGGAAGTGGATCTCCATTATACGAGGAAACAGCATGAATTAAATGAGGAGTGGATTAATTGTTTACGCGATTTCGGTGGTAAATATAGTGTGCTTACTTATCCGAGACAGGAGAACTTTTACGAAACCGTAATTCAACCTGCAGACAATAAGCAAGTTGTTATTGTCAGTGATGCCCTACGCTATGAGGTAGCGGCTGAACTGATAAAGGAAATGGAGAAAAACAAACATAATATCGACTTCTCCTGTCAGATTGCAATGATGCCAACTGAAACGGCCTATTGCAAAACGGCATTGTTACCCCACCATGAACTGAAATTGGATGGAGCAAAGTTGCTCATTGACGATAAGGTGCTAACCTCAAATGAGCAACGAGGTCAACAATTATCGCAATTCAAGGCCGATTCTGATTGCAAGGACTACAAATTTGTGTCAGAGTCGAGTCAAAAAGACATGCGCGAATTATTTAAGAAACCAGTTGTCTATGTCATGCATGATAAGATAGACAAGGAAGGACATGATCAAAGCGCTATCGAGATGACAAAAGCCTGTAGGGAAACTGTCAAAGATCTGGCTGCTTTGGTGCACAGCATTCACATGAGCTATAACGTTGCTGATGTATATATCACCTCTGACCACGGTTTTTTGTTTGAGGACAAGAAGTTTGAAGAGAAGGACAAACATCAAGTCCAGGAAGATAATGTAGACAAGAAAACACGCTACTATTTGACTGAGAGTAATTCGCCTGTACAAGGAATTACGAAGTTTAAGGTAGAGGATGTATCTGGCATGACAGCTCCTGGTACATTTATTGCCGTTCCTAATGGTACAAATAGACTTTATGGACAAGGTGGATATAATTTTGCACACGGAGGTGGCTCTCTACAGGAAATTATCACCCCCGTAATCCATAGCAAACTTGTAAGAAGAGAAAGACGAGGCAAAGTTTCAGTGAGTTTGACTGGTAATAATGACCTGACTTTAGTATCAAGCGCCATTAAATTTGCATTACTCCAAAACGACCCAGTGGACGCTAATCTTCGAGCAATTGACATCAGTTATGGTGTCTATATCAATGGTCAGCCTTTGGGAAAACTCGAAGAAATGACTTTGGACATGAAGAGCGAAGACTGGAAAGATAGAGTGAAAGAGTTGACAATAAGACTGACAACAATACCAAGCAGTAAGGACGTTATAGAACTGCGTGTCTATGATAAAGAAGACCCACTGAATCCTATCATTAATAGAAATGTTAGGAACAGCATGTCTGGGATATATGATGAAATGGACTTTTAAATAAGATAGAACTATGAATACGGAATTACAAAAAAAGATAATGGATGCCTTTATAGGAAAGGTTGTCCGTAAAGATTTAGCTTTTCTGGTTCGTGGTAACCTGCCAGTTCCTACGTATGTACTCGAGTATTTGTTGGGACAATATTGCGCCAGCGATGATCAGGAACAGATTAAACAGGGACTGGAAAAAGTGAAGGAAGTCATCACCAACAACTATGTCCAGCGGCAAGATGCAGAAATGATAAAAGGCCTGATTCACGATCAAGGCCGTTACCGCATTATTGACAACATAAGCGTTCAATTAAGCGAACGTGATGACGAGTATCATGCCAGCTTTGCCAATTTGGGTATCTCCCACGTTCCCATAGGTGCACAATATGTAAAGCAGAATCCCAAATTGCTCAGCGGTAATGGCGTGTGGTGTATTGTAACTGTAGGCTATATTCCTGGTGAGAACATCAAGGTGAGATGGGAGATTCAAACATTGAAACCCATTCAAATATCCAACATTGATGTACAGGATTACATCGCACAAAGGCAAAAGTTCTCTACAGATGAATGGATTGATTTCCTGATACATACTGTCGGACTGAATCCTGACGTTATGAACAGAAGAGAGAAGTTTATCTGCTTGAGTCGTCTGCTCCCGCATGTTGAGAACAACTTTAACTTGATGGAACTTGGCCCCAAGGGAACAGGTAAGAGCCATATTTACCAGGAACTTTCTCCATACGGTGTATTAGTTAGTGGTGGCGATGTGACAAGTGCCCGTCTTTTCGTAAAGATGAGCGGCAATAAGGAAATTATCGGACTTGTGGGCTACTGGGATGTTGTGGCATGGGACGAGTTTGAACAACAAAAAGGAACGGCAACTGACGGCAAACTTATTGACATAATGCAGAATTATCTGGCTAATAAGAAGTTTAATCGAGGAAAGGGAACACACGAAGCATCGGCCTCAATGTGCTTTGTTGGTAACACCAAGCATACTGTTCCTTATATGCTCAGGAATTCACACTTGTTTGAGTCAATACCTAACTCTTTCATAAAGAGTGCGTTCCTTGACCGTATTCACTTATATAATCCGGGATGGGAGGTAAGCATTCTAAAGAAATCTTCTTTCTCACAAGACTATGGATTGATTACTGATTATATTGCTGCTGTATTACACGAACTGCGCAAAGTAGATTACTCTCAGCTCATTTCGCAATATGCAGATTTCAGCAAGACGTTGTCGCAACGTGACATGGAAGGAATCAACAAGACTTTCTCTGGCTTCATAAAGTTGCTCTATCCTGATGGGAAGTTCACGGATGAAGAAGCATACGAAATTATTGACTATGCTACAGAATGTCGTAAACGTGTAAAAGACCAAATATATATTATTGATGCAACTTTCGTAGAGCAAGGAATCGCCCAATTTGAATACACAAAACCAAATGGCCAGAAAGTACAGGTGGAAACATTGGAGCGGTTGGAGAATCCCAATATTATAATTAAGTATTCTGGTGAATCTACACCAGAACCAGAAACTGAGCCTGAAGAAGCTCCTGCTCCTGAGCCAGTTAAAGAAGAGCCCAAACTTACTTCCAAGCATATTGACATCAGGGAAAACCAGAAAGGTGTCAGTTACAAGTCACTCTTTGGTGACTATATGCGTACAGCCAAAAAGATGACTATTATTGACCCTTATATACGTGCAGTATTCCAAATCGACAATCTGGTTGACCTGATACGTACTTTTATCGAGTCGACAAAAGAGCTTGAAGGACTGGAGATCGAGCTACATACTTATGAAACGGATGAAAAACTTCCGAATCTTATAGACAATCTTGATCAAATTCAAGATGATCTCGCAAGATATAATATTGAGTTTACATATGCATTCGATGCAGATCACGACAGGTGTATTAAACTGGATAACGGATGGCGTATGGTGCTAAGTCGCGGTATTGATATATTCGAGAAGTTTGACAGATTCTCGCTGTCCAATCAGCGACAAGAACTAAGAAGATGTAGAGCATTCTCAGTAACTTATTTGGAAGAATGAATTTGTGCCGACTGATACATCGTCACTTAATTGGGTTATAACCAGTCATAGTGCTATATAGTGAAACGATATAGAAGTTTTGAATTGTGTTCTGCCAAAGTCTTAGAAAGCATGGGCTATGTGAACATTGATGTCACCCGAGGCGTTGCCGATTGGGGTGCCGATGTGTTTTGCGAAAAAGATGGTGTAAAATATGTTGGTCAAGTGAAGATGTATGGAACATCAAAAACCAAGATTTCCCGGAAGGATGTGATGGAACTTTATGGTGTGATGGCATATTTCGATTGTCAGGGCGCTTTTTTCTTGTATAGCGGGAAAAGAACCTCTGAGGCGCTTCTTGCAGCAGAAAAGTTGGGAATAGAGTGGTATGAAGTGAATCATATGGAATTGGATGAGAAACTCGAAGAGAATGCGATTCCTAATGAAATAACTATTGACTACATATGGGATACGTTTATCCGCCCATTAGAAGGACAGTCGTTTGTGAACACACAAGGTTTTGGGAATAAGGTGATACAAGTGACAGATGCATATATTCTTAAAGAATCGGAGAAAGGCAATCAATCAAGGGTGAAGAAGGACTGGTTCAAGTGGATTGTAGATCGGATTCGGCACTATGGATTTGCAGAAGCAGTAGACCTTAGAAATGAGTTTCACACCCAAGCATCATCTTTTGTCACTCTGATTTTTACTCAAATACCCATGTTTAAGGTTACATATAACCCGCGACGCATAGAGTTCAATAAAGATTATAACTTGCAAAATGAGAAAAAATGAAGAAAGCAAAATTTTGGGTTGATTGGCTGCTCGAAGCAGGTGATGCGAACGTATGTCACAGGTATTGGTTTGAAATAGAACTTGAAGACGAGTTCTATGAGGAACTGTATCAGGTGTGGTTTGATAATGGGAGTCATCTTAATAGTTGGGATTCGAAATGGGATGGACATGATGAGCTGTTTGAGAGGATAAACGCTCCTGCCATTAATGCATTGAACGATCTGGTTAATAAAAATGAGCCTGATTTTGCAGGTCCTATAGATGTATATTGGGAGATTTCGAAGGAAACTGAAGATACATTTTAAACAAGAACGCCGGGTCAATATGACTCGGCGTTCTTGTTAATCCTATGTTCTTTTCATATGGCCCCACGTACACTTCGGACATTTATAACTGGGGAAACATGAAGGGCAGACACGATAGCCACAAGTATCACATACCCACCAAGACCAATTGTCGGGTAGCTCTCGTCCACAACACATACACGGTATAAACATAAGCAAAGTATTTAAGTGAGAATTTAAATTATCTATTTACTCTTTGATTATTGCGTGCTCTATTGAGAGCTTCTTTTATGAAATCAGAGAGTTCTCCAAAACCAGCTTCAGTAGCATCGAATGGATTGTCAAAATCATCGTCCCACCCCCACATTTCGGGCTGCAGGGTAACTTGAAGATGGTCTTGCTCGTCAAGTTCCACATACAAGGCTTCCGCATGTATGGCTGCATAGTTGACACGATGCCAGCCATTTCGCGAAAGGTTAATAACACCTATCCCGTATTTCTTCAGAAGGGCAGGCAGAGTGGAGGGTGTATCCTCGTATTGCTGGCATCTTAGAATGGTTTCAGTCAGTTCCTTATTTTCCTTATTGGAATCGATGAGACTCTGCAAAACGGAGAGCAGTCCGGACAATTTTACACCTGATGCATCAAACTGCATATCGGCACAGACAAGCTCGTCAGGATCGTCTGGGTCATAGATATCGCAATGGGGCAGATACATATGCATACCTACTTCCTTCAGGTAGATGCTGCCCAACTTGCCTGTTGCTGATCCGAATGGTGAACTAGTGGTGTAATCAGGACGCAGGTCAGCGGGGATATCAACGTGCTTACCCTCATAGTCGTCTTCAGGGAAGGGGAGCAAGGAGTCGATTATCCGAGCGTCAATGGCATGCTGTCTTGACAGCTTGCCGAGAGCGTTTAACTCTTTGTTGAACTGCTTGAGGTTAAGATTCCTTATCTCCTCAAACGTTATAAACGCAGCAGCGCCACAAAAGCCAAACAATCCGGATCGTCCAAGAAGAATATTGTTGAAAAAATCAACCCACTCTTCGCTGGATGCAGGTTTGATAGCCAGCTTGTCGTACTCGGTTTGAGCGAGTTCATAACCTTCGTTGTAACTAAGTTCGATATCTTCGTTGTTATTCATTGTCGTAAGTTTTATGTTATAATCAGACTCTTTATTACCTTATACCATCATCTTTCTTTTTCTTCGCTTCCATTCTTTCTACCATTTTCTTCAAACGTGCTGCTGTAGCAGCGTCAGGGCTTCTAAAAGAAGCATTATTTAAGGTAAAGCCGAAATCAAGTTTATTTTCTAATACCTCGAATTCTTCTTCCTTAAGAACTCTTTTTCTTCCAGGTGATTCAGGCTTGTCATCTCTACAAGCTCTTATACCACGAGTGACTCCCATATCTGCTCTTTCTCCATGAGAAACCCTTAACGGGATGGAATCGTCAAGTTCGCTATTCTTTTTCGGTTTTGTAGTTTCCTTTTTGGCCATATCTCACATTTTTCTGCAAAAATACAAAAAATTCCTCATAATATGAGTTTTTTTAGTTATTTTTGCAGGAAAAAAGAAAGTTATGGCTGAATTAGGATGGTATGATAAGGCTTTGGAGTGCATGGAAAAAGAAAACTATACACAGGCAAAAGAGTATCTGGAGAAAGCTCTTGAAGAAGGAGAAATAGAGGCTTATTGCGATTTGGGAAACCTCTATTTTGAAGGAAATGGGGTAGAACAGGACTATAAGCGTGCTTTTGACTATTATCAGAAAGGAGCTAAAGCTGGAGATCCTTATTGCATGGACAATTTGGGTATGTGCTATTTCTGGGGACACGGCGTAGATACAGATATCCAGAAGTCAGCCTTCTATAACGAAAAGGCCGCTAAAGCTGGTATTGAGAGGGCCATGTACGATACTGGTCTGAACTATGAACGAGGCTATGGCGTAAGCCAGAACATCGAGAAAGCATTATACTGGTTAGAGAAGGCAGCCGAAGAGGAATATCCTACTGCTTTTGTGGAACTTGGCGATTTGTATTTCGTAGGTGAGTATGTTGAGAAAGATTTGGAAAAGTCATTCCAATATTACAAAAAAGGTGTCGAGTTGGGCGACCACACATCGAAGTTGCAGCTTTCCACATTCTATGCAAAAGGTCTTGTCGTTGAGAAAGACCTCGAAAAAGCAAAGGATTTAGACCAGGAAGCATACGATTTCTACTATGAAAAGGCCGTTACTGAAGATAACAGCGAAGCACAATTCAGGTTAGGGAATATATATTTCTCAGGAATGCCATTGATCGGTATTAATAAAGACTATACGCAAGCAGCAGAATGGTATGAGAAATCTGCAAAGAACGGATTTGACCATGCTCAGAACAACATTGGTAATCTGTATGCTTTTGGCATTGGCGTCGGTCAGAACTATGAAAAGGCTTTTTACTGGTATTCTCAGGCAGCTGAAAGGATGCATTTGGAGGCCATGAGCAATGTGGCCAATTATTACTATCTGGGACGAGGTGTAAAACAAGACTATGATAAAGCGGTTGCATATCATACCAAAGCTGCAAATCTGGGTTATCCCAACAGTCAGGAAGTGCTTGGCGAGATGTATATGAAAGGGGATGGCGTCGAGCAGAACTACACGAAAGCCGCCTCTTGGCTGAAAAAGAGTTGTGAGAATGGCGAGAGATCGGCATACGGGCCATTGGGTGACTGTTACAGAAAGGGACTTGGCCTGGATAAGGATATAAACAAAGCATTTGAACTCTATCGAAAAGGAGCAGACATGGGAGACCTCCAGTCGAAAGTGTCCTTGGCAGAAAGTCTGATTGAAGGTTGGGGGACAGCTATCGATTATGGAAAAGCGTATCAAATTCTGCTATCAGTATGTAGTGACGAAGAGAATTACAGAGAGAATCTGGTAACAATGACCATACGTGAGGACGAAAGTGGTCGCATGTTCCTGAGGAATCCCTTGGACGAAGAAGATCTACCTCTTTACGCCAAAGCATATTATCTGTTGGCAACATTGTACTATTCCGGAAGCGGCACAGACAAAAATACAGGAGAGTCCATAAGATTGCTTCGTATGGCCGACAGATTAGGTTATACCAATGAGGAGAAACCTGAAGAAACTGCAGAGAAATTCCTCAGTAAGGTTATTCAGGAATCAGAGAAAGAAGATATCAGTGACACCGTTGATTGCTACGTAGAAGTAAGAGAGGACAGTCATAAGGGGGAACGATACCAAGTCGTTTTGCATCATGCTGATGGCGAAGAAAGTGTTGTCAGGTTCCAAGGCAGGAACAAGTTCCTCTACTTGCTGGCACTGTTGGTAGGACACGAAGGGAAGTCAGTTAATGGATTGACGACGAAGCACTTTAGTTATATGCGCGATGACCTGTCGGATATGGCAAGTGATGTCAGAGTGGACACTAAATCGTACGAGGAATGGATTGACGAATTCATCTATGCAGAAGATGAAAATGCGCAAAGCATGCGCAGGGCAGAGCAATTCCAAACACTCGGTTATTGCTCATATAACCCTTATAGATATTCCAATGCCTTTAGTGGGGCAAACAGAGCCATTAAGGCCTGCTGTTTGACCAATGAAGAGTTTGAAACTTTTAAGCTAAGAAGTACTGGAGGAAGGTCTGCAGTAACAACCATATCGCTTGACTCATCGCAGATTGAACTACCAAACTCGCTTCAGGTATATCTTGATTGCCTTCCAACTCAGAAGGAAATTGCCAACTTCAGGCCCAAAGCATCTGTGTGGCTACCTGTCAAGGAATAAAATAGAAATCGAAGCACCGGATTGTCTCAATCAGGTGCTTCGTCAATATGAAAACACAATCAATTTTAGCAATGATTCTTATGAGAAAAATCTATAAGAGTGTAGTAAGGATATTACCATTCCCTATGACATGGTAATTGGAATCGAGAGTCTGATTGCGCCCAGGCTCATAATAGCCAAGGACGTGGTTGTTACTGTCACGCAGGCACTGGCGTCCACTGAATTCTAAGTCGATGTAACCAATGACATGCTGGTTACGGTCTCTTAAAGTTTGTCTTGACATAATATTTTTCTTTTGAATTGTTTGAATAAACTGGTTAAATTCTATTCCAGCATAAACCCAAATGTTTAGAGCTGGAATGGCCTGATTTTAAGGCAGGCGAGTAGCAAGGACGGGTACATCGATGTACTTTTCATCATTCTCGTACTGTTCTACGGTTACAAATTCACCTTCCTCAGTGACATAGCCTTTCTGGTCGCCCTTATGGAAGATGATATCAGCTTCTGAGTCCATCTCCAACTCATCGTACTCAGGGAGGACGCATTGGTAGGTATCGAGGTCGATAACACCGTACTTGTCACCACTGAAGAGCTGGGCGATGCCGTTACATGGCTGAGCGTCATAGGAAGTCAGGATGTTGGGACAAATGACATCTCCGTTAGCAGCAATGATACCAAAGCGTTCTTTCACGCCATCCCAGCGAGCCAGGAACAATGTAGTAAAGGTATAAGTGCGGATGTCATCGAACTTGAAGTCACAAAGCTGTTGGCCGGAGCCATCACCACGCACAATACCACACTTGCCGTCCTTGATAGCGATAACAGGTGCATGAGGTGAATAGAGGTAGCTCTGTAATTCATTGAAGCTATCATACTGAGCAGGGGCAATCAGTTCACCTGCAACGGTCTTAAGACCTTTCTTGCCTGTGACGGGATCTGTGAACTCAACGTTAAACCAGTCGTACTGTTGCTGAAGTTCTGTCAATCGAGCAGAAATGGCATTCACCTCCTGGTCAGACATAGACGGATCAATGCCTTTCAGCTTCTGCTGAAGTTCGTTGTACTCATTTACAATCTCTACGGTAGCTTTTGGAAGCTTGTTTGCGTTTGTACTCATAATCTAATTATACTAAAATGTTAAACTTAAATCGTTTTCTAGGTGCAAAATTACTGAGATTTCATGAATAAAGACTTTGAAATATACGTATAACGTTATTCTTTCTCAGCCTTTTTTGCAGCACGGTGGTCAGCCTCATGGATCAGTTTAACCAATCTGGAGGAAGAAGCAACCGGACGATAAGTAGTGGCGTATATCTCGCGCGCATCGTGGGCATAAGCCCCCATGTGCCAGATGATGGCCTGACGTTCGTCATTGTTAAGATCGAGGTTCCAGTTTCGCAGCAGACGTTCTGATTTGAGACCATGAGGGCCACCACGATGATATTGACGGGTGTGGCGGGATTTCCCGTTCACCATCTCGTATTCGTCAATTTTACAAACATCATGAAGAAGGCTGCAGAGTATGACACTATCCATGCCGAAAGACGGTTGTTCGCCTGATTCAATAAGTCTCTCGTACATGGCCTTGGCCTCCAAGTAAACATCCATTGAGTGTTTGGCGAGACCACCATGGAAGTTGTCGTGGAATTTTGTAGAGGCAGGAACCTTGTAGAAAGCATCGTCATTGCGATGAAGATGGTTAATGACGTTCTCAATGCCAAGTCGGTTGGTACTAAGAAGCAAATTGTCAATCTGATGATTCATATGTCCGTTATGCATACACATTATTGTTTATTAATTACCAATTATTGTTTTCGTGGTGCAAAATTACGGATTAATTCTCAGAAAGGTATTCCTTCTATACGTATAACAGGCTACATCGATATCAGATAGGAAGGACACTGTCAAGTGCGTTTTGGCGCATTGGGAGCAGAGGGGATGTTGGAAGCATCATAAGATACCGTGATATTCAGACCGTATTTCTGATTCAACGACTCTGCCATCGCCATAAACTCAGGACCATGGTCAGAGTTCTTGAATCCCAAAACCCGAAGAAAACGGCTGAAAGTAGAACAATCACTTGTGCTATTAAGATACAAATAGTAGTGAATCATCTCATGAACCATGATGTTCCTGAATGTATCTTCATCGAAGTCGAAGTAGTCGGACATAAGAATCATCATGTGACGTTTCTTGACAGGTTTTTTCTTTTCTCCCCAGCGATATTCGAACTTTCCCAAGTTACGATAGGTATGAATGAGACCGAACTTAGGAGTTCGCAACTTGTTGTTGAAGTACAATTGGTTGCACTCCCAGAATATATGGGGCATATTGTTAAGGTCTGCTATCATATTTTCAATGTATCAGTTCTGCATCTATTTGTGATGCAAAAGTAGAGAAAAAATAGTGAATTTAGCTTTTGTTATAGGTATACAGTACGTTACGCTATTAACTCTGATTGAAGGACTAGCATCAAGTCACGAATCGACCTATTATTAGTTGGTTTCTTTAATTGAAGAGAACCATCTTCCATGTATACCTTTTTGTTAACCTCTAACATCATGGACTGATATGTGAAGGGGCAGTCAGGTGTCTCTGAATTGCTGTAAGGCTCGTTGATGCCAACTTTGTAACCGTTGTCCTCAAAGAGGTTGACTGCCAGTTCTATGGTTTCCTTGTTGGGTTTTGACCAGTCTTCATTATAACCAATACAGATATCGACATCGCTCATTTCACTGGGGAAAGAGTGACAGTCCAGCAGGAGGGCATCAGGACAGAGGTTTTCCCTCAATCGCTCCTGGTGATTATGCCATAGGTTTAACAAATGCTCCTCATATTCCTTGGGAATCATTCGTGAATAACCATCAAACTGTTTGTACAGAATTCCCTGACCTTCTGCCTCCAGAGGATCATTCCAAAGACGCTCCGCATCAACAATAAAGCGCGAATAAGGGAATCTGACCGTTCTGATATTTTCCTTCCTGTAGCCATGAAAGAGATAGTCCGTGTGCCAGTCAGTCCACTTCAACACAATGTCATTGACGAACTTCTCGTCAATGTTCCAGAAACTCAGATGCTCGTCATAAAGCCCCTCGATGGAGGCATGCGGTTCATTAAGAACAATTCGGGTGTATTGCATACCGTTATTATTTTAGTTAATACTCACTTAACTCGCATCATCTTACCACCGTGGCATAACGAAAGCTCGGTTGGTGTGAACCTAATCACTCTTGATGCTTTTTCGGATGCAAAAGTAGTGATAAAGTAGAGAATAAACAAATTTTGAAGGGAATTTTTGAAGATAATGTAGATAATTAGTCAATAATCGAATAGAAATTTGTAAATTTGCAAGCAATAACAATAGTTTATATTCGTACATAGAGTTTATGAGACATCGTATAAAAGCAGGTAAGGTTGGTTCGTTTACACCTGAGAAACAAAAGGTGGAGATTGAGCAACTGGAGAACAGGGAAGTCGCAGAGGAGGTTGAAGAAATCTTCGAAGAGGATTCAGCATTCAGCAATGATGACGAAGCTCTCGCAGCAATGGAATTTTACGACAGCCCAGATGAAATGGAATAACGCCACAATAGGAGATGAGAAGTATAAGACATATTTCTGCCATAATTACCCTCATGCTGACATTCATTTCATGTGGGAACAAATCACGACAGGCTGAGCCCATCATATATGATGACCAGCCAGTAGTAGAACGGTCTGATTCCGATACCACATCAACATATGTTCAAAATGAAGGTAACAAGGTAGAGGAAAAGTCATCAGCATCTGTTAGCTCCATATCCTCATCTTCATCACGCACTCACAACTCAGTCGGTTATGACAATATGCGTGGTTTCGACCCTGCATCTGAGGATGACATGGAAGACAATGGTATGCGACGGTATATGGAAAACAACGATGAAGAAGGATGGGATTAATTAGTAACGTTTCATGCTGGATGCCATCAAGTTATATAGTAAAAAGTGAATCCGCTCCTGTAATTGCAGAAGCGGATTCTTCGTAATTATCAAGATTCCTCTTCGTTGAAGAATGAACCTGTAGGCATGGCGGCATCTTCGGCAACACAGCAATTATAGCGTTCACGGCTGCGGCGTTCGCGGGCAAACATAGCCTTGGTTCCTGCTTCGCTCTGCTGGAACTCCAGATGCTCGTCGATGGCAAAGGATTGGGCCATGGTCTCCACATCGAGGTTGTCGGTGCCGATGAGTGTGAAGGTCCAATTCTGCTTCTTCAGTTTCTCTATCATCGTGCGAATCATCTTCAGCGTCCATTCCTCGCTACTGTTCTCCTCACCGTCGGTGATGATGGTCACCAGCACATGATCGCCATCCTCAATCTGGGCGTTAGTCTTTGAGATTCCCTTGCCGATGGCATCGTAGAGAGGTGTACCGCCACCAGGGCAGTAGGCTTTCCAGTCCAAGTCTTTGGTCTGTGCTGCGGGCAGGTTATCATAGTGCCAGGTGGTGTGGCCGCTGTCGAACGTAAGCAGGGTAACGAACTGCTCTTGTTCAGTAAACTTCTCCTGCATCTTACGGACAGTCTGCAGGGTTTCGTTCATGCCCACAAAGGCTTGCTTGCGGATAACTTCCATAGAACCGCTTTCATCGACAATAATCAGATTGTGGACTCTCTTTGTTTTAACTTCTTTCGTTTGCATAATCGTACATTTCTAAATGGTGAATACTCAGTTTAAGACGTCTTTTATCTCTTTGAAGATGATTTTCGGAAAAAATTAAGTTGAAATGAGATTTTTTTTGTAATTTCGCCCAAAATATATGTTTATGTATCATCATCAACTGTCAGAACAGGCTATTATCAGTGGATTCCGTAAGGGAGATGCCAACATTATCCGGGATTATTTCTATGGATATTGTCAGGCAGGATATTATATCTTTGACCAGCGTTATCAGTTGAGTGAGAAGGAAAATCTGGATTTTATGTCGCTGGCTCATCAGTATGCCATCTACTTAATGGAGCATGACTGGAAGCCGCTGGAGGATCACTCTCCGAATGTCAGTCTGAAGACCTGGCTCATCAACGGGTTCCGCTATGTGGTGCTCGATGCGCTGAAATGGTACAAGAAAGAGTATGGCAGCATAACGTTTGAGGATTATTTGCGGTCGTTTGACGTGACGAGCGATTTGCGGCTGCAGTTCAATCGGATGGTGGAAGATGTATGTGACCATGCACCACTTGACAGGCAGGAGAGGCTACTTATCGATATGCTACTGTTACGTGGCTTCAAGGGAAAAGAGATAGCAGCTCAAATGGGAATGACTCCATCAGCCATCTCGCAGAAATACAAGAAACTGAAGGAAGAAATCATCATACCATATTTCAAGAAGAACTTCGATATGGACTTGGATATGGTGGAGGTGATGGACGAGCGGGCAATTCTCAGTCGCGAGGCTACGATGGGAGAGGCTTCGATGCCTGCACCCACAATGCCAGGCTCTTTGGCAGACATGTATGCACCAAGTTCGTGCGAGGATATGGATTTCATAAAAGAAGAGGTTATGGAACAGAAAAGAACAACACCAGAGTTTATTACTTCGTTGGAGCCGAACGAGATCTTTGTGTTCGGCAGCAATCTCAAAGGTATGCATGGAGGCGGGGCTGCCTATATCGCCTACCGCAAGTTCGGAGCCATCATGGGAAAGGGCGTAGGTCTGCAAGGCCAAAGCTACGCCATCCCTACTATGCAAGGCGGTGTGGAAACTATCCGTCCGTATGTGGATGAATTCATCTGGTTTGCCAAGCAGCATCCCGAATTGACATTCCTTGTGACCCGAATCGGTTGCGGAATTGCCGGATTTACTGATGAAGAAATCTCTCCGCTGTTCGAAGGGGCACATGAGGTGGATAATATTGTGTTGCCTCCAAATTGGTGATTACCGATTATGAAAATCATATCGTATAACATCAGTAGATTTAGTCAAGAGAAGTTGGATCAAATATTATCCAACAAAGCGGATATATATATCCTGCCTGAACTGGCGTGTCCCCAAATGGTTTCTCTGCCCGAAGGCTACAAAATGGAATGGATGGGCGATATTGATTTCAAAGGACTTGGCATTGTATGGAATTCAAGATTAAATGCAGAAAGGCCAGACTGGTTTAAGCCAAAGCATCAGTATTTTCTGCCTTTATTAATAGAGGGAACACTGATAGTGGCTGCATGGCCTACCACAACCGAACAGAATAAACCAAAAAAATATCCTCAAATCGCTTTGGAGGCACTTATGGACTACGAGCCATATATAAAGGAACATCCAACTGTCATCATTGGTGACATGAATTGCTATAAGGGACAATCTGGAGAGACGAAGGAATTTAGTATTCAAGCCATCTTTGACCTTATGGAAGAATGGGGATTCAAGAGTGCTTATCATCATAAGACGGGTGAGGCTTTAGGTAATGAAAGCATGACAACGTATCACCATCTGTTTAAAGAGGAATCCAGATTCTTCTTGGACTATGCTTTCACAAACATTCCAATAAAGGACTTCCAACTTTTTGAATGGGACAGGGAGATTAGTGATCATGTTGGGCAACTGATAGAAATATAATAAATATGTTAGGAGCAATCATAGGTGATATTGTAGGTAGCCGTTGGGAATTTAACTCAACCAACGACTATAACTTTGAGTGGCTGTCAGATCAAAATGGCTTTACCGATGACACTATTTGTACGGTGGCCGTAGCTGATGCTTTGCTAAATGGGCGAGATTTTGGTGAATCAATTCATGATTGGTGTAACCGCTACCCTCATCCCATGGGAGGTTATGGTGGCAGGTTTGCCCAATGGGTTAACAGTGATAAGCCCCAGCCGTATAACTCACTTGGCAATGGCGCAGCAATGCGTCCCAGCCCTGTGGCATATTCGTATAAGTACATCGACGAGGTACTTGATGCTGCTGCTGAAACAGCCAAGCCATCACATAATCATGATGAAGGTATCAAAGGTGCTCAGACTGTCGTACTTGCTATCTTCCGTGCGCTGCAATTCGGCAGAGAGGCTTCGCAACATATTAAGGAGATCCTGACAGAATGCGCAGAGTTTGCCAAGTATGACATTAATATCAAGAAGGAGAATGTCATCAACAAGTTTGATGAGACATGCCAGGGAACTGTTCCTGTGGCTCTATGGATTATAGGACAAAGCACATCGTTTGAGGATGCTGTCAGAAAAGCTGTTGCTCTTGGTGCTGATGCCGATACCTTGGGAGCCATTGTTGGAAGCATCGCTGAAGCAATTTGGGGAATACCCAGAGAAATGAAACTGCAAGCATTGGAATATCTTCCATCAGATATGAAGGAAGTGGTAACACGTTTTTATAGTCGTTATATAAAGGATGGGCTATGGTAAGACAGCATATAGTATTTCTGACAGGTGCAGGCGTTAGTGCTGAAAGCGGATTGAGTACATTCCGTGGAAAGGATGGTATGTGGACTAACGAAGAGTGGGTTTATTTGGCAAGTACGGATGCCCTCTATAATGAGACGCAGAAGTGTCTCGACTTCTATAATTGGAGGCGAAAGCAACTGTCGGAAGTTGAGCCAAACGAGGCTCACAAGATGATTGCGGAATTGGAAAAAGAGCATAAGGTGACAGTCATCACGCAGAACGTGGACAACCTGCATGAACGAGCTGGTTCTACAGAGGTGATTCACCTGCATGGTGAATTGAGCAAAGTATGCTCGATGGATAATCGGACTACTTGCGTAAAGGAATATCCGTTGACCACTCCCATCAAAGTTGGCGATAAAGCGGAAGACGGATCACAACTACGCCCTTATATTGTGATGTTTGGCGAATATATAGACAGTATGAATGTGGCCATCGACATCGTTAGCATGGCAGACATTTTTGTTGTTGTTGGCACTTCTTTGAAGGTCTATCCGGCAGCAGGGTTCATCAACTATGCCCACCATGAAGTGCCTAAGTTCGTGATTGATCCAGGCGAAATGGAGCAATGCACACAACTAGGCTTTACGCATTTCAAGACTACAGCCACAGAAGGCATGAAGATGCTACTGGAAGCTTTCAAAGAATTGTAAGAAGATGGAAGAGCAAAACAGAAGACATGTAAGTGTGTTTGAGGATGACGAGATTCCTTATGAGGTGCGCATGAAACACCTTATCAAGGCATATCGTAAGGATTTGAAGCGGCTTGAAGAATTATCCCAGTATGCAAAGGGGCTTGAAGAAGAGAATATGCTCCTGCAAAAGAAGATAGAGAAAAGCGGGACTTCTGAGGAAACAAGCAAGGAAGTTATCATCAGCCGTATGAAGTCGGAAATCAATCAACTGAAGGGTGCTCTCACGAAAACCTTTCCAAAAAGAGTTATCATGATGCGTGACGCAAGAAAGAAAATTATTTCTTTGCAGGATTATATCTTATCACTTCAATCATTGCTAACTGCCAATGGGATAGCGTACGAAGAACGGCAGGTCAAATCAAGCAAAGCAGAAAGCATCAATCCTGTAGAGATGGACATTTTTGCAGTGAGAGGCCCGAAAGAAAACTATGAGATAGAAGAAGGGTTCTACTATAAATATCCACGTCCTTCTGTTACGGCTGACTGCGTGGTGATGACGAGAGAAGCAGAGCCGAAGGTGCTGCTGATTGAACGTGGTGATGAACCTTTCAAGGGATGCTGGGCTTTCCCTGGTGGCTTCATGAATATGGATGAGACTACGGAACAATGCTCTATTCGGGAACTTGAAGAGGAAACGGGAATGAAGGTTAGCATAGTATATCAGATTGGTGCATATTCCAAGGTTGATCGAGACCCAAGAGGGAGGACTATCACTGTCGCTTATCTAGCCATCGTTGATGAACCTATAGCCGTCAACGGTCAAGATGATGCGGCAAAAGCACAGTGGTTCCCACTATCTGCATTGCCAGAGCTAGCCTTTGACCATGATGAGATTATACCAGATGCTGTCAAGAAATACAAGGAGGTCATGAAATGAAGATAAATACACATATTATATCAAATGTCGCCCTTATCATTAGTTTGGCGTTATTCTTGTCGTGCAGTAGCGATGACAATCCTGCTTCTGATCCTAGTACACCCATCGCCTGGAGTGACGGTGTACTGCCGGGTTGTTTCTCTGTTAATGCAGAGGGTCAGCAGGTGCAGTTTTCACAAGGCAACCTGCAGTATAGGGCATCCTCATGCACTTGGCGCTTTGCCGAACATCAGTACAACGTGGTGGGTGATGCGACAGCAGGCAACGTTTATGAAAACGGTGTGAAGTGCAACAACGAGGCAATCGGCAACGATTATGACGGCTGGATAGACCTATTCGGATGGGGTACTGGAAGTACGCCAACTCTCTCTGCCACTGACACACAGCAATATCTCACTTACCATGAATGGGGCAACAATACGATACAGACCAGCACTTGCGCTGGCTGGCGCACGCTGACCAACGAAGAATACGTCTATCTGTTTCACGACAGAGCCAATGCGGCCACGCTTTTCGGATTGGGTTCCGTGAACGGTGTGAATGGTGCCATTCTGCTGCCCGACAACTGGAGTACGCCTGTCGGCCTCTCCTTTACAGCTAGTACCACACGAGGATTGGAATGGAACGGCACGTACTATTTCAACGAGCAGGCAGACAACTACACGCATAACACCTATACCGAAGCGGAATGGGCACGGATGGAATCAGCGGGAGCGGTATTCCTGCCTGCTGCCGGTTATCGTGAAGGCACACAAGTCTCTCTTGTCGGCAAGGCCATAGACTACTGGTCTGCCTCGCTGCACGGCACAATGGCTGGGGGTATCTCTGGCAATTCCAAGCGTCTGCATCCCCAGAGCGACGGCGATTTGTATTACGGCGATTGTGTGCGGCTTGTGAAAGATAAATAGGTTTCAAGATGAAGAAAGAAAATATGATGATTCGCAAGGCAGAACGGCATGATGTACCGTTACTGCTGGAGTTTATACGAGGCATTGCACGATATGAGAAGATGGAGAATGAGGTTGTCGCCTCTCCAGAAGTGCTGGAAAGAGAAATGTTTGATGAGCACAGGGCAGAAGCGGTGTTTGTCGTTGTGGATGGACGCGAGGTAGGCTTTGCGCTTTATTTCTACAACTTCTCAACGTTCATCGGACATTCAGGACTGTATTTAGAGGACTTGTTTGTTTGGCCGGAAAATCGTGGTAAGGGCTATGGAAAAGCCTTACTACTTCATCTAGTCAAGATCGCACGAGAGCACCATTGCGGAAGAATGGAGTGGACTTGTCTGAACTGGAACCTGCCAAGCATTGACTTCTACCTATCACTCGGAGCTGTGCCTATGAAGGAATGGACAGTTTATCGGC
>JAEEGG010004216.1_pt1 | contig 34963 bp, 39 predicted proteins | sample 9134161 | NCBI WGS metagenome assembly JAEEGG01 (sample SAMN16246543, study PRJNA631951) | gut metagenome | biome: gut microbiome; feature: rumen; material: CR-attached | host: Bos | place: Iran: Karaj | collected 2018-10
TTACCTGCGCCATCATAGCCATCGATGACAAATGTGTGTCCGCCGGCACTACCCTGTCCGCTATAAAGCACAGGACGTCCATTAGCCAACTCATTACAAATCAGGTTATCCCATTCGCTTTCAGGTATTGCATCAGCTCTATGGACAAGTTGTATACCATTGCCGTAGCCAAAATAATCCTTAAAGACGATTTCCGGCATATTATCCCGTACTGAGGTGCCGCCATTTTCAGAAAGATCATATGCTGCTTTCAAGCCTGTGCCAACATACTGAAACAGTTTTGCGACGGCAGTCTTCTGCTCAGCTGTAGCCGAACTGTTGTAAACATCAATCATGTTTACCCAGTCAAATGATGCCGCAGGCAAATCCGGCATCTTATCGCCACGGCTCTCTGTGGTATAACCTGGAATAGCAGTACTCGATGGGGTATATCCACTTGTTTTTGCATGATAATAAAGAATCTGAGATACAGCAGTCGTGACACATCCTGTAACACACTTCTTTGTTCCAACGGTAGGACATTCAGCATTGAATGGATCATCCTGATCCCACTGACATGTCATCAGCTTTGAGATTGCAGGATATGACCTTCTGACGGTTTGTTCCTGAGCAGACAGGGCTGGATGTTCCTGAATATACTTGATCTGGTCGGCATAGCCTTGCAGCCAAGCAGCCATATTACTGGGAATATTATCAACATCAAAGCGACCCGATGTAGCATATCCGAGCACGGTCTCAGCCCGGTCGTCGCCACTGATGATGACAAAACCCAGATTCTGGTCATTGTTGAATACGTAATAGTAGTCTGGTTGAGGTATGCCTTGCGCACGACGGCGAGACAATTCTGTCTCTGCTGCTTTTACAGAGCTTGGTAATCCCTTTTGACTCAGGAACTGTTGGGCTTTGCGCATGGCCTGATCACGAGAAACCTGCTCTGCCCAACCAGGGATGGTTAGGCAAATCAAAGAAAGGATAAGAACAAGTCGTTTCATAAGCTTAAGTCGTTATATTGTCTAAATCATGCGACAAAGATACGAAGAATATCCGTAAACTCCAAGAAAATCAAGAAAAATTAATCTTTCAGTGGCCAAACTAAAAGGATCCGACAATCACTGCCGAATCCTTTTCCTAACGCTATTGCCAAATAGGCAACGATTTGTCACAAACCATTTTTACCATTACAATAACTACATTTTTTAATCAACTGTTATCTAACTAACATCAACAACGGTAAAACCGATTGGCGGTTTCCCAGATTATTATATTGAATTGCGTTGGTCATTTTTTACGGTGCAAAGATAGTCACAAATCAGCAATCGTCACAATAGGGCTGTATTATCTTTCTTACCAATTGTATTACAGATACATTTGGGGGCAAAATGGATACATATCGGAGGCTGAAAAGTTAAAAAAACTATCAATCCGGAAAATAAAACAGGAGAAAACATCAAACAGTCACTTTTTTTATTACCTTTGTGAAGTAATCCCTATACAGAATGAAGATTCGGCATTTCATCATGGCTGTCGGAATGGTTCTGACATCATTCCTGCCATGTTCTGCAACAGACATTTTCTTCCAGACCATCGATGCAAAAGACGGTTTGGCAGACAATTTTGTGAGGGATATCACACGCGACACCTATGGTTATATCTGGCTATCGACCATCAATGGCATCAGCCGTTATGACGGCTATCGTCTGACGAACTATATGCCTTTACAGTATGGTGGTAGCGGCAACGACGTATCTATGGTCAGAGAGACTGCCGACACCACGCTCTGGATGGTATCTGTACGCAACTTGTACACTTATGACCGCAAGAATAATACCTGGCAGAAAGACGGTGCAGCCCGACTGGCGAAGTTTGGAGTGGAAGGAACGATGAAACTTTTCTATGTCGATGACAGGCATAATCTGTGGGTCGCAACAGAGATGGGACTGTATCATTACGACTATTCCCAACGGAAGATCCAGCATTTCTCTAATTACAGCCGATCACCCATCGGACACATCGTTGCGAAAAACGGAACAACCATGATTGTCACCACCGATTATAAAATATATGAAGTGGCGCTGAAAGAAAGCCGGCTTATCCTGAGAACACAAGCCCCGCTTGAGAGTTTCAACCGCGACAGCAAGGTTTATCTCGACAATCATATGAACCTCTGGGTATTCAACTCGCATTCGCAAGCAGGCGCCCAATGGCAGTTGTCGCTCAAAACCTGGCAATGGCGTCGGCTATCGGAATTACAGCAGATGGGTATTGCCTATATCAATACCATCGCAGAAGACAACGACGGCCACCTATGGATAGGTACGGGCAATGCGGGTATCCATATATATGAATATCAGGGCGATAGTCAACCAATGAAAGAAGCGATGACGACCAAGGCCTTCCTTCCACATAGCAGTCATATCTCCTGTTTCTATCTTGATGAGAACAACACCATGTGGGTGGGATCGGCCAAACTGGGTGTGGCCTTTACGGATATGAACAGTCCAAGATTCAATCATATCTCTACTGGTGAGTACGAAGACGTAAGTTCGCTGATACAGGATGGAAAGGGGAATCTCTGGATAGGCTTCGACGGAAGTGGACTCATGAAGACATCGCTGGCAGGAAAGGCTGCCGACAGACACGTCTATACGACTGCCACGCACCAGTTACCCTCGAATATCGTGACCTCACTGTCAACCGATCGCAACGGTAATATATTGGTGGGAACTTACGGCGACGGTATCGCCAGATTTGACGGAAACCGCTTTAGCCAGCTATATCCCGAAGACAACCACCTGAAATATGTGAAGGCTATGATTACCGATGCGCATGGGAACCTATGGGTGGCAACCGTCGATAAGGGTGTGGTTAAAATAACAGCCGACGGACGCATCAGCAATTATTCTTCCGACGACTCGCCACTGCTATCGAATGGTATCCTCTGCCTGGCATATGATGCATCCGACGACATCGTGTATATTGGAACCTCTATGGGTGTGTCGGCCTTTGACTGCAAGAAGGATCGTTTTGCGAACATAGAAAAGCTCGAACAGCTGAAAGGAGAATATATCTCCTCATTTCAGTTGTGTAATCACAATTGCCTGTGGATAGGCAGCAGAAACGGACTATGGGTGTACAATCCCCAAAACGACGCCATCAGCCATTTCACGACTGAGCAGGGTATGTCGCACAACGTAGTCAGAGCGTTGGCAGGAGGCAAGGGCTGCGTATGGGCCAGTACCGACAACGGCCTGACTTGTATCACAACCGACCTCAAATGCTATCCCTTCTTCGATTCCGACGGCCTGCATAATATCGTCTTCTCCAACAATGCAGCATTGACCACAGCAGATGGTACCGTATTATTGGGCAGTTACAACGGTTATATCAGCATTCCGCCCGAAGACATTGAAGCACGCCTGCCCAAGCTGCATGTGGAATTTACAGACTTCAGAATCAATGGTATATCCGACACCCAGTTCCCCATCGACCATACCATACAACACGACGACCGTCTACGTCTCTCTGTATCGGCTATGGCGCCAGCACTGACTCGCAAGACCATATTCCTCTATCGCTTCAAAGGCGAAAAGGAATGGACAAAGGCGCCTGGGAATATGTTCTATTTCGTAGGCTTACAGTCTGGTACACATGTGTTACAAGTCAGAGCCCAGCTGATGAGTACGGCAGCAGACATATCGGATGAGATGAGCGACATCTCTGAATTCACCATCAGGGTGAAGCCGCCATTCCTGCTGTCAACGCCAGCTTTCCTGATCTATCTTCTGCTATTGGGCCTCATCGCATATCTGCTGTACGTCATGATGCGACGCAGGCAGAAACGCGAACTCGCCATCAAACAGCTGGAGATGAACTTGGAGAAATACGAGATGGAGGAAGAGAAGATCAGGTTCTTTACCAATATCAGCCACGACCTGAAAACCCCACTGACACTCGTTGTCGCCCCATTGGAAAAGATTCGCCAGAACAACTTGCCCAACGCCATACGGGCTGAAATAGACGTGGCCTGGCGAAATGCCCGACAACTGTATGACCTCATCCTGCAACTGTTGGATTTCCGCAAACTGGATGTCGGCATGGAGAAAGTGAATCTGCGACACGGCGATATCGTGGCCTTCGTCAGACAGACAATACAAGGATTCGTCTATTACGCCATACGCAAACAAGTCAGGCTGCAGATGCAACTCCCCCCCACCCCCGTCATGATCAATTTCGACGAAAACAAGATCAGGCGAATCATCACCAACCTGTTGTCGAATGCCTATAAATACAATGCAGACAATGGTCTGGTAACTGTTTCGCTCAACATCCAACAGGCCGACAATGCCCAAAAGCTGGTGCTCAGTGTGGCCGACACAGGCATTGGCATCAACGACAAGCAACACATCTTTGACCGCTTCATACAAGAAACCCACGGTCAGGAACAGGAAGGCAGCGGTATCGGACTCAACATCGTCAAACAATACGTCGACATGCTGGGCGGACATATCACCATCGCCGACAATGAGCCGAAGGGCACCATCTTCACTGTGACTTTGCCTGTGGACGAGACGAGTGAGAATGTGGAGGAGCTTACCTCTGAGAGCGACGTTCTCGCTGATGAAGTCATCACCGACAATGGGGTCTTGGATAAAGCCACAATCCTTGTCGTCGATGACAATACAGACGCCAGACTCTTCCTGCAGCGCAGCCTTAGCGACGAATATCATGTGCTGGTGGCGGTCAACGGCAAAGATGCACTACAGGTGCTGGCAAAGACAGACAATATCAGTATCATTGTCAGCGACGTCATGATGCCAGAAATGGACGGCATCGAGTTCTTCCGTGAAATCAAAGGCAATATCAACTACTCGCACATACCAGTTATCCTGTTGACAGCCAAGAGCAGCGAGGAGAATATCGTAGCCGGACTGGAAGAAGGTGTTGCCGACTATATCACCAAGCCCTTCAGTTTAGCCGTATTGCGACTGCGCATCCGCAAAGTAATGGAATGGTCGCAGAACGTATACAACAGCGTGGCCACAGGCATAGAAATCAAACCTAGCGAGATTACTATCAGTTCGCTCGACGAGGAGCTCATCAGTCATGTGATTGCCAACATCGAAGCCAACTTACAGGATGTGAACTATTCGGTGACACAACTCAGCAGTGATGTGGGAATGACACGCGGACACCTCTACAAGAAACTCATGGCCATCACGGGTAAGTCGCCACTGGAGTTTATCAGAATCGTGAAACTGAAACGAGGTAAGAGCCTATTGGACCAAGGGCGTACCAATATATCTGAAGTATCTGATATGGTGGGACTTTCTGCAAAACAGTTCACTCATTACTTTAAGCTAATGTATAATCATACTCCCTCTGAATATCTCAAGAAAAATCATCATTAAAACTATAAATAAGAATATGAAATTCAAAGAAATCACGACATGCATGATAGTCGTCGCCCTGACTTCGACGACAACGGTTCATTCACAAGCCAAACACTCACGTCTCTTGAATCATGAATCAAAAATCGAGGCCATCATCAAGGGAATGACATTGGAAGAGAAGATTGCCATGCTTCATGGTAAGAACATGTTCTCGTCCGAAGGTATACCCCGTCTGGGTATCGCCGATATAGAATATGCCGATGGCCCCTTTGGTATCCGTGAGGAAATGGAACCCCACTCCTGGAATTCAGCTCATCTGACGACAGACTCTGCTACTTTTTTCCCAACTGGCTCTGCTTTAGCAGCCACCTGGAGTACAGAGTGGGCCTATGCCTACGGACGAGGTATGAGCCGTGAAGCCCGACTGCGTGGTAAGGACATGATTCTCGGACCAGCTATAAACATACAGCGTATCCCCACTGGTGGACGGACATACGAATACTTGAGCGAAGACCCCTTGCTCAGCGGCATGCTGGCTGTTGCTTATACCAAAGGATCACAAGACGACGGTACGGCAGTTTGTCTGAAACATTTTGCCCTTAACAACCAAGAGGAAGCCAGAGGCTATGTCGATGTACGTATTTCCGACCGTGCTATGCATGAAATCTACCTGCGTCCCTTTGAGATGGCCGTACGCGACGGCGATGCCTGGGGGGTGATGGCAGCTTATAATAAGGTGAATGGGCGCTGGTGCTCAGAAAACAAGCATCTGCAGACCACCGTCTTACGCGAACAATGGGGCTTTCCAGGTATGGTGATCAGCGACTGGGGCGGTGTACATTCTACAGTCGACGCCGTCACATCAGGCATGAATGTGGAGATGCCAGGCAGCCGATTCATGGGGCAGGCACTACTTGACTCCGTGAAGGCAGGCAAGGTCAGCGAGGATGTCATCGACCAGCGCGTAAAAGAGATCCTTCGTGTACGTCTAACGGTGAAGCCCATCGATAAAGCGGTAGCAAACAGCAAGCCTGTAGGCAATGAAGAGGAGATGACGACTGCTTTGGAGTTAGCACGCCGAAGCATCGTCTTACTGAAAAACGAAAAACTGCTTCCGATCGACACCAGACGCGTTCGCACCATCGCAGTGATTGGTGAGAATGCCCTCACAAAGATGGCGCTGGGGGGTGTTGGAGCAGGTGTGAAGACCCGTCGTGAAATAACACCCTATGAAGGTTTGAAACAGAAATTAGGCAATAGCGTGAAACTCACTTATGCCAAGGGCTATAAGGGGTTCGACCGCGATAGCCGCAACAGACGTCAGGATCCCATCCAGAAGGCTGATCCCCAACTGGTTGACGAAGCTGTGAAGGTAGCCCAAGCTGCCGACATCGTGCTTTTCTTCGCTGGCAACAATCGCGAAGTGGAGACCGAGGGCAGCGACCGCAAGACAATCACCCTACCCTCAGGGCAGGATGAACTCGCTGAGGCCCTAGCCAAGGCCAATCCGAAACTGATAACTGTGATTGTTTCAGGAGGTCCTGTTGATGTGAGCACCGTCAGCAAGGTCTCGGGTGCATTGATTGCTTCTTGGTTTAACGGCTCTATGGGCGGACAGGCTTTGGCCGAAGTGCTGACAGGCGAAATCTCACCATCAGGCAAATTACCCATGACCTGGCCCAAGAAACTAGAGGATGTGCCGGCCTACGCCACAGGCACCTATCCACAGAAGATGGAGAACAGCAATCAAGGCGACATCTTCGTTGACCTCACTAGGAATCGCAGTAATGACAGACGCCAGCAACTCATCGCCAACTATGCAGAAGAAGACCTCGTTGGCTATCGCTGGTACGATGAAAAGAAGGTCGCCGTAGCCTATCCCTTTGGATTTGGCCTCTCGTATGCGAAATTCCAATATAGCGACCTGAAGGTGAAAACCGTAGGCGAAAGCCTCGAAGTGAGTTTCATGCTCACCAACCGCTCTGCTATCGATGCCGAAGAGGTAACACAAGTCTATATCTCTCGTCAGGGATCTGCTATCAGCCGCCCAGTCAAAGAACTAAAAGGCTTCCATCGTGTGGCCCTCAAGGCCGGCGAACGCCAGCATATCACCATACCCATACGCCGTGCAGACCTCTGTCACTGGGACGAGGCCACGCAGGACTGGAAACTGGAACATGGTAAAATGACTGTATTTGTAGGCGGATCATCCGACAAATTAGTATTGAAGGCAAAAACAAAGTTATAATAATAAAAAAGAATATGAAAGATTTTAATTACTATGCACCCACAGAAGTGGTGTTTGGAGAACAATCAGAAGAGCAGGTTGCTGCATTGGTAAAGAAATATGGTGGCACGAAAGTGCTGGTACATTATGGTGGCAAAAGTGCAGAGAAATCGGGCCTGCTTAATAAGATTTGCAGCTTACTAAACGAAGGTGGAATCAAATATGTGAAACTGGGAGGTGTAGTGCCTAATCCCAGGCTCTCATTGGCACAGAAAGGTATCGATTTGTGTCGCCAGGAGGGTGTCGACTTCATCCTCGCCGTGGGTGGCGGTAGCGTCATCGACTCTGCAAAGTGCATCGCCTATGGTGTCTGTTATCAAGGCAATGTATGGGATTTCTACCTTGGTAAAGCCGAACCGGAAAAGATGCTGCCTGTGGCCTCTGTATTGACCATCCCCGCAGCGGGCAGTGAAATGAGTGAGGCCAGCGTTATAACGAATGAGGACGGCGATGTAAAACTGGGTTACAGCAACAATATGTCGCGCCCGAAATTTGCCATCATGAATCCCCGTCGCACTTTTACCCTTCCCCCTTATCAGACTGCCGCTGGTGTGACTGATATGATGATGCACACCATGGAGCGCTACTTCACCAAGGACGATGATATGGATCTGACCACCGACCTGGCAGAGGCTGTATTGCGAAGGATGAAGACAGCCGTCTTTGAAGTCTTAAGGAATCCAGAAGACTATCGCAATCGTGCGCAAGTGATGTGGGGTGGCAGCGTCGCCCACTGGGGACTGACAGGCTGTGGTGTCGCAGACGATTGGGCTACCCACCAGCTTGAGCATGAACTCAGCGGCATGTTTGATGTCACCCACGGTGCCGGTCTGGCTGCTATCTGGCCTAGTTGGGCCCGCTATACCATGCATGAGAATCTCTCGCGCTTTGTTCGCTTTGCCGTCAATGTGATGGATGTGCCCAACGATTTTACCGACCCTGAGGGTACAGCCCTGAAAGGGATCGAGGCTATGGAGCGTTTCTACCACGCCATCGGTATGCCTATCAACATCAAGGAACTTATCGGCAGAGATATCACCGATGATGAAATCCGCGAGATGACCCGTAAGTGCAGTCGCGACTATACCGCAACCTGCGGTGCACTCAAAGTACTCAAAGCAGAAGATATGGAAGCCATCTATCAAATGGCAAGAGGATGAATAATAACAACTGACAAAAAATGAAAAGACTGTTTGTTTTTGTAGCCCTCGCAACACTGGTAGTGCTGCCGGGCTGTTCACAAGAGAAGAAATCACCTTCTTTCGATGAAGTATTAACCACCCGCCGTAGCGTCCGCAGCTACGATGCCACCAAGAAAATCTCAGAGGTCGAGGTTCGCGAACTACTCGAAGCTGTACAAGAAGCACCATCGTGGGCAAACCTGCAGCCGACGCATTATTATGTTGCAATCACCCCTGAGAAAGTTGCAGCAGTGCAGGATCTCGTCGGTGGCAATAAATCGCGCATCAAGGAAGCACCCGTACTCATTGTCTCAACCTTTGAGCGTGGTAAGAGCGGTTTCTTTCAAGGCAATCCTGCCAACGAAGTAGGCGATGGATGGGGAGCTTACGACAATGGTCTGTCGAACTGTTACCTTGTACTGAAGGCGCGTGCTATGGGCTTTGACACACTCATCATGGGTATGCGTGAAGCCAACAAGTTACGTCAGCTTTTTGCTATCCCAGAGAGTGAGACCATCATGGCCGTCATCTCTCTTGGCTATCGCAAAGGTGAACCAATACAGCCCCGCCATCGGTCATTTGACGATATCGTAAAATTCTATTAATTGACATGAAGATCATGGACGACCAACTGATTAATGACGTAAAGAACGGCAAGGACATCTACCTTGCCGGAGGATGTTTCTGGGGAACAGAGCATTACTTCAAACAGATTGAGGGGGTAATAGAAACAGCTGTGGGTTTTGCCAATGGACACACTGCGAACCCTACGTACAAAGAGGTCTATACCGATACAACAGGATATGCTGAGACAGTATATGTGAAATACAATCCTGATGTTGTCAGCCTCGAATTCCTATTGAAAATGTTCTTCAAGGCCATCGACCCGACAAGTCTCAACAAACAAGGCCACGATGAAGGGACTCGCTATCGTACCGGCATCTACTATACTGATTCAGAGGATTTATCAGTTATTGAGAAGGTGTTTAATGAGGAACAGAAGAACTATCAGCAGCCTTTGGCCGTAGAGAAACTGCCCTTGGAAAACTTCTATACGGCAGAGGAGTATCATCAAGACTACCTGGATAAGAATCCAACTGGTTATTGTCACCTGCCCCAATCACTGTTCGAGTTTGCAAGACAGGCCAAGGACAAGAGGTGATTTTGGTATATTGTGGGGAAACAGTTTTGATTAATATGAATAAGAATGTCAGAGAAGCCAGATCGACAGATGTAGCTGAGATAATGAAAGTCATAGATGCCGCAAAGAGAATTATGCGGCAATCTGGCAACATGAACCAATGGGGAGAGGGATATCCGTCTGAAGCTGTCATTATTAGCGATATGGAGAAGCATGGTAGTTTTGTCATTGAAGACGCAGACCGCATTGTCGCCTATTTCGCTTTCCTACCCTCTCCTGAGCCTACCTATTCAAAGATATACAATGGTAAGTGGATAAATGATACTCTTCCGTATCATGTCATCCATCGTATCGCCAGCTATCCTGAGGCTCATGGCATCTTCAACACCATCATGGACTTCTGTTTCTCCCACGATTCGAATATCCGCATCGATACCCATAAGGACAATCGAATCATGCAGCACAACATCGAGAAGCATGGCTTTATCAATTGTGGCATCATATACCTTGCCAATGGAGATGAGCGTATCGCTTATCAGAAATTAAATAATAAACCTATGCTGCATAAGAAATCGTTCCAAGAACTGACTAATGATGAGCTTTACGAACTGCTGAGGATTCGTAATGAGGTGTTCGTCGTTGAGCAGAACTGCGTCTATCAGGACATGGATGAAGATGACAAGAAGTCGGTTCATCTATGGCTTACCATCGCAGACAAGATTGTCGCTTTGGCTCGTGTTTGTCCTGCAGGTACTCACATGAAGGAAATCTCAATAGGCAGAGTCATTACAACAGAAAGGTGCAAAGGCTATGGTAAGCAAATAATGTTTCATGCCATTGATGCTGCAAAAGACCACTTCGGTGCAAAGCAAATAGATATTGAAGCACAGGAGTACGCCAAAGGTTTCTATGAAAACTTAGGTTTCAGACAATCATCCGACATATTCATGCTTGACGGCATCCCCCATATAAAAATGTCATTAAATGTATGAGCGCAACACCCAAACGGGAATTGCGCTCAAAAATATTGATTGAAATCTTACGATTACTCCTCAACAGCAGCCTGCGCGGCAGCAAAGTATTCCGATAAATAGCGGGATTCGCCTATGTCACTCTAAACTATTCCAAAACTCAGGGCGGTTTTTCCTTACGTGCGTACATTATTATATTCTCTAAATGTTCTTTCAATGATGGTGCTTTTATTACCAGTTTTTATATTTTCATTTCTAATGTCATCGTCGTGTCTTTTTTGAAGCTCTGAGAATTTGTCACTAAGCTTGTCAACCTCGTACATTAAGTATCCTGAGGCGAATATTATAAATCCAAATAAACTGTCTATATCAATTCTATCGTCTGCCATACATACCGAATAAGCATAAGTTATTAGGCAATATCCAATAACTACAAGTAACACTTCATACCTATCAAATCCCATTTTGCGTTTTTCTGCATGTCGGAAGAAAGCGTCTCTATTTATTCTGTCAAGATAGAAATTGAGTTCTTCAATTCCGTATGTTAAGAAGAAAAATATTGTAGGTATAACGGTTCGCACAAAGTAATATCTGAAATCCTCTATCAGGAAGCTGTTAATATAATATGCTGCCGTTGATAAACCAAGAATGATGAGCTTTTTATTGTTCCATTGATTTACACAAAGAGTAAATACTTGAATTACGCTTATCCATAACATGCAAAGAAATAGTATATCCATTTTCCACGCATAATAAATTATCGTCATAGTGTTGAATATCATAAATACCCAACAAGCTACAGTAGTGCTGTATATTTCCTTTATCATGTTTCCATTCCTTTCACCATTGAAACAAGCTTACTCATCACCGTATCACGCTGCTGATAGTTCGCTACCAGGTCTTTACACAGCTCCAGTAGTTCGTGGCTCTTAATATTTTCAGTCTTACAATCAATAGTGTGACTATCATATTTAACAGCCGCTTCGTCGAAGAAGATTCTTACATCCACTCCCAATCGTATAGCTATGGCCTCCAAGTCAGAAGCCTGTATCTTGTTGTTATTAATACAACGATGCAGGTTTGCTTCGCTCATACCGATGTCAGAGGATAATTTTTTTAACCCTCCATCATATTTCTCGGACAGCTTTCTGATGACATTTAAGTCCATACTATACTATTTTATAGTTAAATACTCTTAAATCTGCGCGTCAAGCATAACTTTTCGACTAAAATATTTGCAAGTGACTATATTTTTTTGTAGTTTTGCACCGTAAAGTTAATAAATAAATTCGTAAACACCAAATTTATGAGCGAAAAAGTTTCAATGCGGTCTACAATTGGCGGTTTGGAAGTAGGTCAGGAAGCCTCTTTCCCTTTGTTGCAATTGCAAAGCGTCAAGACAACAGCCTGTGACCTGGGCTTGATTCATGGTCGCCAGTACTCCACTCGGATTGCCAGATCTGAGCGGCTTGTTTATGTAACCAGAAATTCGTAAAAGTAAAATTTCTTGTCAAATGGAGACTATCAGCAAGCATATCAGCAAGCGTCATGTCAAGGCTCTGGAGAAGTTCAATGAGGAGCTGGAGACGTTCCGTAAGGAAACTCAGGAAGAGGTTGCCACACTTTATGAGGATCCGTTTACCAGCTTCACCCTGGCCAACGTAAGGATTGAGAACACTGCCATCAAGTATCTCTATGACGGCAAGGAGGACTACGACAACTGCGTACGCCATGATGATGAGACTGGCGAGACTTGGGAGGATGACACTATCATGGAGAATATCAAGTTCTGGCGCTCCTGTATCAAGCGTGCACGTCGCTACTACTGCATGCCTGTAGAGAAGCTGGATGCTCTCCAGGATGGTGAGGTTGAAGATGATGAAGAGGAGGATGAAGTATGATACAGATTCAGTTCCCTGACAAGACTGTCACCTACGACACATTCCTGCGTGATCTCGCTACGGCTCTGGCTCCTATGCTGCGTGATGGAGCTGACACCCGTGAGATCATCAGTCAGCGTGAAGCATACCGTATCTTCGGAGAAGGTAATGTGCGTCGCTGGACCAGGAAAGAACTGTTGACCATTCGTAAGCGTCCAGGCAAAGTGGAGTACCTGATGTCAGAGCTTCGCCTTTGCCAACAGCGTCAGCAGGATTATTTCGAGTAAGCCATAAAAATAATATATTATTGAAGATCGCTGTCAGCGGACAGCACAGGGGCAACTGCCCCACCCGCTCTCATAGTTCAATGGATAGAACAAGGCTCTCCTAAAGCTTAGATTCGGGTTCGATTCCCGATGGGAGTACAAGTTTAACATCAAATTGGTAAAGTTATGAATAAGGATTTAAAGGTTAAGTTGTTCCTGGGCGTTCTGGCCATAACAGGATTCATGTTCATGCTCGGATGGGCTGGACAGGTAGACTACGATGAGCAAGTCATACTCCACATGTCTCAGGCAGACTATGATACCATTGTGTCACGTCTGTCAGCCAACGGATCCCATCCATCACAACACGAAATAGCCACATACTATGTCAACGAGTACTCCAAGTAGAAGAAAGGCTCCTGCAGGTGTAAAGGCTTGCTGTGCCAACTGCAAGCATAGCCGTCTGGTATCATCTGGTATCAAACACCATCCGATCCTGAGCGAGTGTCAGTTAGTCTGGGCAAACACCAAGACGTTCGACCACTACAGGGAGCCTGCATACAACTGGGTCTGCAAGGAGCACTACGACTACACGGATGCAAGGAAGGAAATCTATCCACTTACAAAGAAATCGGCATGAACAAGATTAACGGGATCACTCTCACTGGAGAAATTGCCAGCTGGAAGTACTTTAGCTTCCCTCTGACGTTCCATCTGCTCGTCTACCTGTATCTCAGCACACAGGAGCAGGATGGTGACAGTGTGACCGTATCCGTGCGCCAGCTCTGCCGCCAGTTCAATGGTGTCACCTATAAGGAGCTACGGGTGGCCTTCCAGCATCTTGTCGATGAAGGTATCATCTCGGCTTGCAGAAAGGGGCGTATGACAGTGGTGTCTTTCCGTCAGTGGCATGGCCTTTCTGGTATCATGTTGCCATGCGGGGCGCAGTTGGAGGCGCAATCAGGGGCGCAATTGAGGGCGCAATCGGAGTTGCAGCCTCAGCCTTTAAATAAAGGTGTTTCTGCCTTATCGTCAAAGAAGAAGGGCGCAATCAAGGGCGCAGTTACAGGCGCAAATGAGGGCGCAGACGAAAACAGGGCGCAATTGATGACGCAATTGATGGCGCAATCTGAAAACCTGCAACCATCTGAAAACAAGCCACTTGAAACCGATACCAACACTACTAAGGGCGCAATTGAGGGCGCAATTGAGGGCGCAAATAATAGGAAAGGTTCCCTCCAAAAAGAAAAAGTTTCCCCCACACCCCCTTTAAATAAGAAAAACTCCCTCCCTCCAAAGGACCAAAAAAATAAAAAAAGGCTGGATGACGCTTTTTTTGAAAAAGTCAGGACGGCATTCAACAGCCTCGCCATCGGTACGGCCATCCGCTCATGCACGAAGATGTCTGAGGAGCGCAAGCAACTTGTTCGGAACTTCATCGATGACTACTCTGTCGAGGATCTTGACCGACTTTTCGCTGCCGTGCGTGAAGCTCCCAGACTCTATCAGGGACGTTCCGGCAAGTCCATCCAGTTTGATACGTTGTTCTCACCAAAGTTCTATGTCGGCATCATGGAGGGTAGCTGGTCTGCTCCAGAGCCTCAGCCTAAAAAGGTCTCCTCCTTACCTGAGCCTCCTGCCCAGACTGTTGCTCCTGCTGCCAGTAGCTCTCCTCAGCCGACTTATAAGGAACAGAAGAAGATGGAACGTCGCAAGCTTCTGCAGGGATATATAGACGCTGTAGTGCAAAACCCAAAGCATGTCTGCCTGGCTATGCTCATGGCATCCTACAGAAATGGCGAACTGAAGGAGCTCGGTCTTGACTGGAAACCGTCTATCGACTCGGAGGTCTCTCAGCTCGAAGAACTTAACCGTCAGGGACAGCAGATACATGCTGGTGCAAAGAAACAGTCTGTGTCTGCACAGGAGATGCTGGCAGAAGATCCTGACGGATTGCTTGCAAGAATATTGTCGAACAATAAATAATAAACGGATATGTATAACTCTCAGATCATTGAAGCGCTCAACGCTCACAGTCAGCAGAAGAGCCAAGAAAAGCCTCAGCAGCACAGAGTGCAGCGTGAAGGCAGTCTGCAAATTCAGTGTGTGTCCTGGTTCCGCTACCAGTACAAGTCTTTCACTAAGCTGCTTATCCATCCTCGTAACGAGGCGGGTGGCAAGAATAGCCGCAAGGTGGCCATAGATGCCGCTGCAGGCGTGTGCCTGGTGTTCCCGATCTCATGCTGCTGCTTCCAGCCCAGTTCCATATCGGAGAAGAGCCTGACCTGTATTTCGGTCTCGGCATTGAGTTGAAGTACGGCAAGACGAATAACCAGAATCCAGCCCAGAAGGAGTACCAGCGTTACATGGAGGCTGCAGGTTACAGATACGTCGTGGTTCGCTCATTGGAAGAGTTCCAGAAGGTAGTCAACGAGTATATGCACGCTGTCGTGTTCCATGTGCGTGAAGCTGTCAAGGCTGTAGTCTCAGCGGACTCTGATACGATGTCAAACAAGGAACTGTTAAGTAGGATAGCTAAAAAGTAACTGCCATGTCTGTCATTGCCCATAAAGAAGAGATTATCCGTCAGTATGCCCAGGGAGAGGATATAAGTGCATTGGCTCGTCAATACGGCTGCCACTACTCGTGGATACGTAACATCCTTGTCCGTAACGGCATCAACATCCGTGCACCTCGCTACAACAAGTCAGTAGAACGTATAGTTCATGTCGCTGGACGTTCCCGTTCTGTGTTCTGGTCAAAGCAGATGGAGGATGAGTTGCGTCGTATCTTCCCTCGTTCATTCAATGCGGAGCTGTGCGAGTACTTCGGACTGTCCCAGCGCACCATCTTACGCAAGGCTCGTCAGATGGGACTCCAGAAGGATCCTGAATGGCAGCGTCAGAATTGCCTGCATAATGCCAGGATGGCGCACATCGCTGCAAGAGCCAAAGGCTATCCTGGTCACTTCGAAAAAGGCCATCCTGCCAACGAGTTCTCATTTAAGAAGGGGCATAAAGAGTCTGAGGAAGTCAAGCAGAAGCGTGTAGCAACTCTGCGACGTACCCTACTCATCCGTCCGGAAATCACAGTACAGCGCGGTCTATCCATTGCTGCCTACAACAAAGCTCATCCTGAGGCTGTCGCTGCACGTATCGAGAAAATGAAGCAGACTAAGCGTAACAAGAAATCGATTTTATGTCAAACCCTATAAAACAAAACGATTATGAAACAAGAAGAGAAAAAAGCTAAGGTAACTAACGAGAAGTTTACTGACAATGGTGACGGTACTTCCGTACGTACTCGTACTGCAAACTGGTTTGAATGCAAGCTGCGCTACGAGAAAGTCATGGAGGATGGCATGCAGAAGAAGGTCTGTGAGTGGTTCTGTGTTGATGCTATATCCTTCGGGGAGGCAGAAGAGCGTGTGATAGCAGAGATGTCTGCCTATATCTCTGGCTCCTTCGACGTGGATGACATTAAAAAAGCCAAGTATCACGAGGTGTTCTTCTCTGGTGATCCTACCGATGACTACTGGTTCAAGGCCAAGGTGGCTTTCATCACTATCGACGAGAAAACAGAGAAGGAGAAGAAGTCTTACGTCATCTACTTAGTTCAGGCTCACTCCCTGGAGCGTGCCCGTCAGATCGTCGATAAGGTCATGGGCGGCTCTATGATCGACTACGACATCAAGGCTCTTAGCGAAACACAGTTGATGGATCTGTTTGAGTATAAGGCAGAGAAGTTTGAGGTCGAGGAGATTGACCTGGTTGATAGCAATATGCTGGATAATCTTGGCAAGCGTCTGGCAAAGCGTGTCCTCAAGACGTGGAAAGAGGACTTTATAGACGAGGATACCAAAGAGGTGGTTCAGATTGAACGTAATGAGGTAGTCCAGGAGCGTAACACTACTCTGACTGAAGAAGTGTGGGCATCGTGTATTGAAGCTAAGGTACGAAAGGTTTACGTTTATAAAAACTTGAAGTGATATGGCTACAGATAATTCTTCCTTTGAGTCCTGTCAGGCTCGTATCCGTGACCATGTGGCCACCATCTGCCTGAAGTATATGAACAGTCAGCGCCTTACCAAGGCTCAGTTCGCTGGCCTCATCCAGCTCTCTACCTCTCAGCTGAAGCAGATTACCAACCGTCGGTGTAACACTACCCTGAACGTGCTGGCAAAGATCTCCCGTGTCACTGGTGAACGTATCATTATCTGAGCCTTATGAAGATCAATGTTTCTCCAGCTGCTATGCTCGCTGCCTTAAGGAAGGTGGGTAGGGTCATCGTTTGGAATGGCCCCCTGCCCATCCTCCATGACTACTACTTCGAGGTGGTGGATGACATCCTTTACGTCTCTGGCTCAAATGGCGATGTGATGATGCGTTCCACTGTCTCCGACGCTATGGTGGAACATCTCTCTGACCGTAAATGCTTCGCTGTAGAAGCTTCTATCCTGCGTCGTGCCTTCCGCAAGCTGGATGGTGATCAGGTGGAAATCGTTGTCGGTAAGTCCCAGCTCACGGTCAAGCATTCGTGCGGCTCTTTCATGCTGCCTCTCTATGATACACCTGATGAGTTCCCTCAGCCAGACAAGGTGGATGGTGACAAGTTCTATCAGGTCTCCTTCGAGATTCCTCAGCTTCGTGGATGGTTCCAGCGTCTGTCCTTCGCTATGGCTAACGATGAGTTGCGTCCTGTCATGAACGGAATAGTCTTTGACTTCACTAAGTTGAATGGTCTGACACTCTGTGCCTCTGACGGTCATAAACTCGTCCGTATCGAGACTCCACAGAAATTCGAAGGTGTGGATGCAGAGTTTATCATGCAGCGAACGGTTGTCTCTCACCTCTTAACCGTAATGCCAAAGACAGGTATGGTGACGCTCTGGTTCAACCGTGACAAAGAGTTTGAGCCTTCACGTATCCTGATTGATGACGGGGAAGAACTGCTTACCGTGTGGTTTAAGCGGATTGTTGGGCGCTACCCTAACTATCAGTCGGTCATACCAATAGATTACATCTTCGATGTGACCATCAACCGACGTAAGCTCATCCGTAGCATCGATCGTGCCTCTCTCTTTGCAAATCCCAGCAGTGACCTTGGTACATTCGTTCTCAACCATGCCGATCATGCTGGCAAGCTCTATATCTCTGCCCAGGACTTCGATTTCTCTCAGGAGGCCTATGAGGTCGTGGATGCAGAGTACTCTTACGCTTCTCCCTTTAAGATGGGCTTTAAGCTCCCATCCATCATGGACTGCCTAAAGGTAATAAATTCCGAGAAGGTGGTGTTCCGTCTGAAAGATGCTTCACGTGCCCTTATCATGGTGCCTGAGGTTCAGCCTACTGGTGAGACGATTACGATTCTGATGATGCCAATGTTGGTAAATGATTGATACTATGTCTAAGTTTATTGATCTCGAAGAGATATTCATCCGCAAGAGCAAGATTAATGCAGTTGCTATTGACCAACGGGATAGGAACAAGGTGAATATCGACGTTGAAGGATGCCGTCAGCTCTATATCATCTCCTGGCCAAGTGAGAAGAGTGCACTGGATTTCTACAATGACCTGCGTAAACAATTGGAGGAGGATTGACTATGGTACTGTCTGACGATATTCACAGATGCGAAGGTAAGGGCTGCGCACTCCGTACATCCTGTGCCAGGTTCGTTCAGGGGTGCGTTGACAGAAATAATGGCGATAACGTCGCTCCCTGGTTTACTCACTGCGATGAAGAGAAACGTAACGGATACATTAAGAATGACTGATTATGAAGAAAATAATGTTTGATGACCGCTTCGGTCTGACTCAGGCTGTCCTTGGAGGCAGTAAGACCATGACTCGACGTATCGAGAAGTCATTGCAGAAGATTGACTTCGAAATACAGGAGATGCGCTACGACTATCCTTCAGGTACGTTCGTCATCTACAAGAAGGAGCCTGTGGTAATCGGTGGCGAGAAGTTCCATGACCATATCCAGATTCGTCCTCGCTTCACAATGGGAGAATGTGTAGCCGTTGCCCAGCGTTACAGTGACCTGTCGATGGATGACATGATAGCAAAGTTCTATGGCAGTGTGCTTGACCGTTTCACTCAGGAACAGCTTATCCGTCAGCATAAAGGATGGAATAACAAGATGTATGTCATGGCTGACCTCATGCCTCACTGGATCCAAATCACCAACATCAAGCTTCAACGGCTACAGGACATTACGGACGAAGAGTCTCTGTGTGAGGGCATAGAAGAAGATGATCCTTATTACTGGGTTCCTATCGACTATGACATTCCCGACTGGAAGAAAATTAATGAGAAGGTATCTGACATGTATCAGGGTGTGCGTGACCGCAAACCGACTCCCCATTTCTGGGATTCGCCTCGCAAGGCTTTCGCTGCACTCATCAACTTCATGAGTCCAAAGGTTGACGGTAAACCTGTCTGGGATGCCAATCCCTACGTTTTCGCCTACACTTTCAAACTGATAAAATGAAGAAGAAAAAGCAAAAACAGTACAAACCTGAGCTGTATAACAGACGCTGCTGTTACAACTGCAAGCATCACCTGGCTTTCGAGAGTGGGCCAAAGGGAGATACCATCGTGTGTCCGTTCATGTCCAAGAAGGAATACAAAACGGCAAGCGGGACTTCCTATATCGGTGTTGACTACACCAAGCGGATACCTGCGTCTCACGTTCCTTGTGACCTGTGGCGTATCGACACCAACATTCCTGCTGGTTTCTCGTGGCCGTTCCTCCAGCGTCAGGATGCTACTCAGTTATCTCTGTCGCTTTCTATTTAATTCCAATTTTATAAATGTTTAAAAACTTACAACAATGATTGAAAAATTGAATTATGAACAGAACATTCGCCTACAACTGGTGAAGTCCCTGCGTGACGTGTCCCAGGCACAGCGTGCCTATGATTTCGTAATTAACGAACAACAAAAGCCTCAGCCTGAGAACACTTCCAAGGAGGTTTCTGATGGTGTCTACATCGTCTATGACAGGTCTCCCTATCTGATCTCTGAGCCTTTCAATGGGGAAAACTCCAAGGAGAATGTCTATGCTGTCGCTTTCAAGTTCGGTTCTGTATCACTGATGCTCCATCCCAGGGACTTGGTGGATATGAAAATGACCTGTGACGATTCTGAGCCTACGGTATCTATCACTGAATACGACATTGCCGTGACCGACTACGACGGCAAGATCAATACAGAAGGACTTGTTAAGCGTGGACTGAATTTCCGCTTCCAGATTCCCGATGACCACTTCATCCCCTCTCTGGGACAGCTCTACATCATGTTCGCCTTGAAATGCCGCCTCAACGAGGCCCTGGAGTACGTCGGACATGATCCGCTTGCAGACACTTGGTATTGGTCATCCACCGAGGGCAGTGCCACTGACGCTTGGTATCTGGACTTCTACAATGGCAACTTCGACGGCATCAGCAAGACGCATGAGTACAGGGTTCGCCCTGTCTCCGCATTTATCCCTTCATCTCTTTAATTCTTTATCCCTTTATGCCAGCCCGTCAAGGGCTGGCTCGGGCAAAATTCTATTATGAAGAAGTCTCAGCCATATTGCGTGGTGGCCACATCAAGGCTTACAGGTGCCAGGGAGTGTATCACTACTCCTTGCAGCCAAGAAACAGCCGTGCGCCTTGCTCGTCAGGCCAACAGCCTGCCATCACGCCATCGTGTCTGGCTCAGGCATACTGCAGTTCCTTATCCCTACAAACAAAAATAACATCTACTATGGGACTATTCGATAATGATCCTGTGTTCGCTGCGTGCGGCACTGTGAAGAGAAAGCTTCTCCGTAACCGACAGGGACAATTCGCCACTCCTGAACAGGTGGAGACTGAACGTGTGCGCCATGAGAATGCTGTGCTGCGTCGCAAGGCAGAACAGTACAAACGGGCGTGGCTGGCCGTTGCCAATGCCAATACCAGGCTTACCAGACAGATGGCTGAACTTAAAACACAACTTAAAGCTCTTGTCAATGGAACAGCAAAGAATTGATTTCATCCGTCAGTACAGTCGTGTCAAGAATCTCTCTGATAAGGAGATTACGGCCACTGTACGCATGCTGGAGCTTCGTGACCAGTATTCCTATCATCAGCTGTGGGAGAAAGATCCAGGCATCCAACAGCTCCCTGACGAAGAGAAGTTTGCACTCACCCTCATGGCACAGGCTTCCTGCGACTATCTCCTGACTACCAAGACGCTCATCCATCTCTTCGGTGGCACAAAGTACCACTGGCGAAAGATCGGGCGTAACAGTCCTCTCACCGAGACGGCTTCGGCCATCAGCGAATGCAGCTCTGGATACTACGGACGTGGATGGATCATCGCTCCCCATATCCATACGCTCATCCGATTTCTCAAATCAGACTTCTACAAAAATCATCAGTTTTAATTAAACACATTATTATGAGTCAAGAAATTCTAAACATTGCCGTTGACCTCGAAACGCTGTCAACACGTCCTACAGCCGCTATCATCTCCATTGCGGCCAAAGCATTCACGTTCTCTGAGCCTCAGCCTCAGCAGAGACCCCTCTACATTCCTGTCAATGCCACTACCTGTGCCATGTACGGCCTGCATTTCTCTGCCGACACCATTGACTTCTGGCATCGCCAGAGTCCTGAGGCAAAGCGTCCACATCTGGAACTGACCGACTGCTGCCGTTCCCTGAAGGTGGCGCTTACGGAACTGAAGGAATGGGTGGCAGAGGTGCGTAACCTCTCTCCTGACAAGAAGATCCTGGTATGGATGCAGGGTACTGACTTCGACGGGGCTATTCTGCGTAACGCCTACTGTCAGGTGTTCGGCTCTGAGGATGCCATGCCCTGGAAGCATACTGAGCTGCGTGACTCCCGTACGTTCATTCATGGCTTCGTGGGCTATGTCCGTCCTGACCTGCCAATACCTTATGCTGCTATTCCAGACAATCCCAACTGGATAAAGCACGACGCTCTGTCTGACTGTGACCAGCTTATCTGGAATGTGCGCCACTCTGTGCTTCTGCTTGATGACTTCATTGCTGCACGTACTCCTAACGCAAACTCTCAGGGATGAAACGCAAGAAGATCTATCTCTCAGGGAAGATTACTGGCTGCAGCAACTATATGGAGCTGTTCGCAAAGGCTGAGGAGCTTACCAAGGCTCCTGATGTGAAGGTGATTAACCCCACTCGCATGTGGGGCATCTTCCAGCCTCTCTTCAACCGTCTCCCCTATCCTCTCCAGCTTATACTCGACCTCTGCGTGCTCGCCTTCTGTGACACCATCGCCTTCCTGCCCAACTGGACTCGCTCCAAAGGTGCGTGGGTGGAGTATCAGTATGCCAATGCTCTCAAACTCAAAAAGTGTTTCCTATGTCTGGAATAGTCTATCAGGTTATGTATCGCCCAAGGGTTGGCGTTGCACGTCAGGAAGGACGCTTCACTGACCATGACAAGGCGCTTGCTGTATGCCGTCAGCTGACCAGCGGAGCCAAGGAGGGTTACTACTTTATTCAGGAACTATATCCTATAGCAGAAATGAAAACAGAGAAATTCGATTCGTTCGTTGCCCTGGTAGCACAGGTGCGTGAACATCAGCGTCTGTTCTATGCCGGACGTGACCGTCAGGTCATGATGCAGTCCATTGAACTGGAAGGCCGTCTGCGACAGTACATCGACAAGTGCAAGGCCATCTTCGCTGCCCATCCTGAACACAAGCCTCAGCCTGCGGCAAAGCTCTTCTTCGACATGGTGGATATTTGGCTGGGCAAGGCCAAGGAGTACTTTGCCCACAAGAAGGCTAACGACGAGGATCCGCTGGTCATCCGTGAACGGCTTAAGGAGTGTAAGGACTATGAGCGTCGTATTGACCAGGTCGTGGAACAATACACAAAATATCAGCCGTCTGATAAGTAAATAAACTAAATTTGCATCAGTTATGATTAAGAAATTCAGACTTTTAAGGGACAGGCTCTCCATCTGGGCCATCCTGCGTTTCAACTTCAAGCTGCCTGACCTCCAGCAGGCAGAGTCGGTCAAGTCTGGCCGTGTGTACTACTATTATGGCCGATGGGTGCGCCTCGTACCACAGCCTAATGAGGTCAAGGGGTTCATCAAGGTGCTCTTCGAGGATCAGGGTGTTACGGATATTGTTCCTGACTCCCTCGGTGATGTCATTGCAGAGAAGGTATGTCCTTTCTGTGCGCTCCACCGTCTCGGCCTGCCGTGCCGTAAGTTCAGGGGCGGTACTGTCCGTGACCTGTGTTTCAAGTATCGTTATCAATTAGTAAAAGGCAAGAAATATGACGAAAAAATTGAGTCCGAATGATCCGTTGCGTCCCCGCAACATCCGCAAGCGTGAAAAGCGTGAAGCACGCAAGACGCACAAGCAGATAATGGCCAAGAAGAAGGAGGCAGAAGAGGCCGCAAAGGACGGACAGCCTCAGCAGGCTATAGACAAGAATAAGGTGTTCCATGCCGACGTGGTGCGACAGGCCAAGGAGCGTATTGCACGTATGAAGGAGAAGATTCCTCTCCCGCTGTTCATCCAGTCACTGCGTCGCGGCAAGGTCTCCAAGGTGCTGGTCATCAACCGTGACGGCAAGCGTCGTGAACTGCTCCCTGACAGCCCTGACCGTCATGTCATCCTCTGCCATGGGCGTGTGGCCAAAGTCATCAGGTCATCGGTGTGTGTGTTCAACAAGATTACCCAGCATGAGGATATTGATGAAGAGAAGGATACACGTCGCTGGATAGACGGCTCATGGACGCTGGCTCCGTGTACACCTGCCATGCTGCGTGGTACTACCGTCCAGCATGTGTCCCGTCGTAGGTGGTGGTTCCTGCATCGCTACTGGTATCAGATCTCATTCGACGGACGTGTTCAGCCTGCAGGCATGTTCTTTGACTACGACATCGATCCTGCACGTCGCTCCCAGGAGTTCTTTGTTACTCATGAGTATGTCAAGGTCGAGAAATACCAGGACCGTGAAAACGACTTCCTGCGCTTCTGGCTCCGTAAGGAGAATATCACTCCGTATGTTCCACCAAAGCGTCGTAGGAGGAACTAAGCATGACAGACGGCATTATCCTCAACAAGAAGAGGTCTTTCCGCAAGGGCATCGTCATTGAGCGCTCCGGGCGTATCACCCTGCGCTCACGTCCATGCCGTGTGCTGCACCTGAAAGCTGGAAGTCATGTGCATTTCTATCTGAATAATGAACAGATGTACCTCTTGCAGGCAGAAGAGCCTTTCGCTGACGGGGCGCTACGACTTAGCGGACGTACCTCACAGCTTCACTGCTGCTCCAAGGATACTGCAAAGGAGCTGCTGCGTCATGTCACAGGGGCTGGTGATATGGAGAAGGTTGAGCTAAATGTGTCTCCATCTCCTGTCACTATCATTCATGAAGGGGTCGCTTATCCAGCTGTGGCCATCATAAATATTGTCGACAATCTCTAATCTCAGGCGGGCTGCTGTCCTTCAGCGGCCTGCCTTTAATAAAAAAGGTATATATGAACAGTCTTATCAGATTCCAAGGCCTCAGCCTTACACCCGACGAGCACGCTGCGCCTAACGGCTCCCTTGCTCTCTGTGCCGGAGTCGAGCTGCATGACGGTGCACTGCGTCCGTCGGTGGTCTCTGGTACTCCCGTGAATACTCCGCTCACTACCGCTGGCGGTGATGTGGTGACACTCATCTATGTGCATGAGACTACTGCCTACCGACATTTCATCGGATGGCATGTGGCAAACTCTGTTGGTACGATCTACTGGTTCAATGCCGACGGTTCCCTGGGAGGAACGCTCCATGCGTTTTCTTCGGACATAACCATCCGTGACGTGGATTCCATCGGCAATACGCTGGTCATCGTGGCTGACGATGCCATTCACTACGCCATATTCAAGGACGGTTCCTACTCCTATATCGGTACTAAGCCGCCTTTCCTGAACTTGTGGTTCAGTGTGTCCGACACCTATAAGGGTAAGTATGACCGTTCAACGGTCTCCAATGATGCTACGGATACGGAGTATTACGAGGCGTGGCGGCAACTGTCGTTTGCGGCTACCGACGTTTCTACGGTCAAGGATGACGGCTCTGTGGTGGTGTTCAAGTCTGAGCATCAGGGAGACATCACGACGGCCTTGTGGGCGCTTATCAATGAGTGTGACGCTACGGTGGCCAAGGAGGGACGCTTCTCACGTCCGTTCATGATACGCTACTGCTACCGTCTCTATGACGGCTCCATGATCATGCACTCTGCTCCTGTCTATATGCCTATTACAGGACCAAGGAACTATAAGATCTATTTCGAGAACGGTATTCAGAGTAATTCCAATGGCAAGATATTCCTGGATAACGACTTCACGGTATATGATATAGGTGGCGAGTCTCGTTTCAGTGTTGAAAGGTTCTGCATGCGCTATCAGCCTGCCAACGTGGCCCTGACATACATGCTGGCTGACTCTTCCGCACTCACAGAACTTAAGAACTACTGGTCTGATATCGTAAAGTCGGTTGACATCTTCATCACACCTCCTATCGTACGTGAAGATTCGTCCCAGATGGTTAGTTCTGCCAGGGTGGAGTCTACAGACGACTGGTACTATCAGAACGGTGCCCTTGTATACCGCACTTCTAATCGTGTTTATAATACGGATGAGGGTAAGTTTAATGTCATGATGGATATTCCCATGCTCTCCATCGATGCACTGCGTGACAAGATCCGTAGCCAGGCATCATTCTACCGTATCCACTCATTCAACCTGGAGTCTGACTCCTTCGCTGTGTCTTTCACGGAGATGCCTATTGACAAGACGGCTGTAGAACATGTGGCCACTCAGGAGAAAATGACGGATGATTACAAGACGCACAATCTGCTCATGCCTATTCCGTCTGGTTCCATCATGGCTACCAATACAGGTGCTTATGCCTATAACCAGCGACTAAACCTCTACGGACTGCGTGAACAACTCTTCGAAGGTTTTACCCCAGAAGTAATGCAGGCTAACTGTACCTCTTACAGGGATTTCAATGTTATGATCATTGCTGTCTACGTGGAATTGAATACGGAAGAGGGCTTGAAGGTAGTCAGCGAGCCTGCATCAAGAAGTGGTGACATCTGGTGCCTCCGTAACTTCCCTGTGTTCTATCCTGATTCACGTGCTGTCAAGATGGTCATCAAGACGGCTAATTACAACATCGTACTGCCACTTAAGCAGTGTCCTGAGCTGAATGGTGCTATGTATGTGGGTAATTTCTCTTCATCCTACGACAATACGACGGTGGCTTCATATTCGCCTACGCTGGATGATAAGGTCAATCTGCCTAATAAGATTTACACCTCTCAGACAAACAATCCGTTCTACTTCCCTGTCGAGGGTATCAATACGGTGGGCATCGGCTCTATCATGGGCATTGCTGCAGCTACTCGTGCTCTCTCCCAGGGACAGTTCGGACAGTTCCCGCTCATGGCATTCTCTACGGATGGCATCTGGGCTTTGGCAGTATCCTCTACAGGTACTTACTCGGCCATCCATAACATCAGCCGTGAAGTGGTATCCAATCCTGAGTCCATCACTCAGCTCGATCAGTCTGTGGTGTTCGCTACGGCTCGTTCTGTCAGCAAGGTTGTGGAGTCATCGGTGGCTTCGCTCTCTGAGGTACTGGACGGTCCCTGGTTCAACTGTGGCGCAAAGCTGCCTAACCTCTCCAGCTACTTCGACTTCGCCACTGGTGATACGGAGGTGGAGCACAGCTACAAGTCCATCATACAGCAACTCATGGCATTCTCTGAGGATCCTATCTCCTTCTTCCAGTCATGCCGTATCCTGTACGACTATGCCAACTCACGGCTGCTGCTCGTTCCTAAGGACTCTGAGGACTCTGAGATAGTGGCTTTCATCTACAGCATCCGCTCTGGCTCATGGTCAACCATGCTGCTGCCGAAACCGCTCACGGTCATCAACTCCAATCCGTATCCGTACATTCAGCGGTTGGATGGCAGTGTGCGTAGACTTGATCTGTCCTACGACTACAACGATGCTGTGCGCTATCCTGGCATCATCGTGACTCGTACCCTGAAGCTCTCTGAGGTGGTCGCTGCCCTGTCTGGATTCTCCCAGACTCATAACAGCCAGCAGAAGTGCGTCATCTTCTTCTACGGGTCTCACGACAACATCAACTGGAGATACATAGGCAAGTCATCGTCCATCCATTCCGACTACCTGCCTGCGCACAGCTTCCGCTACTTCCGTCTGGCGGTATTCTCACGTATGACTACAAGTGAGCGCTACATGTCGGTAACGCTGAGCATGAAGGATAAGTATCGCAAGTTCTAATCTTTCATGGCACAACAGAAAAGAGCCGCATTCATCCACTGATGGTGCGGCTCTTAACAACTCAATCTTTTTACTAACCTAAAAACTAATCACTATGAAAACACTACTAACCTGTACTCATTTTAATATACCACCACTCCCGATGGTTTTCCATCGGGTTTAATAGAAGGTGGGCTTGCGCTTGCCAAACTCCTCACGGGCGTTCAGGTCGCTCACAATCTGAGGATAGTCGGTCTCAGCGGCCTCCTTGGTGTACTCTGCGGCCTTGTCTGCATACTGATCCTGCAGGAACCTGCCCATCACGTAGTTTACTACGTACTTGTGCATGTGGCTCTTCATGCCGTCTGTGACTGCGGTGTTGAAGTTGGGGATAGCCATCGACAACACAACATTCTCGTAAGTGATGGTGTCCACCTCGTCGGTGTCCTGACCTCCTTCCTGTACGTAGGTAACACTGGCTACCAGACGCTCCAGGTTGTTGTTGTCAGTCGTACGGCCTGTGGTCAACCAGCGCTGGGCGGCAATCTTCAGGTTGCCGAATGCCTCAGTCACGGCACGACAGATAATACTACGGGTCTCATCACTGTCAGGGCTGGCGATGTCTGCGCGGATGTCGGCCATAGCCTCGTCCTTCATGCCCTTGCTGATAAGATTACACTTCGCCAGAATGTCGTTACAAACCTGCTCCAGGCTGAACGTCAATGTAATTGGGGTCCTTGTACTCATAATACTTTAAATTTATTGAATTGTTAATGTTCATCCCACCAATGGCCGTGGCGGTCTAAAGCGTATCCGCTGCCACTCCAGTCTATATCCTCATGTCTGCGGGGGCATCGTGGTTCGTCCTCGTTCCTGGCTCCAGCCTCAACCATTCCGCTGCCTTCATCAGCTTTCTGCTGGTCACTGCTGCGCTCCTGCTCAGCTGGGGCGGCTACATTCTCAGTGGATTTCTGATTGTCAGTACTGCGCTGGCCTGCTGCAGATGTTCCTCCTTGGCCTTTGCCAGAGTCATGTTCGCTGTTCCTGCTGTCAATAACAAGATGGTTATCCTGTGTCTTGCCAGACTCCTGGGTGCGCGCCTCTTCATGTACGGCCTCGTTGTCTGCAGCTTTCTGCTGGTCACTGCTGCGCTCCTGCTCAGCTGGGGCGGCTACATTCTCAGTGGATTTCTGATCCTCTGAGCTACGCTGACCTGCTGTCGGTGCAGCATTTTCGGATTTCTTATCGGCATCAGCAGTACGGCTTCCAGCAGTAGGTGCGGCATGATCGTCAGTCTTGCCAGTATCCGTCCCTCTGGATCCGGCTGCGGGGGCTGCTTGGTCATCAGCCTTGTCAGAGTCTGTACCTCTGCTGCCTGCGCTCGGTGCGCTGGTGTCAGCGTCCTTGGCGGTCTCGCTGCTACGACTTCCTGCCGACGGTGCGGCCTGGTCACTCTGCTTCTGCTGTTCAGTCCTGCGCTGACCTGCTGCGGGGGCTGCTTGGTCGCTCTGCTTCTGACCGTCACCACCTCTTTCTCCAGCTACAGGACCTGTCTGATCATCAGCCTTACCAGTATCCGTGCCTCTGCTGCCTGCGCTTGGTGCGCTATTGTCAGCGTCCTTGGCGGTCTCACTGCTGCGCTGACCTGCCGTCGGTGCAGCCTGGTCACTCTGCTTCTGACTGTCACTGACTCGCTGCTGTTCAGCTGGGGCGGCTCCATCATCTGATGTCTTGGCGGCATCTGAGGTACGTCCTGTAGCAGAAGGTGCTGCTGCCTCATCAGTAGGCTTCGATGCGTCTGAGCCTCTTTGTCCTGCCGATGGCGTGGTAGCCTCATCAGCTGACTTTCCTGTATCGCTCTTGCGCTGACCTTCCGTCGGGGCGGCTCCGTCATCTCCTGCCTTGGCGCTATCACTGCTACGGCTTCCTGCCGTTGGTGATACTCCTGCGTCGGTAGGCTTCGCTGCGTCTGATCCTCGGCTTCCTGCGCTGGGGGCTGCTTCGTCCGTCGGCTTGCTGCCGTCGGCTGCGGTCTGCCTGCTGCTCTCTGAGAACGACAGTTCCCTGTACAGGATGATATTCGACAGGTCTTTCAGGTCGTTAGCGGCCATGCCGATATAGTCAGGGGCCTGTAAGTCTCCAAAGTCACTCAGCCAGCCTGCGATGATGCTGTGTACGATATAGTCCTGAACCTTGTTGCCCGTCAGTCCTGTGAGTTTCGTGCTCCAGCGTCGGTCAAGCTTCAGGGTGATACTGTAGTCCGTTCCGTCGGCCTGCATGTCAAACTGGGTAGTGCTCTGCATCACCCACTTCATCATGTTCTGCTCCAGGTCTCCGATGGCGGCTCTGTACCATACGTCCAGCTTCTTGCGGTCTCCCTCGGATGCCCATAGCTGTTCAAAGCTGATGTTGCTCCCATGCTGCGCAAGGGTGGCACTCAACAGCTCGACGGCCTTCATGACCTTATCACGTACTATGGAAATCGTAACTTTCATGTTGCAAAGATAAATATTCGGTTGTTTCCGTCAATGATAAATTACGCAATCCTATTTTTTCAGCCGTTTCTTAATATAGAGAATGAAGAGTACCGTCAGCACGATGACAACTCCTGCCAGGAAACCTGAGGCCTGCGACTGGATGCGCTGCCATAGCGTAGGTTTCTTCTCAATGGTGGTCTCCTTCTGATGGTCTCGCTCGTAGGTGGCATCTCGTTCCTTGATCAGCTCTTGCATGGTCTCGTTCCAGAGTGCCTTGTAGTAGGAGGTGGAGTCCTTCTCGCTATGGAACTGCTGTTCTGTATGGAACTCCTTGCGCTGCTTCTCGTTGCCTGCGGAGTCCACCACTACCACGATGCTGTCCTTGATGCGGATGCTGTCTCTCACCTGCCTCTGGTTGATGATATTCACGCTGTCCCTTATCTGGTCAATGATACGGATACTGTCCGTTATACGGATACTGTCTCGTATCTCAGTACGCTCCACTACTCCTGTAGTCTTACAGCCTACAAGACTCATGGCTATCCACAATATCAACATACCATACATGAGTGTGGGGCCACAGCCATTGCCAAGGCCTCCATACCTCATGTTGTGTATCTGTTCTATCTGGTCTCTTGTCATATCACTTCGTCTTTATCAGTCCCATCGCTATCTTGGCATTCCTCAGATAAGGCAGACGCTTCGATGCCGTTGCGGTGCTGCCGTTGATGGCCTTGGTGATGTTCGTATGCTCATCCTTGTCTGCTTTCTCGTTCAGATGATTGGCCTTCCAGAACCATCCTGCGGAGTCTGCTGCCCATGTCGGATTGATCAGAGCGTCGGGATTCTTCTCTGGGTCTATCTGAGGGCTTACGATATAGCCGTACTTGCGGTAGTTCAGACGGCCTGTCACCTGTATCAGCCCACGTCCTCGGAACTGCCATCCGTCTCCAGTCGCTTCGCTGCCGTTACCCATGCGGTTGGCATATACACGACTGGCTATAGCCTCCGGCTTGCGGGCATACCTGGCTGCATCTGTGACGGTGAAATACTTGGGGAAGGTCTTACGTAGTCCCTGTGCCGAATAGTTCAGATTCTCCACCACATTCTTCAGGCTCCCGCTCTCCCAGGCTATCTGACAGAGGAAGTGTGCCTTGCGCAAGGGGGTGTTGATTTCATATATCTCCATAGCCCTGTTCAGCGGCTGGAGATAACGGGTACAGTCGGCAAGTGTGGCATTGGGCATAGCTGCCCTCAGCTGCTGTAGTGTGATGTCTGCCATAAGCTAAAATTCTACGTTGTTAAAGTCTGCTTCTTCCTTCGGCTCCTGCTGCTCCCTGCTGCTGTTGTTCAGGGCTTCCATCAGTTTGTCTACGCCTCCGTACTCCCTGACAAGCGACAACAGCATGCGTCTGTAGTCGTTCATCTGCTTCTTCTCCTTGATGTCGGCTGGCTCCCAGATACTCTTAATCTCCACAAAACAGATATATCCGAAAGCTATTAGCGTAAACCAGGGTATCATGATAATATCCCGCTGATAGAAATGGAACAGAAACATGATAAGCGAAAGCTGCAACAGGTCTATCACCGTCAGGGCGAAGGTCATGTTGAAGTATTTGCTGATCTTCTCGATGGTACGCTTGTAGCCGTCGCTCGTGCGGTACTCGTTGCGCTTCTTGGCTTTCCTGACTCCCGCTCTTAGGTCACAGAAAATGAGAATCAGGATGGCGATGTATATCAGCAGTATGATACCGCCACAAAACATCAGTGTCGTTAACCTCTCCATAGCATTCCGTTTTTTCAGTCCTTTATTCTATTCCCAATATCTCCTTGGCGGTTGCCTTGGCAAGCGTGCGCCATGCCTGCATCTGCTGGAACTCTGCCAGATGGCCTTCGTCCTCAGGATCTGCAAGATGGTTGTTGATGATGGCCTGCATCTGGTCCTGAGGATACTTCTTCGTTACCAGTGCGTCCACAATCTGAGGATAGGTTACGGGTAACAGCAGACTGACTATCACTCCGTCAAGCTTGATGACGGCTGAACCGCCCATCTTCTCTACATGCTCTCCATACAGGGGCTTGTTGATCTCTGCAAGGCGTGCTGCCTCTTGCTGCTGCATCTGCTCTTCCATCTCCTGAAGCATCTGCTCTTCTGTTTTCTTTGCCATAATTCAAAAATGTTTAATTTGTTAATACTTTATATCGTTTTCTGAATATTCTGTGTCCGTATCCTCCCACTCTGCTATCAGCCTGCCCTGCTCAGTTCGGATGGTCAGCCGCTTCCTGGAGTACAGATAGGTCGATTGGGTCTTTTGCATAGTACACTTTAGGCCACTCCTCCTTGGGTACTGGCCTTGCCTTGGGCATTACTCTCATGCGGATACTCTCGAAACGGCCTTTGATGTATATCCAGTCCCAGAGGTCGGGACGTATCTGACTCAGCTCACGCCTCCTGATATGGTAGGCATTGAAGTGTCTCAGTTGGCCAAGGTAGCTGTTGACGCTCTGAACGGCATGTTCTATCTGGATCCTCGTGTGGCACTTGTTCAGCTTCCAGATGGCACTGTGCAGGTTGCCAACTGTCCTGCTACCTGAATATGATCTGCCAGGCATTATGACGGCTCCGATAAATTTCACACCCTTCGTATAGTGCTGGAAATAGAACTTGTCAGGATGCAGGGTGATTCTCAGGCAGATCTTAAGGTAGCGTCTGATAACGGGTACTGCCTCCAACATCTTCTGTTTGTCGGTGTCAAGGTAGTAGAAGTCATCCACATAGCGTCCATGATATTTGAAGCCAAGTCGCTCCAGCGCCATATCAAGTCCGTGCAACAGGAAGTTGGCATTATGCTGGCTGGGAAGGTTGCCGATGGGTAGCCCAAGGCCTTCTCCATTGGTAAACAGGCTCTTGTTCCTTGGCAGGTGGTTCCACTGCTCAACAGGACTTCTCAGAATACAGTCCTTCTCTGGCTCGTGCAGCATAATAATATGGCTCAGCCACATAATATCTTCTTTGTCATCACCAAAGTAATTGTCCTCTATAAACTTCTGCAACATGTCATCCAACAGCTGCTTGTCAATGCTCATGAAAAAGCCTTGCAGGTCGAGCCTCGCTATCCAGCAGTCCCTGGTATAGCCCTCAGAACAGTCAAAGACATCCTTCTTCAACTGCTCTACGCCATACAGTACTCCCTTTTCCTTCCTACAGTTGAAAGTCCTGGGCGAAAACATCTGCTCAAACAGCGGCTCTATTCTCATTGCTATATAGTGATGTACGATTCGATCTCTGAAACAGGCAGCGAACACCTCACGATATTTTGGCTTGGTAACGATAAAGGCGGTGCTGGTGGACGGGTAGTATGTTCGGCCATTGATTTCGTCACAGAGTCGTATCAGGTCCTCTTCGAAACCCGTCAGATACTTAACAGCACTGGGGCTGGACATCTTGTGACGGAGGCACAGTCTGAACGCTTCAAACAGATACTCATCCCGTACCATTGATATTAAATGCGCTTCTTACCAAATTCGGAGACAGGGCGAACCCTGTTCTCATTCGTCTTGTTGTTGTTGTTGAAGTTGCCATTGTTGAAGTTCAGATTCCAAGCGTTAGTGGCACTGTTCTCGGTGTGTTTCTGCGACTGTCTTGTTCTTAACTCTGAATGAGAGTGCGCAGACCATTTAATAAGAAGAGTCAATCCCCTTGTCCGTGGACTCCAGAGGCCCCTTAATCATCTTCCGCTTGTTTTCTGCGGATCGTTTCCAGGCGGTTGCCTGCTTACCGATACCTGTCATCAGTCTCGCAAGGTGCGCCTGCTGCCTGTATGATACCTGTTTCCTTTCAAAGGCGAGATTGATCAGGAACTGCAAGTTCTCGTACTCTTCCGTGAATACACCACCAAGTATCTCCACACGCTCAGCAAGGTTGCTGTTGGCACGGATGATAATCTTCGCCAACTCCAGCACAGAGTTTTCCATCCTTCTGGCTATCGTCGGCTTGAAGATATTATTCATCTTGGCGGTCACATCAAAGATGTAGTTCGCAAGAATGAAGGTGTCCTTATATATTTGCGAGTCCCTGGCTATCATCGTTCTTCAGTTTCTTGTCGCTCCGAATGATTTCACTTGTTAATAATTTCTGTTTACGTATTCTTCCTCCTCCCCATCCCGACCAGCCCTTGACGGGCTGGATTTTAAAGGGATGAAGATTTGAAGAGATGAAGAGATCAATAGAATGCGGAGACAGGGCGAACCCTGAGCTCAGTCGTCTTGCCGTAGTAGTTGTTGAAGTAGCCATTGCTGAAGTTCAGAAACCAAGCGCCAGTGGCACTGCTCTCGGTGGAAGTCCAATACCATACACCTCTGTTAAGCGGTGTACCTCCTATGGCTTCTAATGCTCTGTTGATTTCAAACAGATGGCTCCATATTACCCATTTCTCGCCAGCCGATGGTAGCCACCATCTACCTGCTCCAAAGTTGCCGTCATTGGCTTCTACGTTGCTGGGGTAGTAGTTCCTGCAGTAGGTTGCAGCTGGGGCGTTGGTCCCCAAGGTTGTAATAATGGTGTCGGTGTTCGCCTTACCATTAAAATCAGCCATTGCGGCCATTCGACCAAGTGCGGTGTTACCTCCTGTTACATTTGAGGTTGCCCACTGTTTTGAGTCCTCATCCTTGGCAATAATAATAAGGTGTCCGGCATGGAACACGGCTACGCCTACGGCCTGACTCCTATAAGATGCTGCCTGATCGATCTGTCGGAATCTCGGATAACCGTCGCTCTCTCTGGTTGCTATCAGCACACCTCCAGCTGTGGGTGCTGCTGCTCTCAGGGTGGCTATCAGGTCAGCATTGCTCACAAGTCCAGCATTATTACTGCTGTTAACTCCAATAACACGATTGAAACTCGTGCCAAGATCACTAATTGCTTCCGTCAGTGCGGAATAGATAATTTTCTTTGCGTTTGCACGGGTGATGTTCTTGAACTCACCGTTCAGCAAACCGACGAAGTAGTCAAGGCTCTGCCCGCTACCGTCATTGTACTCGGTAAT
>JAEEGG010004220.1_pt1 | contig 34945 bp, 23 predicted proteins | sample 9134161 | NCBI WGS metagenome assembly JAEEGG01 (sample SAMN16246543, study PRJNA631951) | gut metagenome | biome: gut microbiome; feature: rumen; material: CR-attached | host: Bos | place: Iran: Karaj | collected 2018-10
AAACTCTACGTGGCAGAATATTTCCCCGAGACCAGCAAGCAGCGTGTGTATCGTATGGTGAAAGACCTGCAGCAGGCTTTCGAGGACCGTCTGAAGGAGAACACCTGGATGAGCGACTCCACCAAGGCCAAGGCACTTGCGAAGCTGCACGCTATATATATTAATGTGGGTTATCCCGACAAGTGGGAGGATCTGGAGAAGTTCATCGATATCCGTGAGGATCAGAACCTCGTAGAGAACTTCATCCGCATCAAACAGGAGATACGTGCTGCCAACTTCCGTATGCATTGGCGCAAGCCGGTAGATAAAACCAAGATGGCTTGCACGCCTCAGACGGTAAACGCCTTCTACCACCCGCTGTTCAATAGCATCAACTTCCCTGCTGCCATCCTGCAGCCCCCGTTCTTCGATCCTGAGGCCGACTATGTCTGCAACTATGGTGCTGTAGGTACCGTGATCGGCCACGAGATGAGTCACGGCTTCGACGATCAGGGCTGTCAGTTTGACAAGGACGGCAATCTGATCAACTGGTGGGCGCCCGAAGACAAGGCTAAATACGATGAGCGTACGAAGGTGCTCGCCGACTGGTTCTCAAAGCAGGAGGCTCTGCCCGGACTCTTTGTGAACGGTCAGAAGACCCTGGGCGAGAACATCGGTGACAATGGTGGTCTTCAGGTGGCCTACCGTGCCTTTGAGAACCGCATGAAGCAGGAGCCTCTCAGCGATGTCGACGGCTTTACCCCTGCCCAGCGCTTCTTCTTGGCCTACGCCCGTGTCTGGGCCAGCAACATGACGCCTGAGTTCCTCGCTTACCTCGTGAATAGTGACGTCCACTCACCCGACATGTTCCGTGTGAATGCCGCCCTGCCGATGATCAATAGCTGGTACGACGCTTTCAATATCCAGCCTACCGACAAGATGTTCATCCCCAAGGAGAAGAGAGCATTGGTGTGGTAATGATAAAAATGGTGATGAGACAGTTGTTATTACTCCTCTTTGTAGTCCTGGCTTTTCAGGCAAAGGCGGATGATTATCGCGACATGAAACCCATGACGCTGGAAACGCCGGAGATGAAAGCCGAACTGGTGGACTTGCCCGAACAGAATGCTTTTTATCTGGATAGGGCGGTTCCTTCTGCCAGCCCTAAAATGGATTTTGACTTCTTCAAGTCGAAGACGAATCCAGGCGTCAAGCCCTATAAGTTCATGGACGACATGACCTTCGTGGGTATTCCCCTGTTTATTGCAGGCTGGGCCCTCAAGGGCGATAAGGGTATGTTTCGCGTCAATGCCAAGAAGGAACAGGGTGGAAAGAGTAATACCCAACTCCTGACCAACTTCAAGACGGGTATCGACGACTATCTGCAGTTCTTCGGTCCCGCGATGACGGTAGGACTGAAACTGGGCGGCTACGAGGGACGTAGTGACTGGCCCCGACTGCTGGCCAGTGCCGGTATGTCATATCTCATCATGGCCGGTCTTGTCAACGGCATCAAATACACCGCCAAGGAGATGCGTCCCGACGGCTCCAGCGCCAACTCATGGCCCTCAGGTCATACGGCCACAGCCTTCGTGGGTGCCACCCTGTTGCATAAGGAGTATGGTCTGACACGCTCGCCGTGGTGGTCGGTAGCCGGCTATGGTGTGGCTACTGCTACAGGTGTGATGCGTGTGCTCAACAATCGTCACTGGGTAAGCGACGTGATGTCGGGTGCCGGTCTCGGTATCCTGTCCGGAGAATTGGGTTACGCCCTCTGCGACCTGATGTTCAAACAAAAAGGTCTGCTGCGCAACGACCTGATCATTGAAAACGAGAAACCGTCGTTCTTCAGCATCTCCATGGGTCTGGGTCTTGGTGGTAAGGAGCTCACCTTCGAAGAATATGGTCAGACGAGAACGATCAATTTCCATGCCGCCACGGTGGTCGATGCAGAAGGTGCCTACTTCTTCAATAAGTACATCGGTATCGGTGGTCGTCTGAGAGTCAGGGCCCAGTCTGCCAAGGACTTTGGCGACTTTGCCGGTTACGTGGCCATCGAGGACCTGGATGCATGGGAGGGGCTGAGACCTCTCTATATGTCGGCCTATCCCGGTGACTATATCCTCCCCGAGACCTCTGAGGAAGCGATAGAACAGAACCAGCTTACCTATTTTACCAAGGTGGGCTATCAGACGGAGTCGGAGAGTGCCTGGAACGACAATGCCCCCGTCACCGACAGCTACGGTGTCGTGAAGAGCGACCATATCACGGAGTTCACGGGCAGCGTCGGCGTGTATTTCAACCTGCCGCTCAGCAAATACTTCTCATTAGGCACTAAGGCACTGATCGGTCGTTCCATTACGCAGGAACTGGACATCGATGCCTATGCCGAGGGTAACAAGAAGGATATCAGCTGCACGATGACGGTCGATAACCGTCAGGGACATCAGCAGCCCAGTGGCGATCCCACCAAGTCGGTCAACGACCTGATGTATCCCAACAACACGGGTGAGAAGTGGACCGACGAGTGGGAATACCTCACCATCGGTGCCAAGTCATCTACCTCGTATGGTACGGGAATCTCGCTCACCTATCGCTATAAGTCCAATTTCTCCTGGCGCTTCTACTGCGACTACGACTATACCCGCAAGGAATTCACGGCCAAGTATGATCCCTTCCACATGATGCGGACGGGTCTGACCAGTGGTGCCAGCTACCTGATGGACACAGTCTGTGACTATGGCGATGATTTGGGTCTGCAGGCCAGGGAGTACAGAACCAAGAAGTCGATGAACTACTGGACACTGGGTCTGGCATTCTTGGTGAACTTCTAACATAAATCAGTATGGGGAATAGCTTCATGAATAAGATTACTGTATATGTCGTAGGGGCTGTCATGGCCGTTGTGCTTGCTTTCAGCGGATGCAGGAAACAGCAGTCGCACCAGGTGCATCAGCCCCAGCGCGCCCAACTGGTGCAGGGAGCCAAACTGATCTCATTCCTCAATCCCCAGCATGCCGACTCGTTGGTACTGATGGCCTATAAACAGGGGGATTTCAAGCGGATGCTGGCGCTGACCGACAGTCTCTCTGCCAGAGGGGAACTGAATGAACTCAGGACGGAAGGCTATCGTGCCACAGTCTATCGGGACATGAAGGACATGAAGGCTGCCATCGCCAGTCTGCGCCGTGCCATCGAGGTGGAGGATGTTTCTGATAACGACTATTTCCTGATGGTTCATCTGAAGACCCTCTATGCGGAACTGCAGCAGTTGCAGGGAAACAGTGAGGGATCCCTGCGCACGGCACTGGCGCTGTTAGAGCAGTTGCGAAGCGACGGCTATGAGGACAGCGAATTCTGCCAACGGCTCTATTCGGTTTTAGGTGAGTCGCAGTTGAACCTGGATCATCCTGATGAGGCTGCGAAGTACTTTGAAAGGATGTATGATATTCTACAGAAGAGCATCCGTAACGATTCTGTCGGCGATCATCTGATGGAAGGTGTTGAGGCCCTGAATAATGTCACCTCCACCTATCTCGCCGACCAGCAGTGGGATCAGGCAGAGCTGTGGCTGAACCGTCTGGACTCCGTCTTCACGCTTTGCCGGGTTACGCCCTATGCCGCCGACTATCCTGTTTATGTGGACAGGTATCTCGCCAGTGTCAAACTGTCACGCGCCTTGATCGCAGAGGCACACGGACAGCAGACAGAGGCGCCCAGATACTACAACGAGTTTCTGGCCACCGACTTCTCGAAGACCGATGAGGGACGTATGACCGGCAGCAGTTACCTGTTGCTCAGCCATCGGTATGATGAGGCGGCGGAAAACCTCGTCGTGGCCGACCGGCTGATGGACGACTACGGATTTGAGTCCAACCTGCAGATGATCGGCAACGTTCTGATGCCCAAGTTGCGCGCCAACTATTATGCGGGTCGGAAGGACTCGGCACTGCGCGTGGCGATGCAGATAGCCGATCTCTATGATACGGCTTTTGTGAAACAGAAGCGCGACGCGACGGCCGAGATGGCTACGATCTATGATGTGGAGGGTAAGGAGCGTCTGATCGCAGAGCGGGAGGCTAAGATCTCGCAGCAGCGGTTTATCGGTGTGACGATAGCCCTCGTGATCTTGATCATCTCGTTCGTCATTTATGCATGGCTGCGCCATCGAATGGCAGGGATGAGGGCTAAACAAGAACGTATGGAGGGTGAACTCAGTGCCGCCCGTGAGATCCAGATGTCGATGGTGCCCTCGATATTCCCTCAGCGCGAGGGACTGGATATGTATGCCAAGATGACCCCCGCCAAGGAGGTGGGAGGCGACCTCTACGGCTACCTGCTTCAGGGCGACAAACTCTACTTCTGTGTGGGCGATGTGAGTGGTAAAGGTGTGCCTGCCTCACTCTTCATGGCACAGGCTACGAGACTTTTCAGGACCCTGGCCACCCAGCACATGATGCCTGCAGAAATCTGCGAACGTATGAACGACGCCTTGTCGGGAGAGGATAATGAACAGTGTATGTTCGTGACCTTCTTTATCGGTCTGTTAGACCTTCCTTCAGGTCATCTCGACTATTGCAATGCAGGCCATAATAAGCCGGTGATCGATGTCGGCAGCAGTTGTTGCGGCTTCCTCGAAGGACCTTCCTGCGTGCCTATTGGAACGATGCCAGGAATGCCGTTCAAAGGTGCAGAGATTGACAGCATCAAAGGCAGACCTTTGCTTATCTATACTGACGGACTGAATGAGGCCGAGAACAACGATCGCCAGTTGTTAGGTAATGAGCGGATGCTTGATATCCTCCAAAAGACAAAAGCCAAGGATGCCAGTCAACTGATTGACGCTTTGGTCGCTGAGGTGGAGCAACACCGTGACGGCGCTGAGCCCAACGATGATCTGACGATGATGGCTATCTACTTGAAATAGACTGTATGGAAGAAACAAACAAGATACCACAGGAGTGGAATAAGTTTTATCTGAAGGATGTGTCGTTTGTGAACCTGATGACACGACGCATCTTCAACGTGCTCATCGTGGCTAACCCTTACGACGCCTTCATGCTCGAAGACGACGGACGCATCGATGAGAAAATCTTCGACGAATATATGGAACTGGGTATGCGTTACCCACCGACCTTCACGCAGGTATCTACCACTGAGGAGGCCAATGAGGTGTTGCGCACGACGGATATTGATCTCGTGATCTGTATGCCTGGTAATGCCGACAACGACGCCTTTACGGTGGCCCGTGAGGTGAAGGCGGCCCATCCCACGATTCCCTGCGTGGTGCTCACACCGTTCTCCCACGGTATCACGAAGCGCATCGAGAACGAGGATATGTCGGTGTTCGACTACGTGTTCTGCTGGTTGGGTAACACCAACCTTATCATGTCGATCATCAAATTGCTCGAGGATAAGATGAACATCGAGCACGACATCAAGGAGGCCGGTGTGCAGATGATCCTGCTGGTGGAGGATAACATCCGTTTCTACTCTTCCGTTTTACCGAACCTCTATAATTATATCCTCGCCCAGTCGAAGCGTTTCTCGACGGAGGCCCTGAACCCCCATGCCGCTGCTCAGCGCAAACGAGGTCGCCCCAAGGTGGTGCTCGCCACGAACTACGAGGAGGCAATGGAGATCTACGAGAAGTATCATGATAACACGTTAGGTGTGATCTCTGATACGCGTTTCCCGATGAAGACGGTACCTGGTCGTCTGTCTCATGTGGAGGAGGGTGATCCTGAGGCTGGTCTGAAACTGTTGCGCGAGATCCGTCGCCGTGATGAGTATGTACCGCTGATCCTCGACTCCTCCGAGACCATCAACCGCGCGAAGGCCGAGGCAGAGGGTTTCCATTTCATCGACAAGAACTCCACCAAACTCAATGTGGACCTCCATAAACTGATTGAGGAACACATGGGCTTCGGCGACTTCATCTTCCGCGACCCCGTGACGAAACAGGAAGTGGCACGTGTATCGTCGTTGAAGGAGTTGCAGGACAATATCTTCAAGATTCCCAACGACTCGATGCTCTACCACGTGTCGCGTAACCACATGAGCCGTTGGCTCTGTGCCCGTGCCATCTTCCCCGTGTCGGCCTTCCTGAAGCATGTCACCTGGCATAAACTCAAGGATGTGGATGCCCACCGTCAGATCATCTTCGATGCCATCGTGCAGTATCGTCGTATGAAGAACATCGGTGTGGTGGCAGTGTTCGACCGTCTGAAGTTCGATGCCTACAGCCACTTCGCCCGTATCGGTGAGGGCTCGTTGGGAGGTAAGGGCCGTGGTCTGGCGTTCCTCGATAACATCATCAAGCGTCATCCCGAACTGAACCAGTATGAGAATGCCCAGGTGACGATTCCGAAGACCGTCGTGCTCTGTACCGACTTCTTCGATGAGTTCATGGAGAAGAACAACCTCTATCCCGTTGCCCTGAGCGATGCACCTGATGAGGAGATCTTGAAGCATTTCATGCATGCCCAGTTGCCCGACTCGCTGATTGCCGACTTCTTCACATTCTTCGATGCGGTGAAGTCGCCTATTGCCGTGCGCTCGTCATCGTTGTTGGAGGATGCCCACTATCAGCCCTTCGCTGGAATCTATTCCACCTATATGATCCCTTATCTCAACGATAAGTATGAGATGCTGCGGATGTTGGCCTGTGCCATCAAGGGCGTCTATGCCTCTGTGTATTACAAAGACTCGAAGGCTTATATGACGGCTACCCAGAACGTTATTGACCAGGAGAAGATGGCGGTGATCCTCCAGGAGGTGGTGGGTAAGCGCTATGGCGACCTGTATTATCCCAATTTCTCTGGTGTGTTGCGCTCACTCAACTATTATCCCATCGGTGAGGAAACGGCAGAGGAGGGTATCGCCTCACTCGCCCTCGGTCTGGGTAAGTATATCGTGGATGGCGGACAGACCCTCCGTGTGTCGCCTTATCATCCCACGCAGGTGCTGCAGACCTCGGAGATGGAGACGGCCCTCTCGGAGACGCAGACTCGTTTCTATGCCCTCGACATGTCGCATGTGGGATATGACTTCAAGGTAGATGATGGCTTTAATATCAAGAAGGTGCGTGTGAAGCAGGCTGCCGACGACGGTGCTCTGACTTATATTGCCTCGACCTATGACCCCACCGATCAGATTATCCGTGATGGTATCTATGAGGGAGGCCGGAAGATCATCTCTTTCTGTGGTGTGCTACAGCATGGCGTGTTCCCACTGCCCGAACTGCTACAGATGACGCAGAAGCTCGGATCCGAGGAGATGAAACGTCCGGTGGAGATCGAGTTTGCCTGTAACCTGAACGATGACCGCACGGGCGAGCTCTACCTGTTGCAGATCCGTCCGATTGTCGATTCCAAGCAGATGCTCGATGAGGATCTGGAGGCGATTCCTGATGAGGACTGTCTCTTGCGCTCCGCCAACTCCTTAGGACATGGTATCTCCGAGGATGTCACCGATGTGGTCTATGTCAAGGCTGGCGATGACTTCACCGCTGCCGAGAATCCTTATATCGCCGATGAGATCGAACAGATCAACCGTCGGTTCCTGGCTGAGGATAAGAACTATGTGCTGATCGGGCCGGGCCGTTGGGGCTCCAGCGACTACTGGTTGGGTATTCCCGTGAAGTGGCCTCATATCTCTGCGGCCCGTGTGATTGTAGAGACGGCACTGAAAAACTATCATGTCGATCCCTCACAGGGTACGCACTTCTTCCAGAACTTGACTTCGTTTGGTGTCGGCTATTTCACCATCAACACCTTTACGGGCGACGGCATCTTCCAACAGGAAGTGCTCGATGCGATGCCGGCGGTGGAGGAGACTGCCCATGTGCGTCATGTGCGTTTCGACCGTCCCTTACGCATCCTTATGGATGGTAAGAAACAGCAGGGAGTCGTTCAACTGCCCTCATTGTCCGCCGAGGCGTGAGAAGTAGTCGGCGATATCGTCCCAGGTCTTGAAGGTATCTGAACCGAAACGAATCAGTGCACCCATCCCTTCCGTCTGCTCTGCGTCGATGAGATAGTCGCCGTAGAGCAGCGTTTTTTGATTGGTAAACACGGTGTGGCCATAGGCTGGCACGTTGATGTATTCGTAGAGCCACTGGTTGATGTCGGCATACGGCTGGGACTCAGCGGGGGCTGGCGCCACGAAGAAGAGCTGGTAGGTCTCCAAGAGGGTACGGACCGTCTTCTGGGCAGAACTCTGGGGCTTCCCCCATTTGTCGGTCAGGGTGTTCACGTCGATATAGACGATGGGGCGCTCGCGCCCTGCCTGACGATCGTCGATCCAGCGGATGACGGGCACAACGGCATGCATAAACGACTGGTCGTTCATGCGGTGTTCACCGTGAAAACGGATGGCTGTCTGGTAGTGGGCATGGAACAGATCGTAGGTATCGACGGTCGTGTCGGCATCACCGAAAAGCCCCCACACGCGTTGCTGGTCCTCGTCGTCGAGTCCCTCAAAACAGTGCTCGGTCATCTCTTTATAGGCCTTTACCAAAGTCTTGGTTACGATGAAGTCCTGTACGCCGTCTTGTCTGGGATTCGAGAAGTGCTGAGCCCCCATCATACCATGTGCCTTCATCGTCTCACCCATCTCCAAGGCGGGGTTCACGATGATGCGGTCGAAGCCGCGCAGCATCTCGGCATACATACCACCCATCGAGGTGCCGATGATGAGGTCGGGTTGCTCGCTGTCGCATACCTGTCGCAACAGCGTCATTGCCTCTTCCGGCTCTATGGGCAGGTCGGGTGCTACTACTGTCGCATTGGGCAGAACCTCACGGATACGTGTCACTGTGCCCGACTGTCCGGAAGAACCGAAGCCGTGGACATAAAGGATCTTCTTCCCCTTCATCAACTCGGGAAACTGCTTGATATATTGATTCGTCTGTTCCATATAGCATGCAAAGATAGTGCAAATCGAGAGAAATACCAAATTTATTTGGATATTTCCGAGATGAAGCCTATCTTCGAGCGAAGCTCAAAGTTAGTGATAAAAGAAGAAAAAGATAAAAAAAGTGGAATGATTTGAACAACTTTTCACTTTTTTTCTTATCTTTGCCCCCAGAATCTGAAAATAAACCTCATTACAATAACTTAAAGCATTAAATGATTATGAAAAAGTATCTTGCAGAAATGGTGGGCACGATGGTGCTCGTGTTGATGGGTTGCGGCGTAGCCGTTAGTCTGGGTTGTGATCCTGTGAATAATATCCCCGCTGTGGTGGGTACAGCTTTTGCCTTCGGACTGGCGGTGGTGGCTATGGCTTATACCATCGGTGGTATCAGTGGTTGTCATATCAATCCTGCCATCACATTAGGCTGCTTCCTGACAGGACGTATCAACGGTAAGGACTGTGGTATGTACATGCTGTTCCAGGTGATTGGTGCTTTCATTGGCAGTCTGTTGCTCTTTATCCTTACTGAGAATGTGCCTGGCCTGGAGGGTACGGGTGCTAACGATCTGCAGGCTAACGTGGCTATGCTCGGCGGTCTGTTGGCAGAGATCATCTTTACCTGCGTGTTCGTATTGGTGGTGCTGGGTGCAACAGCAAAGACCAATGGCGCCACAAACAACTTTGCAGGACTTGCCATTGGTCTGTCGTTGGTGTTGGTACACCTCGTATGTATTCGCTATACGGGCACTTCAGTGAATCCGGCCCGTTCTATCGCTCCAGCCATCTTCCAGGGCGGAACAGCTTTAGCTAACCTCTGGATCTTCATCGTGGGACCCTTTGTGGGAGCTGCCTGCGCCGCTGGTATCTGGAAGTTGATAGATAGCGAGAAATAGGCTGAGAATTAGTTCCAGGGATTCTCGTAGCTCACAGAGCCGTTCTCGAGTTTCTGACAACTGAGCAGGATCTCTTCGTAGTGCTCCTCGCCGTCTGCCCAGTACTCCTTGTAGTGCGTGCAGTAGCAAGCGGTGCCCTTCAGCGTCTTCATGGCTGAACCGTCCTTTGAGTTCTCGAACTCAACCTCCAGATCATGGGGCGCTGCTGGGTCGAGCATCCAAGAGAGTAGCTCCGGGTTACCGTCGTTCATTGCCTTCACACGGATAGTGATCTGTCCGCCGCGGATAATTCCTGAAACTTGACCTTCTTGGTCTGTAGCCTGGTTGAACTTGTAGTTAACCAATAAAACTTCACGTGGTGCAAAATCCTTGATTTTCAGCACAACTGGGGTTACATTCTCTGCCATAATATTTTTCCTTTCTATCGTTAAATTGTTAATACTATCTTTATTTGTTGCTGCAAAGTTACGACGGAAATAGGCTCATTCCAAATAATTGGAGATTTTTTAGGCGATGTTGTTGCGACAGGACAGCCTGGTTGCGACAGACACGCGGAAAGGGACCTCGCACTGTCGTATCACCAGAAATAAAAATAGTCGGCAGTTATTTTCCACCGGGAAATTTCGACTGCAGGAACTGGTTGAAAGTATCTTTGAAAGCATCGGTGACGTGGATGATCTCGTCACCGATGTATATACAATCGTTACGGTCCACCTTACGGATCTTATCCAGTGCTACGATATAAGAGCGGTTCACACGCATGAACTGCTGTGAGGGTAGCATGTCCTCAACGGATTTCATCGTGAGGTGGGTGATCAGCGGCTTGCGCACATCTTCCAGGTGGAACATCACGTAGTCTTTCATGCCACAGACATAAAGGATCTGGGAGAAGGCAATCTGCTGGTATTCCCCATCGACTTTCAGAAAGACTGACTTTGCACTGGTGATATTCGCACTGGGGGCAGATTCCTGTACAGTAAACCACTCGCGGGCTTTCTCCACAGCCTCCATGAACTTATTATAGCGGATGGGCTTCAACAGGAAGTCGAGGGCCTTCACTTCATAACTCTCAAAGGCATATTCCTTGAAGGCTGTCGTGAAGATGACACGTGTCTCTGAAGGTATCATGTGAGCCAGTTCCATGCCGTTGAGATCGGGCATCTGGATATCGAGGAAGAGCAGGCTGGGCTGCTGCTCCTTGATGGCATTGATGGCTTCTACGGAGTCGGTGAACGAACCCTGCAGTTCCAGTTCGGGTGTTTTGGCCACAAACGATTCCAGGAGTTTGACTGCCAGTGGCTCATCGTCAACAATCATGCAGGATATTGTCATAACGCTAAACGCTCAATTTAATATAAACGTGGTAAATATCATTTTCAAGCCACTTCTGCCAGGTGTAGCGGCCGGCATACATCAGATCCAAGCGGCGACGGGTGTTCTCCAGTCCGATACCAGAGCCGCTGCGGTCTGCATCGTCCTTGGGATAATTCGTATTGTCGCAGGTAAAGACGATACTGTTGTTTTTCTGTTCCAGGTGGATGTCAATCATCGAATGCCGGCTGCTGCTCACACCATGTTTGAAAGCATTCTCGATGAGTGAGATAAACAGCAGGGGCGCGATCTCCACATCCTGCTCGACTTCAAAGGTGGTCTTCACTTCCGTCTTCTCGTTACAGCGCAGTTTCATCAGGGCGATATAGTTGCGCATAAACTCTACCTCACCGCTGATGGGCACCGTCTTCTTGTTGGTCTCATACATCGCATAGCGCAGCAGATCACTCAACTGGGCAATGGCATCCTGTGCGGCATCGGGGTCGATCTGCGTCAGACTCGAGATGTTATTCAACGTGTTGAAAAGGAAGTGGGGGTTGATCTGATTCTTTAGCCATGCCAGTTCTGCCTCCGTGTTCTTCGCCTTCTCATCTTTCAGTTGTTGCTTGATGTCGCGGTTGCGGATAAAGTGGCGGATGCCGATGGCAATGGCAGCCACGATGCAGTTGAGCATGAAGAACATGAACGCTCCCGAGAAGAAACCGATCCACATGTTGGGCGTCATTTCCGGCATGTTAGGGATGCTGTCTCTATGCCACCACAGTAAGAAGAATCTGCTGTTAAACAACGGAATCGTTATCAGGTTACACAATCCGAAGATCCAGTAGCGCGTCCGATTGCTCAGTTTGTTATAGACACGGAAGCTACGGGCTTCCTTTTCATTCATGAAGAACAGCAGAGGACCGAACACGTAGAAGTTGACGAAATAGATGAGGAACGGTGACATGAAGATGCCCCATACGACGTTGAGTGAAGTCTTGGCAGCCTCATAATCCTGCGTGCTGAGCCACGTCGCTATGGGGAGTGCCAGTATGATGATGGCCCACACGACGACATTCAACAGCCACGACGTGAGGTGATTTCCTCCCATAGCCTCATAAAGATCATTCCAAAATTCTTTCATACGACTGCAAAATTACGAATTAACCAGTAAAGTACCAAATATATTCCGCATATTTTTACTGAACGTCACCGACGCTGTTGATGATCTCACCCTGTGAGCGCTGCTCGATGAAGTCGTCCTGTACACGGTTGGTGTGCTGCTTGGCACGGATCTTCGAGTTTCCGAAGGTGTAGCTCACGGTGAAGGTCACACCGTAGATGGGCACCTTGACGTTGGTGTGCGAAGTGAAGTCCTTGCCGCTGCTGTAGCTTTCGATGTTCAGCTTTCCGCCTTTGTTCAGCCCCACGACACCTGACACACTCAGGGTGAGCTTGTCTTTCAGCAGTGACTTTGACAGACTGCCTGTCAACAGGTTGAAGCCGCCGTTCCAGCCCTGCAGGGAGTAACTCTTGGTCGAGGTGATGGCAAAGGCACTGAGCTTCAGGTCCCAAGGTAGTGTCTGCTGCAGACCGATCATCGCGTTGGCTGTCCAGCCGCTGTTGCTCTGTGCGAGGACATCGCTGCGCATGTCGGTGTAGTTCAGACCGCCATTGAAGAAGAGGCGGGTGTTCTTGGTCACCAGGTAGTTTACATAGCCGCTCAGACCGGTCTGATGACTCTTCACCACATTGCCATAGGTGGTATTCAACAGGTTGTTGCTGTCGTAGAAGCTGTACTGTGCGATGGCATTGTCCATGAAGTTATGGTGCAGGTTCAGGTTCACCATCAGCTTCGGATTGAAGAGGTTATAGACGAGTGAGAAGTTATGGCTCTTCTCGACGTCGAGTTCCGGATTACCGTAAGCCAGTGCAATGGGGTTGCTCTTGTCAACGTAAGGGTTCAGATAGGAGATACCCGGACGTGAGATACGCATGTTGTAGGTGAGTCCCAGGTTGCTGCCCTGTGAGAGCGTATATTGCAGACTGGCTGTCGGCACAAGGTTGCCGTAGGTCTTCTTGAAGTCCTCGCCGTTGCCTAAGTGGTATTCCACATCCTGCCAGGTGTATTCGTAACGCAGACCGGCCTTCACGCCCAGTTTGTTGAAGTTGCCTGCATACTCACCGTAGCCGGCGAGGATGGAATTCTTATACTCGTAGTCCGAGCTGCTGGTGGGATCATAGACTCCCTTCAGATAGTACTTCGAGTCGGCGGTGGCATCGTGCAGCTGCAGCTTACCACCCAGACTGAGGGTCTGGCCTTTACCGATGGGCGTGGTGTAGTCCACCTGGAAGGTATGGCTCGTCGTATTGTTCTTGCTGTCAGAGTAGCGGTCCGTCAGGTCGATGTAGTCCGATGTGGAATTGAAGTTGTTGGTCATCTCCGTCTTGGCGGGACTGTAGTTCAACTGATAGGTCAGTGCCAGTGACTTCGTGTGGTCCTGATTGAAGAAACGCTGGTAGTCGAGGCTGCCACTGAAGGAGGTACGCTTGTTCTTCAGCTCGGTCGTACTCCCATAACTGAAATTATTACCGTAGCCGCTCAGCGTCGTCAGTGAGGTGCCCGTGGTCTTGATATTCATACTGTTCACCTGAGCCGTCAGGTTCAGCACACTCATGGAGTCAATCTGATAACCCAGTGTCAGGTTGCCCATCGTGAACGGCGTCTTCAGGTCGTTCTCGGAGGTCAACAACTGCGTGGCACCGTTGCTCTGGATCTGTTCCGTCTCCGTGGTGGTGTTGCCGGGTTTGTTATACGAGGTCATCACGTTGGCACTGTAGGAGAGCTTGCCCTGCTGACCGTTGATGAACACGCTACCACCCAACTGTTTGTTGCCTACCGAGGCACGTACGGTACCGTTGTAGCCGTTCATACTTTGGGCGGCCTGCGGGTTCTGTTTGTTCATCACGATGTTCAGGATACCGGCAGCACCCTCGGCATCATATTTCGCACCTGGGTTCGTCACCACCTCAATGCTCTTTACTGCCGTTGCCGGCATGCTCTTAAACACCATCGAGGGGTTCGATGAGAACATCACGTTGGGCAGACCGTCCACATAGACCTTGAACGATGAAGAGCCGTTCACGGTGATGTTGTCCTGTCCGTCAACGGTCACCATCGGCACCTTACGCAGCATGTCGAGTACGGTGTACGATTTTGAGTCCTCGTCTTCTGCCACGTTATAGCTCATCTTGTCCACATCCATCTTCACCAATGGTTTCTGTGCCACAATCTCCACACCTTTCAGCATGGTGGCGTTCTCTTTTATATATAAGGTGTCGAGATTCAGGATGCCCTTGCCTTCCAGCTCGACAGTCTTCTTCAGGTCTTCCTTACCGATGCTGCTGAACACGATGTCGAACCGTCCCTTGCCCTTTACCTCCTGTGAGAACTGTCCGTTCTCGTCGGTGAGGAACATGGCGACGGGCTTCTCGGTCTTACCTGCCTTAAACACACGGACGGTGGCGAAAGGCTCACTCTCGCCTAAGGTCTCATCCATCAACAGACCCTTCACGGTGGTCTGGGCCATGGCTACTGATGAAATACTCATCAATGCTGCTACGAATAATGCTCTAAACTGTTTCATATTCTTATTATTTTATGTATGTTCTTTTGTTACTATGTCTAAAAACTGATGCAAAGTTACGATGAGATGTCGCTCGTTCCAAGAAACTTTCGACGAGTCTCCGGCATTTTTTCGACGAATTCCTTAAACCTTAAAGAAGATTAAATCACAAAGATTTTACCGAAGAATAGGGGTATAAAATCTACTAACTGGAACTTTGTATCGATAACGCTTGAATTTTATCGATAAACTTCGTATCTTTGTCGACGAAAACAAACAATTGACAGATATAGATAGGTCATGAAGAAAGGATTATTATTAATAGGTGTGATGATGCTGACGGTGTCGGCATCCGCACAGAAATGCTGGTCATTGCAGGAATGTATTGATTATGCAATGGAAAACAACATCACCCTCCAGAAGTCGAAACTTCAGAAGAGCAGTGCTACCGAGGACCTGAAAGGATCGAAGGCGGCCCTGTTGCCGACATTCAGTGCTTCGACGAACCAGACCCTGGGTTACCAGCCCTGGAAGGATTCGGGGACAGCGTATGTCAGCAACGGAACGGTGAACGCGAAGGTGGATAAGACGTCCTATAACGGTTCGTATTCGGTGAGCGGCCAGTGGACCGTGTGGAATGGTAACCGTAATTTCAACAATATCAAGCGCGACCGTCTCGCCGAGGAGGAGGCAGAGCTCGCAGCACAGGAGACCGCCAACAGCATCCAGGAACGTATCGCACAGCTTTATGCGCAGATACTCTACCTGGCTGAGAATGTGACGGTCAACGAGCAGATGCTGGAGACGAGTAAGAAGAATGAGGATCGTGGACGGGAGATGCTGGAGGTCGGCAAGATGTCGAAGGCCGATCTCGCCCAGTTGTCTGCCCAGCGTGCCAACGACGAGTATAGCATCGTGGAGGCGAAGAGTCAGCTGATGAACTATGAGCTCCAGTTGAAGCAGTTGCTGGAGATTACCGACGAGGAGCGTTTCCAGGTGGTCATCCCGAAGATCGGTGACGACCAGATCCTGGCGGAGATCCCTGCCATGCAGACGGTATATGAGATGGCATTGGTCAACCGTCCCGAGATCAACCGCTCGCAGCTTGCCATCAACCGCAGCGACGTGAACCTCTCTATCGCCAAGGCAGGTTGGATGCCCACCGTCAATCTCACGGGTGGCGTGACAACCTCCACCAACTCACTGAGTGGCACGGGATGGGGCTCGCAGTTCAAGAGCAACGTGAACACGTCGTTAGGTTTGGGTGTGACGATGCCTATCTATGACGGACGTTCGACAAAGACGTCGGTGAACAAGGCGAAAATCCAGCAGCTGCAGGCACGTCTGGACCTGCAGGATCTGCAGAAGGACCTCTATAGCGACATTCAGGAGTACTGGCTGAACGCCTGGACCAATCAGGAGAAGTACAAGGCTGCCTCAAGCAGTGTGGAGAGTGCCCAGCAGAGCTATGACCTGCTGTCGGAACAGTTCCGTTTAGGCCTGAAGAATATCGTAGAGCTGATGGCGGGTAAGGACAAGCTCCTCGAAGCCCAGCAGAACCTGTTGCAGTCGAAGTACATGACGCTGTATTACCAGCAGATGCTGAAGTTCTATGAGAGTGGAGAGATGAATTGAGAATGGAGTGATAAGCATGAAAAAATAATAAGGATATGAAAAAGATTAATAAGAAAGTATGGTACGCCATCGGTGCGGTGGTTGTCATCCTCATTGCATGGTCAATGTTGAGAGGTGGTAAGAAAGAAGAGAAGATCTCGTTTGAGACAGCTAAGGTAGAGAAGTCCAATATCCATACCTCGATCACGGCAACGGGTACGATCGAACCGGTGACCTCTGTGACCGTTGGTACGCAGGTATCTGGTATCGTATCGAAACTCTATGTCGATTATAACAGTGTGGTGAAGAAAGGTCAGGTGATTGCAGAACTCGACCGTACGAACCTGATCAGTGAACTCAACACCGCCAAGGCCAATCTGGCTAGTTCGGAGAGCAGCATGGCCTACGAGAAGGCTAATTATAATAGGTATAAGACCCTGTATGACAAGGGCCTGGTCAGCGCCGACGAGTATGAGAGTGCCCTGCTGTCTTACAGAAAGGCCAAGGAGGATGTCAGTACCAAGCGTGAGAGCGTGAACAAGGCACAGACGAACCTCGGCTATGCAACCATCACCTCACCGATCGACGGTGTGGTACTGTCGAAGTCGGTGGAGGAAGGTCAGACGGTGGCTGCTTCGTTCAACACTCCGGAGTTGTTCAGCATCGCCCAGGACCTGACCGACATGCGTGTGATCGCCGACATCGATGAGGCTGACATCGGTGGCGTGAAAGAAGGTCAGCGTGTGAGCTTCACCGTCGATGCCTTCCCCGATGATCATTTCGAGGGACAGGTGACACAGGTGCGTCAGCAGGCCACGACCGAGAGTAACGTGGTGACCTACGAGGTGGTGATCTCTGCTCCGAACAAGGATCTGAAACTGAAGCCCGGTCTGACAGCCAACGTCACCATCTTCACCATGGAGAAGAACGATGTGATGTCAGTACCTTCCAAGGCGCTGCGCTTCATTCCGACTGAGGCCCTCCTGGAGAAGGGACAGTCCATCAGCGACTGTGAGGGCGATCATAAGTTGTGGACCCTCGAGAATAACACCTTCAAAGCACATAAGGTTGAGATCGGTACTTCCAACGGTCTCGTGACCGAGATTGTCAGCGGTATCCCTGAGGGAACTGAGATTCTGACCGATTTCAAGATCAGCGGTGGTGATATGCCTGAACAGGCCCAGCAGGGTGGTAACCCCTTCATGCCGCGTCCAAGAAACAACAATAACAACAAACAGGGCAACCAACCCAAGAGATAGTATGGAAGAAGAAAGAAAAGTCGTCATCGAACTCCAGAACGTGAAGCGCTACTTCCAGGTAGGCTCTGAAACGGTGAAGGCCCTGAGAGGCATCTCGTTTAAGATCTATGAGGGTGAGTTCGTAACCATCCAAGGAACTTCCGGCTCCGGCAAATCGACGCTGCTGAACCAGTTGGGTTGTCTCGATACCCCTACCTCGGGCGAGTATCTTCTCGATGGTATTAGCGTGCGTACGATGTCGAAGACGAAGCGTGCCAAACTGCGCAACCGTAAGATCGGCTTCGTGTTCCAAAGTTATAACCTGTTGCCGAAGACGACAGCTTTGGAGAATGTGGAGCTGCCGTTGATGTACAACTCCGAGGTTTCTGCCGCTGAGCGTCATGAAAAAGCTGTCAAGGCCTTACAGGCCGTAGGACTGGGTGACCGTATGTACCACAAGTCGAATCAGATGTCTGGTGGTCAGATGCAGCGTGTCGCCATCGCTCGTGCCCTGGTGAACGATCCTGCAGTGCTGTTGGCCGATGAGGCTACCGGTAACCTGGATACCCGTACCTCGTTCGAGATGCTGGTGCTCTTCCAGGAGCTCTATAAGCAAGGTCATACGATTATCTTCGTGACCCACAACCCTGAGATTGCTGAATACGCGAGCCGTAACATCAACCTGCGCGACGGAAAGATCAGGGAGGATACTGTTAATACGAATATCAAGTCGGCGGCTGAGGCCCTCGCCGCACTGCCGATCCCACAAGATGATTAATTATGAATATACTGAATTTGTTTAAGGTGAGCCTGCGGGCTGTAGCCAACAATAAGATGCGCTCATTTCTCTCGATGCTGGGTATCATCATCGGTGTGGCAGCGGTGATCATCATGATGAGCATCGGTCAGGGCTCCAAGGAGAGCATCCGTGCGGAACTCTCCACCATGGGTACGAACCTGTTGACCATCCGTCCGGGTGCCGATATGCGTGGTGGCGTGCGTCAGGATCCGTCGAGCATGCAGACACTGAAGATGGCCGACTATGAGCGTATCCTCCGTGAGAAGAAATTCGTGACGAAGGTGTCGCCCGAGGTGACTGCCAGCGGTCAGGCGATCTATGGTAACAACAATACCAACTCCACCATGTATGGCGAGAGTGTCGATTACCTCGATATCAAGCAGTGGGCTGTCGAAGAAGGTGAGTGCTTCACGGAGGAGGATATTAAGAAAGCCGCCAAAGTCGTCGTGGTGGGAACCACCATCGTGAAGGAGCTGTTTGGTGAGAACGTCGATCCTATCGGTAAGACCATCCGTTTTAAGAGCATCCCCATGCGTATCGTCGGTGTGCTGAAGTCTAAGGGTTATAACTCTTGGGGTATGGACCAGGATAATGTGATCATTGCTCCCTATACCACCGTGATGAAGCGTATCGCCGCTCAGACCTACTTCTCCAGTATCGTCTGCTCTGCCGTGACCGAGGAACTGTCGGATGCGGCCATCGAGGAACTGACGCAGATCCTGCGTGACAACCATAAGCTGAAGGATGGTGCCGACGACGACTTCACCATCCGTTCACAGGCGGAGATGATGGAGACCATGTCGAGTACGATGGACACTGTGACCATCATCCTCGTGGTGGCTGCCGCCTTCTCACTGCTTGTGGCTGGTATCGGTATCATGAACATCATGCTGGTGAGTGTGACGGAGCGTACGAAGGAGATCGGACTCCGTATGGCAGTCGGTGCCACAGGTCCGGTCATCTCCCTGCAGTTCCTCATCGAGTCGGTGCTGATATCCGTGACGGGCGGATTGATAGGCGTGATCGTCGGTGTCGGCGCCAGCAGTGGAATCTCAGCCTTTGGCATGCCGTCGAGCGTACCCGCCTGGAGTATCTATGTGTCGTTCCTGGTATGTGTGTTCATCGGTGTGCTCTTCGGTTATATCCCAGCCCAGAAGGCTGCCAACATGGATCCGATAGAAGCTATCCGACATGAATAATAAGAGATTATGAATAAGCATTTAGCAGGCTTATGCCATGTGGCCCTTTGGGCATTTCTTTTCCTGTCGCCTCTTACATTCTGGAGAGGCACAGGAATCAAGTTCTTGCAGTATCTGATGTACTGCATGCAGCCTGCCATGCTGATGGTGGTATTCTACCTGAACTATCTGTATCTGGCTCCTAAGCTCTTCGTGGCAGGCAAGCATCGCTACGACCTGCTCATCAATGTGGTGATAATTACCGTATTTGGTATCTCACTGCACTACTGGACCGAATTTGCCAATGATTTATTCGGCGTACGCCCGCGTTTCAGAGATACGATTGGCGACGTCACCAACATCCTGCGCAATTGTCTGAACTTTTGTATTTTCGCTGGTGGCTCCACCGCACTGGCCTTGGCACGCAAATGGGCAACTGCCGAACAGAAGCTGAGAGAATCTGAGGCTGCCAAGACGGAGGCGGAACTGAGGAACCTGCGTTCGCAGATCAATCCCCATTTCCTTCTGAACACCCTGAACAATATCTATGCGCTGACGGCCATCGATCAGACGAAGGCACAGGAGGCCATCCAGCAGCTCTCAAAACTGCTGCGCCACATGCTTTATGACAATCAGGAACCGTTTGTGGCATTGCAGGACGAGATCCAGTTCCTTGAGAACTATGTCAGTCTGATGAAGATCCGTCTGTCGCAGGAGGTCGATGTGACGTTCGTCAAGAACGTGAGAGACCCTTATCAGAAGGTGGCGCCCCTGCTGTTTATCTCGTTGGTGGAGAATGCCTTCAAACATGGCATCAGTCCCACCGAGCACAGCTTCGTCCATCTCACGATGATGGAAGATGGCACCCGACTGTGTGTGACCATCGAGAATTCCTATCACCCGAAGAACAAACAGGACCGCAGTGGTCATGGTATCGGCCTGAAGCAGGTGCAACGGCGCCTTGAACTGGCCTATCCAGGCCGTTATGACTGGCAGAAAGGAGTCAGCGAAGACAACAAAACTTATACTTCACAAATAACCATTACTCTATGACAATTACATGTGCAATTATCGACGATGAGCCTCTGGCAGCAGGTCTGCTGGAGAGCTATGCCAAGAAGACGCCGTACCTGGATCTGAAGGGCATCTACAACAGTGCCATCCTGGCCATGAAGGATCTGCGTGACAATCCGGTGCAGTTGATCTTCCTGGATATACAGATGCCTGAACTGAGCGGCCTGGAGTTTGCGAAGATCCTGCCCAGGGAGACCAAGGTGATCTTCACGACAGCCTTCCCGCAATATGCCATTGAAGGGTATAAGGCCAACGCTATTGATTATCTGTTAAAGCCCATCTCGTATGAGGACTTCCTGAAATCTACCGACAAGGCCCTCGACTGGTTGTCTTTGAGCATGAAGCAGGATGCCTATAAGCGTGATCGTTTCATGCTCGTGAAGAACGACTATAAGCTCCAGCGTATCTGTCTGGATGACATCCTCTATATCGAAGGCGACAAGGACTATGTGAGCTTTGTGATGAAGAGCGGAGAGAAAGTATCGACGATGATGTCGTTGAAGAAACTCGAGAACTACCTCCCCCAACCGGAGTTCCTGCGTACGCATCGATCCTATATAGTGCACATGCCGGAGGCTCAGTTGGTTGATCGTCTCCGCATCGTGTTCGGTGATGTCTATATCCCTATCTCAGAACACTATAAAGAGGCTGTCGGGGAATTCTTGGATCAGCATACATTGGCTTAGGAAATCTAAAAAAATATAAAATAATGCAGGTCGTTGGCATTTTTTCCCGTTAACGCTTTTGCCTTTTTAGTTTTTTTATTAACTTTGCACTCTGTTAGGTCTAAATTACTCATTTTTTAAATAAAAAACAATTATGGTAAATTACAAGGATTTAGGTCTCGTAAATACTCGCGAGATGTTTAAGAGAGCAGTAGCCGGTGGCTATGCTATCCCCGCTTTCAACTTCAACACAATGGAGCAGATGCAGGCCATCGTGATGGCTGCTGTTGAGACAAAGTCTCCTGTTATCATGCAGGTTTCAAAGGGTGCCCGTAACTACGCCAACGCTACCATTCTCCGCTACATGGCTGAGGGTGCTGTAGCTTATGCTAAGGAGTTGGGCTGCGCTCATCCTGAGATCGTGCTGCACCTCGACCACGGTGACAGCTTCGAGCTTTGTAAGGATTGCATTGACATGGGCTTCTCTTCAGTGATGATCGATGGATCTTCACTGCCATATGAGGAGAACATCGCTTTGGCTAAGAAGGTTGTTGACTATGCTCATCAGTTTGATGTAACCGTTGAGGCAGAGCTCGGCGTACTCGCCGGTGTTGAGGATGAGGTTGCTGCTGCAGAGTCTCACTACACCAAGCCCGAGGAGGTGATCGACTTCTCTACCCGCACAGGTTGTGATTCACTCGCTATCTCTATCGGTACCTCTCACGGTGCTCACAAGTTCACTCCTGAGCAGTGCACACTGGTGAACGGCGTGCTCGTTCCACCGCCATTGGCATTCGATATCCTGCATGAGATCGAGAAGAAGCTCCCCGGATTCCCCATCGTGCTCCACGGTTCTTCTTCAGTTCCTATGGAAGAGGTCAACACCATCAACCAGTACGGTGGTCACCTCGAGGCAGCTATCGGTATCCCCGAGGAGCAGCTGCGTGAGGCTTCAAAGAGTGCTGTCTGCAAGATCAACATCGACTCAGACTCTCGTCTGGCTATGACTGCTGCTATCCGCAAGCACCTCGCTGAGCATCCTGGAGACTTCGATCCTCGTCAGTATCTGAAGCCCGCTCGTGAGAACATGAAGAAGATGTACATCCACAAGATTGTGAATGTGCTCGGTTCTGATGGTAAGCTGGCCCAATAACAAGTTGGTTTAGTAACATATTAATAATCCCCGGATCAGGCGATCCGGGGATTATTTTTGAAGAAAACACGCGCCCTTAACTATTTTTAAGGGTAGGGTCTCACAAATCAATAAGATTCTTCGTATCTTTGTACCCAATTGAATTAAAAACTGAAACTGATAAACTATGCTGAAAGTTAATTATCTATTAGCTGCAATGTTAGCAGTGCTGACAACGATAAAAGTCAGTGCGCAGGACAATGGGTTGAATCCCGTTTACAAGGTACAAATAGGAGAGATCACCTACCAGAAAGGTGAGGCCAGTAAGAAATTGACAGCGAGCAAGGTACTTGGTGTGGTGGCCGATGTGGTCGAAGGCAGAGTCACTGATATTCATAATGAAGAGTACATACCGCTGGCCGCCAATTGTGTCAAGGAAGGACTGACACATGTCCGTCGCCTACAGACGGTTGACGATGACGAGACAGCGGGCGTCAAGTATCTGGTGACCGCCACGCTGACCGATATCGCAGCCTCGCGTAAGGTAAAGACCTACGACCGCAAGGACAGCAAGGGTCGTGAATATACAGAGACCAAAACCTACTATGGTGCGGTTGTCACGGCAGCGCTGACTTTCAAAAACCTGCAGTCGGGTGAGATCACTACCAGCACCATCTCCGGACGTTGCTCTGAATACTCATTGGCCAAATCGGCCGACGAAGCCATCCGGACGGCACTGGGCGCACTGGCAGAGAATATCTATGAGTATTACAACGAGGCCTATCCGATCCGCGCTAACATCATTGAACGTGGCAGAGAGAAGAAAGACAAGACCAAGGAACTCTACATCGATGTGGGTAGCAGGTTTATTGGCGAGGATGTACATTTCGATGTCTTTGTTATCGGACAGGTGGCCGGTCGTGAGACGCGCAAGCATCTCGGTCGTATCCGCGTCCGCGAGACCTTAGGCGATGACATCTCACTCTGTAAAGTCCAAAAGGGTGGCAAGGACATCAAGGCCGCTTTCGATCGTGGTGATGCCATCGTGGCCATTAGCACAGACTGATAATCTGGATCATTAGCAAAACAACATAAACATGATGACCACAACATGGAAGAAAATGATTTTGTATTAAAAGAAGTAGGAACATCGTTACATATTTACCTGGGTTTTGAACTGTCAATGGCCAATTCCACTGCATTGCGGGAAATGCTCAACAACTATCGGGGACAGGACATCAACAGGATAGTGTTCGACGCCTCCGACTTGGTGTTTCTCTCCAGTAGCGGTATCCGTACTATTCTCTTCGCCAAGCAAGAGGTTGGCCAAGAGCCGGAGATCGTGTTCTTGAACTGCGCCAAAGAGATCTATGAAACTTTTAAGATAACGGGTCTTGTCGATTTCTTCAGTTTTATGGATGACGAACGGAAAACTGGTGATACGGATAAAGGCGAGGCCGAAGACAAAGAATGGGAGAAGGAATACAACGAGCTCCGACAGAAACAACTTGATAACTATGCCGCTCATAACGATGTGGTCGTTTATCAGATGAAGTTGGGACAGGATGAAGATGAGTAAAAATCTAAAATATAAATATTATGGCAGTAATTAAGTTGACGATTCATGCTTTTCTTGCAGACATAGAGGCTGTTAAAGTGGAGACCATATCTATGGTGACGGGAACAGACACCGCACAGGTTGGTAATTATCTTTACTCGCTTGTGGGATTAAGCATGAATAAGCAGATGTATCAGCCGACCAAGATTGTCGCTGATATCAGTATCAACAAGACAGAAGGGACGAAATGGGCGCCTATCAAGAGGACCGATATCGTAGAAATGTTCAGGTTTTGTAGGATCACGCTCCATGGCGATGATGATGTGATTGGAGATGATTACTATGTGCATGAGGTGATTCCTGAATATAGAACCGGCAGCATGGTCATGAGGTTGCATATCTTTAGCCTCGATAAGCTGCTGACACTAAAGCAGACCAGTCGCTCATTTGTCGGCAAGAAACTTTTAGGCGATATTCTGGCAAAGGAACTGCCTAAGTACCTCCTGCCTTTCAACAAAGGCAAGAGTATGGAGTTCAAGACGGAGGACAGAATCAAAACCGTGCAACAGTTGGTGTACCAGAATGCCGCAAAAACAAAAGTGGAACATATCTTCCCTTATCTGGTACAGTATAATGAAAGTTTCTACGACCTGCTGGCTCGCACCACCAACCGCTGGGGCGAATTCATGTATTATGAAGATGGCAATTTGCAGATAGGATATAATGCAGAAGCTCAAGTCAAGATTGTCCAGAAATACGATAAGATCACTTACTCCTGTCAGGATGCGAGCTTAGACCTGCTGGGAAACATTAAAGATGGCAACTATGAGGCGGAAGCAGCTTACGACAAGAACATCTATGATGCGCCGGTGCCAAAGTCACCCCTCTTTGTCCGTGGTGAGTTGGGTAAGTTTAATGGTTATGGCGACAAGTACGCCATGAAGAAGATAGCCTCGTTCTTCAATACAGACAAGAATGTCATATCTTGGGCGGTCAACACACTGGTCGATGATGGTGTGAGTGTGTTGCAAGCCATGTCAAGTACCAAATTGCTGAATAATGAAGTGAATAAAAAGTACTTCCCCGAAAAAGACAAGGTCGGCACGGCCGAACAGTATGGTACATATAAATTCACCTTATATGATGAGGAGACGGAGAGTAAGGATGGTTTCAACGAGTTCACCGAAATCACTTCCCAATATGCCAACAATGCTGATTACTACGATGCAAGCCGGTATGGTAAGGTTCTCGAATTTGAGCAGGAAGCAGGTAATAACATGGTCTTTATCGACTTCGACACCACTTGGCCTGGGCTCAAACTGGGTCAAATCATCGAGGTGGATGGCGAACGGTTTATCGTGGTGAATATCTCTGCAACATACAAAGACAATAAACTGACGTTCCAGGCAAAGGCCATTGGAGCACATGTATCTGAGGTTGGCGGTAAAAAGATCTATCAGTACTATCCTGCTATGATACCATCTGGTCACGTCAGATATTCCGGCCCGCAGTTGGCCAAGATCAAAGATGCTGCCGATCCCACGTTCTCGCACCGTGTAAGAGTGGTGTTCCCTTGGCAGGGAGAGGCGGATAATGTGGATAAAAAAGACGCAACGCCCTGGATTACCTTTGCGACCAAAGGCGATGGTAAGACCACGACGGGCAAGCATAATGCGGGAGACGAAGTGATGGTGGGATTCGTCGACGGCAACGTCGAGCGCCCGTATGTGATGGGTGCTCTACAGACTAAAGTGGCCTATGATCAGAATCTCAATGTGGACTTCGACACGCCGGGAGGTCACCACATGCGACTGACCGACGGCACTGGTGCCGGATTGGCGAAGTTCGTGACTTCTGCCTTGTCGCCTATTACTGAAACATTTTTCAATTTTGTTCCTGCACCGATCGCCGGTAAGTTATTTTCAGACAAGAGCGCATTTAGCGGAAACAAATATTTCGAAGGCGGCTTCTCGCTGAGCGACTATTATGGTATCTATAAGATTAGCGGCTCAACTGATAAGCGTAACATCAGTATCAGTTCGCCTTGGGGCGATGTAAAACTGGATGCCTTCACAGGCATTACGATCTCCGCCCCCAATGGTGATGTAAAGATCAAGGGTAAGAATGTCACGATCGAGGCTGGTAACAACCTGAAACTGGAGTCGGGCACGAACATTGGCTGGAAACTGGGCAACGACAAGAAGTTCGGTGACTTCTCTCTTGCCTCGTTAGGACTGACTGTGGCCGGCGCCATTGCCAACAAGGTGGCTGAAAAGTTTAAGCCGGTTGACTTAAAGATTGTAAGGTCGGTCGTTGAGGTTGTGATGCGACCGGTAGAGGGTGCGCTGACCGTGAAGTCTCACCGTTACATGATGCTGGAAGCTGGTAAGAACGAGTGTGAATATCCCAAGTATGCATTCAATGAGGAGAAAAAGAAGAAACTGGTTGGAAAAGAGGACGACAAAAAGAATGAAAAGACTCTTTACGTGCCAGACGGTTTTGTGGAGGTCTTTGATAAAGCAGCAAAATTAGTTGAAGCGATGCATATGGATTGGGGAATTCTTTACAATAGTTGTTTAACTAAGAAACTTGCATTTGAAAAGGCTGTGAAGGAACTTCAAAGCTGGTCAAACGACGACAAAGAAAGACCTTGTAAAACAATAGAAGAACTAAAAGATAAACTTTGGGATCCCGACACTAAAAAAGTCGAATTAGACGGGGATGATTTGGGATTCAAAGAGAATGTTAAAGATCATCCAGATAACGTCGACAAATCACTTGAAAACAAAGGTGTAGATACCGTTGTTTCGGAAAGAGCGTTTCTCAAAATTCGTGTTGTGGCTGCTGCTAAAGCTCTCAGGGCTGCTATTATACAGGTTCTTGCATTTAAATGGACTCAGGAAAAAGTCAACGAAGCTGTGGGGGGCTTCAAATCCACCATACTGCCTGGTGAACCTGCTAAAATCAAGGAAGCAATGTTTAAAGCGATCACTAATGAGTCATGTAAGGATTTCTTCATTTGCAAACCCGATGATGATGTAAAGGCACTAAAGGAAGAAGTCAAATTAGTATTATTGGTGTATTCATCGGTGTATAAGAGATTGGTTTGCTTGAGCTTGATAAAAGAACTCAAGCTTGATAAGAACCGTGATACTAAAGTCGAAGAACCAACAAAAGACAATATTGAGGTCGACTCTAAATGGCGTGATTATGTCAATAGCCTCAGTTATGTGCCCGAAAAGAATAAAGAAAAGCCTTCTCTGGGAAGTACCCTTGGAACGCCATTCAAAAAATGGTTAACGGATGAAATAGACAATTTGAATTTCAAGAAGTCATATAATGAGATGTACGCGTGGGCTGATGGTAATAATGGCGATATCCTGATTGGCACAAACGAAAATACTTATGCAATTAAGGGTGGAGGTCGTAGTGCTACTTTTGATAGGGTTACATCATTTAACCATGAGGCGCAACTCAAAAAGATCAAGGATAAGTTATTAGGAATTTAAGACATTATTGAATTATGGCATATATATTTGAAGAATGGAAGACGATGCTGGAGAAATTCCAGCAATGCGTAGATAAAGGTATCGAGGAGATGCACCAGCAGAAGTCTGAAGTGCAACAGATAAAGACGGATATCTTTAACCGCCTGGATCGTGGTGTCTATTATCAAGATGATGAGCGTATCGTGATTTCTGCCCCGGAGATTGTGATAGGCAATGTGGACAAGAGTGGCGCCCTAAAAGGTGACTATATGGGCACTGTGGTCATCAAGGGCAGCAATGTGTCCTTAGAGGGTGTCGGAGAGGCAGGTCGTATCGTGAGCCGCGCCCCCATCATCCATCAGAAGGCTGTGAATCCGGGTATCGACGGGCGCGAGAACGTGGTCTGCAACATGTCGGAGATCGTATCGCAGGCCTGCGACATCGTGCTCCACAGCAGTGATGCCAAGGACGAGTTCTCGCAAGTACCTGTCCCTGCCGGACGTGGCGGTATCAGCCTGCATGCCGATCGACAATTCTACATAGAGGCAGCTGTCTCTGCCGAGAAGCGCAAAAAGCAGATTGAGGATACTATCAAGGGGCTGGATAAGCAGAGCAAGGACCTGAAGAAGAGAGTGGATGATCAGAAGAAGTCGGTGGACAAATTCCTGGAGGACATGATTAAGCTGGCACAGAAGGAGGAAAAACTGAATGACCCGAAAGATCACAGCACCTTTACCAACCTCACTGACATCAGTGAACTGCATGAGCAGATGAACGCCTTGCTGCCGTCGATCTATCGCTCTACCCAGAACTTTATCGACCTCGTGGCGGAGCTGGCAGAGGTGAACCGCCGCAAGAAGGCGCTGGAGAAGGAGAAGGGCGCTATCAAGACCGGCGACGACTTCAAGAAGAAGCGCACGGGTGCTTCGATGTCGGTAGTGGCAGAGAATATCAGTGTAGCGACGACCGACGGCGACGGCAATCTGCATACGAACCTTGGTGCCGGCATCAGCGTCAGAACCCCACGCATGGGAGTAAACATGCACGACGATGAGGGCGCCCTCGCCAAGGACGGCTACTTCTCCGTCAGTGCACAGAACATTACGCTCGACACCGTAAATCCGAAAGACAAGGGTAAAGAGTGGTCTATGGAAGGTAAGGTGAAGATCCAGTCGAAGGATATCAACCTCGAGGCTGTCGACTATAAGATGAATGATAAGCACCAGCTCTGGGAGAAGGAACTCACCAAGGAGGGTAAGATTACCATGAGTGCCAAGACCGTAGAGGTATCGACCGCCAATCCGAAAGACATCGAACGCGACGAGAAGGGCAAGCTCACCAAGGGTGAATACCAGGGTGAGGGCGATGTGATCATACGCTCGAAGACCGTTACCGTAGAGAGTCTCGACTATGAGGTGAAAGACGGCAAACTGAAGACCAAGGCGCTGACGAAGGACGGCAAGCTGAACATCCGCACCGAGAAGACGGCTGTTATCGCTGCCGATGCTGAGGGCAAGGCTACGGGTAGCATCAACCTCAACGCCAAGGCTGTCAGCGTGAAGTCGATGGATGTGGATAAGGAGAAGCTTACCGACGACAAGCTGGCCGCTGGCAGCACGATGACGCTCGTCAGTGAGAAGATGTATGTCGGCTCGAAGTCGAAGGACATCAAGAGCAAGAAGGTTCAGACGGTTTCAGAGGAGATCGGTGCCTTTGCTGACAAGACGCTGGAGATGCAGCAAGGCGACGGCAAGGCTGCGGTTCAGCTCGACGGTGGCAAGACCGCTGTGGGAGGTGACAAGACCCAGGTCTATGGCGAAACCACCATCAACGGCAAGACCGAGGTGAAGGACGAACTGAAAGCGCCCAAGGTCGTTGGCGACAGCGTCGAGGCCAAGAGCGCCTTCAAGTCGCCTAACATCAAGGACGGCATGGGTGGCGGCTCCGGCGGTGGCGGCGGCAAGCTGAGCACCAAGCTGAAGACGGAGGATGCACCGAAAGAGTAAAATGGTAAAAAGTAAAAAGATGAAGATATGAGAAGAGACATCATCAAAGAGTTTGATATGCTGGGCGATGCGCTGAGCACGCTGAATGCCCAATTTTCCTATCGCCTGATGAATCTGTGCGTCAAGGCAGAGCCTGTGTCGCTGTTGTCGATAGAGGCCAACATAGAAGGCGAGTTTCAGAAGCTGGAAGATTGTGCACAAATAGGAAAGGAAGACGATTACAGCTTCCAGATAGTTCCTAACTATGACGACGATCTCCCCACACTGGCTCAGGCCGTTTTCAGGGAGCATCCCGAATTCAAACAAGAGTTCAAGAAGCTTCAGGTGGATATTTCCGAAGATCCAAACAATCCTGACGTACACGACGTCTATTATCTCCAGGTGACGATGCCCGAGGTGGATGACGAACGCTATGATCTGCTGAAGAACGGTGTGAAAGCATACTATGAAGAGAACAAGGCTCAGATGGAGGCCGTCTCCGCCAAGTATGACGCGAAGTTGGCGAAGCTTCTGGATGGTGAGAGCGACGCCGACATCAAGAAGGTCAGGGAGGCCCGCGACAAACAGACTAAAAGCTGTTATGAGCAGCGCGACAAGATCTACAACGACAAACTCCAGGAGATTGAGGATGCGCATGAGAAGTGGCGGCATCAACAGAAGAGCAATAAGATCAATCGTCTGAAGGACATCAATCAGTAATCACTCATTGACTCCGTTTCAAGATGGCAGCAATCAAAATATTAAGTGTCGATGACGAGGAACAGATCGAGTTTCTGATGAAGCAATTCTTCAGAAGGAAGATACGCAGTGGGGAATATGAGTTCTTCTTTGCCCATGACGGCGTGGAGGGCCTCAAAGTATTGCAGGAGCATCCTGACATCGAAATTATCCTCTGCGACATCAACATGCCCGTGATGGACGGTCTGGAGATGTTGGCCAAAGTGAACGAGATGCAGAACCCGGCCCTGCGTGTCATTATGGTGAGTGCCTACGGTGACTTGGAGAACATCCGTCTGGCGATGAACGACGGTGCTTTCGATTTTGCCACAAAGCCCATCGATATGGACGACCTGGACCGCACCATCGAGAAAGCCATCAAGCAGATAGACTTTGTACATCAGTCGCAGAAGGAACACAAGAAATTGGAGGGGCTGGAGAAAGACCTGGCCGCTGCCAACGAGATCCAGCAGTTTATCCTGCCGCGCGTATTCCCGCCTTTTCCCGAGGATAGCGACAAGTTCGACCTCTATGCCTCGATGGAGGCTGCAAAGGATATCGGTGGCGACTTCTACGACTTCTTCCGCATCGACGATGACCACATTGCACTGGTTATTGGCGATGTCTGCGGCAAGGGCATCCCTGCCGCCCTGTTTATGGCGGTGAGCCGCACCTTCATACGCTCGGTTGGTATGCAATTTGAGCATGTCGGCGAGTGTATGACAAATGTCAACCGGCTGTTGGCGTCATCTTCTGTGGATTATATGTTTGTGACCGTGTTCTATGCCATCTATGACATCAGGACCGGTCTCCTCACGTATTGTAACGGTGGCCATAACCCGCCTTACCTGTTGCACGCCAACGGCACGACCGAAGAATTGCCTGTGTCAGACAATCTGATTGTCGGCGCATTAAAGGGCATCCAGTTCAAAGAAAACGCCTTGCAACTGGAGCATGGAGACACATTGGTAATGTACACCGACGGTGTGCCTGAGGCCATGAAACCTACAAGAGAGGTGTTTGGTATGAAGCGCTTTGGCAATACACTCAGCGGACTGATTGGCAAGAGCAGTCAGGAGGTGGTAGAAACCGTCAAGGCTGAAGTTGCCGATTTTATTGGCGATGATGAACAAAGTGATGATATCACGTTGCTTGTGGTAAAACGGAAGTGAATAGAAATATTATCATAGGGTGTCTGGGAGGCCTGCTGCTGGCGTCGGGTGTGTGGTTCATCCATACGCATCGGAGAGACAAAGAACGCATCAACGAGCTGGAGTCGCAAGTCGTCGTACTCCAACGGCAGGGGCAGAACTCGGAATTAGACCGTAGCGTGAGCGAACAGATGGAGCAGATCGCCCACGGTCAGCAGGCACTCTCTGAGGAACGCAGTCAGGAAGCCATCCGACAGTCGGCCATAGCACAAGCTGCCACCCTCCGTTCGGAGGCGGAGCGTCGGAAAGCGCTGAAGGCACAGGCAGCGGCAGAAATCTCGGCAGCAGAAGCGTTGGAGTCTTACAAAATGGCGGAACACCAACGGCAAAATGCAGAGTATGCCAGAATGGTGGCCGATACCCTGAACTATATCTCACTGGGCCGAACGCTGGGTTCTCAGTCTTATTCAATCTATCAGACTGGTAACACAGTGTTAGGTAATATGTTGGCCTATGCCTCTTACCTCTATACCCACGACTATGGCGGAAACCTCTATTCGCCCACTGTGTTTCAAGCTATGACGCAGTCGGCAGGAGGGCGCAATAGCTGGAGCATCCACAATGGCAGTATCTCACGCCTTGTCATCTCACCGAAGGATGGCCGTCTGTTGACGGTAAGTACCTTTGGCGAGATTTTCAGTCATCAGATCAATGGGGAGCAGATGCACACCAACCGGCTGATGAGTGATAAGCAGTACTGGTTCAGCGATTTATATGCTGCCCCCAGCGGGAAGGTTTATGCCCTCAGTTATACTGGTCACTTAGTCATTATCGACGGCAACCAGTCGCGTGTCGTGATGGTGGAAAACGTCAAGAAGCCCCTTGGCCTGCAAATACTGAATGAGGGTAGATCATTGCTGATTGTTGGTGAGAACAGTGCTGCCTTGTTTGATATCGCCACAGAAAAGATCCTCGTCACGCGTCATCTCGACTTCCATGTCACCAGTACCGGCAGACTCGGTCAGACCCCTATACTCTTCGATCGTCATGGACGTATGCACCTTGTCAATGGATTGGAAAAGATAACCACCGAGAAAGTTCCGGTCACTGGTGTGGTTACAGCCTATGCCTGTAGCAGGAAAGATCATCTGACAGCTTATGGCATGGCCGATGGTACCATCTGGCTCACGGATGGCAGCGGTAAGACCTATCAGTTGGTGGAGCATCTGTCGCGGGTGACAAAGTTGGAGTTTATTGGCCGACGTCTCTATTCCTCCAGCTATGACGGAAAGATGTTGTTTTGGCCCATTGAAAGCAACAGTCAGATCAATGCTGTCACGCTGTACCAGTCAGCCCATTGGCTGAACGATTTCACCTTCAGCAGCAACAAGGACTATATCATGATGGGTGAGCATAACGGCACAGTTACCCAAAGTCTGATCTCTCTGCCGAAGATTGCCCAGCGTCTCCGTCAGAATGTCAAACGAAACTTCACCCAGGATGAATGGAACTACTATGTAGGGAAGGGGATACCCTATAGAAAGATAAAAGAGTAAAAAGGTAAAAAAGCAAGAAATGGAAAAGAACAGCAGGCTTTGGATAAGGCGTTGGGTAAAAATCATTTTACCCCTTTACTTCTTTTCCTTTTTATCTTTGTCTTCTGTGGCGCAGGGATTGCCTCTGATCCGGAACTATATGGCGGAGGAGTATGGCGGACACGACCTGAACTACGACATCGCAATCGGTGATGACGGTACGGTGTATGTCGCCAACTTCAAGGGCTTGCTCTACTACGACCGTGCCCGGTGGCGCATTATCCATACCCCCGAACTAAGACGTGTCACAGTGGTCTATCGCGACAGCAAGAACACCATCTGGGTGGGTGGCTACAATTTCTTTGCCCGTCTGCAGAAATATGACAACGGCGAATTGTACTTGCAGCAGATCAACGGGAAAGACACATTCAAAGGCGAGGTGATGGAGATCTTCGAGGAGGGGGGTACCTTGCAGTTTGTTGCCACTGATAATAATGTTTATGAGGTCGAGGATGCCGCGCCCCCCACTGTGAGGCTGAAGAAACACACCAATGCCAGATTTCTTTCCGGTGTTGAGGCGGATATCATTTCTGTGAAGGCTTTGCAGACATCTGCCGATGATGCCGTCTTAAAAGACACCACCCAGACGGAGCACCTTGATGGTGGCCTTCAGGTGAAAGTGAAAAAAGGTCATGGTCTGATTGTCTGTGATAGTAACGGAAGGAAACTCTATACCATCAGCGAAGCCAATGGACTCTGCTCCAACCAGGTGTCTTATGTGGCCTATGACGGCCATGGCGTGCTATGGGGTGCCACGGTGAAAGGCGTCTTTTCCATTGAACTGCCGTCGGTTTACAGTTACTTCCTGCCAAAGGACGGGCTGACGGGGCAGGTCATGGACATCACTGCCTTTAACGGGAAGATCTATGTCGGTGAGACCAATGGACTCTATACCGTTGATGCCTGGCAGTATCGGCGCGTTGCCGATATCGATAATATCTGCTGGACATTGTGCCAGAGCCGCAACGGACTTCTGGCTGCCACCTCAAGCGGCATTTACAGAATCGCAGCGGATGGCAGGGTGAGCAGGCTTACTTCCAACGCCACCACAGCCCTGTTGGTAGATGATGATAAGGCCTATGCCGGTGAGCCTGATGGTGTGTGGCTCTATCAGTTGAACCCTATTCAGAGATCAAAGATAAACGACCTTCCGTTGGTAACGGCTATCCGCAAGGATGTGCGTGGCAATCTCTGGTTCCAGAACGTTCATGGCGAAACCGCACATATCGGGGACTACAAAGCATCTGCAGACACGTTGAGCCATCTGTCCCCGCTGTTGACACCTTTCAGAGATCTCAAGATCAATGCCCAGTACCTTCAGGGTGACCATCTATGGATTGGGGGTGACAAGATACTCGCAGCCATCGATATGGGACAGAAAGACCTGTCCCGGCTCACAGAAAGCCGCGAGGTGCGTTTCCGTTCCATTGTGATGGGCAACGACAGTATGCTATGGGGTGGATATGGGGAGATGCCCAATGAACTGCAACGGTTAGGCAGTGACGAACGTCACCTGCATTTCTTCTATGCCCTCGACTATGCACCGCTGACGGGAAAGACGCTGTATCGTTACCGTCTGGACAATAAGAGCCTGTTGGGCACAGGCGGTCATTGGAGTGAATGGACTGACAGACAGGATGTGGAGTTTCTGAACCTGCCATACGGCTCGTTCACGCTTTCCATACAGGCACAGCTGGCTAATGGGGAACTGTCAGAGGTCGCTGCCGTTGACTTCAGTATTGCCTATCCGCTGTTGATGCGTTGGTATATGCTGGTGCTCTACCTTATCATCTTTATCTACTTTGTCTATCTGCTGTTCCGCTATCGTCTGAAACGGTTGGAGAAGGACAAGATCAAACTGGAGCGTATCGTCGAAGAACGTACTGCTGATCTCCGTAACGCCCAGCATGAGCTGGTCCGTCAGGAGAAGATGGCGACGGTGGGTAAACTGACCAAAGGCCTTGTTGACCGCATCCTCAACCCCATGAACTATATCATCAAC
>JAEEGG010004222.1_pt1 | contig 34938 bp, 28 predicted proteins | sample 9134161 | NCBI WGS metagenome assembly JAEEGG01 (sample SAMN16246543, study PRJNA631951) | gut metagenome | biome: gut microbiome; feature: rumen; material: CR-attached | host: Bos | place: Iran: Karaj | collected 2018-10
CCTTTTCCTTGGCCTTGGCAATGATAGCCGCCGCCTCGTTTTCTGCTTTATCGACAGCATCTTTCTGGATGCGTTCCATAAGGTATTGCAAGTCTTCTGCCATATATATCTCCAATAACAATTCCAAAAGATCCCTATAGCAAAAAACACACCAAAAGGACCTTTTGGGAAAATTTCGATAGTAATATACAAGTAATTTTGACAAAAAGTCGAAAAAAACGGCAAATTTTTTGAAATAATGGATAAAAGCCACGTTTTTGGCGATAAAAACGCAAAATTTGCGAAAACTAAAGTTTACAAGAAAAACTTTTGGATTTACAGGATTTGCTTTGGAGCCAAAACAGTTTACAGAATTTGTTTTCTACGCAAAATCAGCGGTGTTCATTTGTCGAAGGTTCAAGACCTCGGAAAAACGCCAAACCGTCAAAATCGTCCTTGAGAGCCTGCACCGTTTCACCAATCATATAGAGGCTACCGGTCACCAAAACGGGGACATTTTTATTATCCGCATAGGCTATCTCGGCAACCTGATCCAATAATTCGCGACTGAGTTCGCCTTCACTAGCCACCTTCAAACCCAAATTCGAAAGTTCTGATCGCAAATCGTCCAATTCACGGAAACGCGGGTACGGGGTCTTGGTAATATGCCAGTGGCTTACAAATGGAGACATCAACTTAAGCATCTCGCCCACATCTTTATCCTTGAGCGCCCCGAATACACAGTGGAACTGGACTCCCGGATAATATTGAGCAAGCGTTTCGACCAGACGACGCACCGCATGAGAATTGTGAGCACCATCCAAAATGTAGCGGACTTCTCCGTTCTTGTCGATGAGTTGCTGCATGCGACCCGCCCAGGAGCGTGTTTCAAGAGTCTTAAGAGCCAAGGCTTCATCATAAGGACGGTCGCTAGCCTGAATAAAACTTTCAGCCGCAGCCAAGGAAAGGCTTGCGTTTTCAATGTAATGGCGTCCCAAATTCGGGAGCTTAATGTCAGTCCGAATTTCGGGAACGATACATTCAGCACCGAGTTCACTTGCATAAGCACGGGCTTCTGCCAGCAATTCTTCAGAAAGGCCACCAACGACAAAAGTCTTATTGCGACGACGGTCCGCTTCGACAACAGCCATCTTTTCTTTAAGAATAGCGCTTTCGGTGGATCCCAAAACTTCGGTGTGTTCAAGTCCGATACTCGTAAGCACCACGATATTGCCGCATGCAACTGCCGTACTGTCCAAGCGGCCGCCCATTCCCGCTTCCATCGAAACAACGTCTACACCCTGCTCGGCGTAATACAAAAACGATACAAGGGTCAAGACTTCAAAGAAGGTCGGCTCCACCTGCACCTGTTCTGCAGCGGCCTTCACCTGGAGAAGCAAACGGTCCAAATCAGCGTCGCTAATGGGATTGTCGTTTACACGAATACGTTCACGAAGGCTTACCAGATGCGGGCTCGTGAAAAGTCCCGTCTTAAAACCATGCGCCTGCAAGATGCCTGCGAGGTAGTAGCTAGTAGAGCCCTTGCCATTCGTACCGACGATATGGATTGTCTTGAAAGAGCGTTCCGGATTTCCGAGAGCGTTGCAAAGTTTTCGAGTCGATTCAAGCCCCGGCACCATACCGAACATGAGCCTAGAATTCAAATAATCCATACCAAGCGATTGCATGCGCCAAATGTAGATAATAGACGAGAGACGAGAGACGAAAGACGAGAGAAATTATGTTATATTACAAGGTGGTTTTTATATGAAAAGTTTTGGATTATTACTACTTCTGGCAGTTTTTATCGCAATTGCCTGGTCGCGCGTTGACCCGACGGCGGCCCCGCAGCATTACAACTACCGCGACGCAAGCAAACAGCTGAGGCGCGTGTACTACGGCGAACTGCAAGAAACGCTCTACTGCGGTTGCCGATACGACGACAAGAAGAATGTGGATTTTTCCAGTTGCAACTTCAAGCCCCGCGAAAACCCAAAACGCAAAAGTTTTAAGCGCGCCGAGCGCATCGAATGGGAGCACATGGTAACCGCCCACAACATGGGGCAACACCTCCCCTGCTGGCGCGACGGAGGCCGCAAGAACTGCGGCGCGAACGATACGACCTTCAAGATAATGGAAGGCGACATGCACAACTTATACCCCGCCATTGGCGAAGTCAACGGGGACCGCAACAATTTTATGTACAGCCAGTGGACCAATGACCCAGAACCCATGTACGGCGGTTGTAAGACCATCGTGGATTTCAAGCAAAAGAAGGCGCAACCCCGCGAAGAAGCCCGCGGAATCATAGCCCGCGCAAGCCTCTACATGGAAAAGACTTACGGAGTTAATTTGTCTAAACAAGACCGTCAACTTTTCGAAGCTTGGAACAAAATGTACCCTGTAACCCCCAAGGAATGCGAGCGAGACCGTCGCATTTTCAAGGTCCAAGGGGACCACAACCCCTTTGTATACGAAAAATGCGATAAATAACAGCGACTAAGCCGCCTAAAATAAACTAAAGGCTATTGACCTCGCCTTATTTTTACATATATTTACAATTGAGGTTAGTATGTACAGGACGCTATTCATTTTTGTTGTCTTTTTTGCGGTATCTGTCTTTGCCCAGGTGGAATTCCCCATGGGCTCTAAAATTGTTAATGTCACCAAGGATCCTTACTATGCCAAAGGTGACGGTAAAACAGACGATACCGAAGCCATTCAGAAGGCGTTGAATGATCACCCCGACGGTGACTACATTATCTATTTACCCCACGGCATCTACAAGATTACAGATCAGCTGACTTGGCCCACTACCAAGAAGCAGGAATCCTCTAGTCGCCGAACCATTTTGCAGGGACAAAGTATTGGCGGAACAATCCTCCAACTGGCAGACAACACCTACGGCTTCGATAATGCCGAATTCCCTAAAGCACTTATCTTTACAGGCGAGGGACCCGGTCCTAAATACAGAAATGCCATCCGCGATATGACGATCCGTACCGGTAAAGGCAACCCCGGCGCCATCGGTATCCAGTTCAACGCATCGAACCAGGGTACTATCCACAATGTGAAAATTTACTCTGGCGACTCTTCTGGCGTATATGGTATTGACCTGGGCTTTACCGAAGGTATTGGCCCCCTTTTGATCAAGAATACTGAAATCCGTGGATTCAATATTGGTATTTACGCCAAGGGCGAGACAGGAACGGCAACCCTTGAACACGTCACCATGGGTGGCCAGAGAAAGTACGGCGTCGAAAACGACAACATGAACCTCGCCATTCGCGCCCTGCGTTTCAAGGGACATGTCCCTGCAGTTTATAACCACGGCGAATTCGCCATGATGAGCCTGCTGGACGGTTTGCTGGAATTTGACAACGAAAACAAGAAGGTCAAGGCAACCCACGCCATTCTGAATGAGAGCCAACTGTTCGTTCGCTCCATGAAAGTTTCTCGCTACAAGACCATGATCAATTCCAAGAAGAAGGGTTACAACGAGGAAATGATCCAAGGCGAGATTATTGAATTTGCAACTCAGGAAACGCCGCAACTTTGCCACAGCCCCAAGCAGTCCATGCGCCTCGCTGTTGCAGAGACTCCCGCATACCCCGAACAAAAGGCCGACAACTGGATTACGGTCGCCGGCGACTACGGTGGAAAGTCAAATACGGGCTCAGACGATTCCAAGGCAATCCAGGAAGCAATCGACGACGGTGCAGAAACAATCTATTTCCCGCCCGGAGGTCGCTGGACCATTAACCGTGACATTTATATTCGTAACCGCGTGCGCCAGATTATCGGTATCGAAGGCCGCATCGACGGTAAGGGCAAGTTCATTATCGAAGCAGGTGCGTTCAACGAACTGACCATCGAACGATTCTCTGAATTTGGTAACGGCATCATCATGAAAGCCAAGCGCAACCTGCTACTGAAGAACATGATGGTTCGTTCCCTGGAAACCGATGAAATTGGCGGCGGAGAAATTTACCTGGAAGACGTCACTCTCGGAAGCATCCAGCTGAACTACCAAAAAGTATGGGGTCGTCAGGTGGCTTTGATTGGCGACACCAAGGCGCCGAAGATTATGAACAACGGCGGTTCCGTATGGATTCTTGGTTTGACCGCCAAGAAGGGAAACACCATTATCCAGAATTTCAACAAGGCCCATGCAGAACTGATCGGTGTCGAAATCGTTGCAAGTGACAAGGCGAAAGACCGCCCCATGTTCATCAACGACAATTCATCCCTTTCTATTTCGGGTTTGCGCGAAACGCTGATCCGCGGCAACGCCTACCCCACCATTGTAGAAGAATCGAGAAAAGCATCTGCCATCAAGTCGCTCTACGGTAAAGACCTGAAACACACTCCCAACGGTGGCGTGTTGATTCCGCTGTTTACCGGATACGCTCCTAGACTTGGCGCCAACGAAAAACCGAAGGCATCGATTCCTCACGAAATGGTGCTGGTACAACCCAACCTGCTCAAGATCAAGGGTTCCGTTGTCGATGACGGACGAGGCGACGGACTTTGCGAAGACCCGGTACGCTGGAAGAAGGGACTTGGCCCCGGCAAGGTGGCCTTCTCGGACAGCATGGCATACGAAACGGATGTGTCGTTCACCGCAAGCGGCCGCTACAACATCATCTTTACGGCCGACGACGGTTACCAGACGGGTTCTGACACCGGCAAGGTTTACGTATTCGACAAGCACTACACCACTCTCGACAATGTCGGCGATGGTTCGACCAGCGGAAAGGGCGCTGCCACCTGGATTTCGGAATTCGACAACTTCAGTCCCCACAACACCGACCCCGAGCTGCATGTCGCCAACAAGACGGGCGGAGCCGCAGGCAAAATCTACTTGCGATTCGATTTGTCGGCACTGCCAGGGCCGCTATTTGACGCAGCGCTTAAGTTGGAATTCAACAAGGATTCCATCAAGAAGCCCATTCAGCTCAATATCTTTGGCCTGAAAGAAACCAGTAAGGACATGAACTTTGGCGACCAGAAGCTGGGCGTCGACTGGGCTCCTTATGAACTCACTTGGGAAAACGCTCCGGCCAACATTCCGCAGACGGGCGGTCAATTCAACATCCGCAAGAATTCCGGCGGTGGCGTAGATACCAAGTACGCAGACTTCTTGGGCATTATTACAATCAACCCGAAAGCACCTCTAGGCGCATTCCTGCGTACGCCGACGCTTACCGAATTTTTCAAGCGTAAGCACCCCTCTCAGCTTTACACGTTGATTCTGACAGCCGTGGAACCCGGCGAGACTATTCTCCCCAGTCCTGCTGCCGGTAGAGATTTCGCGCCCTCGCTTTTCGTAGGCTACTTCGACAACTCCCGTTCCGTCGGTGGAGAAGCCATGGATGGCGGTTACACGCTTAGTAAAGTTCACATCGACATTTACAGCCTCGAATGCGACTTTGACCTGACCGTAGGATACCCGCAATTCGTGCAGATTGAAATCGTCAACGAATTCGGAAAGCGCATGCTTACCGTTGCCGCCCGTGACCTGGCCGGTGAAAAGAAAACCAACTTCAAATTCAAGGCGATGGCCTTCCCCACCGGCAAATACGTTTTAAGAGTGATTGGCGAAGCATTCACTGCTGAGCAGCAATTCTATATCCTGAACTAGGAGACGCCCCATGCAATTCAAAAACTTTCTAAAAATAAGCGCAGCATTGTTTTTATCCGCATCCTTTATGGCATGCGGAGACGACTCCAGTTCTTCGGCTTCTGATGAAGAGTCCAGTTCTTCCGTGCCCTCGTTCAGGTCCAGCAGTTCCTTAAGTACCCGAGCTGACATCGACTACAAGGACACCGTAAAGCTCGGCGACACCCTTCGCATTTATCTGGAACTGTTCAAGGGCGACAGTTCCAAGATGGATGAAAGTGAAATCTACCTTGACAGCGCAGCAACTAGCATGCCGATGTACTTGGGCGAATTTCCCAAAGGAAGCCGCATCAAGGTATTCGCCACGACTTCAAACATTAAAGACGGCCAGATTCTGATCAAGAGCGAACTGGGCGATTATTTACAGGCGACCAAGGCCGCCCCCAAGGACGCCTCGAGAAAGGATTCCGTTTACAGGAACGCGCTGATTCCGAGCTTCGGAGAAGACACCAGCGCCACCTTCAGAGATTCAAACACCTTTGTCACCTTCAGCGACAACCACTACTATCTGGAAGTTGCCGGTCAATTCAAGAACGAATCCAACTTAAAGCTTAAAGTTCTTGTAGATTCCGCCTACTACAAATACACAGGCGAAGACGAAAAAGTTTCCATGAAAATGACGGACACCCTGCGTGGCATCATGTTCATCGACAAGGCCCCCGACGAAGTGTCCATTGCATTCTCCGCCAACGAAGGCTACAGCGTAAACCTCACCACCGTAGGCGAAAACATTATCCTCTATAAGCTCATCGATGGAGACAAGGAACTGGGATCTTCGAAGACGAACCTGGACACCATGCTCGTGCCCAACGATTCCGTGAATTGGTCCATCAAGATCAAGCCCGAAAGTTTCTCCAGCATCTGGACAGGCCCCTTCGCCACATTCGAAGCCGTCACCAAGGCCAGAGAACTGGAACAGGGTGAATATTTCTCGAATCCGGATTCCATCAATTTCCCTGGCGAAGAATTCTTGCGCACGCGTCCCAAGGACGACCTGGGCATTTACAAGTACAACCTGCGCCAGGAACAGTTCGTGTGGATTGGCGACTACAAAAAAGGCGACTCGCTAATCGTAAAACACTGGATTCAAAACTACAGCGACGAAAGTTTCGAAAACGTCTTGATCGAAATTCTGGACAAGAACAAAAAACCGAGAGATACCATCAGCCCCATTTACGGCGGCAACTTCAAGATTGGTAGCAAGTGGCCCGAAGGCCCGTACTACCTGCATTACCTGCGTCTAAATTCCTATCCGTTAGCAGGCGTGGTAGACAGCCTCCGTTATGTATTGCAGCTTTCGACCATGGTACAGCAGCCTGGACTTTTAAAGACCATGCAGTTCTACGATTCTGAAAAAGATAAAACCATAAGCGAACAGATTTACACCGTCGGAGACACGATCAAGCTCAAGAACTTCACCTTGCAAATGGAACAGCGTTCCAGCAGCAGCTGGAAAATCATCGGTTCTGACATCGACTGGTTCGTTCCCTGCGCCTCGCTCAAATTCCTGAACAACAGTACCAACAGCTATAGCTGCGACGATGACGAAGATGAACAGGAAATTTCTTCGGACAACTTGATTGCAAAGAAAATTAGCGAGAACAGCGACAAGATCGAACTCATTGCCCAGAGTGTCGCCGACCCCTCCATGCGCGACACGCTCATGATTTCGATTATTGCAAAAGCGGACTAGTCTTCCCAGATTTGATTGGGAAGTTTACCAATATCGCGAAAATCTAAAAGGCCTGCCGTCGGAGCGTTAACGCTCACGAGGCGTGCCAACGGTTTGCCCGCTCGTTCAATGACGATTTCTTCATCCTTGAGGGAGACCTGGTTCAACATCGAGCCAAAATTCTGGCGGACTTCCATGGCAGAAACAACTTTAGACATGCTTCAAAAATAGTATAATTACCGGCATGGAAAGCGAAAACAAGTCCTACACCGTCACGCAATACATGAAAGCCTTGAAGCAGAAGGTGGAATCCACCCCTGCCGTTTGGGTGCGTGGCGTGATCACCCAGATTAACGAAAAATCGAAAATCGTTTACCTGAGTATTGCGGACTTTGAAGAAGGGAACGTGAATCCGCTCGCAACCGTGCCGCTATATTGTTTTGCGGCAAAATTTGCGGCTATCCGCGCCAAAGTCGAAAACTATCCGCAGCCCTTTACCTTGAAAGAACAGCTCAAGGTCAGCTTTTTAATCAAGGCGGACTTGTACGTGCCTTACGGCAAATTACAGGCTCAGATACTAGACATTGACCCCGTTTACACGCTTGGCGAACTTGCGCTTACTAAAAGCGCGATTCTAAAGAGACTTGCACTAGAAGGCCTGCTTGAAAAGAACAAGGCCTTGACCCTAGCCGACGTCCCCATTCGCGTGGGTCTGATTACAGGCGAAGGCACTGCGGCCTACAAGGATTTCACGACCAAGCTTGCCGAATCGCCCTTCGCCTTCAAGGTGAAAACGGCCTACGCCAAGATGCAAGGCGCCGACACCGAGCCAACGGTTCTTGCCGCTCTCGAAGAACTAGTAAAAGACCCGGAACTTGACGTGGTTTGCATTATTCGCGGCGGCGGAAGCAAAACAGACTTGAACTTTTTCGACAGCGAGGCCTTATGCCGCGCCGTCGCCAACTACCCGCTCCCCGTGTTCACCGGAATCGGCCACGAAATCGACCGTAGCCTTTTGGACGAAGTCGCCTACCAATCCTGCATTACGCCGACCGACACTGCCAAGCGTTTGATTGACCGCGTTACCGACAGCTGGAACAAAATACTCGGCCTTGCCCAAGATATTGCATTACAAACAAAAGAGGTCATACACGACTACAAGCAAAGTCTTACCAACACTGGCAACCGCTTGCAGCAAAAAGTAAACGCCCTGATTCAAAAAGAAGCCATGAAGCTTTCGCTGTACAAGGGCAACCTGCAGAAAGACTTGCAATTTGTCTTTAGGGGCGAACGCGAACGCATTGCCCGCGACGCCGAAGGTTTACACCAGGGAACACGCAAAATCTTGGACCTTGAGAAATCCAGATTCAATCTCGTGGAACTCCGCGTTAAAAATGCCGATCCCGAAACCACTCTTTCGAAGGGTTACACACTTACGCTTGACGCCAACGGAAAGTTTGTACGCAACAAGAGCCAGTTAAAACCGGGCGATACACTTACAACTCGCTTCAAGGACGGCAGCGTTATTTCTGTGGTGAAGTAAATTCCGGCAGCTTTTCAATCTTCTTGAATCGCTTGGTTACCGCATCCAGCGCAAAGTAGCGTACGGCTTCGCCCAGAGACAGCATCACATACTTAGGCGAGAGCACCTTTAAATACTTATTCAACTGCACCTGCAGCGCCTGCCACGTATACTCGCCGGGAGCCTTGCATTCCACCAAAAGCCACGGGTGCTTTAAATCGCCGGAAGCCTTGAAATCTTGCACCAGCAAATCCACACGGTCATCGGTCTTAGGCTCCACCGTCGAAAGCGCAAACTCCACCGCAATCAGGTTTTGCGGCACCTTAACCTCGTCCATCAGGAACTTGATCGTCGCCTGACGCACCCGTTCTTCGGGAGTATCAGGAACATCCTTCCCACGAATCGAATCATATATCATGCCGTGCGTCATATTTGCAAAAATAAAAAATTACCCACTAAACCTTGACAATTTCGTACAGCAGAAAGTATATTTAGGGCCATGAATAAAATCTTTGGACAGAACATCGCAGCAGCAGCGAAAGCAGCGAGCCCGGCAGCAGCCCGAGCTATTGTGGGGCTGTCCAGAGAAACCAAAATCTGTAAAGCATAACGCTTAAATCCAGACTTAAAGTTTCAAGGGCAGCCCCGTAAAAGGCTGCCCTATTTTTTTACCCCCTTTTTAACCATTAACCATACGGAAATTTGAAAATTCTTACAAAATTATATTCTATTATTACGTTGTAACATAATGAGAATTTTCGATCCCTATACAGGAGCTTAAAATGCGCAGAAGACTATTGAGCGAAGGTGCCAAGGAACTCTCTTACGAAATCCGTGAGATCGTGAAGAAGGCAAACCAGCTCAAGGCACTCGGCCTCCCCATTCACTGGGAAAACATTGGTGACCCCATCGAAAAGAAATGTCAGATTCCTGACTGGATTAAGGATATTGTTGTCGACCTGGCAAAGACAAACCGCAGCTACGGTTACTGCCCCTCCAAGGGCATGCTTGAAACCCGCGAATTCCTGGTAAAGGAAAACAACAAGCTGGGTGGCGCCCAGATTAACGTGGACGACATTCTGTTCTTCAACGGTCTCGGTGACGCAATCGCCACCATTTACGGACTCCTGTCCATGACCACCCGTATTATTGGACCGGCTCCTGCCTACTCCACCCACAGTTCTGCCGAAGCGGCTCATGCCCATACGGCTCCGATTACCTACCGCTTGCAGCCGGAAAACCACTGGTATCCGGACCTGGAAGAACTCGAAAACAAGGTGAAGTACAACCCGAGCATTGCGGGCATTTTGATTTTGAACCCGGACAATCCGACAGGCATGGTCTACCCGCTGGAAATCCTCCAGAAGATCGTAGATATCGCAAGGCGCTACAACCTGTTCATCATTTGCGACGAAATCTACAACAAGATTACGTACAATGGTGCACACGCTTACGCCCTTGCCGAATACATTGGCGATGTGCCGGGTATCGCCCTCAAGGGTATTTCCAAGGAATACCCGTGGCCGGGCGCTCGCTGCGGCTGGGCTGAATACTACAACCGCGACAAGGACGAACAGTTCGACGCCTTCTGCCGCGCGCTTGACAACGCCAAGATGGTGGAAGTCTGCTCGACCACACTCCCGCAGATGACGATTCCACGCGTCCTTGGAGACAAGCGCTTCAAGGAACACCGCGACGCCTTGAACGAAAAGATTGGCCGCCGTAGCGCCATCATCAACGAAATTCTCTCCGACATTCCGGAGCTGTATTTCAACCCGACCTACGGTGCATTCTACAACACCATCATCTTCCGCGAAGGGACCCTGAACAGCCACCAGACCTTGAAGATCGACAACCCGATTATCAAGAAGAAAGTGGAAGAATGGTGCAGCAAGACCACGAACCTGGACTACCGCTTCGTTTACTACCTGCTGGGCGCAAAGGGGATTTGTGTTGTGCCGAGCACCAGCTTCTGCACGGATTTGAAGGGATTCCGCGTAACACTGCTGGAAGAAGACGAAGAAGAACTGCGCGAAGTGTTCACCACGATCCACGACGCAATCGTGGAATACTTGCACAGCTAGGAACCACGATGGGGATTAGGAGGTTAGTCAAAGAAGGAGAGGGTATGAATAGATTGGTTTCTTTCATCACGGTTGCAATAGTTCTTCTTGCAACAGGGTTTTTCTGTGGTTGCGACAAGAAATCACAACAACACCCTGTAACCGTTACTGTTCTAACCTATAGCAAATACTTCGCTCCAGAAATGATAACCGATTTTCAAATGAAAACCGGTTACAAGTTGCGACTTGAGGAATACGAAGCCCAAGAAGAAATGATTGGCAAGCTCAGGGCCGCAATGGAAAAGCAATACGATGTGGTCATCGCATCGGACGTGGTTATACAGCAAATGATCCATCTGGGACTTATCGTTCCCATCGACATGGACAAGATTCCAAATAAAGTAAACATCGCCGATCAGTTCAAGAATCCCGTTTACGATCCGGGCAACACCTTCACGCTTCCTTACCTATGGGGAACGACAGGCATTCTTTACCGCGACACGACCCTTGACGAAAACAGCGTTAGCTACAACATTCTATTCAACCCACAACAGGTGAAAGGAAAATTCAGCCTGCTGGATGAATCACGTTCCATGCTTTCTATGGCGTTGCAAGCAAAGGGTTTGAACGCCAACAGCGTAAGAATCGAAGACATCAACGCGGCCACTGAATTAATTCGAGAAGCTAAGCGAGACGAACATTTCGCAGGTTTTGAAGGTTCTGTAAGCGGAAAGGACAAGGTACTTTCGGGCGAGACCAGTGCAGCAATTGTTTTTAACGGCGAAGCCATGAGTGCCATCGACGAAGATCCGACTCTTCGATATGCGATTCCTACCGAAGGTAGTTTCATGTGGGTTGACGCCATGACACTCAGCAGCCACGCCAAGAATTCCGATGGCGCACATGCCTTCATGAACTACATTCTTGACGCGCAGAATGGCGCAAAGCTTGCCCAGTCCACGAACTTTGCAACTCCAAACAGCGCTGCACTAAAACTCATCGACGAAAAATTCAAGAAAAACCGAGTCATCAACCCAACGAGGGAAGAAATCGACCGTATGGTTTTCTTGCGCGATCCGGGCGTTGCGGCCAAGCTCTTCGACGATGCTTGGGCCGTTGTCAAAGCCCATTAAACTTCGTGACTAATGGGGAGCGGTGCGAACGGAGGTTCCAATTCGATGCTGATGGGACAGTGATCAGAGCCCATGACATCGGAATGGATATCGGCACTCACGATATTGGGAACAAGACCTTCATCTACAAAAGCGTAGTCGATACGCCAACCCACGTTGCGTTTACGGGCGCCAAAGCGGTTTGACCACCAAGAATAACGGTCCCGTTCATCGGGATGAAGCTTGCGGAAGGAATCCACAAAGCCGTTTTCGACGTATTTGTCCATCCAGGCACGTTCAATGGGCAAGAAGCCACTTACATCAGCGTTTTCTTTAGGACGGGCAATATCAATTTCCTTATGGCAGGTATTGTAGTCACCGACCGTAAGCACGTGCTTTCCATCGGCAATCCAGCGCTTGCTGTTTTCGAGGAAGGCGTCGTAAAAGCGAAGCTTGTAGTCCAGGCGATCGTCGCCCTGGCCACCGTTGGGAAAATAAATGCTATTGAGCACCCAATCCGGGAACACCAGCTGGAGGACGCGACCTTCTTCGTCAAATTCTTCGATATCAAAACCGTAGTTGACTCGATCCGGTTCGATCTGGGTATAAATGCCTACCCCGCTATAACCCTTCTTGCGACGGCAAGGATTCCAGTAGGCAAAGTAGCCGTCAGGATTCGCAACTTCTTCGGGGAGCTGGTCAACTTCGGCACGGACTTCCTGCAAGCACAGGATGTCAGGCTTTGTTGCAGAGAACCAGTCCGTAAAACCCTTCTTAAGGGCCGAGCGCAATCCGTTTACGTTCCAGCTATAAATATTCATGATTTACCCAATTCTTAATCCGCGGCAAAGATACATTTTTTTCATTGCAGAAGGGCGTAAAGATGATTTTATCTATCCGGACTAGGACTTTTCTGCAAAAAAACGAACTAAGGAAAACTAAAGTTTACAAACCGAAGTTAAAAAAAATCACACTTTCTAAAGAAAATAAATGCAATTCGGAATAATAAAATTATATTTAAAGCATGAAATCTTCAATCTTGCTATTTTCTGGTCTCGCTATAGCTACCCTCCTTTCCGCCTGTGCCGGTTCAAACTCTGGCGAAAATCTGGAAGTTCCTACAAATCTTCCCCCTATCTGCCGCGACATTGATTTTGTTGAGCAACCCGACATGCGTGAAATGTGTGGAGTTCGCACAGTGCGTACCCTCGCCTATAAGAACATTCCGCAGCAGCGCTACCTGATCAAGCCGCAAGAGACCTCAATTGTTAAAAGCAACGGCAAGATTGAACTGCGTTTCCAGAATTCTTTGCCTCTCTACTTGGAAGGCCCCATTACCGAAGAACTTGAATTTTCTCAGCAAAAGCGCCTCGAAAAGATCAAGAACACTTACGATTATCACGAAATTTACAACAAGGGTGCCGAACGCATTCGTATCTTCAAGATGGGCATTCCCACCGACAAGGGCAACTCCTACGACTTCTGCTTCCGCATTCCCGAAAAGAAGGGTAACGCCCGTACCCGTAGCGTAGCCATGGGTAACCATATCGAAGCTTTGAGCTGCGCCGACTTTGACCGCCTGGTTGCAGAAAACGCAAAGACGAAGTAGCAACATCGTCATCCTGGACCCTCGAAGGGGGGACGGGAATCCAGCACAGGATTGCAACTTTGAAAACGCACCTGATGGCGCGTTTTTTTATATTTGGCGATAAAGTTTTTACAGTCATGGCAGAAAGCAGATACATTCATAACGCCCTGAAGCAAGTTCACGTGGACACCTCGTGCACAACCGTTGTCGGTTTCTCGATTTCGGGACTTGCAACTTATATCCAGCTCCCCGAACTGGATTTTTGCATCGACATGGGAGAATGCCCTCTTTCGGCGACCTCGCTGAATCACGTATTCCTGACCCATGCCCACGGCGACCACGCCCGTTGCCTAATGCGTCACCATAGCTTGCGCAAGATGATGGGTGTTGAACGGGAAAGCTTCTACTACATGCCCGAACGCATTTGCGAAGGGGCCCGCAACTGGATTCACTCCGAAGCCATGTTCGAAGGCGTTCCCGACAACAAGTTCCGCTACCCCGAAATTGTCGGCGTAAACGCAGGCGATTTGAAGTTCCTGGAATACCGCAAGGACTTGGCTTTTGAAGCCTTTGAAGTCACGCACTCGATTTACGCCATGGGCGGCACCTTGTACCATTACAAGAAAAAACTCAAGGATGAATACTTGGGAAAGACTCCCGACGAAATCATCAAGCTGCGCGAAAGCGGAGTCGAGATAACTCGCGAAGTGTATGACCCGCTGGTAAGCTTCATGGGCGACTGCGTAGGCGAAAGCCTGCTGGAAAACCAACGCGTATTCCAGTCGAAGGTGCTGATTACGGAATGTACGTTCCTCGCCCCTGAAGACTACGAGATGAGCCACAAGAAAGGCCACACGCACATTAGACAGATTGCAGACGCATTGAACCGCATGGGTGACCAAGTGAAATGCGAGAAGATTATCCTCTCTCATTTTTCCATGAAGTACTCGGACAAGTACATTCGCGAAATGGTCGCGAAGGAAATCCCGGAGAAGTTTTTGGATAGAGTGGTCGTGTTTATATAAAATGTGAAATGTGTGATGTGAAATGTGAGATGAAAGAATTTATGGCAAACGAAGAAGCATTGAACGAAAGCGAAGAAAAAGTGGAAAAGGACGTGGTGATTCCTGAATTCTACCGCGACCTGAAAGAAGACCCGGAATCGAAGGGTCTTTGGCATTACGTGTTCCGCACTCACGGCGATCGTAAGCCGATTGCAACGCCTGACGGACTCCCCCACAAGCTGGACTTTAACTGGAAAGACATGTTCCCGAACATGGGCGACCGCGTAGAAGTCGAAATCGGAAGCGGCAAGGGCGGATTCCTTTCTGAATATGCTCCCAAGCACCCGGATACCGTCATTATGGGCAGCGAATGGGATTACACTTGGGCCAAGTTTGCCCAGCGCAAGATGGACAAGGCGGGAGCCCTCGCCAACGCCACCATGCTCCGCGGCGATGTATTCTTCTTCTTGCGCGACTGCGTAAAGGACAATACGGTGGATGCATTCCACATGTATTTCCCGGACCCGTGGCCGAAAGAACGCCACCATAAGAACCGCCTTTTGCGCCCGGATTTTCTGGTTGAAGTCGCCCGCGTGTTAAAGCCCGGCAAGCGCATTTTCTACTGGGGTACCGACCACCAGGAATACAACGAAGTCGCGCTCGAAGTTTTCGACAACTTTAAGGGTTGCAAGATTCTGGAACGAAACACCGCAGAACCTACCGAAGGCATTATGACCGGCTTCGAAAAGAAGTACCGCAAGGAAGGTCGCCCAATCTACCGAAGCGTTGTCGAATTCGAGAAATGACACTTTGTGTCAAGCTAAATTGCTAATTTAATTGTCGTATGTTAAAGCACCTGTCGATTAGTGGATTTACTTTGATTGCTCAAGCGGAAGTTCCGTTCCGCGACGGTTTTACTGCGATTACCGGCGAAACCGGTGCCGGAAAATCGGTGCTTTTAAAGGCGCTCCGCATTGTATGCGGCGACAAGGCGCAATCCACCATGGTGCGTACCGGCGAAGAAAAGGCCGTTGTCGAAGCCACATTCGATATTGCGAACGAGCCGCAGGTCAAGAAAGTTCTTGAAGAACTGGAACTCGACAGCGACAACGAACTGATTATCCGCCGCGAAATACAGGAAAACGGCAAGAGTCGCGCCCGCGTGAACGGCGCCGTGGTGGCCCTCCCCGATTTACAGCGCTTGGGCGAAGAACTGATCCAGATGCACGGCCAGAGCGAACAGCTCTTGTTGCGCGACACCCGCACCCATACGCAGATGCTCGACGACTTTGCTGGCAACGGTGAACTTACTGCACAATACGCAAAAGAATGGGCCGCCTGGAACGAGATTCAGGATAAGATCAAGGAAACTGAAGAACGGGCCAAGAATCTGGCCGCCCAGAAGGACTTTTTGAAATTCCAGTTCGATGAACTTTCGAAAGCCTCCCTGAAAGAAGGCGAAGAAGAAGCTCTCGAAGAAAAGGTCAACAGCGCTAGCAAGCAGGAAGCCGAAACCCGCTACTTGAACGATATTCAGGGAATGCTTGGTGGCGAAAACGGGCTTTTGGACCAGGTGCAAATTCTAACGTCTAAATTGCGTTCACTTGCCGCAAAGCTTCCTGATTACGAAGATTACCTGAAATCGCTCGAAGAAGTAACCGACCCTTACGAAAGCGTTTGCAAGGACTTGCTGCGTTTGCGTCCGTCTGCAGCCATGAGTGCAGCAGATATTGACCGCGCGAACGCCCGAATCGCCCAGATTCAAAAACTCAAGCGCAAGTACCGCACCGATGTGGCAGGCCTGATCGCCTTAACCGAACAGCGCAAGGAAGAACTTTCGAGCCTCGAAAACCTGGATGCGGACTTGGAAGAATTTTCCAGGCAGTCCAAGAAGGCTCTGGAAGCCTTGCAGGCGACCGCCCTCAAGTTGACGACCTCTCGTCAGAACGCAGCGGACCACTACGATAAGGCCGTGAGCGGCATTCTGAATACGCTCGGCATGCCGAAGGCGATTTTTGCAACATCTATTGTTCCCCAAATGCTTGCGCCCAACGGCGCAGACAAGATTGAATTCACGCTCGCCCCAAACCCCGGCGAAGGCTTCAAGAGTCTGCAAAAAGCGGTTTCGGGCGGCGAACTCAGTCGCGTACTGCTTGCAATCAAGAGCGTGATGGCCGACCTCGACCGCGTGCCCCTCTTGATTTTCGACGAAGTGGATTCCGGGATCAGCGGCGAAGTCGGCAACAGCATCGGCGAAGCACTCAAGAATTTAGGCCAGCACCACCAAGTGCTCACGATTACGCACTTGCATCAGGTGGCAAGCCGCGCCAAGAACCAGCTCGCGGTCAGCAAGGAAGAAATCGATGGCCGCACCTACACGCACGTGGTCGAACTAGACCACGAAGGTCGCGTAAAGGAAATTTCTCGCATGCTCGGTGGCGAATCTGACACAATCCGCGAACATGCAAGGCAACTTTTAGAAGTGTGAAGAGGCTTTAAATGACACAAGAACAAACATCCGATATTAGACTGCGTTCACGCGTTTGGAGCGTTTTGCGGGCTATGGTTTTTATAGCCGTCATTGTCTTTATCTGGATGGGCATGGCCAAGACCGCCACCGCCCTCGTTGCAATCGCCCTGATTATGGGCTGGGTTAATTTGTACCAACTCCGTTCGCAAGAAATTGAAAAGCCCTATTACAGGCTTTGGTTGAATGTCGTTGACGGATTCCTTTCGTTTGCAGTGATGACAAGCATTTTCGTGCGCGATTTGTTGCAAAACGATCAAGCCGAAAAGTTACTCGCTGTCGGTTGCGTTTTCTTGCTCGCCCGCCTTGTGGCTCACACGCTCTTTAGCCTCGGCGTGCTCCGCGAAGGCAAATCGCTCCCCCGCAAGCGCCGCTGGAGCAAGATGTCGAATATTGCGATTACGGTTACTATGGGCGTGTACCTGTTGAACCTCGAAGACTACCAGCAAATTTGCATGGTAACCTCGATTCTCCTGATTATCGCCTCCACCGTTGCTTATGCCTATTGGTATTACCGCGATCCTGCTCACCGCAAGCCGCTTTCGATAGCAAGCCAGCTGACCATGAGCCGCATTGTGCTGACGCCATTCTTCTTGTGGGTATTCTTCTACGACAACGACCTGGATTACAGCAACAACAGCCTCGTTTTCAAGAGTCTTTCGTTGGTGATGGTGCTCGGCTTTATGCTGACTGACTTTTTGGACGGTTATCTCGCCCGCAAACTCGGTGAAGTGAGCACACTTGGCAAGTACCTGGACCCGTTCAGCGACAAGATTTCGAACATGACAATTTTCATGTGCTTTATCGCTACGGGTTACGCTCCGGTGTGGATGGTGGCCCTCATTTACTTCCGCGAATCCAGCGTCGAAACTCTCCGTACGCTCGCCGCAAGCGAAGGTTTGATTATGCCGGCACGCCGTAGCGGCAAGTGGAAAACTGCACTCCAGGGAATCGGTATCGTTGCCATTCTGCTGGGAGCATTGGACCCCATGGGCGCCATTATTCCCAATTACGAGTCATTCTGGGCAATTTTCCCGCAAGCTGTGATGGGCGTCATAACCGCAATTACCATTATTAGCGGTATTGATTATTTCGTCGCCAGCAAGCATATCTTGAAAAAATTCGTGTAAAAAACCCTTGACAGGGCTATCAAAATTTACTATATATGGTGCAACCTCGACGCGGGGTGGAGCAGTTGGTAGCTCGTCGGGCTCATAACCCGAAGGTCGCAGCGTTCAAGTCCTGCCCCCGCTACTAAAAAAGAATCCGGTTCTTCAAGAACGGATTCTTTTTTTATATACATGTCAATATTTCGACTGCCTTTCTTGCTAAATTTGGGTCGTGGCGTTCTATTCTAACGAAATCATTCAGCAACTCAAAGCCCACGCAGATATTGCGCTGGTCATCGAGAATTTTGTTCCGCTGAAACGTTCCGGAAATGGTCGCTACTTGGGCGTCTGTCCCTTCCATGATGACAGAAGCCCCTCTATGAACGTGAACCCGAGCCTGGGCATTTATAAATGCTTTGCCTGTGGTGCGGGCGGCGACGTTTTCAAGTTCGTGCAAGAACACGAAAAAATGGATTTTAAAGGGGCTGTGGAATGGGTCGCAAACTTTACCGGTTTTGCACTCCCCCAGCTAGGCGCCCCCGAAGACAGCGAAAAGACTGAAGAACGCGCCATGGTCCGCAGGTTGAATGAACTAGCCTGCGAATGGTTCGAGCAGCAGCTCGCTCTTTCTCCCAAAGCGCTCCAGTATCTCGCCAGTCGCCACATTACCGACGCCACCCGCAAGCAGTTCCATATCGGTTATGCGCCAGAAGGCCGCGAAGGCTTTATCGGTTACGCTGTCAAGAACGGTTTTTCGCCGCTGGACTGTGTGAAGGCGGGGCTTGCCGTCGAAAAAGAAAACGGCGGCATCTCGGATAAGTTCCGCGATCGCCTAATGATTGCCATTCAGAACCTTTCGGGCGTAATTGTCGCCTTCGGTGGCCGCGACTTAAGCGATAATAAAGATTTTAAGCGTGCGAAGTACATGAACAGCCCGGAATCGGCGCTGTACCATAAGAGCGATATCCTGTTCGGTTTGCACCAAAGCCGCCAAAGCATCGCGAAAGAAAACGCGGTGATTATCGTTGAAGGCTACTTTGACATGATCAGCCTGTATCAAGGCGGCGTCACGAACGTAGTGGCTGCCTCGGGAACGGCTTTGACAGAAACGCACGCCAGCATTCTTGCCCGATACGCCAACACCGCCTACCTGGTATTCGACGGTGACGCTGCCGGCCAGAAAGCAACCCTCAGAAGTTTGGAAATTGTCTTGCCCAAGGGAATTGCTCCCCGCGTGTTTGCGCTTTCGCGCCCTGATGGCACCAAGATCGACCCCGACAACTTTGTGAATGAACGCGGAGCAGACGCATTCCGTGCGGCTTTGCGAGAATCCGAAGACTGGCTTTCTTATTTGGCCCGCCAACATGACATGCAAAGCCCCGAAGAACGCGCCCGCTTTGTGACATACACCAAGTCGCTTGTAAAAAGCATTACCGACCGCGAACTTCAAAACCAGTATGTAAAACTGATTGCGGAACGATTCAATACGAGCCGTTCCTTGGCCCAGGTGAAAAGCCTAAAGCCGCAAAAAGGCCCCGAAGAACGCCGACCGATGGCTGTAAACGCAGCCGCCCCCGGCGCACCTGAAGCGATTCCGCAACTGGAGCAGGCCGCAACGCTCGACTGGGCAAGCATTCCGCCGATGGAAATTCGATTTGCGAACTTGGTGCTTCGCAACCCGACGCTGATGGACCGCGCACTGGAATACTTCGACATGGATTGGGCCGCAAGCGGAGTCCGCATGTTCGAATCTCCGGTGGTCGAAGAATTCGTGAATTCAGCCATTGCACTTTACGCCGAAACCGGCGCCGTTTCTCCGCAACTGATGTACGAAAACGTATCGCCTACGCTTAGGCTCTTTTTGGAAGGCTTGCCCGAAGAAAAGTGGAAAACGCCGCAAGAAATCATCGAATTTTACCAGACGCTGACCGTATTTTCGACCAAGCTCTGCGATAGGCAAAAGCACCTGATTCCGCTGACCAGCAACGAAGCGGTTGAAGCACGTATGCAGATGTCCAAGTTCACGCAGGGCATGCAAAAGTTAAACGCCCTGTTCAACGCCGAAAAGATTACCATCGATGCTTTTGCCGACCAGGTGGTACGCAGCAAGGCTCAGCTGATTTTGTTCCAATCGGTGATTCAAGGCGCCCCGATGCCAGCCGCCCCGATTTCGACACCAAGCGTCGCCGCAGCCCCCACACCGGTCCAAGCAGCACCTGCACCGCAGAGCCAGCAACCGAGCGCCCCCGCATTTGCGTCAGCGGCCATCGCCGAAGACACCTTCGCAAGCGAACCACCCATGAATAGCGACGAACCGCCCGAGGGTTTTGAGCCCCCGCCGCCCTCCGATGACGACGAAGAAGCCTACTCTTACGGCAACGATGATAACTTCAACGAAGACTTTGATGACTTCGGGTAATCCGTTCATCTGACTATAAAAAAAATTGATAAGACACTGGCCGCAAGTTTTTCTAAATTTGAGCCGTAAAAAAATGTTCTAGCGCAATCGCGCCGGAGGAATTATGCTGTCCATCAAGAACCTGAAAGCAAGTATCGAAGACGGAACCCAAATTTTGAAGGGAATCAACCTGGAAGTCAAACCGGGCGAAGTCCATGCCATCATGGGCCCCAACGGTTCCGGCAAGAGTACGCTTTCGAAGGTGATTGCAGGCCACCCCGCCTACACCGTGAACGACGGTTCCGTGACGCTCGACGGCAAGGACCTGCTCTCGATGGAAATTTGCGACCGCGCCAATTCCGGCCTGTTCATCAGCACGCAGTACCCGACCGAAATTCCGGGCGTGAACAACGTGGAATTTTTGCAGATGGCACTCAATTCCAAGCGCGCCTACCTCGGGCTCGAACCGCTCGCCGATGCAGACTTCAAGAAGCTTTGCGAAGAAAAGATGGCCATGCTCGAAATGGATGACCGTTACCGCGACCGCGGCGTGAACGACGGCTTTAGCGGCGGCGAAAAGAAGCGCAACGAAATTTTGCAGATGGCCATTTTGGACCCGAAGGTATCGTTCCTTGACGAAACGGACTCGGGCCTCGATATTGACGCTCTCCGCATTGTGGCTCATGGCATCAACCAGATTATGTCGCCCGAAAAGGCGGTGATTCTGGTGACGCACTACCAAAGACTTCTGGACTACATTAAGCCGACTTACGTGCATGTGCTGCGCCACGGCAAGATTATTCTTTCGGGCGGTCCGGAACTCGCCCTCAAGCTCGAAGAACAAGGTTACGACTGGATCGAGGAAAACTAATGGACGCCATTACCCGCATTAAACAATTGGGAATGCCGCGTCGCAATAACGAATTGTGGACGTTTTTCCCGGTCAACAAGATTCAGGCTCCTGAATTTCCGAGCGAATGCACTTGCGACGAAGACTTCGCAAGCGAAGACGACTTTGCCGCCCTTTTGCCGATCGCCTGCAACGCCCGCCAGTTGGTGAAGACGATTGCCGACGGCGAAAACGAAATGGCGATGCTCAAGTGCAACAACGACTTCGGGCGCACGGTTTTGAACATCGGCAAGAACGCAAAGGCCAGCATCGAGATCCTTGACAATAAGGTGATGCACGAAATTTGCGCAGAACGCTTCGATATCAATGTAGCGGAAGGCGCCGAACTCGAAATCTTTTTTGCAAACCCCGCTAACGAATTGCCGCTGACCTTTAGGCATTTCGACATCAAGCAAGCGGCGAATTCTACGGTGCACTTCGCGAACGTTCTGCAAGACTGCGGCATTGGCCGCATCAGCGCCCGCATCGAGCTGAACGGCGAAGGCGCAAACTTCGATTACCGCAGCTTGAATATTCTGAAGGGTAACGCCTCTAAGCATCAGCGCCTGACGATTTTGCATAACGCCCCCAGTACGGTGAGCACGCAGTTCGTGCGTAACATTCTCGACGAAAACGCTTACGCCAGCTACGACGGCCAGGTGGTCGTGGGTAACAATTGCAGCCAGGTGAATTCGAGCCAGCTGGTGAATACGATTCTCTTAAGCGACGGCCCGAGCGTTTCCGTGAAGCCGGTGCTCAAGATTTACCACGATGACGTGGAATGTACGCACGGCAATACCGTGGGTGAACTCGACAAGGATCAGATGTTCTATTTGACGAGTCGCGGAATTCCTGCCGATAAGGCCCGCGAAATGCTCACACGTTCGTTTGCGAAGGAACTGTTCCTGGAATTGCCTGAAGGCCCCGCCAAGAAGCGGTTGATGCAGGCCCTTTAACAACAATAATCATCCCCAACTTGGTCGGGGATTTTTTCATTTTTCATAAACGGTCAACACATCGGGCCCGAGCATAAAGGATTCTCGGGCGACGAGGGCCGTTGGAAGTTCTGGGTACGTTAGGCCGTCGGCGCCGCTAGATTCAAGCGCACGGTCGACCGCGGGATCAGAAGATTGCCACAAATCGAGGCGATTCCAGAGACCGCACCTAAAGATTTCTTCTGCAAGGCGTGCACCGGGTTCTACCATGAGGCGGTGCATGCCGCGAGCAGAGAGATTCGCATGCATTTCGTGCCAGTTGGCAACGAAAGACGCGTTACTTAAAACAACCACTTCTACAGCCAGCGCCCCAGCCACATTTTTCTTTTCAAGCGCGGGCTGCGGCACACAAGTAAAGACGATAGGCGCCTTGCCCTCTTCTACTGGAGCCTGGAAGATGCGCAAGGTTGCAGCTTCAGTAGCGGTAAATTCATGATGGCCCGCCCAAATGATTTTAATGGGGTTGTTCCCTTGGGCAAAGCGAACATCGAGCGAAGGGTTATCGGCAAGCACCGTGCCTGCGCCCACGAGAATCGCGTCACTCATGGCGCGGAGTTCATGGTTCCAGCAGTTGGCACCTTGGCCGGTGATTTTGAGCGGCGCCCCTTTTAACCCCATAAAGCCTTCTTGCGAGATGGCGGACTTGAGTTCGACGAAAGTCGTCTTGTTGCGCACGAAATAATCGTAGGCTTCGAAGAATCGCTCAATTTCGTGAAAGAGCATGCGGGCTTCGGCTAACGCCTCGGCTCGGGTCTCCGGTTCCCCCGCCATAGCAGCAGAGTTTCCCGAAAGCACCTTGCAGCCGTCATTCGAGCAAGAATCATCCCAGCCGCTTTCAACAATCGCACGCTCGCAAGCATCCTGGCCTTCGAACACCTTGATTCCGGCTTCTTCGAGAATGCTGCGGCTCTTGCCACGCACGACCGGATTCGGGTCGGCATGAGCGAAGTAGACTTCCTTGATGCCGGCTTCGATGATTGCCTTGGTGCAAGGGGGCGTGCGGCCATAATGGCAGCAGGGTTCAAGAGTTACATAGATGGCCGCCCCGCGGGCGAGTTCGCCCGCGTCACGCAGCGCCATGACCTCCGCATGGGCATTCCCGGGGCGCTGTGTACGCCCCTTCCCGACGACGATTCCGTCACGGACAACAACCGCCCCCACCGCAGGGTTCGGGCGGCTAATCCCTATGGAAAATAAGGATTGCTCGAATGCCAATTGCAGATAGTTCATGCGTCAAACTGCGCCAAAGGCGCGTTCTTTACTTCTTCGGATAAGCGAGGAAGCCACCGAGAACATTATACACGCGGGTATAACCCTGGTCCATCAGGAACTTGGTTGCAGCTTCACTACGACGGCCAGAACGGCAGTAGATCAACAGATCCTTGTCCTTCGGGAGTTCGCCAAAGCGCTGTTTGAGTTCGCTCAAGGAAATATTCACGGCGTGCGGAGCAAAACCTTCGTTCAGTTCCGGCGGATTACGGACATCCACATAAATGGCACCGTTGGCATTCATTTCAATAGCCTTGTCCCAATCAATCGATTGCACACCGGCACGCACAGCCACATCGGACGGAGCCGGAGCCTTCTTGGCAACGGGCTGTTCAGCGGCAGGAGCCGGCTGGGCCTGAGCCTGTTCTTCCTTCTTATCTTCACAACCTGCAAACATAAGCAGAGATGCAACAGCGATCAACATTAATTTTTTCATTTTTTCTCCATAGCTAAGTTATTTACATCAAAATCATTTTCGTCTAATTGCAAGTACACACCCAGCACTCGGTATGTATACCCATCATCACGCTTAAGAGGAACGGCATTGAACCAGAGCAAGCGCTTGCCCACCCCGAATTGTCCTCTCCATGATTTAGAATGACCTTTTTCAAATACTTCCGAAAGCACTCCATGGAACAGCGAGAAATACTTTGGACGAACCACTTCCAGCAAGCGTTTTCCTTCGATATCCTTGGGAATCGGGCTCCCGAAAGCAAGAGAAAACGCCTGGTTGCAGCCGCAAATCTTGTATTCTCTGTCAATCCAGAACAGGCGAATATCCGGGAAAGCCAAGGCGGACACCTGAGTCGATTCGCTCACTACCGATTCCCCGGAAACAGGGTTTTCTAGCTGCAGGTCCAACTTGCGGGCCGAACCGCGGAATACGATTTTCGCATTTTCTTCGGTGTAAAGACGTCCGCAAAAAGCATACCAGTCCAGTTTACCGTTTTCGCCCATCAGGCGCAATCTCACACCATGGTTTTCACTAGTATTCTGTCCCTTGGCACGAAATTCCACAATGCGGGCATTCAAGTGCTTATCGAAAAAGGCGTAATCATCTTCGGGCATCATGGCACGGATATCCTGAACGCCCTGGGTCCTGGGAATGGCTCGACCTTCATCATCCATAAGGGGGGTCAGGAACGTGAATTTACGCGAATCCACATCCATGGACCACAGAAAATCGCCTGTGCTCTGAAGCAGCATATCGACTTTTTCTTTCAGTTCGTCACGCTGCGTACGGGATTCCACATCCAAAGTCACATTCTTGAGCAAAAGAACCATGTGAACATCGCCACCTTGCTTTTGCCTTGCACGGATTTCGTACCAGTTCAAGCCATCCCCCATGTCTTGCGAAAAGACAAAGGGAATATCGGGATAAGCGTCAAGTCCCCTAACGTATTCCGAAAAGCGCTTGAACTCCGCCGCCGAAAAAACCTTCTTAAAAGATCTCTGGCGAAGAATCAAATCATAAAGGGGATCCGAAATGTAGGCTGGAGAGGCATCAATCAGCCGTCCTTCCTTAGAAATGATCACCAAGAAGTCGCTCAGGTAGCCTGCAAAATTGGAATAAATCTTTTGCTTGTTCAGCAAATCCCTAATCAAAAGGACAGAAATCACAAATGCTGTTATCGCCAAGAAACAGACAAAGGATAACGCAATCAAAAGACCTACAGATACCTGCATATCTATAATATAGTCTTTTTTCGAATCGTTTTAGTAGCTGTAAAGCCAAACCAATCCCATATGGGGCCGGCATTGCCATACGCCCCCGAAAAGGCCCAATCCCCCAACGAAAATACCAGGGAAACAGAAAATGCAAATTCCGGAAAGCGATAGGCCGAAATTACGGACAAATGCGAAAAATTCAAATAATTTCCCACATCTATCGAGATTCCGTCATACTCCACAAAGGCACCGAAGCGTCCTCCATCAAACCGGAGAGCCGTTCCGTAACCCATATCGAAATAATCCCCCAGATTCACCAGAACGACCATTCCTGAAAGGGACAATGGCTTTTTCAAGACAGCAACCCCCGCCTTATAGCGGTTACTCGTCCAGCATTCTTCGCCAGGCAGAAAATCTACCGAGACCCCATAACCGGCACCCCCGACAAACCAGGAATGCGTCACCGAAACATCCAATTCAGAATACACCTGCCTATAAAGGGAATCCATTTCTGTATAGGAACTCAAGAAGGCCAAACGAAAAAGCCCCAGCGACAATTCACCGGCGGCACCGGCCACCTGCAAGGACGCCTCTGGCACCTGGGCATAGGCCACCCCCAATCCGGCTCTCGAACTGTCTTCCAAATACCTGGCAGGAGTAGATCTAAGTCCAGGCAACCCCGAAAGGGCCAGAGATCCGCCCGGGTTCTGGACAAATTCTCCAGGAAAGTCCATCGCCATAGCAAAGCGGACCATACATACTATTAATAATAGATCACCCTTCATTCACGGCCTCACCAACAATCCCACCAATTTTTCATAGCGTCCCGACGACAGGGAGATATAGACTACACCTATATCCGAAAGGGGTCGCAATGGGACATTCAGCCAGGCATTGGTATAAGGCGGCACATTCGTTTTCCACTGTTCGCGGCCAGCCGAATCCAGCAGTTTGAGCGTAACAGTCTGTCCGCTTTCTACATAAACCCGTAAGGGAGTCTTGTTCAGCCGCAACACCCGCGTCGAAAGTCTGAACGTAAAAGGCGCCGTTTGTTCCCGAGACAAGGCTCCCTTATGTCCCCGGTCTTGTACACTTGTTTTCTGGAACCCCGGAGTGTTTTCGGCGCGGCCCGTCCGCGGATTGAACCCCGAAGGGCAGGTCACCGTGTTCTTGTCCCAGGCCACACTGTCGATGACGGTATCCCCCTTGCAGATTGCAAGTGAGCCAGCCGTATTGTTCAAGTACCCCATAGCATACTGGATTAGCCGCACATCCCTAAACCCGATATACTCCCGCAAAAGCAGCGTGTCCCTAGAAAACAGGACCGTTTCGAAGGGTGCAATGGAATCTTTCCCGCGGGTCTTGCCTACGCTCCAGTTCTTGGCCCGGTTGCAAAAGCGGTACTCCCCTATAGGGAGCCGCCGTCCTGAAGCATTGTAGATTTCCACCCATTCAGGTTCGGGCTCTACCGGACAATGGTGAATTTCAGTAAAGTAAAGCTCCGGAACCTCGGTGCAAAACGCGAAGCCACAAAAGCAGAGAAGAACGCCAATAAGGCGCCCCGAGCGATTTTCCTTGTTTAACATGATAACCCCCTAGGGGGTTGCTGCCCTTAGCCAGTCAAAGCCGGCGCCATGTTTTAGGGGCAGGGCGTTACCCGGAACCGTTAGTCGACGGTATATCCGTTGGGCAACATATAGGCAAGCGGGTTAACAGGGCTGTTGCGGACCCAGACCTCGTAATGGAGGTGAGGACCCACGGAGCGGCCGGTATTACCCATATAACCAATCACCTGGTAGCGGTGCAAGTACTGACCCGGTTGCACGATAGACAGCTGCATGTGACCGTAGCGAGTCTTGATGCCGTTTCCGTGGTCAATCGTTACAAAGTTACCGAAGGTCGAACTCAGCTGGGCGACTTCCACCACACCATCGGCGGGGGCATAAATCGGGGTCCAGCGTTCGTTCGCAATATCCACACCCTGGTGCATTTTGCCGACTTCACCCGTCACCGGATGGATACGGGGACCGAAAGCCGAGGCATAGCGGCCGTTGGTCGGAGAAATAGACGGAATGAAGCGCCACATGTAGTGCTTCTGATCCATGAACTTGTTCAGTGTGCGGAAAGAGGAATCGTTGTTCGCAAGCTTGCCCTGAATACGCTGAGCGGTTTCATTCAAAATGGACATGCGTTCGTAGACCGGGGACGTCTTGCGCAGCAAAAGAGAATTAGGACTTACAGAACCACCCGTACCGAGTTCTCGAGAATCTTTATCCTGCACAGGCAGTCCAAAGCTTGCATAAAGGCGGTTTTCGTCCGAGAAGAAAGAAGCCGTGGTGTTCGACAGGTAGTCGAGGGTTCCCTGAATCTGGGACATTTCCTTGTCAAGCTTATGGCGTTCGTTCAACTGGTGATTCAGGATGCCATCGTAAATCGTGGTCGAAACCATCTGGACGACAAACAACAATACACCAATCGCAACAAAAATCCGAAGCACGGGCCATGCCTTGAAAAGGAACACCGGCATGTGGACGGTCATCGACTTCGATGAGTTCTGGAAGTGTATGGTTGTCTTGTAAAAATTCACGAGCGGAAAGATAGCAAAAAGGTCTCAGGTGGCAATGTAAAATAGTGTGACATGGGTCATACAGGTGGGTACACCATTCAAAAATGGCGATTTTCGTTCAAAATCGCCAAATTGATCTTCTTAGGGAAAGGAAAAAGTAACATTACACGAGGTGTAAAATCAAGGAAATTTACACTTCATTATCGATATCCACGAAGCAGGCCGGGATACCCAGTTCGGCCTGAATTTTGGCAGCCAGGGCACGAACGCCGAAGATTTCGGTACGGTGGTGGCCGCAGCTAAGCAAGTTGAAGCCCAGTTCTTCGCAGGCGATAGGAACGGCTTCCTTGATTTCGCCGGTGACGAAAGCGTCGCAACCGAGAGCCATCGCTTCTTCGATGGCAGGGGCGCCAGCCGAACCGCTGCAAACGGCGACCTTCTTGATAGAGGACTTCCCGTACATCAGGGCATGCTGCACGCCGTGTTCGAACACCGTTTTGGCCTGATCCACGAAAGATTGGCTAGAAACTGGTTCGGCAAACTCCCCCACGACCCCGATGGTACGTTCCCCTTCGCGGAGGAACCCTTCCACATTCTGGAGGCCGAAAGCATTCGCAATCAAGATATTGTTCCCCACTTCCATGTGGCCGTCCAATGGCAGATGGAAGCCGTAAAGGGAAATCCCGTTTTGCATAAGGCGGCGCATTCTTTCGCCGAATTTGCCCACCAGCCTGCAGTTTTCGCCCTTCCAGAAGCCATTCGGGTGGTGGACAATAATGCAGTCGGCCTTATTTTCGATAGCCGCATCGATCAAGCGGTCACGGAAAGAGACTCCCGTGACGATTCGCGTAACCTTGTCGGAGGCTTCGACGCAAAGACCGTCGACGCAGTAATCCTTGAACATTTTCGGTTCAAGCAAGTTATCGAGCCATGTCGAGAATTCGGAAATTTGCATCGGGCACCTCGTTGGGAATTTCTTCTTGAAATATAATTATATAGTCGGTTCTAAAGTCGGCCGAAGCGTCCCTTCAGTTTTTTCAGGGCATCGTCTTCGATGATTTCTTCGGAATCGTCACCTTTTCGCTTGAATTTGAGGATTTCGAAGTCTTCGAGCAGGGCGCAGGCCTGCAGGTACAGTTCCGGGAAATCCTCTTCGTCTGACGACAGCCGCTCTATCTTAGAAAGGATATCGCGGGCATTTTTAAGCTCATGGTCCTTCATGAAGCGGGCCTTGAGGAAGGGGCGGAACTTTTCACGGAGAGTGCGCACCGACAATTCGGGCCTTGAAGGGGGATTCATCTCGCCCAGAACGCAAAGGCGTTCGAACAGGGTCGTCTCCTTGTCGGAGGTATAGAGGGCAACGATTTTGCCGATAGACTTATGGTTCACCGTGATTGCGCCGAGGGCGTCGCGGGCATGGTCGCCCCCTTGGCGCACGGCAACCGAGAATTCCCGAAGGATGTCCCAGAAAGCGACAAAGGATTCAGCACCGAGCAGGGCCGACTCATAAGTAGCCCGTACCAGGGCGAGGCGCACCTCGTCATCTTCGCTGCGGGAAGACACCGCCAGATTCTTGAAATCGTTGATTTTCTTGCCACGGGAGAATTCGAGGCCCGAAAAACGCACGCAGCGGTTCGCATCCAATTTGTCTGCAGCGAGGGACTTAAGCACCCAGGCCTTCAGGGCCGTCTTAAATCCGTCAGCGTAAAGACCGCCGGTTTCGAGCAGATTCAGGCGATCGGTAACGAGCGTATCAAGCTCGGCCGGAACCTCAACCCGCTTGCGGAAACTTTGCCAGAAGGCGGATTCAGCCGAAGTCATGAGAGCGGATTCGCCGAGACGCCAGCCGAAACGCATTTCGTCTAAAGCAAAATCAATGCCAAAAGTCACCACCACCGGACGAACAGCGGCAAACAAATTGAAGCTCCCCCACTCGGGATTGAGTTCGACGGCAAATTTTTCCGGGAAACCCTGCTTAAAAATCTTGGCGTGCAGGCGCAGATGATTTTCCTTTTCGGGAGTGACCGTCGGAATATCGCAATCCAGCTGCTTGATACCGGCAAAGACTTCGTACAGGAGCAGGAGCGGAGCCTTGTGCGGATTCGCCTTCAGTTTATCGCAGAAGGCGTCATCGATAAAGGTACGGCGATTTTCCAATTGCTTCTTGGCGGCCTTCGGCATTTCGCGGATAATCGATTCGGCCATCCATTCGCGCCACTGGTGAATGGAAAGGGCAAGCTTCGCGGGAGTAACCTGCGGGAGCATGTCGTAAGGCAGTTCCAAGGTGATGCCGTCGTATTCCTTGGTGGCATCAAAGACCATCTCACCCACGACCATGCGACTGGAACCGTCAAGCCCTTCGACACGAAACTGTTCTATAGAACCACCGAGGGCAGGTTCCGGAGCCTTGGCCGCCTTTTTCTTGTCGCCGTTTGCCAATACATCGAACGCGCGATTGCTGAATCCCGAATCCGTATAGCTGACACCACTTTCATTCTGATCCAGCCAGAACTTGGCGTCGAATTTCAGGAACTGGTCGGTATGTTCGGCAATATAGTCGCGGAGGGTCTTGATGGAATTCACCCGCGGGGCAATGCGCACATAATAATCTACCAGGGCGTCTTCGCTGGGAGCAAGACCGAATTGGCGTTTGCGGGCTTCGAGGCCGTGCAAGTCTTCGACCACGCGGTCATTCTGCTTCATGAAGGGGAACGGGCGAGCCATTTGCCCGAGCACCACCGCCTCGCGCCAGAAAATTTCGGCACATTCGTCCGGATTCACGCGGGCGTAATCCACCCGGTGACCGCGACTGATGACAAGTCCCCTGAAGCTCACTTCTTCTACCGCTTCTACAAAGCCGCGCTCCTGGTTCCACATGGGCGAATACCAACGGCGGGTACAGAAGGGTTCTGCCACCTGCATAATCCATTCGGGCTTGATTTCGGCACCCTTGTTTAGGAAGATGCGGCTCGTTTCGCGGACTTCGGCGCTAAAAAGCCATTCCACACTCTTGCCGTACAAATCGCTGCCGGGGAACACGTGCGTTTCGCGACCGCTCACCAGTCGGTAGCAGCCGTTTTCGATATCGCGGCGGGCAATACCACCTAAGAATCCCGAAAGAAGCGCAATGTGCAAGTTGTCCGCATGGAAACTGTCGAGCGGGCACACTCGATTTTCGTATTTCACATCAAGAATGCGGCCAAACTGTTCGTAAAGGTCAATCCATTCGCGGCATCGCAAAAAATGCAAGCTGAACTTGTCGCAGAATTTACGCAACTTGTTCCAAGATTTGCCATCCCATTCGGCGCAGAAGGCGTTCCACATGCACACGAAAGTGAGAAAATCGCTCTTATGGCCCGCAAATTTGCGGTGCAGTTGGCGGATTCGGGTGCGCTCCGGCTCTTCGCCGGGGACCACTCGCGGGTCCTGAATCGAGAGTGCGGAGCAGACAATCAACGCAGGTTGTAGCACTCCCGATTCGCGCGCCCGTAAAAGCACCGCCGAAAGCGCCACATCCATCGGAAGCCGAGTCATTTCGCGGCCAAGTTTCGTGACATGTCCCGTAGAATTGTCCGCGGTCAAGGCGCCGAGTTCAAAAAGCGTCTTGTAGGCGCCACGGAAAGCCGAATGCGGCGGCGATTGCAGGAACGGGAAATTTTCCAGTTCCAGCCCGAGGCTACGCAGCTGAAGCACCACGTTTGCGAGATTACTGCGCCGGATTTCCGGCTCCGTAAACTCGTCTCGCTTCTCGAATTCTTCGGGAGAATAGAGTCGAATGCACACACCGGGCTTCACGCGTCCCGCTCGCCCCGTGCGCTGCCGGGCACTCGCCTTCGAAATTTCTTCAACCGGAAGCCCCTGGATTCTCGACTGTGCATTGTAGCGAGAAATTCGGGCCATGCCCGTATCCACCACGTAGGCAATCCCCGGAATCGTAAGCGACGTTTCAGCAATATTCGTGGCAAGCACCACGCGGGTCTTCCCCGTATGCTTAAAGATGCGGCGCTGTTCGTCCGGACTCATGCGGCCATAAAGCGGCAAAATGTCGAAACTTGCCGAATCCAGTTCGTGCGAAAGCTCCCCCGCCAAATCCTGAATGTCGCGTTCCGTAGGCAAAAAACAAAGCAGATGGTCACGGTGGCGGGTTTCCAAATCCAAAATCGCATCGCGTGCTTCATCCAGCAAACCGGAGTCACCTTTTCCACTGATGTCACGCCCCAAAACCCTCTCGTCCCTCGTCTCTCGTCCAAAGAAATACTCCACATCCACCGGGAACGTTCGTCCCTCGGCTTCCATCACGCAGCTGTTTTCGTAAAATTCTTCAAAAAGCTTCGCATCCAGCGTCGCCGACGCCACAATCAGCTTGAAATCGGCGCGTTCCTTCAGCACCGTCTTGAAAATGCCAAGCAAAATGTCAATATTCAGCGAACGTTCGTGGGCTTCGTCAATCACGATTGCCGAATACTGGCGGAAAAGCCTGTCGCGGCGGAATTCCTGCAGCAGGATACCGTCGGTCATCACCTTGATGGGAGCATCACTCTGGCCCTGTTCCCAGAAACGGATCTTGGTACTGACGAGGGTTTCGTCCTTCAGTTCTTCGCGTAGGCGGTCTGCAATAGAAATCGCCGCCAGGCGCCTCGGTTCCGTGACACCAATTTTGAAGGGTTGCTCGCCCACCCGTTTGCAAAACCATTCCAAAAGGAACTTCGGGAGCTGCGTCGACTTGCCGGAACCGGTGTCTGCCTTGACAATCACCACCTGATGCTTTTCAAGCAACTCAAAAAATTCTTCCCGATGTTCAACAACAGGAAGCTCTGGGTAGTCAATTTTCAAGTTCAGATTAGGCATGCATGATGTGAAATGTGAGATGTGTGATGTGAGATGAGAAATGTTCAATTACTCATTTTACATTTCCTCATAGAGGATAACTCTACTAAGGTGCTAAAGCACCAAGTATCGTTTATCACATTACACATTTTTCATTACTCATTCTTTTATGTGGCCGCACTTGTCGCAGGTCAGTTTGTAGCTGTTATCGGGGTCGACGACCATCACGCCGTCGCATTCCGGCACTTCGCACGGGAGTTCACCCGGCATCACTTCGCGGTATGTCTGCTTTTCTGCCATCGTTTATTCTCCGATTTCCTTAAGGTAACGTGCCAACGCATCTTGCCAAGTCGGGAGCGGATTGAATCCGTTTTCCACGAGTTTGCTCTTGTCGAGTCGACTGTTGAAGGGGCGGGCCGCCTTAGAAAGGCCATATTCGGCGGTGGTCACCGGCAACACCTTGGTGGAGAGGCCAGCCTGCTTGTAGATTTCGCAGGTAAAGTCGTACCAGCTGATGAATCCGCCCTCGTTGGTGGCGTGGTAATAACCGTACTTTTCGGTTTCGTTCATGTCCACGAGTAAGCGCGAAAGGTCGAGCGTGTAAGTCGGGGTGCCGATCTGGTCGTTCACCACGCGCACGGTATCGTGAGTCTTACCCACGTTCAGCATGGTCTTGATAAAATTCTTGCCGTTCAGGCCGAACACCCAAGCGATACGCACGATGAAATACTTTTCAAGAGTATTGGCGACAGCAAGTTCGCCTTCGAGCTTGGTCTGGCCGTAAACGTTCAGAGGTTTGTAATCCTTGCAGTCGGGTTTCCAGGGTTCCGTACCCTGGCCGTCGAACACGTAGTCGGTGCTGATGTAGGTCATCTTGCAGCCGAGTTTCTTGCAGGTATTCGCAATGTTCTGGGTACCGCCGGCATTTACCGCGCGGACCTTCGCCACGTTGGCATCGTCTTCAGCCATGTCGACAGCAGTCCATGCGGCACAGTGAATCACGGCATCGGGCTTGATTTCAGAAAGAGCCTTGTCGACGGCGACAGAGTCCGTAATGTCGAGCTGCACGTAAGGCATGGTCGTGACAGCAGAACCGTCGGCAACACCACTGTAGGCAGGAGCCATGTCGGAGCCCACACCCGTGTGTCCACGCTTCGCAAGTTCATTCATTACATCATGGCCAAGCTGGCCACCAACACCTGTCACAAAGAATTTCATAGTAAAACCTCGGGGAGAAATATAGTATTTACGAGAAGCTGATGCTGACTTTCGTCAGCATGACAGTAGGCAAACAATGCTGATGCTGACCGAAGCCTGTCCTGAAAAGTGTCGGCCAAGAAAGCCTTCGCAAGAGTGCGCAAATGAGTGTCGCAGCGGCAAGTTTACTTGCCGATATGACCGAATGCAGCCACGGACGCCGCAGGCGTCAACTCTGAGCAGGGTTCCCTCCCGCATATTAATAAGATTGTATTGACTATATAAAGAAAACGTCTCGCTTTCGCGAGACGTTCCTCATCCACAATATAGGAGCATTTGGATGTTAAGTATTAGCGAATTACACGCACCTGGGTAAGCTTATTTCCCTGCTTGACCATGTAGATTCCAGCCTTCTGGAACTTGGCGAAGAGAGCGTCAGATACTGAAGCACCGTTTGCCACATCCACGCGACCGAGGTTACGACCCTGCATGTCGAACACCTGGTAGGTCTTGCCAGTAGCGTTCAGGCGGAGGTCAGCAGCGATAGCCTGCGGTTCACCACCTTCGGAACCCGGTTCAGCATTGGTGAAGACCAGCTTGACGTCACTAATCTTGACAGCACCCGTAGTTTGTCCCAAGTTGAAGGCAAACTGAGCGGCTTCATCAGTATCTTCTTCCATAGCAAAGATAAATGTGTATTCCTTTTCCGTAGTGGAAATGTCAAATTCCTTAGTGGCGTATGAACCCCAGGGGTCTACGGATTGTTGGAAATTAACTTCAATCTTGCGATCTACATCAGCGCTAGCCTTAAAGGACAACTTGTACTTCATGCCCTTATCAAGAGCCAGATTGTACTGAACAAGCTGCGGC